>SXGQ01335194.1_pt1 | contig 17275 bp, 31 predicted proteins | sample 3178371 | NCBI WGS metagenome assembly SXGQ01 (sample SAMN11356859, study PRJNA531348) | freshwater metagenome | isolation source: freshwater sample F1-20 | place: China: Fuxian Lake, Yuxi | collected 2017-12-25 | reverse complement strand
TAGAAGAAACTAAATTGTGTGAGAGCGTTCAAGGCCCCCCGACTTGGGCGTTCTCACACTTCTAAATGATTCGGGGGAATCAATGAAAACAGGACACAAAGTTTCAATTGGCGCCTGTGACCCAGGCACTGTCAACGCGGCGTGGGCATATAGAATGTTTCAACTCTGCCAAGACCGCCGTGACAAATTAGGGCCATTTGTCAGAATCAAAGGCTCTGGATTACTTTCTAAAATGCGCAATCGCATAGTGAAGGCATTCTTAGAGAATACCGATTCTGATTGGCTTTTGATGATTGATGTGGATGAACAACTTTCCACAGAAGCATTTGATTTACTTATCCAAACCGCTCACGATAAAGAGCGACCAGTTGTTTCGGCGCTAGTCTTTGCAGCATTTGATGCACACAAACATTTATACCCAAAGCCAGTGCCAGCAATTTTTCAAGATGTGCCAGAAGGCTTTTTGCCTTTGTTCAAATATGACCGCAATTCAGTATTTCAAATTGATGCTTGCGGAACTGGATGCCTCTTGATTCACCGAAGTGTGCTTGAAAAGATGCGTGAAGAAGCCGACCCAAATCAAGGCAAAGATTGGTGTTGGTTCTGGGATGGCCCGATTGATGGTAACTGGATTAGCGAAGATTTGCTGTTTTCACGCCGTGTAAGACAATTAGGCTTCCCGATACACGTTCACACAGGAGCCATTTTGCCACATCAGAAATCGTATTGGCTGGATGAAAGACACCACTTATCGTGGAAAGAATAAAGTTTTGGCGGAAAGAAACCGCAACCGCAACGCCCGATTTAGAACGGGCAATTGCACCAAAGGCAGAGAAGAGGAAAAAGCGTGGCACTAACAAACGCCTACTGCACATTGTCAGACCTGAAAACATCTCTAGGGATTGATGACATCCAAGATGATACTTCACTGGAAGCAGCAATTATGGCTGCAAGCAGAATGGTTGATGACTACACAGGCAGATTCTTTTACAAAGACGGAACTACTGCTGCTCCAGTAACACGTTATTACACTGCCCAAGATTGGTGGACAACTAACATTGATGACACCTATTACATCAGTGAAATTGCCACAGATGATAACTTTGACCAGTTATACACAACCGTGTGGGCAACTTCTGATTATATGGTTGAGCCTGTGAATAACCCTCGCCGTGGATGGCCTTGGACTAGATTGCTTGCCATTGGCTCATACATCTTTCCTTACAACTTGCCACAATCAGTAAGAGTCAAAGCAGTTTGGGGTTGGACTGCAATTCCAAATGAAGTTCAAATGGCAACCAAGATTCAAGCATCAAGACTCTTTGTGCGCCGTCAATCACCTTTTGGCATTGCTGGCAGTCCAGAGATTGGAACTGTTCGTCTAGGCTCTCGACTAGACCCAGATGTTGAAGTTCTACTTCGTCCATTCCGTAAAGTTTCCTGGATGGCAAAATGAAACCCAGTTCCGTCCGTGATGGTCTTAAAAAGAATCTTCAAACCATCAAAGGTCTGCGTTGTTATGACCTGATTCCAGACCTGCCACAACCGCCAGCAGCAGTTGTTGGCCAATTAGATTTTACCTTCGACTTGAACAACTCACGCGGGCTAGACCAAGCCAATGTTGATGTTTATGTCATTGTTCAACGCCACTCAGAGCGTTCGGCGCAGGATAACCTAGATAAATACCTGCAAGGCTCTGGAGACTATTCCATCAAGGCAGCCATTGAGTCAGATTTGACTCTTGGTGGCGCCTGCAACACCTTGCGTGTTACTTCAGCCGAATCTGGAACATTTATGGCTGGAGATGTGGAATTCATATCTTATCGCTATCGAATCACCGTATGGGGCCAAGGAGAATAAATGGGATACATAGTAAATTCTGACAGTTTTGCTTTGAAGAAAAAAGGCGAAGCAATGACAGAAAAAGAACTGCTTGAAGCAGGATGCAATGTTGCGGCGTTAGTCGCAGGTGGTCATCTTGTGTCAGCACAAACCGCAAAAGCAGTACCGACACAAGAAGGAGAAACCAAATAATGGCACGCATAGTCTTAACAGATGTGTCAGTCGTGATAAATTCAGTAAATTTATCTGACCATATTGCGAGCGTCACAATTTCGACGTCTGAAGATGTGATTGACACCAGTGCATTTAGTTCAACAATTGCTGCTGGCCGTACCCGCGTTGCGGGCCTTGCCGATAATTCGGTGACACTAGAGTTCCACCAGGACTTTGCAACATCCTCGGTTGAGCAAACAATTTACCCACTACTTGGCACACTAACCACAGTGGTTGTGAAGCCAACAAGTGATGCAGTATCTGCAACAAATCCCTCTCTGACTTTTTCAGCGCTTGTCTCAGAATGGCAAGAGTTATCAGGCAGTGTGGGAGAATTAGCCACGGCATCCGTGACCTGGCCAATTTCAGGCGCAATTACAAAAGGAGTATAACTAATGGCCCGCCTTGTTTTAACTGATGCATATGTCGTGCTTGCAAGCACCGACATCTCACAATATGTCACGTCAGTGACATTATCTTCAACACTAGATGTGGTGGAAACCACAAGTATGGGCAGCACCAGCAGAACGCGTGTGGCTGGCCTCCGTGATAATCAAGTAGTTCTTGAATTCAACCAGGACTTTGCTTCTGGCGCTCTTGAGACTTTGATTTATCCAAGCGATGCAACTACCAAAATTGGTACAGCAGTTGCGATGGAGGTTCGTCCGACCAGCGCAGCAGCGTCCGCAACAAATCCAAAATACAGTTTCAGCGCGTTGATTACAGAATGGCAATCAGTATCAGGCAGCGTTGGCGAACTAGCCACTGTCTCGGTATCCTGGCCAATCTCAGGTGCAATTACAAAAGCAACATCCTAATAATATAAGGGGGAACTAAGATGGATGGATTAGCAATAAAAGTAAAAACCGTTGATGGCAATGAGTCGGTCTATAAACTGACTCCACGCATCATCGTCGCTTTTGAACAGAACTTTGGCAAAGGACTACCCAAACTGATTGGGGAAGAACAAAAAATTGAACATATCTATTGGCTTGCTTGGAAGGCTCAACAAGTCAATGGTGTTGTTGTCAAACCTTTTGGTCCTGAATATCTGGATACAATTTTGAGCGCCGAATTGGATGCAGACCCAAATTTCGAATCCACCGCGAAAGCCTAACTTACACAGTTGCGGCAATTGCGGTGGAGACAGGCATTTCACCGATTGATTTGCTTGATGCCCCTGAAGGTATCATTGAAGCAATTGGAATCTATTTGAAAGAGCGGGCAAAGAAAAATGGCGGATGAAGTCATAGTTCTAACAGGCATCAAAGAAACTGTTGATGCCTTAAAAGAATTTGATAAATCTGCTGTTCGTAGATTCAACAAAGTAATTAACACCGAACTTGCCAACGCCGAACGCGATGCTCACGGCATTGTGCGCAACATTAGCAATGGCAAAACAGATACTCCAATGAGCGGTTGGCGGACCTATGACGCCGTCAACCCGCAAAGGAGTTCGCGTGGTGGCGCTGGCTGGCCTGCCTGGAATACTGGAACAGTTGTTGCAGGTATTCGTAAAAGCAAGGCACAAGGTAAAGTCAGACGCGATTACACAACCAGTGCTGGTGCTTTGATAAATAAATCAGCCGCTGGTGCTATCTTTGAAATTGCTGGTCGCCTTAGTGGTAAAGAGGCAACAGGTCGCAGCCAAGGCGAACAATTTATGCGCACATTGTCAGCCAGATTCAAACCTGCTTCGCGTTTGATATGGCGCGTTGTTGATAAAGACCGCGCTAAAATTGAAGCCAATGTAAAAAAGGCTCTTGATGAAGCCAAAGCAGAATTACAAAAACATTTGAACAGAGAGCAGGTATAAAGTGGCAATTGGTGCAGTAGTAGCGCGAATCCTCACTCAATACTCTGATAAAGGCTCAAAGGCTGCTCAAAAAGATATTAACAAACTTGGCAAGAATTTTGACGCCTTTGCTAAGAAGAGTGTAAAGGCATTTGGCGTTGCCGCTGCCGCTGTCGGAGCATTTGCACTTAAAGTTGGCAAAGATGCAGTGCAGGCTGCTATTGCAGACCAGAAAAGCCAAGTCCTTCTTGCCAATAGCCTTCGCAATACTACAGGCGCAACTAATGCCGCGATTGCTAGCGTTGAAAGTTATGTATCAAATCTGCAACTCCAAGTCGGGGTTGCCGATGATGAATTAAGGCCGAGTTTGGCGAAACTAGCGGCGGTAACTGGCTCAGTGACGGCTGCTCAAGGCTTACTTGGAACTGCTCTTGATGTATCAGCATTTGCAACAGTTGATTTAGGAACTGCCACAAAAGCAATTACTAAGGCATTGCAAGGCAATTTCAGGAGTTTGCAAAACCTTGTTCCAAGTATTGATGCCACAGTAGTCAAATCAAAAGACTTGGCAGCCGTATTTGAAGAAGTGAACAAAGCAACGCAAGGTTCAGCAGCAGCACGGGCCAACACTCTTGAATACAGAATGGCAATCCTGCGCATTCGCTTTGGAGAGATTCTTGAAGAACTTGGCTATAAACTATTGCCAGTCCTTGAAAGATTTGCTCAAACAATACAAACAAAAGTTTTGCCACAATTAGAGGCATTCATTGCAACTAATGGTACAAGGCTAGTGGAAGCATTTACATCTGCTAGTGATGCTGCCGTCAAACTAATAGGATTATTCGTCACATTCGTTACCTTCGTTTCAAATAATATGGGCTTGATTGAGACGATGGCTAAATTGATTGCAGGAATGTTTGTAATTGGCCGTATTGCAGCCTTTGCAACTATAATAGGCAAACTGACAGCCGCGTTCGTAGCACTGCGCACTGCCGCTGGCGGCGCCGCTGTTGCAACGGCCTTTGCCACAGGCGGGGCTTCATTAGCCTCAACAGCAGCAGCCTTGGTTGCTGTTGGTGGCGTTGCTTTGGTCACTGGCTTAAAAGTTGCGGGCAATAATGTAAGAAGTAAAAAAGCAAAAGTTGAAGAAGGATTGGCTGGCTATCAAGGCGCTCCTGGCGCTTCTGATATTGCAGGTCTTGCTGGATTTAAGTCAGAAAATATAAAGACACCAACAGTTGATGGAAATATACAAGCAATTCTTGATTCGTTACTCAAGGCTCAAAACAAACTTAACAATGCCAAGAAAAAAGAACTTACTGTTGAGCAAAAAATTGTTAATGAAATGTTAAAAAAATATAATCTTGCTCTGATGACTCCAGAAATTGAAGCCAAAGCAACAGCGGCTGCAATCAAAGCAAATCAAGAACGTCAAAAAGCATTTGCCAACTCACCAACCGTCTCACTTGCAGCCCAAGGCGATGGCTCTGCTGGTGGCAATATAATGTTTGACAAAAATGCACCACAAGTATCGGTCAACATAACCACGCCACACGGAACTGCTGATGATTATGTTGTGGACATTACGAATAGACAGAATCAACTTGCTAAACGTGCAGGCGCATTAAACATTTTACATAGGACAAGATAGTGGCAAATTATGATGGGGTAACTGCGCCTTCAATCGCAGTTCAATTTTATATTAGTTCTGCTTGGACATCAGTTACTGCAACAGATGTTCTTGAAACTAATATCCGCCGTGGATTGAAACAATATGATGTTTTGAATCAATCAGGAATTGCCAGCATTGTGTTCAATAATTATTCAGGCAATTATGACCCAGACAACACATCAGGCACCTACTCGCCAAATCTAAAGGCTGGCTTGCAGATGCGCATACAGGCAACTTGGGCATCTACCGCTTACACAATCTATCAAGGTTATTTAGAATCAAGCATCGTCAACCAAGGTCATTATCCAACTGTAACGATGACCTTCCACGATGGTCTTGCTTTCATTGCTGAAGTCGAAGCCCCTGTCTTGGCTGCACTTGCAAACTCAGAGACAGCGGCAACTCGCGTAGGACGAATGCTTGATTATGCTGGTTGGCCAGGTGGCGCTTCTCGCTCTCTAACAGGCACTGTGACGATGCAAAGTACAATCCAAGGTAAATCTTGCCTGACTATGATTAACCAGGCTGTGAATGCCATTGCGGGTCGTTTTTATATCTCTCGCAGCGGCGTCGCCACGCTGGTGCCATTATCTGACAAGTTCTCACGTCCGACTCAATTGCTTTTCTCAGACCAAGGCGATGCCAACTCGGTTCTCTATCAAGGATTAGTTGTTGACCCAGGCACTTATTATGTTGTCAATCAAGCAATTGTGGACCGTGGCGCCAGCGCAAAGGTGACATCAACCTATAATCCAAGCAAAAATTCATATGGCTTAACATCTAAAGTATTTGATGCGCCTATCTTGAGCGAAACTAGTGGCACTAATTTGGCTTTATATCAATCACGCCAGCAAGCAACGCCTACTACTTTTGCTAAGCAAGTTGATTTCAGTGCTTTGAATCTCAATACCTTATATCCTGATTTTCTAGCCTGCGAAATTGGCGACCAGGTAAGTGTTAAGCGTTTGACTGTTGATTCACGAAGCCTGCAATATAATCTTGTGATTGAAGGAATGAACCACAAAATTACCAATGATGATTGGAAGGTTTCATTCCACACTTCGCCCATCAATCCTTACTCAATAACAATTTAGGGGTAGGCAATGCCATTATGTCCACAGATTACTAACACGCCAATCACGGTGACACAGACCGCTGATTTTACTGTGACCTCTGTTGTGCCATTGATTGCTGATTCATCTGATGGTTTGGCAAGTAATTTTGAATCAATTGAAATCTTGGCAGATGGCAAGACTAAGGTTTATCGCTCTGCAACAGAGCCGACTGGCGCTGGTATCAATGACGGCGACTTGTGGATTGATACTGCTAATGGCAACAAACTTTATGTGAGAACATCAGGCGCTTGGGTATCTGCTCAAGATGCTTCAATTGGAACAGCGCAAACTACGGCGAACAATGCCGCAACTGCTGCTGGCGCTGCTCAATCAACAGCCAATACCGCTCTTGCAAATGCTGCAACTGCATATACTGCTGCTATTGGCTCACTTCAGCCAAGCGCAAACACAATTGTCAATGCCAGCAATCAAATAACTGCAATCAATGGCAACGGAATTACGGTTTATTCTGGCGGTTCTGCTACTTCAGGCGCTCGCGTAGTTCTCAATTCTGCTGGTCTTGCTGCATACAATGCCAGCAATGTGGCAACATTTTCATTGACAGCATCAACAGGCGCTGCAGTATTTTCTGGCAGCGTTACTGGTGCATCAATTACTGCATCAACAATGAATATCGGCGGCAATGCAATCATTGATGCCAGTGGATTACTTACTGCAACTGGTGCCACAATCACAGGTACTATCAATGCCACCGCTGGATATTTTGGAACAGCATCGAATGGTTTTAGTATTGGCTCAGTAGGTCTTACTGGTGTTGGAAGTGGTGCCATTACTGGGGGAACTATACAAACTTCAAGTGGTTCCAATGCGGTTATCCTCAATGGTTCTGCAAACGCTCTGCAAATCAAAGCCAATACCAGCGTAGTTTCCAATATGCTCAACTTCAGCACATCTGGAACTATCTGGCATCACGGGTCATCACCAGATTCATCAGGAGCGACTTACCCACAGGCACGCCTGACATCTACAAGTATGACTATTTATGGCGGTTCAAGCGCATATTTTGCAGCCAATGCCGCTGGCAATACTGTAGTTGGAGCGACAACATATTCAGGCGGTACTCATACATTCTCTGATTCTTTAGTTGCAAGTTCATCAGCAACATTCAATTCAACAATGTTCGCTCCAAACTTGACCACATCATCATCTGCCACCAACCTTCGCGTCACTACTGGTTCGATTGGTGAAATTCAAGAGACCAGCGCTTCAAGCATTCGATTCAAAGAGAATGTTGTTGATTTAGTCAACGTGGAAGAAATCAATCCTTCTAAACTTTTGCAACTGCCAGTGCGTGCTTTTACATATAAATCTGGCTACCTATCAGCAACAGATGACCGTGTTGATGTAATGCTTCCTGGTTTTATTGCTGAAGAAGTAGATTCTATCTATCCTGTTGCTGCAGATTATGGACAAGATGGACCACATTCTTGGAATGAAAGATTCATCATCCCTGGTATGTTGGCCTTGATTCAGGACCTTTACAAAGAAATCAAACAAATCAAGGGGGAATAAATGAACGAAGAACTAGATGTCAATGAGATATTGGCAGCAATGAGGCAACAAATCGGGGTAATGGCTCAAGAGAATGCAATCTTGGCAGCCAAAATTAAGAAGTTGGAAAATGGACTTAGTAACGCAAATCTTTCCAATACACCGAACAATTGATGACCATATAGACCTGTTTGAAATGCAGGTCTTGCTGAAGGAGAAAAGCACCGATGACACCAGCAGACATAGCAACTATCGCCGTTGCCGTTAGCACACTTATTGGCTCATTTGCCATTGGTGTTAAATGGTTAGTTCAACATTACCTAGCAGAACTAAAGCCGAACTCTGGCACCAGCCTAAAGGACCAAGTTAATCGGCTAGAAGAACGCGTTGATGAAATTTATAGTTTGTTGGTAAGTAATAAAACAAAAAGGGGTTCAAAAAATGTGCGGTCAATTAAATAGATTTTTAGAAGTTGCAGCAGGTGAAGTTGACTACATTGAAGGCCCTGCCGATAATGAAACGAAATATCAAAAGACAAATCAGCCGTGGTGTGGCGCATTCGTTAATTGGTGCGCAAAGCAGGCAGGTGTCAAAATACCTGACTGTACCTACACGCCAGCAGGGGCGAAGGCATTTGCCGAGGCAAAGCGCTGGCAAGATGTCGCCACCGCCGAGCCAATGCCAGGGGATTTGGCTTTCTTTGATTTCCCAAACGATTCGCTTGACCGCATCTCACATATTGGAATCGTTGAAAGCGTCAAAGATAATGGAACTGTCATTACAATTGAAGGCAACACGGCACCAGATAATAAAGGCGACCAACGCAATGGTGGCCAAGTATGTCGTAAGGTTCGTGCTTACAAGGTAAAAAATCGGGGAAAACTCAAACCATCTCTGCCAGTTTTTATTGTAGGATTTGGCAGACCTAAGTTCAAGGAGTGCAAATGTTTGACCAAACAAAAATCATTGCAATCGCCAGTACCTATGCAAGAGCAGGAGCAGCAGCAGTCGCAGCCCTTTATCTCGCCGACCCGTCACGCCCTTTGAAAGATTATGCAGCCTGCTTTTTAGCAGCAGTTATCGGTCCTATATTAAAGGCGATTGACCCAAAGGCAACTGAATTCGGACGCAAGGGAAAGTAGTTCTATGAAACGGGGGGAAGTTCTTAAAGAAGCCGAAAGGCTGTTGTATGGTGACCGCCAAGAAGATTACGGCGCACCTTATGAGAACCATAGAAGAATTGCAGTCTTGTGGTCTGCATACCTTGGGACAGAAGTATCGCCAATGCAGGTTGCAATCTGTATGGCACTGGTGAAGATTGCCAGACTGCAACAAAACTTTGAATACTCAAAAGATGACACTTTTGTGGACTTGGCAGCATATGCAAGTATTGCCGCCGAACTCTCTGAAATAAAACGCAATCAAGATAAACAATAATCTTTACCCCTAGCGATAGGAAAAACCCCTACACAGCCACCTTTCCTGTGTAGGGGATTTTCTTTTATTTCTAAGGTTTTACATAGTCACGCAGCGCGTTAGTAATTACTTCGCTGACAGTTTTATCCTCTGCCTTGGCCTTGGCTTTTACCTTCTGCCAGAGCAAATCGCTGACACGGACGGAGCGAATCTTCTTCATTTCTTCTCCTTTCGATTACAGTTGCACGGGATATGAAAACCTTGCTGCCAATCAATCTGATGGCATTTAGGGCATCGTCTAATTTCCATTGCTGGACCCTTCGCGAACTTCGGCAAAAGCATTAGCGCAGATTTGCAAGAATTCGATTGATACATTGCAAGTCGCTTCCATAATGTCGGCATCGCCTAACTCGGTTGCTTCTGTAAGTTTTTTAGCAGTGTGATTCATCGCTGTTGTCAGTTCGATAAATAGATTCTTCATCGCGCTCATCGCATATTCCTTTTCATCCAGCGTAGAACGATAATCAAAGCAAGACCTGTCCAGAACCAAAACTGGACATATGCCTTCCAACCGCCAAGGTGCATTCCAAAGAGTATCTCTAGCATTATGCACCTGCCTTTTCTTGTTCATTTTGAATTTCTTGAGCATAATCACAAAGCATTCCATTGCATCTATGGCATTGGCAGTATTGCTTATTGAATAGATGACTGCAGCATTTTCCGTTTTCCATATCTCTCATTATGCAATCACCGACCAACGTGTGTTTTTGCCTACGTGGTCTATATGAGTTCCACCGTGATTGAACTCAATTACAACCAATGCTCTGCGTGCTTGAACGCTTGATGAAACAACATCCACGATTGTGTATGTATCGAAACCATCAAATATATTGCCAGTCAAGATTACATCTCCTGGCACAAGTTTCATTGTTGTCTTTGTGATTGTTTTTGGCGCTTTGGTAATCATTACTTCACCTCACAGTTGCAGAATAGGGTTTCATCTTCCAAGCAGTAGCAGTCATAACCGCGAGCGCGATAAGAGCAGCGCTCAAGGTGATAACGATGTCCAGACACATATGTTGCTTTGTCACAGGCACCACAGAAAATAAGTTGCGTTGTCATTATGCACCTACCTTTGGAAGAAATGCGATTTCATACTTGATTGAAGAATTGATTTGATTCCACATATCGCGATATGACATTTTTGATTTATGAACTGAATCAATAAAAAGACCGTGACTGTAGTAAGAGAAAAATGCTCTCCAACGATTTGTATATTCGCTGTATGATGCTGAAATATAAAACATTTCGCTCTTTGTAAAGATGTTGTTATTTTCTGGTGTTACAAATGCAAACATCAATTTGTCATCTGCTACTTCTGTTGTATGCAATTTGTAACCAGCATTTGTAAGTTCTTTTGCCATTCTTTCGACTGTCTGCTTTGCGTTTATTTTCTGCTTCCGTTTCTCTGGGCTACTGCGCTTCGCCCAATAAGAGAATTAAAGCATCTTGTCCATACGATTGTCCATACAACCCAATCTAGCAATTCCTGCGTGTCGCCCATAGGCTGTCAGAGGCGTAGGCCATACTTACGCCAAACGAAAGGGGGTCCATATGGACCAGATAGTCATTATTGGGGCTTTAGCGGGGATTCTAGGGGTTATCGTGGCCGTTCTACGATACGACGCCAGCCCGCTGGATGAGGCCATCAGGCAGGCCCAGGAATGGGATTCTAGCCAGAAGAAGATGCAACAGGCATTGGAGCGCAAATGAGACACAGAGAGCCGCTCTTTAGCGTCCACGCCACAGGCGATGGGGAATTTGCCATCTACCTGGAAGAGCGCGATGCCAACCTAGACCTGCTGGAAGATGTCACCGACCAGGTGAATCTGATTGACCTGGCAGGATTGAAAGAATTTGCCAGTGTTGATGCTCTCAAGCATTTAGATGCTGCAAGTCGCCTAGATAAAGTCCGTGCTGGAATGCCGTATGTCATTTGCAAGATTGCAAAATTGACAGAGGCAGAGGCGCTGACCCTGGCGGAGCAGTTGATTATGATTGTGAAAGAATATCGGGCAATGAATAAGAAGCCCGCAAAACTAGAGTTGGTAAAGTAATGGCCAACCCGAATGGTCGCAAAGGTGCTGCTTTTGAACTGGGAGTTCTCAAGTGGTTGCGTTCTCACGGAATATCAGCAGAACGTTTGCGACTTTCGGGTCAGAAGGATGAAGGCGACATTGTTGCCATCATCGCGGGCAAGACTCATATCCTTGAGTTGAAGAATCGCAAATCCATTTCTTTACCTGCCTTCTGGGAAGAAGCGGTTGTTGAATCTAAGAACTACGCCAAAGCGCGTGGTTTAGATGAGACGCCACCTGCGTTTGTAATTATCAAGCGCAGGAATTCTTCCATCGAGAAGGCTTTCGTGGTTCAGGATTTGGATTCCTGGCTGAAGGAGAGGTTGTGAATTTTTTTGAATTCATTCCCATCATCCCCAACCTGCCAAGAGCCAAATGCAAAGAGATTGAAGATGCAAATATCTTCTTTCCAGAATCACGCGCACAAGAGCGAACGTCGCTCCCTGCCATCCGCAAGATGTGTGATGGCTGTATCGAACGAAAGGAGTGCTTGGACTATGCACTCGACAACGAAATCCCCTATGGAATATGGGCGGGTTTCACGCCAGAGCAACGCAAACGAATGCTCAATGCACGTTATGCGGATGCTCCACGCGCCAACTATGCGGAAAAGGTCCGCGTGATGTTCGGGTCGGGTTGCACACCAAAAGAAATCGCAGCAGCACTTCATCTTGAGCATTCGTATGTAACGACTGTTCTCAAGCGTGCTGGTGTGAAATTGGAAGGAGAAATCCAATCACAACTAACAGACGAAAAACGTGGCGGGGAATCGCCATTATCATCGGGGTTTCAGCAATGACATCACTCTTGGTCAACGCTGCCTTTGCACCACAGCCAGCAATACCTGCCACCGTCATCTACAAGGAAAGACCAGCACTAATGCAGGTCAATCCAAAGCAGATAGCGCGGGAATTGCTCACAAAGAAGCAGTTCGCCTGCTTCACAAAATTGGTCGGTAAGGAATCCGCTTGGAATCCAAAGGCCAAGAATCCTAAAAGCAGCGCCAAAGGAATTGGCCAGTTGCTTGACGGAACATACAAGAATCTAGGAATGAAACATTCTGATTCTGGTGTCGCACAAACAGTAGCAACGCTTGCGTATATCGGTAGAAAATATGGTTCTGGCGGCCCCTGCGCTGCCTGGACCCACTTCAAACGCAATCTTTGGTACTAAAAAATGACTAGGGGGTAACTATGTCAATGCAAATAGAAAAAGGTGTTGTTGTCTTAGATGACAACACTGCTCAATGGCTGAAGCAATACCGAGAAGCCTTGGCCAAGATTAAAGAATGGCAAGAAGTTGCCGACATTGCTCGCTCTCGCCTGGAGACTGCTCTGGGCGATTGCGAGGAAGCGGTTCATAATGGGCAAACCGTCGTTCGATGGACCCAGATTGAATCTAGGCGCTTTGATACCAAACGCGCTAGAGAAATCTTGCCACCACAAGTAATCGAGATGCTTGAAGTGATTCAGCAGACTCGAAGATTCTCCTTGGTTGATAATCAATGAGTATTAACAATCCTTGGATAACTCCAATCACACCGTCAATTCCAGATGAAGAAATCTGGGAAGAAGATGAGGATGACGAATGACCTTTGCATCAATATCTTCGCCAGGTCAACAAGTTGCGCAACAATTAAAAGAATTGATTGTGCAGGCTGGCACTTGGTCGCCGAGAAGCAAGCAAATTGCTATCGGTCCTTCAGAGATTGGACACGAATGTTCACGCAGGTTGGCTTACAAACTGCTTGACTGGGAGAAGCCGAATGAAAGCGGCTCTTCCTCTTGGGCAGCCCAGGTTGGCATTGCAATCCACGCATACTTGGCTGAAGTCTTTGGCAAAATCGAAGGCTATGAAGTTGAGCAGCGCGTTGTGATTCGTGCGAACCTATCGGGAACCGTTGACCTGTTTGACAGCATCCGTGGCATTGTCCTGGATTGGAAAACTGTCGGATTCAATCAGTTGAAAGAACGTCGCAGTGAAGGTGCGACGATTCAACAGCAGGTCCAGATACAACTTTATGGTTACGGTAAAGCCCAATCAGGCGCCACTGTGAACAAGGTTGGTCTTGTCTATCTGCCAACATCAGGGGCTTTAGAAGATATGCACTGCGAACTCTTTGACTACGATGAGAGCGTTGCACTTAAAGCCCTGTCACGCATTGATGACCTTTACACGCTACTTTCAACAGTAGATGTAGAAGCCAATCCAACAATGCTCAATGTGATACCAGCAGCGCCATCGCGCAACTGTAATTGGTGTCCATACTTCATCCCATTTAGTAATGATTTAGCGAAAGGATGCAACGGTGACACCCAAGCCTAAATTGATAATCTCTTCGATGAATAGATTTCAAGCCTTAGTTTTGCGCCTAGTTGCCAGATGCCTTGGCATTCGCGGTGATGCTTACATCTGTCTATTAGTGACAGAAGATGAGTTGCCAGAAGATTACATCGCAGTATTTGATAATGAACCCACAATCAACGACATTGCTAAAAACAATGACGAAGATGCAATGAATAGAGTTAGAGAAAACAACTAACAGAAATGGAGTCGGGGGAATGGCCTTCGTCGCACCAAGTAATGCAAGCGAGACAGTGAAAGTCGCTGACCTAGCGAATCACTTGCTCATCATCTCACCTATCGAATACAAGATAGGTATTCCAACCGTTCACGGAGAAGCAGAAGCAATCGAAGTGAACGTCATTGACCTTGATACCAACAAGGAGCATTCATCGCTTCTTTGGTTCAATGTCGCTCTACGCAATGCTCTAAAGAGCAAAACAGGTCAGAAGGTTCTTGCCCGTATCGGACAGGGAACTGCAAAGCCTGGAAAATCGGCACCGTGGATTCTCATTGATGCCACAGGGGACGCAGCAGCACTAGCAAAGGCAAATGCCTATCTTGGCAGTGCGGGAGCAAAGCCAGAGGCAACGCCTGCGCCTGCGCCTGTTGACCCAAACAATCTATCGCCAGAAGTTCTGGCACTGCTTGGTCAATTAGGAGCAAAGCCAGTATAAATAGAATCTTGGTTGGTTTCCCTTCCGTTTCCAACCAAGACGGAACGCCTGGGGGACACATCATCGGGGTCAAAGATGTGTGGTGGTTCGATTCCACCAGTTCCACAAGAACTAATTTAAGGAGATGAGATGAGTTGTCGTCACATCTTTGAAGTGATTGGAGTTCCAATATGTCCTGATTGCGGGAGAGATACCCACGAAACGGATTTTGCGTTTCAAAGAGAATTACATCAGCAATGGATTAGAGACGGAAAGGCAGATTGGAACATCTGCCCACTAGGGGGAACGATTCGGGGATGGTGGTCAATATGAAATCTGACATCTTGCTTAGAGCGCTACAACTTGCCAACACTGGCATTTCAGTAGTGCCAGTTGCAACGGATGGAAGCAAGAGGCCAGGACTTGATACCTGGAAGCAATATCAAGAACGCAGACCAACAACCGATGAGTTGATGCGTTGGTTTTCAGATGCGCAAGGTGTCGGTGTCATTTGCGGGAAAGTCTCTGGCAACTTAGAGATGCTAGAACTTGAAGGCAGAGCAGTAGCAGCAAAGATGCATTTAGACATCGCAGAGATTGCGAAGAACTCTGGTCTTGAACCTTTATGGCAGAAATTAAATTCAGGCTATGTGGAGACAACACCATCTGGCGGTATCCACTGGCTCTATCGCATTGATGGCGAAGTTCCAGGCAATACCAAACTTGCCAGGCGCCCTGGAGAAAATGGCAATATAGATGTCTTAGCCGAAACAAGAGGCGAAGGCGGATTTGTGATTGTGGCACCGACCAATGGTTCCTGCCATCCGTCAGGCGGAGCGTGGACAATGCTTATCGGCGGGCCTGCGTCCATCCCCACCATCACCAGAGAAGAACGCGACGCACTGCACCACCTGTTCTCAATGTTTGATGAGATTCCAAAAGCCGAATACATCGCAGAGGAAATCAAGACAAAGCCAGAAGGACCATTGACGCCAGGTGATGACTACAATCGCAAAGTCTCTTGGCCACAAATCTTGGAACCACTAGGTTGGACAAAGGTTTATACCACCCGCGATGGTGTCACGGCTTGGCGCAGACCAGGAAAGAGCGAAGGGGTCAGTGCCACTACCAATCACGCTGGCACCGACAAGTTCTATTGCTTCACCACTTCATCAGTCTTTGAATCAGAGACTTCATATTCAAAGTTCGCTGCCTACGCCCTGATTGAACATCAAGGTGATTTCAAAGTAGCAGCCAAAGCCCTTCGTCATTTGGGTTATGGTGAATCAAAAGAGTTGCAAGCCTTGAATCTGCCTGATTACAACCCATCAGGTGTGCAGATGCACGATGAAGAAGGCAATGTAATAGCCGATTCATCTTGGATACCGAAAGAAATCGGTGATTATGAACTTGAAGCCGATGTCCAGCCAACGATGCTCAAAAGAGAAGATGGCAACTTCATTTTATATCCTGGCAAAATCAATGCCATCTTTGGCGAATCAGAATCAGGAAAGACTTGGGTTGCACTTGAAGCAGTGCGCCAAGAACTAATTGCTGGCAACACTGTCTTTTATATTGACTTTGAAGATAGCGCTCGCGGCATCCTCAACCGATTAAAGACCCTGAAAACGCCTATGGAGCGATTTAAGGCATTCCTTTATGCAAACCCAGATTCTCCCCACACACCAGCGGTATCAGAAGCGCTAATGGCATCTTTGGCTGAATTTAAGCCATCTCTGGTCGTAGTTGATGGAGTCAATGCAGCGATGAATCTAATGGGACTGGATTTAGAGAAGAATAAGGATGCAACTCATTTCAGTCAGACAATCCTTAGACCACTTAGAACCTTTGGCTCTGGCATCTTGACCATTGACCACGTTACTAAGAGCAAAGATACTCGCGGCAACTACGCCATCGGTGCGCAAGCCAAGAGAGCAGATATTGATGGGGTCGCTGTCAGTGTGGCGGTTGAGCAGCCATTTGGCCGTGGCATTGACGGCGCCCTGTCTCTGACCGTCACTAAAGATAGACCTGGCTTTGTCCGTGCCATCTGCCCTGACGCCAAGACCCTTGGCATTGTAAATCTGCGCTCTGTCGCCGACGGTGGCATTACAGTTTCCATTTCAGGTGGCACCGTCAAGGTCAGCACCCGAGAACAGAAGATGGAAGCAATCTGTGACCTTCTTCGCCGTCACGGGTATGAGATGGGTAGAAATCAGATTGCTGAACAGTTGAGAAGTGAAGGCAATGGAATGAACAACGAAGAGTTGAAATTCGTGATGGATAGCCTAGTTAGCGCTGGGCATCTTAGCCATCGCAAGGATGGGCAGAAGTATCTTTATGGCTACCAATCCGATTTCTTCGCAAATGATGTAAAGGCTTGGAATCCCAATGACTAACTGTTCCTCTGTTCCCGAACTGTTCCCGACTATTTTCGGGAACACCACCGACAAGAGTGGCCAAACTGTTCCTCCGTTCCCCCTCTTTAGAGGGGAACGGGGAACAGTGGACCAGTCACCCCAAAGGAACATATGACTGGAGATTTCAAACCCATCATATGTACTCGTTGCGCC
>SXGQ01595589.1_pt1 | contig 17276 bp, 20 predicted proteins | sample 3178371 | NCBI WGS metagenome assembly SXGQ01 (sample SAMN11356859, study PRJNA531348) | freshwater metagenome | isolation source: freshwater sample F1-20 | place: China: Fuxian Lake, Yuxi | collected 2017-12-25 | reverse complement strand
TATAAAACCTAACCCGATTTAAAAATCGAAACCAATATTACTATTAATATGAACCCCAATAAAATCTTTGAACAAGTTGATTTACATATCAACGACACCGACGAGACATGGAAAGAGTCTCGCCTTACTTGTGAGTATGATCCGCTCGCTGATATAGCGGACCCACAATTCGACTTTGACCATCTACAAGATCTTGATGAGCTTCCAGAAATGACGCGATGCCGATGTGACGACTCTCAACCTGACCCCTACTTAACCTGCTGTAATTGCGGTTTCTCAGAATATGAATACTATGGTTACCGTTACAAATCATCCGCTTATTGTAATGAATGCGCATTAAAGGTATGCGGCAAGTACATCGAGAAGCCTAAGTATGCCTTTTCGCGTTCTCCTGTAAGTAGTGGACAATTCCAATGCGATTTTGTCTATTGTGACAAGTGTAATTATATGATGTTAGATCAAGATAAAATTAAGTTTAATGATGATATCCTGTGTTATTCTTGCGCACGTGACGCAGAATTGCTTGACAAATATTCCGAAGAACAACAAGACCAACTAATAAAGTATGCGGAAAAGCATAACCTTACTATCGAGGAATCAATTAACTACCAGACGCATTGTCATTGCTGTGGCAAAACAGTAGATGATGGTATGTTTGACGAAATGAATCATCAATATTGTAAGGAAAAATGCTTTGAACATTGCGAAGACTATTGGTATCATTGTTTCCGCGGGGAGGACTGTAAAGTATGCGAAATATGGGAATACCACGCACGCCGTGATAGTTTGACTGCATATGACATTGAACTCTCAGATTGTGAACCGGTTTTAGCGACGATAGATTGCTTCAAAGAGCTCCAAGTATATGGTCAGTTATACGAATGTATCAAAGACCTTGTAGAGTACTTTGACTCGGACCGCCACTGGAGACATGACTATAATTAAATTATATATTTTGTATTTTGTATTTTGTATATTTTGTATTTTGTATATTTCGTATATTTTAAAAATTAAATTAAATTAAATCAAATAAATGGTGTGGTTTTCACACTTTTTTATTTTTCAAAATATAAATTTTAAGTTATTCAATTTTTTCGTATTTTCAAAAAAAATTGAAATGCTTTTTACCAGAAAATATAAAAGTATTAAATATTTAACAACACACAGTTTAAAACTTAAAACTAAACCAAAACTTTAAACCAAAAACTAAAATGTCCGCTGCGAAATTTTACAGTATGAGAAGTTGCAATGACGACTATGTTCCAACTCAGCCTGTTAACACGTTTACATCAAGCTCAAGAGATGAGAATGCTGACGAACCTTGGTCGCCAACAATGAGAATGAAACATACAGGCAGACCTCAACCTGCTTTTACAAGTGAATTATTTAACAGAGTTCCTGTTATGTACCCAGACAATTCTCCATTTACTCGTTCCACTTGCGAGCCTAATGAGTTGGAAAAGAAGAATTTCAGTAATGAAAATAGAGATTGTATTAGCCAATACCCAGATGCTAATATACATTTTCGCGAGGTCAAGGTTGTTATGCCTTGGCTACAAACAGACGCACGCTTTGTGCCAGACGCACGCTTAGAAGCTCTTGACGCCAAATTAGAGGCATTATGCGCCGATTACGAAAAGAGACTCAATGGTTCTGAAGACGATATTATCAGACCTGATTTCGACGATAATACTCAGATGATCCTTGAATATGTCGAAAAAAACAAATTTACTAATATGTCTATCGCGGAAGCTGTCGACTATTTGAAATGCTGTCATTATTGCGGCAACACCGAGATTCCGTTTGGTGACGAATATTGTAACGAGAGATGTCAAGATTACTCTATCGTATTTAATTATCCCTGTTTCAGAGGCGCCGATTGTAAGGCTTGCGACAATTACTATCATCACAAATCTTATGATAATAGCAACTACATAGAAAAGGCTGAAAACCTTGTATACGATGATAACGGCGAGATGACGCCAAGAGGTAGAGTTATTAAAATTGATGACGAAGAGTATGACGATGACTACTACGAAGAGTTTAGTCTTAGCGACCGAAATAACGAACACGGTGTTGAATGCGATGAGTGTGGTGAGAAGTTTGAGAACTTCATGAATAGTGCTGTCTGCGAAAATTGTTACGAAACACTTATAAATATTGAATAATTTTATTGTATAAAACTTGTATTTAAACTTAATTAATTAAACTTAAATAATGGGGTGTTTTCGCACCCTTTTTTACTCTATTTTTTTATAATGAAATAAAGCCAAATCATCCGCAAACAATGTATTTATTTTTTGTATTGCGGACTTTTCGAAAACATAATTTTCACTAGCTGTTTTATTTGATACATTTTCCTTTTTTGGTTTATGTAAAATCTTATCAAATCCTAATTTATGTAAAATATCTATAAAATCATTTTCCAAATTTTCAAAGCGACCGATTAAATCAACACCACAACTGCTATCTATATCTTGTATTTGTGTTTTTTGACTCATAAATATGTGTCCATATTCTATATCCGTACTATCGTATTTGTTTTGAGATATGTAGTTTGAAAATGTGGAATTTAACTTGAATATTGTGTCAAAATGCTTCCAACCTGACAAAGCTCTGGTATAAGGATTGCGTATAAAACAAAACTTGGTATATGTATTCCATTTCTCCTCTGTCATATTCATTATTTCATTGAAATAATCACTTGTTTTACAGTAAACCAATAGCCCAATTAATTTGTTGAAAAATGATGTGTCATATGTAGGGTTGCCAGTTAAAACCATTTTAAAATGACGTGTTTTACAAATAGTGTCATGGTCAGGTCGCCGCCTGGCGATAAGATTTAAAAAACTTATGAATCCGTAATATTTTACCAATGTTGGTCCAATGTATGTACCACCTGTTTTCGGAATATGTATAAAAATTGCCTTCTTTTGATGATTAATATAAATCATATTATTGATATTAATCTGCTTATATATTTTTTTTAGTGTTTATACCTATTATTTTGTTGTAATAGGTATTTTTCTCTCTTCGTTCTATTTCTAAAGTATCTTTTTGCTTCGATTCAGAGAGAATTAACTGTTTTGGGTTAACTATTACAACGTTTTTATTCATTTGTGTATTTTTTATTTGATACATTTTATAAATAATATATTAAAATGATAATATTATTTATAGTTTTACGCTTTTTTATTAATCACTTTGCTAAATGGTCTAACGCTGACAGCAAAATCAATTCCTGATCTGTCAATTTTTGAAATATCAGATTTTTATCCATCGATATACGAAAGCATTTCGAATTATAGCCAAAATTTTTACAAACTAAAAACACTCCATCATCTGTTATTTTCATTTCGCAAAATAACGCACCTTTTTTCAAATCGATTTCCTTTGGATTCTCTATTGGTATCCAGCGAATATATGTACCATATTTCAAATCACTCATTTCATCAACGTACTTGTAACCATTAATCTTTTTTAATATATTTAAACTTTCGTCTTTTGGCAAATGCAGCTCTTTTATTATTTTCAAATTCATTTCTCTCATTTTATCACTCGTAAAATCCAAAAGATTTTCATTTGTTTCATCTTCTAATGCTTGTAATAGTTTGTTAACATCCATATTTTATTATAATTAAAGATATTTTTAATTATATTTTTTATTATATTTTTTTACCGTTTTTCTTCGTTTGTTAACAGATTTCCTTGTTTTTCTGGATTTTCTTGATTTGAACCCACCAGAATACATATCAGGATTCGGTGGTCTTTCCCTTCGATCTTTATAGTATAATACTTCATTATTAATTACTCTTTCAAGTTCTCTTATTTTGTGTTCAAGGTTTGTAATTTGGTTTTCTTGTTGTTCAGCTAAATTGTCTTGCATTTTCATCTTTTCACCAATTTTCAAAAACTCATCTTTGACAAATGCAAAATTTTGCATATAACTCTTATTTCGTGCATTGACTGTTGCGACGATATTCGTAATTTTTTCATTAAGTGTTTCTAAATTAATTACTTGCGTATCCATTAATATATAATATTATTATATATAATTTTTTACCACTATCCAAGTTTTACAGTGACTCCATTTACCAAGAACTCCATCCACCAAAGCCGCCAAAAGCTTCATTTGCAGCCATCGGTTCCACCTGAAATCCTTCCATTCCTCCTGGAGTAGCCGCATTCACCAAGGGAGTATTTTGTTGTTTGTACATATTGTCGTAATTTGGCAATTGTTGAGTTGAAGATGATGTTGGTAGCGAATTTATTGCTGTGCCATCTGTATAAGTTGTCTGTGATTGCGGCATAACTTGACCAGTAATAGAACCACCTATTTGTTGTTGTTGGCCAGCTATCGGCTGCGTAACTTTCACATTTCCTGATTTACCTTTTTTCTTACTGCTATCGGTTCCATTCCACAAATCCATAAGGCGGTCAAATAGTATACTAACCTTCTCACCCAACTTCGTTTGCAAACTTAATGTAATCATCAAAACGGCTAAAATTATGAAAACAATGTTGAAGTCGGGATATTTGACTCCACTGTATGTTGGGACAAAAGTAACGACTCTGTGAATCAACAATAAACCAATAAACATTACGATTATTTGGATTATTATTTCCGCTGAAAGCTCTACGCTACTCTTTTTGTCATCAGCTTCCGGAACATAATTCGACATACTCTTGTTCAAAATTATTACCGGTATTAGGGCTATAATTGCATACTGAATAATGTTTAGTATATCATATTTTGAATCATCATCAAAATTAAATACATGCTTTAAAAAACCTTTTGAATCGTCCGAACTATCCATATTCTTATATATAAGGTATAAAAAGAAATTAAAAACTATTTAATCTAAATATTCATAAATGGAAAATCACGAAGAACAACAATACCTAAACTTAATCAAGAATATTCTTGAAAATGGAACTTGGGAAGAGGGACGAAATGGCAAGACCAAAAGTATCTTTGGAAATATGATGCGTTTCTCTCTAAAGGATGGGAAAATTCCTATTTTAACAACAAAGAAGACCGCTTGGAAGACTTGCTTAAAAGAATTGTTGTGGTTTATTCGCGGCGATACGGATAATAAATTGCTGCAAGAACAAGGTGTCCATATTTGGGATGGAAATACGACTCGCGAGTTTTTGGATTCACGCGGGCTTACTGATTATCGTGAGGGACTCATTGGTCCTGGTTATGGTTTCCAATGGCGACATTTTGGCGGCGATTATGATTCGTCTGCGGCTGGTGTAAAAGAAGATGGCAAACCCGGCGTCGACCAATTACAGCAAATCATAGATGCTCTTAAAGACCCAGCTCAGCGCACAAGTAGGCGCTTGATAATGACTGCGTGGAATCCCCAACAATTGGACCAAATGGCGCTACCCCCATGCCATATTTTGTGCCAATTTAACGTCCACGATGGTAACAAACTCAGCTGCTCTATGTATCAACGTAGCAATGATTTTTTCTTAGGAATTCCATTTAATATCGCATCATATTCAATGTTGACACATTTGTTAGCCAAACATTGTGGATTAGAAGCATATGAATTTGTTCATTTTATGGGTAATTGTCATATTTACGAAAACGCCGTTGATGCTTGTAAATTACAAATTACAAGACAACCATTTCCGTTCCCAACTATTTCAATTAAGGAAGTTAGAGAGAACATTAATGAATACGAAATTAATGATTTTATTTTAGAAAACTACCAAAGTCACGAAGCTATTAAAGTAGCAATGGTTGCGTAAAGATAATATTATAATATTATATAAAATGTCTGGTTTTAGTTTATTTGGTTTAACACCAACACAACAAAGAAAAAATAAGGAAAAAAGAGATGAAAATACAAGAAACCTAAATGATGCCAAAGCACTAAATGTTTTTCCAGAAAAAATGGACGTTGAAATGAAAACAAAGAACCCAGAAACAGGTAAGTATGATATGGGTGGTCGTAGAACACATCGTAGAAAATCAAGGAAATCTAAAAAATCAAGAAAATCTAGGAAACATAGAAAATAAATTTATAGGTTGTTGCGTAAGTAATTTAAAAACATATTGTTTATATTTAATATTAAATGAGTTCTAGTAGATCAATTGCTGCCGCCAGGTCAAGACGTGCCGGAGAATCTCAACCACCCGTAAGTGGTGGAAGACCGGTTACTTCTATTGCTTCACATTCTGCGTTTGTTCAACAGCAAATGCCACCTCCTCCAAATAATGTTAGAGTTGCTAAAGCACCTTTACAACAACAACAACAGCAAATGCCTCAAGGTGCTTCGCCTTTTACCAAATTAAGCATTTCTGATGCTATCGGTTTAGTTACTCTTCGTTTGGGACGTGTTGAACAATTCATCATTGATTTTGAAAATGGTGAAATTGAAGGTCATAATAACAATTCTGGAGGTTCAAGTATTCCCGAAAATTCAAGAGTTGTTGATAATAGTGTATTAACTACTATAGTCAACAGATTGGATGCTCTTGAAAAGAGAGAAGGTTCTGGTAATAATGGAATTGTAAGCTCTACTGCAAGCTTAGAACAAGTTGCTAAAATGGAAAAGGATTTGAAAGAGACTAAGGATTTATTGTCCCACTTCCTCTTCAAATATGAGTTATTCACCAAGGAAACTGGTGATAAATTCAGTGATTTTGATGTCGCCATTTCCGAAATTGAGAAAAATATGGAATCTCATCAGTTTGTCGAATTAAATGAGACTGTTGCTGTAGTAGAAGAGACTATTCCTGTTCCTACTCTTTCTCCTGAGATAAACGCTCTTGATTTGAAATCACTTATAAAACAAGAGTTCTCTGCAACAGATTCAAATTAAAAATCATTATAAACATTATAAAAAAGATATTAAAAATATACACCTTTTATTACTAATGAAAGTTACCATCAGTAATAAAAACAAAAAGGATCTTTTTGTTGCGCTTTTTCAGATTATCAAAGGTTGTACCAGTATTGTTCGTGTTATTTTTCAACAACAACAAATGTATATTCAGGGTATGGATAAATCACATATTTGCTTATTTGAAGTCAATATTCAAAAAGCTTGGTTTGATGAATATATTGTAGATGAATTAAATACAGTGTGCTTTGATACAAATATTTTTCATTTGATTATTAGCACCAAACAGGAATCGCATAATATTATTATTCATTCCAATGACGGCAAAGACAATATAAATATTGATTTGGAATCCCAAGAGCATACAAAAGGTGAATTTAACAAGCATTTTAAGATACCTTTAGCCGATTATGATTATGACGAAATGAATATCCCTGTTGTTGAATATGACGCCGAATTTTCAATTTCATCTAAGAAAATATGCGAAATCACATCTCAAATGTTGTCATTCGGCACCGATTTAAATATTAAATGTTCCGAAGAAAGAATCGACTTGGTTACAGACGGTATTGTGGGTGAGATGCTTGTTAATATCCCAATTGACGATTTAATTGAGTACTCGATTGTTGAGGGTGACGTCATTGATTTAAAATATAGTCTTAATTACATTGCTAAAATGTGCTTAACCAATAAACTATCGAGCGAGGTTATATTCTCTATTAGCGCCGATTATCCTATGAAAATCAATTATGATTTAGGAGATGATAGCTCAATTGTCTTTTATATTGCTCCTAAAATTAATGATTAAAGCATAAGCAAAAAACGAATGCTTCGTTCTACTTCACAAAAATTATTATTATTTTTATTTAAGATTATAATGGAAATAATAATAGGATTATTTATTTTTTGCTTGGTTTTATTTATTTACTTGCACATCCAATTTCATCTTAAAACCGGTGAAGATTTAGAAATGTATGAAGTCGACGAACCATCTAAAGAAAAATTGGAGGAAATCTGCGATATTAGGCAACCCGTTTTGTTCGACTTTGACAATAGCAAAATTATTGAGAATACAAATAAGACCTATATTGCTGCCAATTATTACGCATTTGAAACAAAAATTAGAAACGTAAAAGATGACACAAATACTAATTCAAATTCGGAGCTCTATATGCCGCTACCATTACACGCAACCGTTAAACTATTTAACGAGGATAAAACATCTGCTTATTTCTCGGAAAATAATAGCGAGTTTTTAGAAGAAACAGGTGTTGTGAAAAGTATGAAATATAATGATGAATTTTTAAGACCATATATGGTGTCAAATTGTAACTATGATATTATGATGGGTAGCAAAGATGTATGTACACCGTTTCGATATGAAATAAATTATAGGAATTTCTTTTTGCTCACGCAAGGCAGCGCTCAAATTAAAATGGCGCCACCACATTGTACCCGATATTTGTATCCCAATTATGACTATGAGAATTTTGAATTCAGATCACCAGTGAACCCTTGGTCGCCGCAGCCGAAATATAAGGCGGATTTTGATAAAATGAAATGCTTGGAGTTCACTTTAACGCCTGGTAAAACGCTGTTCTTACCTGCGTATTGGTGGTATAGTATTAAGTTTATCAATAGCGACACCAGCATTTCGTGTTTCCGGTATAGGACTTATATGAATAATATTGCGGTTTTACCATATATTGGCTTACATGCGCTACAAATACAAAATGTAAAGCGAAATACAACAAAGAAAGTTAGCATCAATGAACTTAATAATGAAGTAATTTCAATTGATAATACAAAAGACGCGGTAGAAGTTGAAATCAAAGATGTTTCAAATACCACTAAAATAGATGATTTACCATCTGACAAACAAGAAAATGTTAGTAATCATTTAAAAAATGAATAATAAATATATAAATAACGATTACTTCTTAAAAATTGATATTATAGTTAGCACCCAAGTTCCAAGAGTTATTACATACAAACTGGGTGTCATTATGAACATTAGCTGTATTTTTTTTTTGGTTTCAATATCTAAATTACAACAATTATTATTACAATTTGAAAAAACGCGTTTATTTTTTAGCATCGGCAACATTACTTTATTCCTTAAAAAAAACATTTTATGAAATAATATACAATGATGTCTTTATATTTATTTCATAACTTTTGAAAATGTTTTTATCACCTAATGTTATAATGAGTAGATTTAGTAATACTGGGTTTAAAAAAACCAAAAGACACAAATATAAGAAACAAAAAAGAAGACGCACTCGTCGTCACTATATAAGAGGAGGATGAGGCGAACCTTTTGTTTTAGGTGGCTACGACAAAAAACATAATAATTTTGACACACACGAAGATATTGGTATGAAAGGAGTAATGAAAGGAGGCTGAGGACAGACCGCGCCTATGATTTAAAATTATAGGTGCTATATTCTTTTCTTTTGCTTCGCTTAAAAAGTATATAAGTTTTTTTGCTATACTTTTTTCAAAAGTATATTTGAATGACGATTTTTGGCTTTCTTTAAAAGAAAAGAAAAACAAATTATCCGAAAAAATAATACATTAAACAATTAATTTATTATTTTTATTATTTATTTATTATTTATTTTTCTTTTAAAGAAAGCACTAATCTATATAATTCGTCTTGACCTGCTTTTGTTGACATATCAATTTTATACTTTTTAATTATTTTTGCCAACAATTTTTCATTTTCTTTTATTTCCCTTTCCTGTATCGTATTTGGAGATAATCGGCGTCTTTGTGTTTTCGCTTTTGTCACTTGTTTTGGTACCGGTTCTAATGCTTTTTGTGTTTTTGCTTGTCTTTTATTAAGAACAGACTGGTTTGTCATTGTATCTTGCATTAGTTCCAAAGGAGAATCCGTAAGTGGCTCTGAAATTTTACCATAATTACTATATTCTTCATAATTCTGAAATATTCTTTTTTGGTAATATAAAAATCGTATACCCCAAGATTTCGCGCGAGTCTCTCTTTGTTGTTCTACTGTCATACCTTTTGTTGCCCTTTTATACATCTTTTTTACACGACTCATTTCTGCTTCCAAATCATAATCATCATCTAATAATATTTCTGCTTCCAAATCAAGCAATATTTTAATTACTTCCATCAATGTAGTATATTTTTTCGAAGACGCATGTTTCTTTGTAAAATCAATTATATCTAATACTGTGTATGTAGGTTTAAAAAATATTTTTAAATATATGTTAACAGTTTCAACTATATATCCACTATAACCTCTTATAACTTTTTTTAAATAATTATTCGCATTTTCTTTTGTCGTCAAATAATTATAAATATTCTCTAATATTTCTTCACTTGATTTGTCTGGATTTTTTAAACATAATTCAGCAAAAAACATACTCCATATACTACAATAACCACCAGGTTCACCTTTACTTTTTTTTAATAAACTATTATTTTCAAGAGTTTGTAAACCTTGCAAATACGGACATACATTTGTAGCCGCTACATAAGTGACGGCGGGTATATTGTCTTTTTTAAGTTCCGCATTAAAAATTCTTATAAAAAAATCAATCTTTCTTTCGATATTCGCCTGTTCTTTTTCACTTTCTTTAAATTTTCCACCATGCGGTTCAAAATGTTCGATTGCATTTGTTCTTCTCCTGTAAATTAACACATTTGAGTGACCTACAGGTAGGAATCCTTTATAATAATTTAACGGTATTATTATAGTTTCCTCATCTTTTTTTATACATTTTGTTAGTGTTTTTGCTAAATTTACAAATTGCTCGCGCATTTCAGCTTCTTCTTCTTTTGTTAGCTTCATTTTTATATTAATAGACATACCTAATAGAGTATCTTGTTTATCTAATAGGTTAGTTTTTTTTGCAACACATTTTGATTTATACTTTTTAATTAAATACAAATAAAAAAGCGATTCAATATTTGAGTAACCGCAAATAGTGACAATTGTTTCACCTTTTTTCTCTAATTCGTCTAATTCCTGCGCTAATTTTTTACTTACTTTTATTGGTTCTGGTAATTTAAGTGAAGACATATATTATATATTTTGTATATAATATATTTTGTATATTCTTTAGTTTATTACACTAATAAATACTCGTCAAATTCGGCTTTAACACTTGCCTCATGAACAGTAATTGTCCTTATATCTGCTCTACACAACGCGCAGGTCGGAAAATCTTTGTAAACCGCGGTACTCTTTAAACAGCCTTTGAAACAGTCCTTACAAAACTGATGCTTACATTTTAGTGTGACTTGGTGTTTTTTTGGTATGTTGTCTTCATAACATATTGCGCATTCGCATTTTTCCGCACCTTGCTTCTCATCAATTTCTTCGATAGTTGTAGCAATATTAAATTTATCTGTAGCTTCTATTTTTTCTTCTTCTTCTTCTTGGCCGTGAGTTTGTAATAAATTGTAAAATTCTTGGATTAAACCTGTATTTGTTTCTTGTTGGTCTTCATAAATATAATTTGTTATATTAACTAATATTTCATCTACATTCGAATACATTCTACAGTTACACTTTCTAATCGCAAACGCTTTGACAACTTCGCGGTCGACAATCAAATAATATTCCATAAGCCAATCTTTAAACGTATCGCGCGGGTCTACAGTCCACTCACAAAATGTCTTGCTCAATTGACATTCTTCTTCAAATTCGGTTATACGCGTGTCGGTACACGTTCTTATATTGTGGCCAATCCCATTGCAAAATGAACATCTATTTGGATTATTTATACCGTTGATATGATTAATAATCCTACCCATGTAAACACGCGGCCAATCATTTACAATATTATTACGGGTAATGATAATATTTATATTATTTCTGTTTTCAGCATCAAAACTCATTTCTTGTTATTTATAACTTTTAAGCAATTGCTTATTTTTAATTTCAATTTTTTTATTTTAAATTATATGTTGTTTTTAAATCCATAACACCGCTAAATATATAAAAATATAAATTAAAGATATAACAACAACTACATATATCAAGTAACATCGAAATGGAATTATACAAGATTTATGTAAATGACAGAAATTACAGTGCTTGGGAAGTATTTGAAACAAATACCTTTCAAAAATTTGATATTGATATTAATCCAAATACCTGTAAACTTTTCACAAATGATGTTTTTTCTTTTGAAAAAAACACTGTAACAATCGTCCACTCGACAGTTCGCTCTGGTTCGCCGATGCCCGGTGTCCTAATTATAAACGGTAATAAAACATATGGTCGTGCGAAAAATGGCAAATTGCTGTATAAATGCGTACCTGATGATAAGAGGTTACCACCTTTTTTGGTTCCATATGAAATCAAAAATGTTGGCTTTTCAAAGGTATTTGTCAATTTATACGTGACATTTGAATTTTCTGATTGGGATGATAAGCACCCGACAGGCAGACTTGTTAGTTCTATCGGACCAGTTGACGTTTTGGACAATTTCTACGAATACCAGCTTTATTGCAAAAGTTTAAACGCATCTATTCAGAAATTCCAAAAAGATACATCAAAGGCTTTGGGAAAAACAAACCACGAGGATTTTATTAACAGCATAAAAGTTAAGTTTCCTTGCATTGAAGATAGAACAAACGTGAAAGACTGGTACGTATTCACAATTGACCCGCCAAAGAGTCAGGATTTTGACGACGGATTCAGTATTCGCGTTGGTGATGATGGTATACAGCAAATTAGTATATACATTGCCAACGTGACAATATGGATGGACGTTTTAAACTTATGGGAATCCTTTTCGCAGCGGATATCGACAATCTATTTGCCCGATAAAAAGCGACCAATGTTGCCGACTATTTTATCCGATTGTTTGTGTAGTTTACAAGAAAAGGTGACGAGAGTGGCTTTCGTAATGGACATTTTCATTAAAGATAATGACATCATCGACGTCAAATATGCGAATTGTTTAATCAAAGTCGCGAGGAATTTCTGTTACGAAGAAGCGTCTCTACTTAGAAACGAAAAATACAACAGTTTACTCGATATTACTAAAAATTTATCACGGAAAAACAGATATATTAGCAGCGTCAAAAATAGTCATGATGTCGTCTGCTATCTGATGATTTTAATGAACTACTATTGCGCGACCGAAATGCTGAAACATAAAACCGGCGTTTTTCGCTCTACAATAATGAAGCGGGAATATTCCGTACCAGATAGCATACCCGAAGATGTTGCCAAGTATATTAAAATATGGAATAGCGCATCAGGGCAATATATTGACGGCACACTTATTACAAATGCTGATACGGGTTCGGTTCGCCATGAGCTGCTTGATATGGACGCTTATATTCATATTACAAGTCCTATTCGCCGTTTGGTCGATTTATTAAATATGATTAAATTACAGAGCGTTTTAGGTCTCGTAAAATTATCTGAAAACGTGGACAAATTTTATGAGAAGTGGTTAAGAGATTTGGAGTATATTAATACGACAATGCGGTCGATAAGAAAAGTCCAATGTGATTGCACACTTTTAGACCTGTGTGCTAATAATTCCGACTTAATTGATAAAGAATATGATGGTTATGTATTTGACAAGATAAACCGAAATGATGGACTATTTCAATACATCGTGTTTTTACCTGAATTAAAATTGTCTTCAAGGATTACTTTGAGAGACGATTTTGAAAATTTTGATAGTAGAAAATTCAAGCTGTTTTTGTTTAATGATGAAGAGAGCTTTAAACGTAAAATCAGGTTACATTTGGTTTAGATAATAAAATTACTCTGATTCATTTATTTTATCGATTGTAACATTTTTGGCTATTTTTTTAATGATTTTGTCCTCTTTTTCCAAATCATTATCACCTTTGCCTCCCATTGCTTCAATAATGAGCTTATCATATTTATCCGAGAATTTTGATTCGCTTTTTTCACATCCTGGATACTTTGTTTTAAACTCCTTCAATAATTTGGAATTCTTATGTGTAACGTGTTTTATCATTTTTCTCATCTTTTGTTTATTTTCATTCTCCTTTTCCCATTTATCTTCATCCTTTACATACATTACTTCTCTCTTTGAATCAGTACAATGAACTGGTCTCTTTGTCTCATCAAGAGAAATTAGATTCTTAACTATTATTTTTGAAATACCATCTACATAACCCAGATTCCCAACATTCTCCAAATCTGACAATTGTATCTTTATTGAATCCACAAAATCCATTATATTCATCGCATCCTTACACGTTTCATTTAAAAAGAATTGAAGATTAAATGTTTTGTTATTTGAATTTATATTGTTATTTGAAATATTAGTATTTGAAGTATTTTTATTACAAATATCAACTAATTTATTTGTTAAATCCTGATTTTGTTTTACCACATCAAGAACAAGGTTTGTTAATACCTTTATTTGATTTTGTTCATTTTGTTTATTTTGTTCATTTTGTTCATTTATTAGAGAATCATACATATTATTATTTTTACATATTTTTTTATGTTTCCATAACCCAGATAAAGATTTGTATATTTTATTACAACCAGTACATTTATGTAATTCATTGGACTCGTTTTTCTCGCCGAGTTTATTTCCATTTATTTCCATTTTATTTCCATTGTGACTGACTAAATGTTTACGAGTAGACATATGACGACTCCAATCAGATAAATAACAGCATTTAAAGTCGCATAGTTGACACATATATAAACACTCGTTTTTCTCGTTTTTCTCGTTTTCCATTATTTCCATTTTATTTCCTTGAGAAAAAAATTCTAAATACTTTTAATTTCATAAAATATTTCAAAAAAATTTATCGTCACAGAATTTAATTTTTTTTTTTCAGCCACAAGACCTTAATTTTTTTTATGGTCTCAGCTTTTTCTCTAATTTTTACAATTTTTTTTTTCCCAAAAGTATTTTCATTTTTCAAAAATGGACAAAAATAAATGTCCAAAATCGACTTTTACAAAATAATGTTGGATTTTCAAAAAATATTGCATTTTATATAATAAATTCCCAAAACAACTTAAAGAGGATATACAGACTTTTTAAAGAAAATCATACAATTTCCTTATCTATTATTACTTTTTTAGCTATGTTTCTAATGATTTTGTCCTCTTTTTCCAAATCATTATCACCTTTGCCACCCATAGCTTCAATAATGAGTTTATCATATTTATTAGAGAATTTGGATTCACTTTTTTCACAACCAGGATACTTTGCTTTAAAATCCTTTAATAATTTGGAATTCTTATGTGTAACATGTTTAATCATTTTTCTCATCTTTTGTTTATTTTCATTTTCCTTTTCCCATTTATCTTCATCTTTTATATACATTACTTCTCTCTTTGAGTCTGTACAATGAACAGGTCTTTTAGTTTCATGGAGTGAATTTAAGTTACTAACTATTATTTTTGAAATACCATCCACATAACCTAATTTACCAACATTCTCCAAATCTGATAATTGTAGCTTTATTGAATCAACAAAATCCATTATATTCATTGCATCTTTACATGTCTCATTTAAAAAGAATTGCAGGTTAAATGTTTTATTATGTGAATTTGTATGTGTGGTATTATTGGTTCCATTTTTGATAACCTCCATCATCATATTTTGCTGTTCCATCATCATACTTTTAAAATCAGATGTTTCTTTTATTAATTCCGAATTTTGTTTGACAAGCATTAAAATTAACTGGTCTTTATCAATTGAATCAAAATCCATTATTTTATCGTTTTCTTCATTATTTATAGTAGATTCTTGGTTGCACTTTTTTTTATGTCTCCATAATCCAGCTCTATCACAAAAGTTTTTCACACATTTTTCACATATATATTTTTTTTCAGAGCAACTTTTAGCAACTAAAGCGTTGTTAATCGTTGTTAAACCGTTGTTTTTATGTTTTTGCGTCTGGATATGTCGACTATAATCTAATTTTTTACTCGTATTAAAGTCACATAATTCACAACAATATTTAGGAGAGTTTTTTGCGTAAAATTCGTTGTTATTTGTTGTCATTTACTCTATATATTGACAACCAAAAAAACTCCTAAATATTTATCTGCAAAATATATATATTTTCAAAAAAAAAATTATCGTAACAAATTTAAAAAACTTTTTTCAACGATGAGACCTTAATTTTTTTTATGGTCTCAGCTTTTTCTCTAATTTTTACAATTTTTTTTTTCCCAAAAGTATTTTCATTTTTCAAAAATGGACAAAAATAAATGTCCAAAAATCGATTTTACAAAATAATGTTGGAATTTCGAAAAATATTGCATTTTATATAATAAATTGCCAAAGTAACTTAAAGAACTTATATCATTAATTTTAAGCTTTTTAATTTTTTTAATAAAAATGAAAAAATTGAAACAAAAATTATCATTTTAAACAATAGCATTCATATTAATATACCCCTTGTTTAATCAAACCAATAATTTAACCAAACACTATAACAAAATGACCCAATACATCCAGCCCGGCACCGAGAGTAAATTTGTTGCACCTATCAAGACCACTCCTCGTGGAATTACTTGGCAATGTGCTAATGTTCCATGTAAAGTTGAATCGAATGATGGAGTAAATATAAAATTGTTGCCATTTAACGGCAAAGCTTTTACAATTCTTAATGAAAATTTCGTAAGTGAGTTTTATCATTTAGATTGTGATGAGGTTTATGTTTATGCGCCAAATTCAACTTACCCAGATGGCAAGATCGCAATTTCAGAATTCTACATTAAATCAATATCAATTAAAAAATTAAAGAAACATTTTGAAAGTAAAAAAAATATTTTGGATGCAATTGAAAAAGCAGAACAGGACGCATACCATTCCAAAGGCAATCAATTTTGCGCAACTATTGATAAATATAATAAATATAAGGCTGACCCAAAGACAAGCAAATTAGAGAGGGTAGGTGACCCAATATTTAACCGTTCCGTTAGACATTCGCCACCTATTTCCAAAACATTTACTCGCGAAAATTTCGAAAACTCGCCAAGTTATCCGGCACCCATCGGAGTCAGAGAAGAAGATTTTGCGTGGCCCAGTGAACAAAATGAAATTCTTATTGAATTACTAAATCAAATATTCAGCTGTGAAAATGCCCCCGTATGTCCAGAAGAAATTATAAGCGAGCTCGGATTAGATATTAAGCCAGGTTCCCATATGTGTTTATGGTGTGGTAACGTAATGGATGTTTCGATAATGAATCAAGACTATTGTTCAAAGGAGCACTCCGTCAATTTCTGTCATAGAATTCCTGAACTTGGCACGAAAAAAGGTAATGTTTATATCGGTCATTGCTCTTGTAATAGGGAGCAAGGTGGTTATTCTGAAGCGGAGCGAATCGACCAAATTATTCGTCTAGCCAAATATAATCCTGCTTATAGAGAGAAGATTTTGAAAGAGCTTGCATAAATTTACTAT
>SXGQ01612637.1_pt1 | contig 17278 bp, 12 predicted proteins | sample 3178371 | NCBI WGS metagenome assembly SXGQ01 (sample SAMN11356859, study PRJNA531348) | freshwater metagenome | isolation source: freshwater sample F1-20 | place: China: Fuxian Lake, Yuxi | collected 2017-12-25 | reverse complement strand
GCTGCCGGGCGGGCCGCGCCAGCGCGTGGCGATCGCCCGGGCGATCCTCGTGGACCCGCGCATCCTCGTGCTCGACGAGGCCACGGCGTCGGTGGACGCCTCCACCGAGCGCGAGATCTCCCGCGCGCTCGCCAACGTGTTGGAGGGACGCACCACCATCATCATCGCCCACCGGCTCTCGACCATCAGCCTGGCCGACGAGATCGTGCTGATCGACGACGGGCGGGTGGCGGCGCGCGGCGAGCACGAGGCCCTCTACGCCGAGAGCCCGCTGTACCGCGAGATCCACGACCAGGGGCTCGCGCGCCCCGACGAGCTCGTGGCGAGGGAGGGCTGATGGGCACGCGCCCCGTGGGCCACGGGCACGCCGGCGGAATGCTCGGCCCGCTGTCGGAGGAGGACGAGGAGCGCGTCGTGCGCCGGCCGCGCCGCAACATGCGGCGCCTCCTCCCCTACTTCCGTCCGTACCGCACGCGCGTGCTGGTGACCATCGTGCTCATGCTGCTGGTCACGGGGGCCACGCTGGCCGGACCCGCGCTGGCCCAGGTGGCGATCGACGACGGCATCGACGCCGGCAGCGTCACCGCACTCATCGTGATCGTGTCGATCTTCGTGGTGATCGGCCTCATCGGCTGGGCGGCGCAGTACTGGCAGTCGTACCTGTCGTCATGGGTGGGCGAGCGCGTGCTGCTCGACCTCCGCCGGCAGGTGTTCCGCCACATGATGCGGCTCGAGCTCGGTCACCACGAGCGCACGCCCACCGGCCGCAGCGTGAGCCGCCTCACCGCGGACATCGAGGCGGTGAACCAGCTGGTGGTCGAGGGTGCGACGTCCCTGGTGATCAACGGCCTCACGCTCATCGGCGTGGTGATCATCCTCATGTTCTACGACTGGAGGCTGGCCCTCGCCGCATTCGCCATCTTCCCGTTCCTGGCCATCGGCACCTGGTGGTTCCGCAGCCGCGCCACGCGCGCCTACCGGTCCACGCGCGAGCGGGTGGCGGTGGTGCTGTCGGTGCTGCAGGAGAACCTCTCCGGCATCCGGGTGGTGCAGGCGCACGGGCGTGAGGAGGAGGCCCGCCGCCGCTTCCGCGACGCCAACCGCGAGTACCGCCGGGCGAACATGCGCACGGTCACGATCAGCGGCATCTACTTCCCGGGCGTCGAGCTGCTCGCCGCCCTCGGCACCGCGCTGATCCTCTGGTTCGGCGGCACGCTCGTGCTCAACGAGGCCCTCACCGTGGGCGTGATGGTGGCCTTCATCGGCTACCTGTCGTCGTTCTTCGATCCCATCCAGCAGCTCTCGCAGCTCTACAACACGTTCCAGGCCGCGATGGCGGCGCTCGAGAAGATCTTCGGCGTGCTCGAGACCGACCCGCGCATCACCGATGCGGCGGGCGCCAGGGATCTCCCCGAGGTATCCGGCCGCATCGACCTCGAGCACGTGTCCTTCGGCTACGGCCGCGAGTACGTGATCCGTGACGTCGACCTGCACGTGCAGCCCGGCACCACCGTGGCGCTCGTCGGGCCCACCGGCGCCGGCAAGTCGACGCTGGCCAAGCTCATCGCCCGGCTCTACGACCCCGACGAGGGCGCGGTGCGCATCGATGGCATGGACCTGCGCGAGGTGCGCGAGGACTCCCTGCGCGCCGCGATGGGCATCGTGCCGCAGGAAGGCCACCTGTTCAGCGGGACGATCGCCGACAACGTGCGCTTCGCGCATCCCCTGGCGAGCGACGACGACGTGCGCCGGGCGCTCGACGCCGTCGGCGCGCTGGAATTCGTGGAGGAGCTGCCGGAGGGCATCGACACCGACGTGCAGGAGCGCGGCGCCAGGCTCTCGGCGGGCCAGAGGCAGCTCATCTGCTTCGCACGGGCCCTCGTGCCCGACCCGCGACTGGTAATCCTCGACGAGGCCACGTCATCGATCGACATCGGCACCGAGAAGCGCATCGAGGAGGCCCTCGACCGCCTGCTCGAGGGCCGCACCGCGGTGGTGATCGCCCATCGGCTGTCCACCATCCGCCGCGCCGACCTGATCGTCGTGGTGGAGGACGGCCGCATCGCGGAGCAGGGCACGCATGATGAGCTCATGCGCATGGGCGGGCGCTACGCGGGGCTCTACTCCGACTGGGAAGAGGCCGGTGGGGTAGGTTAGGTAGGCAACCCCTCTCTCTTCGGAGGCCCCACGATGCCCAACAAGAAGACGCGACTCTCCGTCGGTGAGTACCTCATCGAGGCGCTCTCGAAGAAGGGCGTGGATCACATCTTCGGCGTGCCCGGTGACTTCATCCTCGGCCTGCACGTGATCGGCGACGAGCGCGGTACCCGCATGGTGAACTGCACGCGCGAGGAGGCCGCCACCTACGCGGCCGATGGCTTCGCGCGCGAGAAGGGCCTCGGCGCCGTGGCCGTGACCTACGGCGTGGGCATCCTGGCCACCATGGCCGCCGTGGGCAGCGCCAACGCCGAGCGCGTGCCGCTGGTGGTGATCGGCGGTGCCCCGGGCCTGGCTGAGCGCGACGGGCGCCGCATCCACCACATGCCCTCGGCAGACATGGACTCCCCGTACCGGATGATGCAGGAGATCGCGCCGTACTGCGTGCTGCTCGACGACCCGGACGAGGCCTACGACCAGATCGACTGGCTGCTGCTCCACGTGCAGGAGGACCTGCTGCCGGGCTACATCGAGCTGCCGCGCGACCTCATCGGCGCGGTGCCGGAGCACCCGCGCCCCGTCACCCGCCCGGCCGAGACGCTCGTGCCGGCATCCCGCCTCAGCGCGGCGGCCGATGACGTGATCACCCGCATCAATGCCGCCAAGCGGCCGATCATGTGGGTGGGCCACGGCGCGCGCAGCCTGCAGTACGGCGATCGCGTGCTGGCGTTCGCCGAGGCCACGGGCATCCCGATGGTGGAGTCGGTGATGGGCAAGGGCGCCGTGGACGAGACCCACCCGCTCGTGATGGGCGTGTACGTGGGCGCGGGCTCGACCCCCGAGCTTCGCGAGTACGTGGAGTCGGTGGACCTCGTGATCGAGGTGGGCGTGAACATCAACGACATCACCACAGGGGCCTTCACCTCGAACATCGCCCCCGAGAACCGCATCCACTTCAGCGCCACGGGCACGAGCGTGGAGCATCGCTTCTACGAGGGCGTGGACCTGGCGGGCATGGCCCACGTGCTCGAGCGACGCATCGACGAGATCAAGCCCAACAAGGTGCCGAAGAACCTCCCGCACGCGTGGGCGGGCGAGGTGACCGACTCCGACCGCATCACCACCGACGTGGTGGCCGACCGCCTGCAGCGGTTCGTCGAGAAGTCGGACATCGTGGTGTGCGACGTCGGGGTGGGCGCCCACCTCTCGATGGATGCCCGCCTCAACCGCAGCGGGCAGTTCCACATCGCGCGCCTGTACGTGGGGATGGGCTTCGCGGTGCCGGCGTCGTACGGCGCGGCGCTGGCGCGCGGCAAGGGGCGGCCCGTCGTGCTGGTGGGAGACGGCTCGTTCCAGATGACCGGCTTCGACCTATCCACCGCAGTGCGCGAGGGCGTGGCACCGATCGTCCTGGTGCTCGACAACCACGGATACGGCGCCGAGCGCAGCATCCACGACGGCGACTTCAACGACATCGCCCAGTGGGACTACGCGGCCGTGGGCGCGGTGGTGGGCGCCATCGGCATCCAGGTGCACACCCCCGAGCAGCTCGATGAGGCGCTCGCGCGTGCGCGCAAGGACCGCGACACGGCGTACATCATCCAGGTCGACCTCGACAAGCTCGATGTGCCGCGCGGGCTCAAGGCGCTGGGCGAGGGCCTTGCCGACCTCATGGGCTAGCGGCCCTTTGCTACCTTCCCGGCGGCCGTGAGGCGATGGGGGATCGTCTAGCTGGTAGGACACTGGGTTCTGGTCCCAGGAGCGGGGGTTCGAGTCCTCCTCCCCCAGTCACTTCACGACCGGCGCGCCATTCGCAATAATGGCCGCACGCAGTACCCATGCAGTACCTCGCAGGGCTCACGTGGCGCATTCGTCTAGGGGCCTAGGACGCCGCCCTCTCACGGCGGTAACACGGGTTCAAATCCCGTATGCGCTACCTCACGCGAAGGGCCGCCCGTTGGGTGGCCCTTCGCCGCTTCGGGCCTGACACCCTGAGCGCGTGAACGCCCGCGCCCTCCTGCGGAACCCCGACGTCGCGCGCCTGCTCGGCGCGCAGCTGCTGAGCACCCTCACCTTCGGGGTGGTGGCCGCCGCGCTGGGCTGGCAGGCCTACGAGCGCACCGGGAGCGCGCTCACGCTGGGGCTCATCGGCCTCGCGGAGTTCCTCCCCGCGCTGGCGTTCGCGCTGCCGGCGGGACAGATGGCCGACCGCCTCGACCGCCGGCTCGTGACCGCGGCGGGCATGGGGGTCGTGATCCTCATGGCCGTGCTGCTCGCGGCGGACGCGGCGTCGGGCAACACATCTGCCCTGCCGCTGTACTTCCTCGCCGCGGGGCTCGGCGTGGGGCGGTCGTTCGCGAGCGCGGCGTTCACGCCCATGCTGGCCGCCGCGGTGAGCGCAGCGGATCTCCCCCGCACCATGGCCCTGTCGTCGTCCACGTGGCAGGGCGCGCTGATCTTCGGCCCCTTCGTGGGCGGCCTGCTGCAGGCCTGGGGCAACGTCCCGCCCTATGCGCTCGCGGCGCTGCTCGACGTGGCGGCCGTGTTGCTGGTGCTCACCGTCACCCGACGGGTGGGCACCGAGCACCGGGCATCGGTGACCGGCCCGCCGACCATGCGCGACGCCACCGCCGGCCTCAGGCTGATTCGCCACACGCCCGCGCTGCTTGGCGCGATCAGCCTCGACCTCGTGGCCGTGCTCTTCGGCGGCGCCACGGCGCTCCTGCCGATCATCGCGAGCGACATCCTGGGGGTGGGCGCGGTGGGCTACGGCGTGCTGCGCGCGGCCCCCGGAATCGGCGCGGTGGCCGTGGGCCTGGTGCTGGCGGGGCGCCCGATACGACGGCATGTCGGTCCCGTGCTGCTGGCCGCCGTTGCCGGGTTCGGCGTGTTCACCATCGTCATGGGCATCTCCACCAGCTACTGGCTCACCTTCGTGGCGCTGCTGCTGCTCTCGGGCAGCGACATGGTGAGCGTGTACGTGAGGTCCACCCTCACCCCCCTCCTCACCCCGGCCCGGCTGCGCGGTCGCGTGGTGGCCGTGGAGCGCGTCTTCGTCGGGGCGTCGAACGAACTCGGTGCCTTCGAGAGCGGCGTGCTGGCCCAGTACATCGGCACCGTGCCCGCCATCGCCGTGGGCGGCGCGGTGTCCATCGGCGCGGCGGGCCTCTGGGGCCTGTTCTTCCCGGGCCTCCGGAAGATCGACCGCTTCGAGGACATCACCCCGGCGCGCGACCCGGACGCCTGACCCGGGGGAACCCCGGTTACGTGCCTGGCACCGGGGTGAGGGCGCGGCGGATGAGGGCCGCGGTCTCGGCCGGGCGCTCCAGCAGGTAGAAGTGGCCGCCGAGGTCCACGGGGATGATCTCGAAGCGGTGGCCGTAGGCCCGCATCACCTCGGGGGCGAGCATGGCGCCCGCCGCGAGCGCGGTGATGTGCAGGCCGAGGGCGTCGGCCCGGCCGAGGGCGGCGTCCATGTCCCACTCGAGCAGCGCCCCCAGCAGGCGCACCCCGGCTTCGGGATCCATCTCGGCCATGCGGTCCGCGATCTGCGCAGTGAGCGAGGGGTCCGTGTCGGGCGCAGCGGCGCGCTCGCACAGGCCGCGCACGGCCGCCGGGAAGTCCTCGCGATATGGCGCGAGCGTGGCCTCGCGCCGGTCGGCCGGCTGCTTCGGGTACATGTGCATGAAGGTGAGGCCGTCGAGGCCGATGATGCGCTGGCCGGCCCCGGCCAGCACCGCCTCGATGGCCACGGCCACGCCCATGGAGTGGCCCACCATCGCCGCGCCGCGCATGCCCTCGTCGGCCACCAGGGCGTCCACCAGGGCGCCCAGGTCATCCATGGTCCAGCGCGGACTCTCGGCCGTGGACTCCCCGTGCCAGGGAAGGTCGATGGACATCACCCGGTGGTCGCGCGCCAGGTCGTTGGCCACCCCCGCGAAGTCGCTGCGCCGGCAGGCCCAGCCATGGATCAGCACGACCGGAGGGCCATCGCCGGCGAGGTCGTACGCGACCCGCACGCCCGGAAGATCGCGCACGCGGCGCTCCCCACCCATCATGCGGCCCCGGGCCGCGTGCGGAGGGGGACGCGCGTGCGGACGGGGACGGGTCGTGCTCGGGTCATGGTCTCCTCAGGCGTCGAATCCGCCTGACCCTAACAGCGGGTTGCCCGTCCCCCGCGCGCGCCGGTACGGTCACTGCATGCGCGTGGGGATCCTGACCGGAGGGGGCGACTGCCCCGGGCTCAACGCGGTGATCCGCGCCGTGGTGAAGGTGGGCGCGCGCAGGTTCGGACACGAGCACGTGGGAATCCTGCGCGGCTGGAAGGGCCTCATCGAGGCCGACGCCGAGCCCCTGACCCCAGGAGACGTGAGCGGCATCCTCGCCCGCGGCGGCACGATCCTGAAGAGTTCGCGCACCAACCCCTTCCGCGACGACGACGCCACGCAGGCCGCCCTCGACGGCTTTGCCCGGCTCGGCATCGACGCGCTGGTGGCCATCGGTGGCGAGGACACCCTGGGGGCAGCCAACCGGCTGCATGCCGAGCACGGCGTGCCCGTGGTGGGCGTGCCCAAGACGATCGACAACGACCTCTCGGGCACTGACTTCACCTTCGGGTTCGACACCGCCGTGCAGATCGCCACCGAGGCGATCGACCGCCTGCACACCACGGCCGAGAGCCACGACCGCGTGATGGTGGTGGAGGTCATGGGCCGCCACGCCGGCTGGATCGCCCTCTACTCGGGCATCGCCGGCGGCGCCGACTACATCCTGATCCCCGAGAAGAAGCCCGACATCGATGGCCTGCTCTCCGCCATCAACCAGCGCCACGCGCGCGACCTCGACTACTCGATCGTGGTGGTGAGCGAGGGGGTCGACCTGGGCGACGCCGGCGGCCAGGGCGAGCTCGACGAGTTCGGCCACGCGCGGCTGGCCCAGCAGGGCGTGGGCGACCGGCTGGGAGTGGTGATCCGCGAGGCGACCGGATACGACACCCGGGTGACCGTGCTGGGCCACATCCAGCGCGGCGGGTCGCCGTCGGCGCGCGACCGGGTGCTGGCCACGCGCTTCGGGACACGGGCCGCCGAGATGGTGCAGGAGGGCCTCTACGGCCGCATGGCGGCGCTGCGCGGCGACACCGTGGCCGACGTGCCGCTGGCCGAGGCGGTGGGCACGCTCAAGACGGTGCCGCCCGCCTTCTACGACCTCGCCACGCCCTTCTTCGGATAGCCCCGCGACGCCCTTCGGGCGACCGGGCGATGTCGCCGTTCCGGGGGCCGGGCGTGACGCATCGGCTTGATTTCGCCACGAAGGCCGGTGCTATGGTGCCCGCCCCGTGAGCAAGAAACTCATCATCTGCGAGAAGCCGTCGGTGGCCCGCGACGTCGCGACGGCCCTGCCCGAGACCTTCACGCAGAAGGGTGAGGCCTACGAGAGTGACCACTGGGTCATCTCGTACGCGGTGGGTCACCTGCTCGAGCAGGTGGACCCCGACGCCTACGACGCCCGCTTCAGGAAGTGGACGTACGAGGACCTCCCAATCATCCCCGAGCACTTCCGCTACCAGGCCCGCGACTCGCGGGCCGCGAAGCAGCTGGGCACGCTGCACAAGCTCATGGCCCGCCCGGATGTCACGGGCATCGTCAATGCCTGCGACGCCGGGCGCGAGGGCGAGCTCATCTTCAAGCTCATCCTCGAGAGCGCCCCCGAGAAGGCCCGGGACAAGCCCGTGGAGCGCGCCTGGTTCTCGTCGATGACCAAGGCGGCGATCCAGGACGCCTTCACCAGCCTGCGCCCCGATTCGGACATGCGCAGCCTCGAGGATGCCGCCCGCGCCCGCAGCGAGGCCGACTGGCTCGTGGGAATGAACGGCACCCGCGCCGCCACCACCAAGGCCGGGTCGATCCGGCGCGTGCTCTCCCTCGGGCGCGTGCAGACGCCCACTCTCGCCATGATCGTGCGCCGCGACCTGGAGATCGCTGCCTTCGTGCCGCAGGACTACTGGCAGGTGGACGCCACGTTCACCGGGGCCGAGTCCGACCTGCCCGGCATGTGGAACGACGTCGCGGGCACCCACCGGGACCTCCTCTTCACCGACGCCGACGGCAAGACGTTCAAGGACCGCATCAACGCGGCCGACGCCGCGCAGGCCATCGTCGACGCCGTGAGCGGATCCCAGGGCACGGTCACCTCGGTCGAGACGAAGCCGCGCACCGAGAACCCCCAGCTGCTCTACGACCTCACCGCCCTGCAGCGCGATGCCAACCAGCGCTATGGCTTCTCGGCGTCGCGCACGCTCGCCGCGGCGCAGAGCTGCTACGACGAGCACAAGGTGCTCACCTATCCGCGCACCAACAGCCGCTACCTCAGCGGCGACATGGTGGGCAGCCTCAAGGCCGTGGTGTCGCGGGTGGGCTCAGCCGACCCGCAGTACGCCGACGCCGCGCGGCAGGTGCTGGCGCTCGAGAAGCTGCCGCTGGGCCGCGTGGTGAACGACGAGAAGGTCACCGACCACCACGCGATCATCCCCACCGACGGCGACCACGACCTCAGCCGCCTGAGCTCGGATGCCCGGCGCATCTACGACATGGCGGCCCGCAGGTTCCTCTCGGTGTTCCTGCCGCCGGCGCGCCTCGAGGACACCACGATCATCACCGACGTCGAGGGCCACACGTTCCGCAGCAGCGGCACCGTCATCGTGGAGCCCGGCTGGTACGCGGTGGATGCCATGCGCCGCCACAGGGTGGAGAAGCAGGCGCAGGCCGAGCAGGCCGTGAACGAGGATGGCGAGGTCGAGGCGAAGGACCGCACGCTGCCATCGGTCACCGTGGGGCAGGTGCTCACGTGCGCCCGGGCCGAGTCGCTGGGCAAGAGCACCAAGCCGCCCGCCCGCTTCAACGAGGGCAGCCTGCTCAAGGCCATGGAGACCGCCGGCAAGCTGGTGGACGACGACGAGGCCGCCGAGGCCATGAAGGACGCCGGGCTGGGCACCCCGGCCACCCGCGCGAACATCATCGAGAGCCTCATCGATCGCGAGTACCTGGAGCGCGAGGGCAAGCAGCTCCGGGCCACTGACAAGGCGATCGGGCTCATCACCATGCTGGGCGATCACCTGCTCACCAGCCCCGAGCTCACCGGGCGGTGGGAGCAGAAGCTCAACGAGATCCAGGCCGGCGGCGAGTCGCGCGAGGCCTTCGAGCGCGAGATCAAGGACTTCACCCGCCAGGTGGTGGAGTGGTTCGCCGACAAGAGCCGCGACGACCTTCGCGTGCAGCGCACCGTCATCGCCCCCTGCCCCATCAACCTGCCCGACGGCACCAAGTGCCAGGGCAACATCGTGGAGCAGCGCAAGAGCTATTCGTGCGACAGCTACCACGGCAAGGACGACCCCGGCTGCGGCTACACCCTCTGGAAGCAGATGGACAACCGCGCGATCACGCTGGAGGAGGCCAGGGAGTACATCGCCCAGGGCCTGCAGAGCAAGGACCTGCAGCCCGAGCGCGAGGTGCTGGGCCCCTGCCCCACCGACGGCTGCGACGGCGAGATCGTCGAGCGCGGGCGCTCGTACGGCTGCACCTCATGGAAGAGCAAGACCGAGACCGGCTGCGGGTACGTCATCTGGAAGCGCATGCGCGGGCGCCCGGACGAGGTGTCCATCGAGGAGGCCCGCCGCATGGTGGCGCGTGGCGAGACCAACGCCACGCCCCCGCGCGAGCCCGTGGCCGAGTGCCCGGTGCCCGGGTGCGGCGGCATGGTGGTGGAGCGCCCGAAGACCTACGGCTGCAACTCGTGGAAGAGCCCCCGCAACCGCGGGTGCGGCTACGTCATCTGGAAGCGCCCACGCGGCTCCGAGCACGACGTCACGGTGGAGGAGGCCAAGGCGAAGATCGAGGAGGACCGCGCCGACCCCGACGCCGCGGGCCTCGAGCCCGTGGTCGGGGGCAGGGGGTCGAAGGGCGCGACGGCCCGCACGAAGCGCGGGTCGGTGGACGCGGACGGGGCGATCGTGGCCCACCTGCTGCGCAAGGCCACGTGGACCGGGCTCGATGGCGGGGAGAAGGTCACTCTGGAGATCCCGAAGGGTGCCCACCGGGGGTTGGATTCCGAGGTGGTCGCGGGCCTCGGGCATGGCCTCGGACTGCGATCGAAGCCCCTCAAGCTCTGGTGCAAGGTGACCGATGCCGGCCCAGAGGCCGCCAGGGCCACCCTCGAGCAGCGCCTGCAGGACCGCATTCGCAAGGCGCTCGCGCCGACGGCGCGCCCTGCAGCCGTCGCCACCGCCTGACATATTCCCGGGGTCGGGGGCGATGGGTCCCCCGCGCTGAGGAGGGTGCCATGGATGCCGATGAGGCAATCCGACTGAGGCGCAGCGTTCGTTCGTACACCGACCAGCCGGTGAGCGACAGGGACATCGACGCCGTCCTCCGGCTGGCGCTCCTGGCCCCCACGGGCGGCATGGCGCAGGCCTGGAGCTTCATCGTGGTGCGCGACAAGGAGCTGCGCGAGGCCGTGGCCGAGATCGTGATCCGTGGCGGGGCCAAGTACTTCGAGACGGTCCGGCCGGCCGGGCCCGACGTGAGCCCCGATGAGCACGCCGAGTGGGCACGCGGATACGCCGAGCAGGTGCTCGGCAACTACCGGCACGTGCCGGTGTGGATCGTCGGCATGGTCGTTCCCCGTCACGCCTTCCCCGACGACCAAGCCGAGTGGGAGCGGGTTGCCGACCTCGTGTCGGTGGGCTTCGCCATGGAGAACCTCTTCGTGGCGGCGCGGGCCCGCGGCCTCGGCACGGTTCCCACGGTCTTCCACTGGTATGCCGAGGACGACTTCCGGGCGCTCCTGGACATCCCCGCCGAGTTCGAGATCCCGGTGATCACCCCGCTGGGGTACCCCACGGAGTTCCCGGTGGGGCTTCCGCCCGCGATGGCCGCCAAGCGCCGCCCGTGGCGCACGCTGGTGCACGACGACCACTGGGGCAATCCCCGGGCGTGACCCGCTCGTGCCCCATCCCATTTCCCTGACGAGAGAGTCCACATGGAACGTTCGATGAAGCGCCGGGCAGCAGCAGCCGCGGCCGCCGTTGCCCTTGTCACCGGCGGCGCGATGCTGGCCGGCTGCGGGTCGGGCACCTCGGACAGCGCCGCATCCACTGCGGCAGCCGACACCTCGACCCTGCCCGCGAACGGCATCGAGAAGCTCCCGCCCAAGGAGATCCTCGCGAAGAGCCAGGCCGCGGCGAAGGCAGCGTCGTCGGTCACCGTGACGGGCACGATCACCGAGGGAGGCGAGGAGACCTCGCTCGACCTGGTGATGGGAACGAACGCCAGCGAGGGGACCTTCACCACGAACGGCGTGGAGCTCAGCACCGTGATCGTGGATGGCACGTCCTACTTCAAGGTACCCGGCGATGGCTGGGCCACGTTGCTGGGCGGCAACGGCCCCGAGGGCAAGGCCCTGGGCGAGGAGATCGCCGGCAAGGTTGGCGACAGCTGGCTGATGCTTCCCGCAGATCTGGAATCCCTTGACGATGCCTCCGGCCTGCTCGGGTTTGCGCTGGGGATGTTCGGTTCGCTGTTCGAGAAGGACTCCTTCCTCAAGGAGACCCTCTCGACCAACAAGGAGTTGACCGTCACGGGCACGGGCGACGTGAACGGCACCCCGGTGGTGTTCCTCGAATACCCCGGGTCCGGTCCGCTGGCCATCCAGACCGTGGGCGAGCCCTACCCCGTGCAGATCAAGGCCGACGGCGCGGAGGGGTCGGGCGCGATCACCTTCACCAACTGGAATGCGCCGGTGGACGTGACCGCGCCCACCGACGTCGTGGACATCAGGCAGCTGGCCGGGTGATCGGCGCGTGCCGCATCATGATGGGCAGCGGGCGATGGCTACCGTACATCGACACCACGAAGGGATCGTCATGCACATGGAACGCACAGTGACGCGCAGGATCGCAGCAGGCGCCGCCGCGCTGGCGCTCATCGCAGGTGGCGGAGTGCTCGCCGGCTGCGGCAGCAGCTCCGACTCGTCGTCGGGCGGTGGCGCCAGCACGGCGGCAAGCACGGCCGCCACCACGGCCGCGCCCAATGGCATCGAGGGCAAGACCGCGACGGAGATCCTCGACGCCTCGCTGGCGGCGGCCAACAAGGCCACGTCGGTCACGGCGAAGGGCGCCATCACCCAGGGCGGCCAGGAGATCAAGCTCGACCTGCAGGTGGGACAGGAGGCCGCGCAGGGGTCGATCAGCGCCCAGGGCGCGGAGATCGAGATCAAGGTGCTGGCCGGCAAGACCTACTTCAAGCTGAGCGGCGAGTCGTTCGCGAAGATCGCCGGCCAGGACGACAGCCCCGAGGTGGCCAAGGCGATCTCGGCGCTCCTGGGCGACAAGTGGCTCGTGGCGCCCGATGAGGAGTCGGCCGGCCAGCTCGGCAGCCTCGGCCAGTTCGGCCAGAAGGATGAGCTGCTCAAGGGCATCCTCACCCCGGACGGCAACGCGACGGTCAAGGGGACCGGCGAGGTGAACGGCCAGCCGGTGGTGCTGCTCGAGAGCACCGACGGCACGGGCACTCTCGCCATCGCCACCACCGGCGAGCCCTACCCGCTGCAGATCAAGGGCAGCGAGGGCGCCGACGGCGGCCAGATCGACTTCACCGACTGGAACGCGCCCGTCAACGTGACGGCGCCCACCGACGTGCTGGACATCGGCCAGCTGGCCGACCTCGGCGGGGCATCGAGCGGATGACCTGAGGGCATCACCACCCACGCAACGACATTGGAGCTGAGATGAACACCACGATGAGACGCAGGGTCGCCGCGTCGGCGGCAGCCCTGGCGCTGGTCGCGGGCGGCGGCGTGCTGGCCGGCTGCAGCAGCGGGTACGACGCGCAATCGAGCGCGGACACGCCCGCGTCACCCAACGGCATCGAGAAGCTCCCGGCCAAGGAGATCCTCACGAAGAGCGCGGCCGCCATGGCGACCGCCTCGTCGGTGACCGTGTTCGGCCTCACGAAGGAGGACGACAACGGCCCCGAGATGTCCCTCGACCTCACGTTGGGAACGGGCGTCGGCCAGGGCACCATGACGGTCGGCGGGGACCCCTTCATGGAGTTCCGTGAGGTCGACGGGAAGATGTACTGGAAGATCAGCCGCAAGGGCGTCGAGGCGATCCTCGGCCCGGGCGAGGCGAGCAAGGCCATCGGGGACCGATGGGTGGTCGCCCCGGTCGGCACCGGGGACGATGATGTGCCGGGCCCCGGGGACCTCGGCGACAAGGACACCCTGCTGGCGTCGCTGACGCAGGAGGGGATCACGGCCAGCGTGACGGGCACCGGCGAGGTGAAGGGAACCCCCGTGGTGTTCGTCAAGACCAGCGGCAAGGAGGGCACGGCCACGCTGGCCATCCAGACCGTCGGTGAGCCCTACGCCGTCCAGGCGAGGGGCGAGGCCACGGGGAACATTGACTTCAGCGACTGGAACGCCCCGGTGAACGTCACCGCCCCCACCGGTGCGGTGAGCCCCGACGAGCTCATCCCGGAGGACGCCGCCTCGGGCTGATGTCGCGCGTCATCTGATGCGCGCCACTTGATGCGCGTCGTCACGACATGCGAACATATGTTCGCATGATCGTGACGACGCGCATACCGCTGTTCGCCCTCCGCATCGCGGTGCTGGAGGCACGGGTGGCATGGGACGACCCCATCGCGCTCGGCCCGGCACCGGGCGACGCGCAGGTGATCGGCGAATGCACGCCCGCCGCATGGGCGCAGGGCGTGCGCCCGGGACTGCGCGTGGGCGAGGCCATGGCGCGCTGCCCGGGCCTCGACCTGGTGGTGCCGCATCCCGATGCCGTGCGCATGGCCACCGACCGCGTGAGCGCGCGGCTCGAGGACATGGGCGCCGCGGTGCAGCCCATGGACGACGGCATGTGGTCGTTCATGGCCGGTGGCCTGATGCGCCTGCACGGTGGGCTCGACCCGCTCATGCGCCGGGCACGGGCCGCGCTGCCGGTGGGCTGCGATGGCCGCGTGGGCGCCGCTCCCGCCCCGTTCGCCTCGTGCGAGGCCGCGCGGCGCGGCGTGGTGGTGCATGCCGACGAGGTGGCCGGGTTCCTCTCACCCCTCCCCGCATCGCGACTTCCCCTCGCGCCGCGCGCGCGCCGGCTGCTGTCATCGCTCGGGCTCCGCACCATCGGGCAGGTGGCCGCGCTCCCCCATGCGTCGGTTCTCGACGTGCTGGGCAGGGACGGCGAGCAGGCATGGCTGATGGCGCGCGGCGAGGACGAGCCGCGGCTCCGGCCGCGGGTGCCACCCGATCCGCTGGGCGAGCACGTGGAGTTCCCCGACTCGGTCGGCGCGCTGCCCGCGCTCGAGGCGGCCATGCGCATGCTCATCACGCGGGCATGCGATCGCGTGATCGCACGGGGCCGGTCGGCGCGCGCGGTGGTGCTGCGAGCCCGCCTGGAGGATGGTGGATCGTGGACGAGCTCGGTGGCGCTTCGCGAGGCCACGGCCGATGCCGGGCGCATCGGCCTGGCATGCATCCCACGGCTGTCGGGCATCGGGGCGCCGGTGGCCCGCCTGGCCATCGAGGTGGATGCCGGCGGCCCCGCCGATGCCGGCCAAATGACGCTGGTGGCGCGCCCGGACGACGAGCGCCGCCGGCGCGCGGCCGCGGCGCTCGAGCAGGTGCGCGCCGCCGAGGGCGACGCCACGGTGATGAGGCTGGTGGAGATCGAGCCCTGGAGCAGGCTCCCGGAGCGCCGATGGGCACTCGGTCCATACGAGGCCTAGGCGGCCCGGAGCCGGCACGCGTGATCGCCTCGCCCGGGGGTGCTCCGCATGCCGTGATCACCGACGGCAGGCGGAGGCTCGTGGTGGCCGTGCGTGATTCCTGGCGCGTGCAGGACCGCTGGTGGACCGACGACCCCGTGGATCGCGCGTACTTCGACGTGGTCATCGAGCCGGGCCGCGTGGCGCTCATCTACCGCGAGGCGTCGGGCGACTGGTTCATCCATGGCTAGCCCGCCCTACGTGGAGCTGCACGCTCACTCGGCGTTCAGCTTCCTCGACGGCGCGTCGCTGCCCGCGGAGATGGCCGACCGCGCGGCCGATCTCGGACACCCCGCGCTGGCGCTCACCGACCACGACGGCCTGTGCGGATCGCTGGAGTTCGCCCACGCCGCGGCGGCAGCGGGAGTGCGCCCGATAACGGGAGCCGAGCTCACGGTGACGACGGCCCCGATCGGTGACAGTCACCAAAGCTCTCAAAAGCGGCACCTGACCCTCCTCGCCATCGATGCGCGGGGGTACGGCAACCTCTGCCGGCTCATCACCATGGCCCATGCGCACACGCGCGATGCGCCCGACCGGCGGGCGGGTGATCCCCTGCTGCCGCTGGACGCCCTGGCCCTGCACCACGAGGGGCTCGCGTGCCTGTCGGGGTGCGCGCGCCATGGCCTGGTGGCCGCGCCGCTCGCGGCGGGCAGGCGCGCGGAAGCCGAGGCCATGCTCAGGCGGCTGGTGGGCATCTTCGGGCCGGACCGCACATGGGTGGAGATCCAGCGCCCGGGGCTTCGGGGCGACCGCGCGCTGGCCCGCGCGCTGGAGGCGCTGGCCGGCCACGTGGGCGTGCCCGTGGTGGCCACGGGCGATGTGCACGCCCACGCGCCCCGCCGGGCGTTCCTGCAGGACGCCCTGGTGGCAATGCGCCACCGGCTCACACTCGATGCCTCGGAGGAGATGCGGCGGGGCAACCGCCAGGCGGTGCTGGTGCCGCCCGACGAGATGGCACGCCGCCTGCGCGATCACCCCGAGGCCGTGGCGGAGACCCTGCGGCTCGCCGAGATGCTCGAGTTCGACCTCACCCGCGACATGGGCTACCGCTTCCCCGACTTCGCCTCGGGCCACCCGGGCGAGGGGGCCGACGCGGCGCTCGCGCGCATCTGCGCCGACGAGGCCCGGCGGCGCTACCCCGACGGCCCGGAGCGGGCCGAGGCCCTCGACCGCCTCGACGAGGAGCTCGGTCTCATCCGCTACCACGGCCTCTCGGGGTTCTTCCTGCTGCACCGGGACATCCTCGAGATCGCCCGCGAGGTGGCGCTCGAGGTGCGACCCGAGGGGTCAGCGCGCCGTGCCCTTCCACCGGGCCGGGGTCGCGGGTCATCGGTGGGGTCCATCGTCTGCTACCTCACCGGCCTCTCGCACATCGACCCGGTGGCCAGCGGGCTGTTCCTCGGGCGGTTCCTCAACCGCGACATCCGCTCGGTGCCCGACATCGACCTGGACTTCCCCCGCGACGTGCGCGCGCGCCTCATCGAGGAGGTCGTACGGCGCTATGGCAGCGAGCACGCCGCGCTGGTGGCGGCCTTCCCCACCTTCCGCGCCCGCATGGCGATCCGCGAGATCGGCGCGGCCCTGGCCCTTCCCCCGGCCGACATCGAGCGGCTGGCGCGGCTGGCCGACGGCTGGTCGTCGGCCGACGCCGTGGAGGATGAGATACGCCGCATGCCGGGCGGCGACGACCGCCTGCGCTCACGTCGCTGGCGTGCACTGGCCATGCTGGCGAAGGAGGCCGCGGGGCTGCCGCGCCACCTCTCGCAGCACTCGGGCGGGATGATCGTGAGCGCCACGCCCCTGGTGGAGCTGGTGCCCGTGGTGCCCGCGGCATTCGCCGGACGGCAGATCTGCCAGTGGGACAAGGACTCCTGCGCCGACGCCGGCTTCGTGAAGATCGACCTCCTGGGGCTCGGCATGCTCAGCGCGGTGGAGGACTGCCTCGACCTCATCGCCCGGGGCCACGGCGCCGCACCCGACCTCTCGCGCATCGGCTTCGACGACCCCGAGGTGTACGCCGAGATCCAGGACGCCGACACCGTGGGCGTGTTCCAGATCGAGAGCCGCGCCCAGATGCAGAGCCTGCTGCAGACCCGCCCCGAGAACCTCGACGACCTCACCGTGCAGGTGGCGCTCATCCGCCCCGGGCCGGTGAGCGGCGGCGCGGTGCACCCATACGTGCGCCACCGGCGCGCGCGCCGGCGCGACCCATCAGTCCGCCCGCCGTACGACCACCCGCTGCTCGAGCCCGCGCTCGAGGAGACCCTGGGCGTGGTGGTGTTCCAGGAGCAGGT
>SXGQ01900198.1_pt1 | contig 17280 bp, 14 predicted proteins | sample 3178371 | NCBI WGS metagenome assembly SXGQ01 (sample SAMN11356859, study PRJNA531348) | freshwater metagenome | isolation source: freshwater sample F1-20 | place: China: Fuxian Lake, Yuxi | collected 2017-12-25 | reverse complement strand
GTCGCAACGAGCGATCGTAATTTCTATGATCGCTATTACTTCAACGGTTTCAATCACGACGGAACAGTGATGTTCGTATGTGGTTTGGGTGTGTATCCAAACCTCGGTGTCATTGATGCGTATCTGTTGGTTTTCCATGAAGGTCAGCAGCAAGTTGTTCGTGCTTCGGGCGCTCTTGATAATGCCAACCGCATGAACCCTGGTGTTGGTCCGATCAGTATTGAAGTGATTGAACCTCTGCAGAAGTTGCGCGTGCGTTGCGATGACAACGAATGGGGTATCACCATTGATGCAACCTGGACGGGCGCGATGCCTGCTTTTGAAGAGCCCCGTCACTACATCCGCGAAAATGGTCGCGTCATTTTTGATACGTGTCGTTTGGCGCAAACTGGTGGTTGGGATGGAACTCTCACTGCCGGTGGCCACACGTTTGCAATTGATTCAAAATCATGGTGGGGGACCCGCGATCGTTCGTGGGGTGTGCGCCCGATTGGTGAAAGTGAACCAGCAGGTATTCGTGCAAGCAATCCGTTTAGCTGGTTCTGGATTTACACACCGATTCGCTTTGCCGATCACTCGCTCATGATCATCATGCAAGAAAATCCCGATGGCACTCGAGTGATGGAAGAAGCAACCCGCATTTGGCCCGATGGTCGCATTGAACACCTCGGTCGCCCTGAACACGATCTTGAGTACCGAGAAGGTTCACGTTTCTCAACAGGTGGCGTGATTCGTGTTGTCGCCGATGACGGTCACGTCACAACGCTTGATATTGAACCGTTGTTGCCAGTGCACATCGGTATCGGAACTGGTTATGGCTACGACGCCGATTGGCGTCACGGAATGTGGCAAGGTCCGTTGAAAGTTGAGAACTTCCATTTAGATACAACGACTCCCGAAGGCGCAATGCGTTTATTCGGCATCGTGGATAACTCGGCCAAGTTTGCCTACACCGATCGAGATGGCAAGCGCCATGAGGGTTATGGCCTATACGAAAACATGGCGATTGGACCACACGAGAAGTATGGCTTCACCGACATGCTCGATGGTTTCGTGAAGAAATAGAGACAATTCCATGGCCCACAAGACGTACCCCCGATCGATTCAACTCGGCGACCTTTTTGAAGTCATCGCCGATGCGATTCCCAATGAGCCTGCGCTGATCACCAACGATGTCAAGTTCACCTATGCCGAACTAGATGAACGCATCACTCGTTTGGCTAACCACTTGCTGTCAATTGGTATCAAGCGTGGTGAGCATGTGGGTGTACATGCACAAAACACTCATGAGTGGGTTGAAGCCTTTTATGCGTGCGCCAAGATTAGTGCCGTCGCAATCAACGTCAACTATCGCTACGTGGCAGCAGAACTTCGTTATCTGTATGACAATGCCGATTGCGTTGCGGTCATAGCCGAGCCTGAGTATCTGAGCGCCATCAACGATGTGCGTGATGCTTTGCCTAACCTTCGCAATGTCATTGTGATTGGCGCAGAATACGAAGCAGCATTGGCTGCTGCGTCGCCCGATCGTGATTTCCCGGGCCGTACTGCTGATGACGTATACGTGTTGTACACGGGCGGAACCACCGGAATGCCCAAGGGTGTCATGTGGCGTCATGAAGACGTGATTCTTGGTGCAATGAATTCGGCACGCGCGAATCGTCCGATTGAGCGCATTGAACAATTGGGCGAAGAAGCTGCCGCTTCGGGCTTTCGTGCTCGCTTGATGTCGATTGGTCCGATGATGCACGGTGGTGGTCAGTGGATCATGGGTAATGCCATCACTGCTGGTGGCTGTTTTGTTCTGTACACAAAGAAGCGATTTGACGCACACGATGTGTGGCAACTTGTTGCCGACGGTGTCGTGACTTCGGTGTCAACGATTGGCGATGCAATGGCTCGTCCACTTGCCGAGCATTTAGTTGCTGAACCGCGACCGACATACGACTTGTCAATGTTGTTCGCAATCGGTAACGGTGGTGCGCCATTGTCGACCGGAGTTCGTGAACAGATTCGTGCAGCATTGCCAAATGTGGCGATTCTCGACAGTTTCGGTGCTTCCGAAACCGGAGCCGCTGGTGCACGTGCTGACGATGGTTCAGCAATGTCGTCTCCAAAGTTTGCAATGAGCGATGACACCACAGTGTTGAGCGAAGAGGGTCGGCAGTGCGCTGTTGGCGAAGTGGGCAAGTTGGCCCGCAGCGGAAATATTCCGTTGGGCTACTTCAAAGACCCAGTCAAGACGGCCGAAACTTTTCGCACCTTTGATGGCAAGCGTTGGGTGATTCCTGGCGACTTTGCTCAGATTGAAGATGACGGACAGATCACGTTGCTCGGGCGTGGATCGGTGTGCATCAACTCGGGTGGCGAGAAGATTTATCCCGAAGAAGTTGAAGCAGCACTCAAGCAACATCCGGCAGTATTTGACGCAGTTGTGATTGGCACTCCGAACGCGCGTTGGGGTGAACAAGTCACGGCTTTGTTGCAACTGCGAGAAGGCACGAGTCCAAGCATGGAAGAGATTGTGACTTTCTCACGCACTTTGGTCGCCGACTACAAGAGCCCGAAAGCCGTGTTCTTTGTTCCAGTCGTCGAGCGCACGCCAGTCGGTAAAGCTGACTATCAGTGGGCCAAGGCCGAAGCTCTACGCCTGATTGGCTGACGAACTACTAGCCGCGGATGCGACCCCATTCACCGGGGTCGCGCCCAAGCTTGTCGAGTCGGCGTGTCACCGACAACGGTGCACCAATATCTTCACCGGCACGAATTCTGCGTACTTGCTCGCCTTCTTCGTCCCAAATATGACACGTATTTAAGTTCGACTTAAATCCCATCTCGCGTTGTTCGGGGGTCATCTCTGGTCGTGCGGCGCCTGCTTCAAACGCTTCATTCATTTTGATGACGCGCATGCTCCAGCCACATTGAATGGCAACTGGGCCCATCGCTTGCAAGAGGGCGGTGGTGTGCGTGCAACCACGTGGGCCACCGAACAATTCGCGAACCTTGTGCGTGAACCCACGAGCGATTGATAGACCAATGAGTCCTTTGTACTTGATGCCGATTCCGGGGCACTCGTGATGCGGAAACTCCTTGAGTTCGGCCGACGCATCAAGAATTTCCATCATCGGAAATGAGATGCGTAACTGCACAACCATGTGATGGATGGTGAGAGCTTCATTATCATTTTGTACGTACATGCCAGCCGGCTTGTCGTCGCGAACGGCGCCCCACAACAGAATTTCGTTGTCGTTGACTTTGAACGCGCGAACTTCGTAGTTGCGCGTATGAATTGGCAAGTACTCGGGGTTGTCGGGGAGTATGGGATTTGGGTTAGGTAATGGTTGAGCCATGACGTTAGCTATTAACCAAAATCTGACCTAGACGAGCGAGGCTCGGCTGGGTCGATCCCAATTGCAGTTCGAGTTGCTTGTGCAACAAGAAGTAGCGGTGCAACGGGTAATCACGGTCAACACCCACTCCACCATGAACATGGTGTGATCCGTGCATCACTCGCCAGCCACCTTCGGCAGCCCAGAACTTCGCCGACAACAACGCTTCATCGGCGGGGAGTCCTTCGCTTAAACGCCAGGCTGCTTGCCATGCTGTTAAGCGAACACCCTCGGTGTCGATGTACGCGTCGCCGGCACGTTGGCTCACAGCCTGGAAAGTCGCGATGGCCTTTTCGAATTGGAAGCGTCCCTTGGCGTATTCGGCCATGAGTGCCAAAGCCGATTGGCAAGCACCCGAAGTCATGATGCACGCCGCAGCAATACCGCGGTTAATCAAATCTGCTGTTGCGCCGGGGTTCCCGAGGCACTTCGCAATTGCATTCTTGAATTCAACAAGTGCGTCGGGGACACCACTTGTCGTGTCTTGGCGGGTGATCGTGACGTTGGGGTCGTTGGCCTCAACGCAATACAAACCGTCAACGGCGCTCACCACAAATCGCTTGGCGATTAATCCGTGAGGAACGCACACTTTGGTTCCGGTGATCTTGCCGTCAACAACCATAGTTGCCGGATTGAAAACATCGCCAACAGCCTCATGAAGAGCAGCAGTGACGATTGTTTCGCCGCTAGCAACACCATCGAGAAGTTCGGGGTACGCGACGAGTGCATTGGCCGCTAAGCCCATCACTGCAAACGCGGGTACGGGTGCTGCGACTCGACCGATTTCTTCAAGAACTACTGAAGTTTCGATGATGCCGAGCCCGGCACCACCAACTGATTCAGGTAGTCCAATGCCAACAAGGCCGGCATCAGCCAACGTGCGCCATAACGCAAGATCGGTTGCACTGTCGGTTGCGCCAATGTGCTTGAGATGTTCTGGAGTGCAGACATCGGTCAAGATTTGGCGAGCCAATGATCGCAATTCGTTTTGGTCTGAGGTGAGTGAAAAATCCATTAGCGGGCCGCCCGGGGGAATCCAAGAGAGAACATTGTGATGAGGTCGCGTTGCATTTCGTTTGTTCCGCCACCAAAGGTGAGGATGAGCATGCCGCGGTACATGCTCTCGAGTCGGGCGCGAATGACTGCGCCCGGTGTTCCTTGCACGAGGTAACCCGTCGGTCCGAGAATTTCAAACAAGAGTCTGAATGCTTCAAGGTAGAACTCGGTTCCGTACACCTTGATCGATGAACAGTGACCAATATCAAGTTTTCCTTGAGTGGCTTCCCATGCTGACTGCCAGTTCATGAGACGCAAAACGTCAAGCTTGGCGTGCACTCGTGCCAAGTTCATCTGCACCCACTCTTGGTCGGCGATGCGACGACCGTCGGGTAACAGAGTGGACTTGGCGTATTCAAGTGTGTCGGCAAGAGCACGGTCAATCACACCGGTTGAACACAAGGTGACGCGCTCGTGGTTGAGCTGATTGGTGATAAGGGTCCAACCCTTGTTTTCGCCACCGACACAGTTCTCAACTGGGATACGCACGTCATCAAGGAACATCGCATTGATGTCGTGCTCACCGATGAGGTTGAGTTTTTGCAAGGTGATGCCAGGTGTGTTCATTGGCATGATGAGAATGCTGATGCCCTTGTGCTTGGCGGCATCGGCGTCGGTGCGCACTGCAAGCCAGCAGTAGTCAGCATCGCTTGATAGCGAGGTCCACATCTTTTGACCGTTGACGACATATACGTCGCCGTCACGTACGGCGCGAGTCTGCAACGAAGCGAGGTCGGTGCCAGAACCTGGTTCGCTGTAACCGATGCAGAAGTGCAGATCACCCTTCAAGATCTTGGGCAAAAAGAATTCTTTCTGCTGTTCGGTACCGAAGTTCATGAGAGTTGGTCCAACAGTGTTGATACTCAACATCGGAACCGGGGCACCGGCGCGCATCGACTCATCGAAGAAGATGAATTGCTCGATCGCGCTGCGACCCTGACCACCAAAATCTTTGGGCCAGCCAATTCCGGCCCAACCATCGGCGCACATCTGCTTCCAGACTCGACGAGGGGTCTCGCCAATTCCGTGGCTGGTGCTCAGATCCTTGACGGTCTTTTCGTCGAGAAGTTTCTCGTAGTACGAGCGCAACTCGGTGCGCATCGCCTGCTGTTCGTCGGTGTACCCGATATCCATGTTTCCCCCTGGGAATCCCCTGATAGTGCCCTCAAGTTTCTAGCAGAAGACACGCCGAAATGTCGTTGCCAACTACTGTGAAATATCTATGACGAATGATCTCAAACTCGGCTGGCACATCGGATATTGGGGTCGTTCGATGCCTGCTGGCGTCCCCGAAACATTGAAGATGATCGAAAGCCTGGGCTATGAGACGGTGTTCACCGCCGAGTCGTGGGGAAGTGACGCGATTTCGCCTCTCGCGTGGTGGGGAGCCGGTACAACCAAGTTGCGTCTGGCTACCAACATCGTGCAGCTGTCGGCCCGCACCCCAACTGCGACCGCTATGGCCGCGATCACCATGGATCACCTGTCGGGCGGACGATTCTGTCTTGGGCTAGGTGTCAGCGGTCCGCAGGTTGTTGAAGGTTGGTACGGCCAACGATTCAACAAGCCTTTGGCGCGTACTCGTGAATACGTCGAGATCATTCGCAAGATCTTGGCTCGCGAGGAACGGCTGACCAATGCCGGGCCCGAGTACCCGATTCCGGCAACCGACGGACTTGGTCTTGGCAAAGCGCTCAATGTGATGACTCATCCGTTGCGTGTTGACTTGCCAATATTCATCGGAGCAGAGGGTCCGAAGAATGTGGCATTGGCTGCCGAAATTGCTGATGGTTGGTTCCCGATCTTTTATGCACCGCGTCACGAAGAGATGTACGGCAAGCATCTCAATGAAGGGTTCGCCCGACCGACCGCGCGTCGTAATGCTGACAACTTCGAAATTTTGGCGATGGCCAATGTGGCGATTGACGAAGACATGGATAAGGCCTACGACAAATTACGTCCAACCATTGCGCTCTATGTCGGTGGTATGGGTGCTCAAGAGATGAACTTCCATGCTGATGTCTTCCGACGACTTGGTTATGAAGAAGCAGTCGACAAGATTCAGAGTCTTTTCTTGAGTGGTCATCAGAACGACGCAATCGCGGCTGTTCCGAAAGCAATGATTGATGAAATTTGTTTGGTTGGTTCGCCGGCAAAGATTAAAGATGATCTTGCGGCATGGCGCGAAAGCAAAGTGTCAACATTGGTTGTTGGTGGCGCACCAGAAACTCTGCGCACTATGGCCGAATTGTTGTACGGCTGATCGTCAAGAAAAGTCAATAATCAGAGACTGGAATAAATCATGACAATGCCCGATTACTTACGCGAATTAGCAGCTGGTGTTTCAAATTGGGGACGCTGGGGTGCTGGCGATCGTCGTGGAACATTGAATCTCATAGACGATGCAGCGATTCGTCGAGGTATGGCAGCGGCGCGACAAGGAAAAGTCTTTTCGCTGACGTATCCGTTTGATGAAAATGGCCCACAGCTTGGATTCATCCCGGGTCGCATTAACCCCGAGCGCACCATGATTTCGCTGAACCATTCAATGACTGGTGATCCTGGTGATTTCACATCAAGCGATGACGCCGTGAGCATGGGAGTTCAGGCTTCAACTCACCTTGATTCATTGGCTCATGTTGGATACGACGGCCTTCTGTACAACGGACTATCTGACACAACAACCAATGAAACCGGCTCAACTGAATTAGGTATTGAGAAAGTTGGGCCAGTTGTTTCGCGGGGAATTCTTCTCGACATCGCCCGCTTACACGGAGTTGATTTCTTCGATGAGGCATTTGCCATTGGTGCTGATGATCTTGAAGCAGCCGCCAATAAAGCTGGCTTGAAAGTGTTGCCAGGGGACATCGTGTGTGTGCGCACGGGCCATATGCATTGGTTGCGCGAAGGAAACAAAGTTCATTACTCGTATCCAACGCCGGGCCTCGGCCAAAAGAGCATTCAATGGGTGCGCGACAACGATGTCGCCATCGTTGCGACCGACACCATTGTGTTTGAGTGTTACCCACCCGAAGATCCGGCTGCGATGTTGCCCGTCCACATGATCAACATTCGTGATATTGGTTTAACGCAAGGTCAGAACTGGGTGCTTGATGATTTGGCCGCAGACTGCGCAGCCGATGGTCAATACGATTTCTTGCTGACGGCGACGCCATTACCGTTTACCCGCGCCGTGGGCGGGCCCGTTGCGCCAACTGCGATCAAATAACTAGTTCTTTTTGTCTCGCGGTGGATTGGTGAAGACATGTTGAATGTCGATTCCATCTGACACCGACGCAACGACTGCACGTTCAAAAGCTTCGGTCAATACTTCGGCATCGCTCACAGTTTCGCTGACACCCCGTCGGGCTGAGCGATATGAAATCACTATGGGTCGATCTGGCGATTCATTATTGGTGCGATGAATCAACATCGTTGCGCGCTCTTGCCAACGACGTAGTGAATCGTCGGTGATTGCTTGATCTTCACCCAAATCTGAACGAAAGGTAATGCCGACTAGGTCAATTGATCCGGCTAGGTCGGCGAGTTCGCGATCGGCACGACCAGGAATGACGATGTTGCCATCACGAATTCCGCGCAAGAAGGTTTTCCAACGAATGTGATCTTCGCGTTTAGCAAGATCGATGGCGATTTGTGATTCGTCGAGAGCGCGCACCATGCGCACACCAAACGAACTCGCAACGGGTGGCCCGCCACGCAGAATGCGCCAGGCATCGCGCCATGCCACAATCATCGTGTCAACCATTTCCCCGTGCCGCGTTGCATCATCTGGTTCGTGACGTGTTGCGTAACCAATCGGGTCGTCAATTGGAAACCAGCCAGTAACAAGATCACCAATTGAATCAGCGGCCATTTCTACAAATCGGGGCCAATAGCGACCAGCATTTTTTGCGTCGCTGAAACCTCGTTCGTCATCAAACCAGTGCGGGGCTTCGCGTTCAAGCAATGATGCCCACACTTGGATACCAACACCATTGGCAGCATCAATCACATCGCGATACCACTCAACCCACTTGCCATCTAAGCCGCCAGCGCGCGGCTGAAGCTGCGACCAATCAAAACCCAAACGCAATTGTGTTGCTCCGGCAATTGCGTACGAGTTCAGGATTTCCTCAAAGTGCGTACGAAATGGCGATTGACCATCGGGGCCGACAGCAAATTGGGCGGGTAGGTAAAACCCCAGAGTTGGTTCGGTCATCGCAGCCTTGAAATTGTGTGCACTTGGTGATTACGCAACGAAGGGCGAACGAGTCCACAACTCGCCCGTGTCGTTATTGCCACCAATTTTGTCTTGGGCGGTCAAGTTGACAACTTCAACTTCGCCGAGTCCGCGTAGCACCACTGGGCTGTGATTGTTTTCAATTACGCCAGTTGGCAAACGCCGCAAATCAGAACGGGGCATCAGCACTTCGTTGTTTTCGGCTACATCGCATAAACGTGAGGCCAAGTTGACTGAGGTGCCGATGTAATCCTCACCTTGGAACATCAAGACCTCGCCTGTGGCGAGTCCGACGCGCACGGTGAGGGGACGACAGACATCTTCACAACGCTTTTGCATATCTAGGGCAAAGCCAATAGCCATGTCTTGTTCAACCGAAACGATCATGCAGCCGTCTCCGAGCCATTTGTCAACGCGGATGCCCCACGTAGCCGCAACATCGCGAACTTCAGCACGGAATTTGGTGAGAATGTTTCCGGCTGCGGTGTCGCCATTATCTGCGGTGTACTTGGTGAACCCCGAGAGGTCAACAAAAACGAAGGTGCGTTCAACTTTCATGACTGTCGTCAGACTACCCGTCGCTTCGACGGGTCAAGGGCGCTATTTGGGTACTAGCGTGCGCTTATGACTGCTCGGTCCACATATTCGCGATGGGATGGCACCCAGACTGGCTTCGACCTTGAGGCCAGTGATCTCTTCGATGAAATGTCAGATGATTTGTTGCAAAATGGCGATCTGCGTGGGGCTTTACGCCGACTGATGGAGCGCGGAGCGACCGACCCGAACGGCGAGCGGATGCAGGGATTGCGCGAGATGCGCCGCAAATTGAAAGAGGCTCGCCAAGATTTGCTGGAGAAAGGCGACCCGAACGGGGTCTTCCAAGAAATTGCCGAAGCACTTGACGACATTTTGGATGAAGAGCGCCACGCCGTCGAACAGTCGGTCATGGACGCCGAAAAGAGTGGTGATGAGCGTCGTGCTGAAAACGCGCGCAATGCTGCGATGGAGCGCAACTTCCGACTCGACATGATGCCTGACGACCTGGCTGGCAAGGTTCGCGAACTGCAGTCGTATGACTTTGAGTCTTCTGAGGCCCAGCAACGATTTGAACAACTCATGGAAAAACTCCGTGATCAGTTGATGCAGCAGAACTTTGACAAAGTTTCGTCGGCGATGAAGAGCACATCACCCGAAGACATGCAGCGCATGAAAGAGATGATGAAGGCGCTCAACGAAATGATTGAGCGCCACAACAATGGCGAAGACGAAAAGTTCGAAGAGTTCATGCAAGAGCATGGCGAGTTCTTTCCAGAGAACCCGCAATCGTTTGATGAACTGATGGAGCAGATCGCTCGTCAGATGCAAGCTGCACAAGACATGCTCAACTCAATGTCGCCCGAGCAGCGTCAGCAGTTACAAGAGTTGTCGCAGATGCTCATGCAAGATTCAGATTTGCAAGACGAAATGAATCAACTGTCACAAAACATGATGCAGATGTTTCCGGGTCTTGGCCAAGGTCAGGGTTACGAAATGCAAGGCGAAGACCCAATGGGATTCGATCAGGCGATGCAGGCAATGAAAGATCTTGCTGAACTTGATCGCCTTGAAGACTTAATGAACAATCCAACGTCACCCCAGCAACTCGCCGAGGCCGACATGGATCGTGTTCGCGAATTGATGGGTGACGATGTTGCTCGCTCGATGGAGAAGCTTGCCAAGTTAGTGAAAGAGCTTGAGCGTGAGGGCTTGATCCATCAAAAGGATGGCCGTTTAGAAGTGACGCCAAAGGGCATGCGCAAAATCGGTTCAAAATCGTTGCGCGACTTGTTCTCAAACCTGTCTAAGGACAAGCAGGGTCAGCATCAGCAAAACCGCTTTGGTCAAGGTCACGAGCGCACGTACGAAACAAAGCAATACGAATACGGCGATCCGTTCAACCTTGATTTACAGCGCACCATTCGCAATGCATTGCGCCGCGGCGGGCAAGGGACTCCAGTCAAGTTGTCGCCCGAAGACTTTGAAATTGAACAAACTGAACACCTCACGCGCTCATCAACTGTTTTGATGCTTGACGCGTCGTATTCAATGGTGCGCGATGGTCGTTGGGGGCCAGCCAAAAAAGTTGCAGTGGCACTGCAGTCTTTGATGTCATCGCAGTACCCGCGCGACTACCTGGGTGTGTTGATGTTTGGTCATGTTGCCTGGGAGATCAAGGCTGATGAGTTGATTGAAGCATCGTTGACCGGAATGCAAGGCACCAACATGCATCATGCACTTGGTCAGGCTCGCAAAATGTTGAGTCGTCAAACTGGCAACAAGCAGATCATCATGATCACCGACGGTGAGCCGACTGCCCACATCACTCCGCAAGGTGAACCGTGGTTCACTTACTTTGACGGATATGAAGCCCAGCAACTGACGGTTGAAGCAACATTGCGTGAAGCGATGCGTTGCACGAAAGACAACATTCGAATCAATACGTTCATGCTTGATCCCGATCAATACCTGCAGCGTTTTGTTGAGCAGATGACCGCCATGAACGGTGGTCGTGCGTTTATGACAAACAGTGACAACCTCGGCGACTACGTCTTGGTTGACTTCCTCAACAACAAACGCCGTACCTCTCGCAAATAGCGATCTGGTCGGCTTTTGCTGAGGTTTTCTGCAACTTTGCCAGACCAGATCGTCAGAAATTTATGGCAATAGTGGATTGTCGTGGGCGAGAGTGCCTTGTGAATTTTCCCAACCGGGCACAACCCACGCGCGAATCATCCATGACGTTGTATTGGTCAATGCGCCGTTGACTTGTGAACACGCGGTGCCAGTTACTGCTTCGTCGTAAACGGCAGTCAACGAGTCACCTATCTCGCAAGTGCCGGTATGCAGATGCCACAACATGTCTTGACCAATCAACCCACGCGGTGCTGATCCATCGCTGGTCCAGGCGTTGTATTGCACGCCGGCTATGGGGGCCGAGTCAATTGATGAGGCATAGAGCAAACCTTGTGGACTTGCGGTATCGAATGGTTGCTCTTGGGAATCAACTGTTGGATTCATCAACATCTGGCCAGCACCAGAAACATAGCCACCCACCAATATCCATCCAGCGGCGCGGGCATCCGCCAATGTTGGAAATTCCAAAGCGGCTTCGCGAGCGATGACTAGTTGCTCGCCAAATTGCAAGCGCTTCTCAACGGTCATCATCGACATGGTGCTGTGATCCATGCCGGGCATATCTGAACTTGAAGACATCGTTTGTGAATGCGTGTGTCCTGAACCAAGAATGTGCGCGGCATTATCGGCCCACTTACTTACCGAGAGTCCGGGTAGAACGACAAGGACGATTGCGAATGGCGCGATGGTGTCGAACCGAATGCCCGGCGTACCAAGGTGCTCCGTGCCAACAGCCAAGGTGGCGATTGCCAAGGTGAGACTGGTGATCGACATAACGAGGACGAGCACCTCGTATGGGCCCATTTGCGGGGTCACTGATGACCAGGGTCCAAATGGGTAGCCAGACGTGCGGGTGATGACGAGCCACGTCGCTACGACCGTCAAGAATCCGGCTGCGACAAACAAAATGGTCCGATGAGTTGACACGACGAGCGCCAGACCGGCTGCAATCAGCATCACGCCAACTATGGCCAGCATCAGACCTTCGCCAAACCAGTCGGCTGAACGACCGGGCGCCACGATGAAAAGTAAGGCGCCGACCGCAGCGACCAAAGCAGCAGTGATTCCGCGCAGGCTGACCGAAGATGTCGGATGGTGTTCGGTCATATGTGAAGTCTGTCAGTCGGGGCAATGAGGTACCTAACGGATGTGGTGAATTGTGTTACCAACGAGTAACATCGCCGCATGGCTGAATTTTCAATGCACCTCAATGACGATCAATTGCAGATCAAAGACTGGATTCACCAGTTCGCGGTTGAGCACATTCGCCCCCACGCTCAAGAGTGGGATGACCGCGAGGAATTCCCGTGGCCCGTCGTGCAAGAAGCCTCAAAAATTGGTTTGTACGGTTTCGAATTCTTGATGAATGCGATGGCCGATCCCAGCGGACTTACCATGCCTGTCGCCATTGAAGAAATCTTCTGGGGTGACGCAGGTATTGGTATGGCGATCATGGGATCTGGTTTGGCTGCTGCAGGAATTAGCGGTAACGGAACTCCCGAGCAAATGATCGAATGGGTTCCGCAGTGTTATGGCACCCCCGACGACATCAAGTTGGGTGCATTCTGTGTGAGCGAACCCGACGCTGGTTCTGACGTGTCATCACTTCGTACTCGCGCCGTCTACGACGAAGCAAAAGACGAATGGGTAATCAACGGAACGAAGGCATGGATCACCAATGGTGGCATCGCCAATGTTCACGTCGTTGTGGCAGCAGTTGATCCCGCACTTAAAGGTCGCGGTCAGGCTTCATTCATTGTTCCTCCGGGTACCAAGGGCTTGTCGCAGGGTCAGAAGTATCAGAAGCATGGCATCAAGGCTTCGCACACTGCCGAAGTTGTACTTGACGATGTGCGTGTTCCGGGCAGTTGCTTGTTAGGTGGAAAAGAAAAGCTTGACGCCAAGTTGGCTCGTTACCGCGAAGGCGGCGCCTCAAGTGGCAAGCAGCCCGCAATGGCAACTTTCGAAGCAACCCGTCCGGCAGTTGGTGCTCAGGCACTGGGTGTTGCTCGTGGCGCCTATGAAATCGCCCTTGAATACGCGAAAGAGCGCGTTGCTTTCGGCAAACCGATCATCATGAACCAGGCAATTGCCTTCAAGTTGGCCAACATGGCAACACAAATTGAGGCATCACGTTTGCTCATTTGGCGTGCTGCATGGATGGCTCGTAACGGAGGCTTCAAGAACGCCGAAGGCTCGATGAGCAAGTACTACGCGTCAGAGACCGCAGTGCGCGTGACTGAAGAAGCAATTCAGATTCTTGGTGGTTACGGCTACACCCGTGAGTACCACGTTGAGCGCATGCACCGTGACGCCAAGATTCACACCATTTTCGAGGGAACCTCGGAAATCCAGCAGCTGGTGATTGCTCGCGCAATCTCCGGCTTGCGCATCGAGTAATAGCTACAAGACGTAGCCTCTTAACCATGAAGATTGCAATCATTGGTGGGGGAATTGGTGGTCTTACGGCCGCTCTTGCACTCTCTCAAAGTTCTCATGAAATCACTGTCTTTGAACGTTCGGCAGGAATCAGAGAAATTGGTGCTGGTGTGCAAATCAGCCCAAATGCTTCTCGTCTTTTACATTCGTTAGGTCTTGGCCAAGCCTTTTCAGAAATTGCGGTGCATCCGCAACGAGTTGTATTTCGCCGTTGGGAAGATGACTCCATTCTTCGCACGGCAGACCTTGACGACAGTTTTGTGTCACAACATCAACAGCCGTTGGCAAACGTTGCACGGAATGAATTGGTTGAAATTCTTGGAAATGCGGTGGCGCAACAGTCAAATGTGACCCTGAAGTTCTCCACTCACGTTGTGGGGGTAGAACCAGGTGAATCATCATCAGCGGTTCGATTTTCCGATGGAACAAGCCAGTCCTTTGACATCGTCATTGGTGCTGATGGAATTCATTCGGTGATTCGGCCGTGCGTTGGAGGCCTTGATAAACCTCGGTTTAGTGGCTCTGCTGCATATCGCGCATTGGTCCCACGCAAATATGTGGAGGATCTACCAATTGATGTCACCAACCGCATGGGTCCAGATCGCCATGTGGTGAGTTATTTCATTGGACGTCATCGCAGTCATCTCAACCTGGTCTGTATCTCGCCTGAAGATTCGTGGGAAACCGAATCATGGACTGAGCAAGGAACAGTAGAAGATTTGTATGCACGATTTGAAGGTTGGTCACCTCAGCTTCTCTCACTGCTTGCCCGGGTCGAAGAACCAGTTTTCCGTTGGGCGTTATACGACCGTGAACCACTGAATCAATGGGGAATAGGCACGACAACATTGCTCGGTGATGCTTGCCATCCGATGCTTCCCTTTATGGCTCAAGGATCATGCCAAGCAATTGAAGATGCAGTGGTGTTGGCCCGGTGTCTATTTGATGTGAGCATTAGCGATGCTGCACTTGCCCTTCGTCGATATGAAAATGCACGTCAAGGTCGCACAGCTCAAGTGCAAACCTCATCGTTGATGAATCGTGATCTGTTCCACATGTTGGATGGTCAAGAACAAAAAGATCGGGATATGTTTTTTTCGCTGACGCCACCAGGAATGTCAATTCTTGATTGGGTATTCGAATACGACGCACTTTCTGTTGCCATTTAGGGCAACTCAGAGATTCAGCAACTGGTGATTGCTCGTGCAATCTCCGGCCTGCGCATCGAGTAGAAACCCCTACTAAATCAGTGGTTTCGCCCAGCGAAACCTGCCACATAGCTATTCAGCGCTTATGAGCGCAACCACAGTTGAACGAACTGGATGGCATGTCGCTCGTCGGTATTGACAAACCCCCTAACTTCTTGATCGCTGCTAGACCAACCCTGATACGAGCCATGCCCGGCCCATTGAAAATGTTGGGTTGCTCACAAATCGTGGAGAAGTAAACATGTGAGGCAATTGTCGCGATGTTCAAATCGCTAGTGGATGCAGTAGCCGTGTTTACCTTCAGCCCAAACAGTTACCAACGTGCGTGTATTCTTGGGCGCATGGGACAAAAATGGGGCGACAGCAAAGGTCTGGAGATACCGATTGATCAACTTCGACTCCGCGATTATGAGATCGACCCAGAAATTCTCGGTGGAAGGGACGCAATCTTGGTCCTCTTTCGAGGGGTGGGAGACGGGAGTGAACAAGATCCGAGCCGTCTTCAAGACGATATTGACCGAACTATGGATGCGCTATTGCGGGGAGATGACGAAATTCCCCCTAACGCGAAACATCTAGAGTACGGATTTGAAAAAATCCGACTTTTCTTAGCCGCTCGATCTATGAAGTCGCGTTGGATCCAATTGAATTCGGGCACTGCTCTGAATTTGGGCTTCACCGATGGTCTTGATGTACTTGATTTAGAAGGACGGCTTGATATTCCGTCTATCCCTAAAGATGCCGCAGAACCCCGTCGACTTGTTTTGAGAATTCGCTATGACGCATTCGGGGCATTTATGAGAACATTGAAATTGCCCCAAGAGGAGCGTACGGAGTTTTACAAGACCGGCCGAGTTTCGCGATCAAAAGATTCAATTTTGAACATGGTAAACGTTGGAACATTTTCCCGAGACCAACGAACCTTCGTTGAAGTTTTCTCTTACTCAACTTCCGCCCCCTACGCCACCATTGCCGAGCCAGCGACGACGGTTGCTCGTTGCGTCAAGTGTGGCGGTCACTTCAAGTTCCAAAAAGAGGGGACTTTTAGTAATCGCCAGATCGCAGGACCCCGAAATGCGGTCGAAGCCGCGAAACGTCAAGAATTGAGAGACGCTTTCTTTGAGGAACTGGATCGACATCTTCGACGCGCCGATCGGTTGCTCACAAGGGGAATCTGTGCATGTGGTAATCGCGATCTAGATCCAGGGAACGTTGCTCCGAAAAGTTCAAGCACTCAAGGTGGACAACCGAAATCTGATGATCTGCCCGCAAAGCTTCGCGAGTTGACAGAACTCTTCAATTCTGGCGCTTTGAACGCTGAGCAATTTGAAACGGCCAAGAACCGGCTCCTTGGGTTGTGATGAGGAATACAGGCCTACTCTGTGTATTGCCCTGCGGGGATAAGGTTGAAGATGCATGCACCGTGACGCCAAGATTCACACCATCTTCGAAGACACCATAGAGATTCAGCAGTTGGTGATTGCTCGTGCAATATCTGGCCTGCGCATCGAATAAATAGCGGTCTGAATTTCGGAATTTCGCAGGAACCGTCGTAGTTTGGCGGTCGTCGAGCGCGTAGCGTAGGGGCTTATATGACGACTCTTCCTAATGCCGCATTTTCTATTTCTCTTGACTGTCAACTCGACAATGTGCCAGGCACCCTCGGACGCTTGTGTGCCGCCATTGGTGAAGCAGGCGGAAACATCGGAGCCCTTGACGGTTTTGATGTTCGCGGACCGGTTCTTCGCCGCAATCTTGTGGTGCACTGTCGCAACGAAGATCACCAAAAGGCAGTTGTTGCTGCGGTTCAGAAACTTGATGGGATCACTGTTCTTGATTGGTGGGACCGCACTTTCCGCATGCATGAGTCTGGGAAGGTTGAGGTCATCAGTACGGCCCCTGTGAATGACCGTGATGATTTGTCAATGGCCTATACGCCAGGCGTTGCACGTGTCTGTACCGCAATTGAAAATGATCCGTCGCTCTCACATAAGTACACCATTCGTAAGAACACCGTTGCCATCGTGAGCAACGGAACCGCGGTGCTCGGACTTGGCGACATCGGTCCAGAGGGTGCAATGCCCGTGATGGAGGGCAAGGCCCTGCTGTTCAAAGAGTTTGGGGGGGTGAACGGTTTCCCGATTTGTATCAATGCTCGCACCGCCGACGAAGTTGTTGATTTTGTGCAACGTATTGCCCCGACATTTGGTGGAATCAATCTTGAAGACATCAAGGCACCTGAGTGTTTTGAAATTGAAGAGCGCCTGCGTGCAAG
>SXGQ01873406.1_pt1 | contig 17281 bp, 11 predicted proteins | sample 3178371 | NCBI WGS metagenome assembly SXGQ01 (sample SAMN11356859, study PRJNA531348) | freshwater metagenome | isolation source: freshwater sample F1-20 | place: China: Fuxian Lake, Yuxi | collected 2017-12-25 | reverse complement strand
TTCGAGAACCCACGGTGGCGCATTCCGCTCGCGAAGCGCCCCGGTTATGAGTTCTTCGGGCACGTCCTGGGGGGCCTGCGCGAGCACCTGCCAGCGGCCTTCCCGGTGATCGTCAGGACGGCCAGGCTCCGGGACGGGATCGACGGCCAGTGCGTGCGCCGGGCCCGTAGGTTCGTGGTGCTGCTCGACCGGAGACTCTCGTGCGATCAGGCCGTCGAGGCGCTGCTGCACGAATGGAGCCATGCACGGGCCTGGAACCATCGCCTGGACCGTGCCGTGGCTGGAAAAATGGCCCTGGCGGACTTCGAGGCGGTCGCGCACGGTGGCGAGTTCGGGGTGGCCTATGCCGCATGCTGGCGGACGTTCGTGATTCGGATCTTGCCGCGGTGGAGGGCGAGGATGGGCTCCGCGGCTGCCCGGGGGTGACCTTGCCGGGCAGCCCCCTTGCCTGCCGGCCGAGAGGGGGGAGCGGCGGCGTTGAAAACGCTGCCGCCTTGGGACTCCCTGCGGATCCACCGGGGGCCTGCGCCGGTCGAGCCTGGTGGGGATGGCCGCTGGGGGCGGCGGCTTCCGGGTGTCCGGGCATCTGGGGCGGAAGCCAGTCGAGGCCGGGAGGGGGCTGGCGAGGACCGGGGGCGGCGGGGCTCTGGTCGGCGCCTTGGGGTGGAAGGGGGGGGCAGCCGGTCGGGTCACCCGTAGACATGTAGACGCGTAGACAGCGTCTACGCCTATCGTGCACCCGGGGAAGCGTAGACATGTAGACGCGTAGACATGTAGACACAGATAGAGAAGGAGAGAGAAAAGATAAGATAGATAAGAAGAGAGTAGTAATAACTATTATTCTTATATGTCTACATGTCTACGTCTACGCCTTCCGGCAACCTTCGGCCCAGGCCAGCCCGAACCCGTAGACATGTAGACGCGTAGACACACATCCCCAGCGCCAGCTCACCCGGAGAGCCTGAACCGCCGCCCCCCCTGCCCATTCCGCCCCTCGACCTCGACCCAGTTTCCCGCCCCGCTTTCGACGAGTTCCTCCAGGGCCGCCTCTGCCCGCCCCGCCTCCCTCAGGAACCGGCACCCCTGGCGGACCTCCCGGGCACTGGCTTCGCCCCCTCGTCTGGCGAGCCACTGGATGAGCTGCTCCCGGACGGTCACTTGGGCGGCCGACTCGCTGGCGAACACCACGGCATAGATCCGCTTGGTCTCTCGCTTGAACCATTCGGCCAGCCCGATCGCCTCCTCCATGCTCTCGGCGCTGACCTCCTGCGGCACTGGGTTCCTGCCGCTAGCCGCCCACTTGACCAGCTCGATGATCAGCGCGAGCCTGGCCGCCGTCTCCTCCAGCTTCGACCAGGCCGACGCGAGGTCCCCCGTGAATGCGACGGCCTCCTCGTTGTGTCGGTCGTAGTACTCGATGAACCGTGCGCGAGCCTCCCCGGACAGCTCCATGCACACCGGCTCCCTGCGGTCGTCCTCCCCCACGGCCATCTCCAGGGTCAGCAGCCGGTCGAAGAGCCCGGCATAGGCCTGCTGGACCTCCGGGCGGATCGTCTCTTCGGACCACTGCTTTTTGACGCGGGGAGGGAACGCCATGAGCATCCGCGCCGCCAGTCCGCTTTCCCGGTGCTCGCTCCCCAGGGCCTTCCGAAGCGGGCCTGGCTGGATGCCGCCGGTGATGCAGAGCGAGGCCCGGGGCACGTAGATCGGTCCTGCAGTCGAGCCCTTTCGGTCGACCAGGATCGCGCCGCCGTTGTACATGCTCAGCCAGTTGGCCTCGTCGGACTTGCCCTTGGAGTTGCTGGCGTACCGATCGAAGCTCCCCATCCACCCTCGCAGCTCGTCGCGGGCCAGGAGTTCCCCCCGTGGGTTGTCCTTGAGGATCGGCGCCAACGCCTCGACGGTCGTATCGCTGACCATGTAGCGGGTCAGCACCGGCGGCTCAGGCTTGTTGGGGACGAAGGTGGACCCGTTCTGCCGCCCTCGCTTCAGCTCCCGCTCGTACTCTTCGACCAGCCCCTCGTAGCGCTGGCGGGCGGTCTCGTAGGCGGTCAGCGCTCGCTCCTGGAGTCGGCGGAGAGGCGCGAGTGACAGGTCGAAGCCGGTGGTCTTCTGGTTGCCGCTCTCCCCCACCGACACGGTCCAGATCGTCGGCGGCACGGTCCAGCTGGTCTTGATGCGCATGCGCCGGGCATTGCCGATGGCCGAACCCAAGGCCGCAAGGGCTGGCAGGGCGAAGAAAGCGGGATCACCGCGAGTCGCCGCAGCGCCCTCGATCACGAACTGGCGGAACGGTTGCGGCAGAAGAGCCACTGGAAATGGCTCGTACGCCAAGCTGGGGTTGGCATCTTCGGGCGCGGCGTCCTGCTGGCCGTACCCCTGCCGCCGCAATTCCGAGGCCGCCGCACTGAAGTCGCCGCCGTGGTGGAGGTGTGCGTAGACCGCGAACTTCGAGAGCGCCTCCTCGGTCGGTAAGGATACGCTCGTCGAGAACACGTAGAGCCACGCGCCTGCGCCGAGGACCGTGGCGGAGATGCCCTGGCTCTTTCCCGGCCGTCGCCAGAACGTGATGGGCCGTCCCTCGTGGTCGGTCGCCTCGCGCGCCCGGGTCCAGCCAACCAGCAGCTCGTCCCAGGTGGCCCGCTCGTTGAAGTCATCTCCGGGGGATAGGCCAGCTTGTTGAGCAGCGGTAGCGCGAGGCGCCGGTGCTGAGTTGATCGACCGAGGTTCCGGCACCGGCATCTCATCCAGGCTCCTGAAGAGCCGGTGAAGCTCCTCTACTTCTGCGCTGGTGAAGGTAGGAATCTGCTCCGGTCCGCCGCGGAGAAACTCATAGGTCAGCCCGGTCTCGTGTGTCCGGCCGCCACTCGGGGCGCAGATCGAGTAGCCGCCTTGCCCCCTGGTCTCCGCAAGCACGTCGACTTTCTTGTCTTGGCCCGGCCGCAGCGCGAGCTTGGTGTTTCCGGCAACGGGGCCGTCGCTTATACGGAAATAGAAGTGGATACCAGCCGCGGGCGTCAGTTCGCTCCAGCCGTTGATCATTCGCTGAAAGAGTTCACCGATACCGGTGTCTTCGGCGATCGAGGGCAACTCGGCTAGGCGTTCGACGCAGCGTCCTTCCACCTCGAGCATTTCCAAGCAGCCGCTGACCCGGCCAGTAATCACAGCGACGCCATCACAGTCGCCGCTTCGGACAAGCACACACAGTTCGTCGTCGCTCTTCGGGTGATCCTGTCCCGTAGCGATTCGTCCCCATTTGCCAATCGGTTTCTTCGAGCCGTCTGGTGCGATGGGGTGAAGCACCACGCCAGCACTGGTCGCCCGTTGGATGAAACCGCAAAGCGAATCACGCTGGCGGTCATTCAGTCGTTCAGGAATCATTGGCAGTCCTCTCATTTCGCGGACGATGCGCGGCCACGCGTGACGGCCGCACGTTCTGCGAAATGTAGTAGGACCTGCCGCCTTCAGCGCTCCTGTGCCTGCGCGCAAGTGGTATGCGCGCGTCCTGTGGCTGCCAGCAACTAGTAGGACGCCCTTGAGAATGCTGGCAATCCGGACCGATCACCGCGAGGGCAGCGCGAGCACCGCGCCGAGCGGATTGAACCACCACTGGCGACCTTCGTGGGAACGTTTCCTGGCGTGTCGCCGTACTTCCGACTGCGACTCCGTCGGGAACAACGGAACCGGCATCCTGGCCGCCAGTCCCAATCGCTGCATTTTGACAAGCAGAAGCAAGGTGGCATCTCGCTTCGATACTTCCGACGCAGCAGTCACCAAACCCGCCCCTGTCGCGATGGCAATCACTTGCTGGAGCATCAACGACTGACTGTGGCCGTTCCCATCGCCGATTTCGGCGATCATCCGACCAACGCCCTCGGCATCTGGTCCAAGATGATGTCGCCACCGCCGCTCGATCTCGATCGGCACGACGATCTGGTTGAAGTGATTCCGAACGTGCGTGGCGACCAGCCCAGACGGAGTCGCTCGCACGCCGATCTGCTGAAGCGACTCACTGATCTTCTTGCAGATCGCAGCGAGATACTCCGTCATCCGGAGGAACTCATACCCCCCCGCATTGCCGCGCAGAAGGTTGGTGTACTGCACGACGTAGCCCAGCCATGCCTGCACGTCGCGTTTCAGCGCCTGCCGCTTGACGCGGTCGATCGCGAGCGACGCAGGGATCTGATCAACCCACTCGTCGCTTAGCCTGAGCACCCGCTGGTTGATCGACTCCCACCACGACCGCAAGGTTGCAAGCCCTTGTTCCACCGGCTTGGGCTTTTCGGCAGCGGCTCTCCATCGCGATTCCAATCCGGGCGAAGAGGGCATGGTTCGGCCCGGTGCGTCATCGACATCTTCAGGACTGTCGTCCGGTTCGAGCGTGGAAGGTTCCGTCTGCCTCAGCCCGTCGTCTCCGATTCTGAGCTCGTTCTCGAGGGCGGCGGTGATCTCGTCGAGTGCCGCCATCAGGTCTGAGTGAACAACGTGCGGCACAGCTCCCGTGTCCAAGCCACCGGCAGCCTCACCCTGGCCATGAGCGGCGAGCAGTGCCGCCGAGAGTTTCTGCTTGGCATCGGTAACGGCCTCGCGGGCTGCCTGTCGAACTTGGTCAAAGCGTCCGTTCGAATCCTTCACGAATAAATCCCATGAAATCATTCCCTCCCCTGACAGCCCCAGCGCTTCGATCAAGGCCCCCGTGTCGTCCGGCGGTTCGCTGAATGCGAGCTCCAAGGGCACCGACTCATCGACACTGCCGTCGTGACGGACAGCGTGGCGGGGTGGCTCCATGAACCAGAGGCCCGCGAGATGCTCGGGAAGGTATTGCAGCGCGTGGATCAGGTGGTCGAGCCTCATCTCGTGGCCCTTGGGCGAGATTGGCCGGACCCATGACGCCACGTGGACCTCGCTGGGACGCCTCGGCTGGGCGAACGGAGGTGCAGCTTCGGCGCATCGCTTGGCCAACGCGGCGCAGACACCGGCAACGCCTTTCAAGTCGTCATCGGCATCAGCCGTCCCCACGTTCCAGCCGGTCACATCGACGGTCGCCGCCACCAACAACTTGACCGGCGTTGAGGCGGACAGTCCATCCACCCACGATTCGACTGCTGCAAGTTCCTGCAGGAGAACGGCGAGTCGCCCGTGATCGACATACTCGCGGCTCAGCTCAGGCTGGTCCATCAGCGCCGCTCGAATGAGCGCTGACCTTGCTGGCTCGTTGCCCAACCTGTTCGACCGGTACTGGGGCATGGGAAGGCACACCGTGGGCGGATGGATTCCGGTCCGTAGCCTGCCGCGCTCCGCTCGGCTTGGTCAATCACGGCCTGCACGTCTCGGCTCGAACCACAGACGGTCAGTCGCCGCACGGCGATTGCCAGGATGACGTCTGTCCTTCCTTTAAAGGAAGCAGTGTGTCGGCGGCGCATACGTCTTGCGCGCGGCCGTGATTAGCGTCGCATGGTCGCCTTCCTCTATGACCTAGAAGCTGACACCCGGGTTGGTTGTCCGGGCATTTTGTCCACCACATGGAGTTGACCATGGTCGCCGCCGTTCGTTCAGTGACGTCCCTCCTGTCCCCGCCGGAATGGTCCGGCGAAGTAATCGCCGGATTCCCGATCCATCCCCTTGCCTCGCTTTTCCCCTTGATCGAAGGCGAACTACTCGCAGAACTCCTGGAGTCGGTCGCCGAGCGGGGACTCGCCGTCCCCGTCGAGGTTCACGAGGGCCTCGTGACCGACGGCCGCAGCAGACTCCGGGCGATCGAGGTGCTCCGGCAGCGCGGACTTGATGTAGAGGTACGCACGGTCGAGTGGCAGCCGACGCGGGGTGAGACGCTCGAGGAGCACCTGTACGAGACCAACGTGCTTCGTCGGCATCTCGCGGCCGATCAGCGTGCGGCGTTAGGGATTCGTTTTCTGCCCCAAATCCGGGAAGCCCGTGCCGCCCGGCAGGCTGCCTCTCGCTTCGGCGCCGCCGAGCGCACGACGGCGGCGGCGCAATCGTCGCCGCCGCAAGCAGACGGCGAAAGCAGCCGACGGTCCAGCCGGGAGAAGGATGGCCGGAGTACGGCCGGGGCGCTCGCTAGCTTCACAAAGGTCAGCGTGCACAAGGCGAGGCAGGCTATTGCGCTCGCGGACGACATTGACGCAGGTCTTGTCCCGCCCGAGGAGATGGACGCCGTTCTTCGTGGCGCGAAGCCCCTGTGCCGGGCGGGGCGATCAAGGCCACGCCGCTCTGCCAAGAAGGTGGCGCTGCCTGCGAGGGAGTCGCGCGAGATCGACCTGGATTCCTTCCATTCGGTCGACACGGTCGCGCCGAAGCCGACCATCGAAGAGGTCAGCCGGGGCTGGCTGTTGTTGAAGGCTCGTTTCGCGATTGCCGACCACGCTGAGGTTCGACGTCTGCTTGGAGCCCTGATCGCCGAAGAGCAAGAACGATTCGATCGTTAATGACCCGACTCTGGGGCGGGCCCGCCAGCCGGCGGGCCTGCCCCCACCCCACCCGTTTTCTTCCTCACCCCTTGGAGCCGCGGCAAGGCCGCGGGCAGCCCTCATGAAGAAGCCATCGAAGCTTCAGTTCCTTCAACGGCTAGCGTTGCCGACGGAGTTCCCGTCCACGTTTCTCCCGGTCTCGCTCGAGGCGTTTCGCCGGGTGCTCACCAAGGGCGCCGACACATGCGATGACTTTGCCGTCGCCCACATACTCGCAGCCGCCGGGGTCGCCATCGGCAAGCATGTGAGCGCGCTCGTTCAGAACGGCTGGGCGGTGAAGTCGAACCTGTTCGTGGCATTGGTCGCGTTCAAGGGCGCGGGCAAGAGTTCGTTGGCCGAAGCAGCGTTCGCGCCGTTGTACCGGCATGAGGAGCAACTCGCGCAGGAGGCGGCCGAGAACGACCCTGGTGCCGATGACGATGACAGCTACGAAGACTACGACGAAGACGAGGACACCGACGTCGAGGACTCCCAACATCTCGGGCCACCGCCGGTGATCGCGACCGACGTGACGGGGCCCGCGGTGATCCAGTTGCTGAAATCAGACCCTCGGCAACTGCTGGTGCACACGGACGAGCTGGCAGCGCTGATGATCAAGAACACCGGCGGTACTGATCGCCAAGTGTTCTGCGAATTGGCGGATGGCCGCCGCCGCCGTCAGTGCCGCGCGACGGAGCGGGGTCCATCGAAGGCCATCGTGTCGCCCCATGTCGGCCTCCTGGGGTGCCTCACCCCCGACCTCCTCCAGACGGCGTACAGCGCCCGCGGCGATGACGGCTTCTTCGATCGCTTCATCATCGCTGGCACTGGAGAGGCGAGGAGACCGAGTTGGCCGGAGGATGTCCACGACCCAGATCTCGCCGAAGCATGGGGGCGGGTTGTCGATCGGCTGCTACGGATCGAGACCGAGGCATTGGACGCCCTCGACGGGAAGCTCACGCTCGAGTTCAGGCCGGAGGCAATCGACCGGTTCCGGGACTGCGTCGAGCGGCTGAACCTCGTGGCCGACGCGGTGCGCATGCCCGAGGCGCAGCGAGGCACCGTCAACAAGATGAGGGGGTTCATGGCGAAGTTCGCGATGATCCGCCGCTGTCTGCGCTGGGCGGCCGGTGAGTTCGGTGCCGAAGGGCCGGTCGGGGCGATCGACGCTGTTGACGCGGAAGCGGCCTGCGAGGCCGCGGCGTTCTTCTTCGGTAGGTGGTTGATCTGGCGACCCGAGCTGACCGCGGGCCTGCTGCCGTCCGAGGAGGTGATCGGGCTCATCGGCGACCCCGGTGACGACCCCGCGCTGCTGGGCCTCGCCTCGATGGCCGACGCCGCCCAGGTGACCGTCCGCACTGTGGAGCGACTCGTCCGGTATCTCCGATGGCGGGGCGGCTGCGCCTCGCTCGCCGACATGCTCGCCGCGGGACCGATGGCGACGGTCCCGCCGGACACCCTCCAGGAAGCCTGCAACTGGCTCGTGGAACAGCGTCAGGCCCACTGGGCGGCCGACGGGCAGGAGATCGCGCTGGAGCCGCTTCCCACCAAGACGTCGCGGAGCCGGAAGCGGATTGGACGCCAGCCGCTCGTCGCCCGGTAGCAACGGGACGCTTTGGCTGCTGCCCCGGCACCGCCCGGCGGTGCCGGCGGCAGCACGGCCTCATCCATCGTTCATCCATAGCCGCCGATCCTCAACTTCAGGTTCGCCAGATGGTTGCCAAGCCCCTCTTTAACACACCCCCTGCGATTACGCCGCTCGCCCTCCGGCCCCGCGACGCCGCTGTTGCCCTCGGCATCAGCGAGCGGCTCCTCCAAGACTGGGCCAAGGAGCACGGGCTTCCCTGCATCCGCCTCGGGCAGGTCGTCCTGTATCCGGTCGACGAGGTCCGCCAGTGGCTGCGCGAGCGGGCCCTCGAGAACACTCCACCTCCCGAGCGGCCATCGACCTGAACCCCATCAACACGTAAACCAATCACCAGGGAGAAACCTATGGCCAACATCGTGATCGAGAAGAACGGACGCGCTTCGATCCAGTTCCGTCATCCGGATGGCAAGCGGCACACGCTCCGCCTCGGCAAGGTCAGCAAGCGCCTCGCCGACGGGGTGCTGTTCCGCGTCAAGGAGATCCTCGCGTCGCTCCGCACCGGCCAGTCGATGAGCGCCGATTCGGCCGCCTGGCTCGGCACCCTCACCCCGCAGCTGCACGACCGACTGGTGCGCGTCGGCCTCGCCACCCCGAGAGTCATCGAGGTGATCGAGGAGCCGAAGCCGTCGATCGGGCTCGATGCCTTCCTCGACGCGTACATCAAGGGCCGGGCCAAGCTCCGCCCCAACACCGTGCGCAACCTCCAGCAGTCGAGGCGGATTCTCACGTCGCACTTCGGGGTGGGCCGCGCGGTAGACACGATCTCGGCGGGCGACGCGGACGGGTTCCGAGAGGTGTTGATCGCGTCCTACTCCCCCGTCACCGTCGCCCGGGAAGTGAAACGGGCCCGGCAGTTCTTCAAGGCAGCCCAGCGCCGTGGCCTAGTGCCAGCCAACCCTTTCGCGGACGTGAAGGGCGGGTCGCAGGCCAACTCGGAGCGATCTTTCTTCGTGACCAGGGAGATCGCAGACGCCGTCCTCGCCGCCTGCCCGAACAACGAGTGGCGACTGATCTTCGCCCTGAGCCGCTTCGGGGGGCTCCGCTGCCCTTCGGAGACGCTCGAACTCCGCTGGCAGGATGTCGACTGGGAGCGAGGCCGAATCGTCATCCGGGGCCACAAGACGAAGCAGCGGGTCATCCCGCTCTTCGACGAGCTCCGCCCCCACCTGGAGCAGGCATTCGCGGAGGCCGAGGACGGGGCCGTCCACGTCGTCTCCCGGCGCCGCTCGCCCAACGCGAACCTCCGGACCCAATTCGCCAGGATCCTGGACGCGGCCAAGCTGCCCATGTGGCCCCGGCCGTTCCACAACCTACGGGCCAGCCGTGAGACCGAGCTGGCCAACGAATTCCCCATCCACGTCGTCTGCGAATGGATCGGGAACAGCGAGGAGGTGGCCCGGAAGCACTACCTCCAGGTGACCGAGGAGCACTTCCAAAAAGCGACGTCAAATCCGACGTCGCATATGCACGCAGACGGTGGAAAACGGCGGCACGCGGAAAAAGAAACAGCCGTATCCCCCGCATTTGCGAAGGATACGGCTGTTCAGATACCCCCACGGGGAGTCGAACCCCGGTTTTCGGACTGAGAACCCGACGTCCTGGGCCACTAGACGATGGGGGCGTGAACTTTCTTCTAGCAGAGGGCGCCCGAGTGTCAAGGTTTGACGGTCAGGCGCACCCCGTGGCGTGACGGGCCACCGTGTCCGGCGGCGGTCAGACCCCACAAGAATCGTGTTCGGCTCCCAACGGCCGGCTCCGCCAGCCACTCCCCTGCCCTGCCGGTCGTGCCAATCGCGCAGACCCGACCGTCAACGCGGTTGGCGGAACAGCCGGCTCGTCCGCGGCCGGTTGCGACCGGCCACGAACCCGAATGCGGCGCAGGCCATTCCCGCGGCGATCACCGCCAGCCAGTAGCGACGGTCGCTCTCCCGGCGGAGCAGGTCGCGCTCCATCGCGTCCTGCAAGTGCTGCGTGGCGTCGCGCATCTCCACGGTGCGCGTCTGCAGCCAACTCCGACCGGGTCCCGCAGCCTGCCGCGCGACCGCAATCGCGTCGGAGCCGTCGTCCCAGGGTGCGCCATCGACCGACCAGGCCAGCGGCGAGGGGTCGTGCCGGCGCGTCGTCGGCGCGACCCGTTGCTCCGCCGCCTCCACTGCGCGGAGCATCTCCGTCGGCCCGTCGTAGCGGCCTTCGGGAGCCTTCTCGAGCAGCCGGCCGACGACAGCCACGAGATCGGCCGGGAGGTCGGGTCGCTCCGCGCCGAGCGGTGGACAGGTCTGCGTGACGTGGGCCATCGCGACCGCCAGCGCCGTCGGCCCGGAAAACGGGGGCCGGCCGGCGAGGAGGTGGTAGATCGTCGCCCCGAGGGAATAGAGATCGCTGCGCGTGTCGACCGGTTTGCCCTCCGCCTGTTCCGGGCTCATGTAGAGCGGCGTGCCGAGCGTGGTGCCGTCCTGGGTGAGGTCGGTCGCAGCCCCGTCGGTAAGCACACGGGCGAGGCCGAAATCAGCGACCTTCACTTCCCCCGTCGGGGCGACGAGGAGGTTCTCCGGCTTGATGTCGCGGTGCACCACCCCCTGTGAGGCCGCCCGCTCGAGCGCCGAGCCGACCTGCCCGAGCACCGAGAGGGCCTGCCGGGCATCGAGGGGACCGCGGCGGTCGAGCCAGGCCCGGAGCGTGGGACCGGCGACATACTCCTCCGCGAGGAGGTGGATGCCGTCAATGCACGCCACCTCGTGGATCTGCACGATGTTGCCATGGACCAGGGCCGCCGCTGCCCGGGCCTCCTGGGTGAAACGCTGCACCGCGCCGGGTTGGGTGAGGGTGCGGCTGCGCAGCACTTTGACCGCCACGTTGCGGTCGAGCGATTCCTGCTCCGCCAAGTAGACGTCGGCCATCGCCCCCCGCCCCAGCCTGCGCAGGAGCCGATAGCCCCCCAGGCGGCGGCCGGAGAGGTCCTCGGGGAACGGGACGGGGGGTGGGTGCGATTCCATGCTCTGGCCGGGAAGAGAATCAGTATCGACCGCGGGGCGATCCCGGGCAACGCACGGCGACGGGGGCGATCGACATCGACCCGCCCACCGGTCCTCCGCTGCCACGGCCGGCGCATGGTCGTCGGCCTCCAACGCGTCTCAGGCGCGGGTGCGCCCGCCGAATAGCGCTCGCAGTCCCAGAGTGGCGATTGCCAGCCCCCCCGCTGCCTGGAGCGCCGTTTCGCGGCCGGCCGGCGTCCGCAGCCGGTCGAGCACGGCATGGAAGTCGGTTGGCCCGTCGCCGCCGGGATACTGCGGGGTGGCGAGCCCACCCTCGTCGGCGACGGTCGGCGGCGTTGCTGACGACGTCGCCAGGGAGCCGTGTGGAGCGGGGGCCGGCTCCGGCGTCGGGATGGCGGACGAGGGCCATGCGGCAGACGGATCGACCGACGGGCCTGGGGAAACGACACCCGCCTGCGCTGCCACCGGCAGAGGCGCTGCGTGCGCCATCGGGGACGGTGCTGGCACACCCGCCGATCCAACCCGTGCGAGGATCGCCCGCACGCGTGTGCAGCAACTGCCGATGGTTCGTCCCTCGTTCTGCCCGAAGAGCACGCCGGCGAGTCGGCCGCGGGCGTCGAGGATCGGGCCGCCGGAATCTCCCTGCCGCGCACCGGCCCACAGCTCGACCAGTTCCTGGGGGTGGCCAGAGCCGGGTGACAGGTATTGGGTGCAGGGGCCGGTCTGGGCGCGGAAGGTCCCGCGCCCCCAGCCGGCGATCGTGAGCGGAGCGCCGATGGCAGGCGGCGCGTCGGCGATCGGGATCGGGGGAGTCGGTGGGCGCCAGACGACGATCACCGCCAGGTCCCACGTCTCGTCCTGCTGGATCACCGTGCCGGCTGATTGGAACCCGTCAGGAAACTGCACGAGCACCGCGCTGCGCGTATCGCGGACGACATGCCAGTTGGTCAGCACAAGGCCTTGCGCGCCGTTGGCATCGACGAGAACCCCCGAGCCCAGTGACGCACCGTCGTGCTCGGCCGCCACGATCCGCGGAACGGCCGGATGGGGTGGCTGCCCCGACGACAGATAGTCGGCAAACAGTTCCGGTTGCCACGTCGCCACGGTCGCACCACGCGGCTGCGGCCACCACCATTGGCCGTGGGCCGCGGGCGCCGTGGCGGCGATCACCACGGTGAGGAGAAGAACCGCTCTCCAGGCAGAACTTGGCACCGGGAGCCTCCACGCCGCGGCTCGGTCAACGCCCCACGCCGCGCACGCGCCGGCGACGCGTCTCCCGGTCGAGAATCCTCCGCAGGAGTTCCCGACGGAGCCGCCGCCGTTCCCGCTCGACGTCGGTCACCGAGGGACGGGGGGTGTTTGCCGAGTGCGTCACCATCGCCCCTCCTCCATGGGCGGACACTCAGCCCGCCGTATTTCCCGGGATCGGTCTTCCCCGGTCGCCGCCATGGGAAAAAAGATCCAGATCGACGGCACCGGCACGATCGTCACGGTCGATCGGCGGATTCCCACCGCCGTGGCCGCACTCGGGGCGGCGCAGGAGCCCGCGGCATGCGGCGACCGACCGGGTGTCAGCCCTGCGCGAGCGGAAAACCGGCCGCCGCGAGCGCGGTCGACAGGGTGTCGATCTGCGCGCGGTCGGCCGTCTCGACCGTCACCGCCACGCGGGCGGAGAAGACGTCGGGGCCGGCGAAGGTGCGGTCGTGGGTGATCTCGAGGACGCTGGCCCCGACGGACGCGATCACCGCCGAGAGCCGGGCGATGCCCCCCGGTCGGTCGGTCACCCGGGTGGTGAAGCGCCACAGCCGGCCATCGGCGGCGAGGCCGTGATCGATGACTCGGCCGAGGATCGAGAGGTCGATGTTGCCCCCACAGACGAGCAGGACCACGCGGCGTCCCCGCACGTCAGGGCACCGATCTGCGAGAAGCGCCGCGAGTGCCGCGGCCCCTGCCCCCTCGACCACGGTCTTCTCCAGTTCCGCCAGGCGGAGCACGGCCAGGGCGATGGCATCCTCGTCGACGGTCACCACCTGATCGATGAGCGGGGCGGCGATCGGAAACGCCACGTCCCCCACCCGTCCCACCGCCAGGCCGTCGGCGAGCGTCGGTCGGGTCGGCACCCGCACCGGATGCCCGGCGGCCAGCGACGCGCTGAGGCTCGGGGCGGCGGCTGGCTCCACCGCGACGATGCGGATCGACGGATTGATCGCCTTCACCGCGGTGGCCACACCCGCCAGCAAGCCGGCGCCTCCTGTCGGTACGACGATCACCTCCGCATCGGGCACGTCGTCGAGCACCTCGAGGGCCATCGTGCCCTGGCCCGCGATCACGCGCAGGTCGTCGAATCCGTGGATCCGCTCCCTCCCCTCCGCGGTCGCGATCCGCGCCGCTTCGGCCCGGGCTTCGTCGAAGGAATCGCCGTGGAGGATGACCGTGGCGCCCAGACGACGGCAGGTCGCGACCTTCACCAGCGGGGCGAATCGCGGCATGACGACGGTCACGGGGATGCCGAGCAGACGGCCGTGCCAGGCAAGGCCGAGGGCATGATTGCCCGCCGATGCCGCGACCACGCCCCGGCTCCGGGCCGCGGCGTCGAGGAGGAGGAGGGCGTTGCGGGCTCCGCGCTCCTTGAACGAACCGGTGCGCTGGAGGAGATCGAGCTTGCAGAAGATCGTCGCCCCGGTGAGGTCCGACAGCGGCACGCTCGGTGGGCAGGGGGAGTGGTAGATGGCGGACCGGATCCGTGCACGGGCGGCGCGGATGTCGTCGATGGAGAGTCGCCGCGCCGTCATCCGCGCACCCGTGCCGGGGTGTGGATCGGCCGGACGTCGACCCACTCCATGCCGGCGGCCCGGGCCGCCGCGATGCCCAGATCACTGTCTTCCCAGACCACGCACCGGCGCGGTTCCACCCCCAGCCGTCGCGCCGCCTCCAGAAACGGATCGGGATCGGGTTTGTGCCGGTGGGTGTCTTCGCTGGCGACGAGGTCGTCGAACGCATCGGCCAGCCCGATATGGGTGAGGATGCGCTGGCAGACGGCCCGATGCCCTCCCGTCACCACCGCCATCGGCACGCGGCCACGGCTCCGGCGGACGACGTCGACCACGGCGGTGATCGGCGCGACCCGGTGGAGACCGGCAAGGAACTCGGCCTCTTTGCCGACCGCGGCGGCCTCAATGTCGAGGTCGATCCCCGCTTCACGGGCGAGCGTGGCGACGATGTCGCGGGTCGGCCGACCCCCCAGGGCGTAGAACCGTTCCTCCGGAAAGTCGATGCCATGGGACGTGGTCACCGCCAGCCACGCCCGGTAATGGGCCGGCATGGTGTCGGCGAGCGTGCCGTCGCAATCGAACAAGAGGGCGTCGTGCCGTCGGCGGTGCCACATTGAGCGGGGATTCCACGGTTGCCGGGATGCCGTCCGGAGGGACGGGACGTCGGACGGAAAACGACCATCGTCCCGTCCACCGACGGCTTTGTCCATGTGCGGAACGCGCGGCACCCGGGCCGGGGCCAAGGGTGCCAGGAGCGCGCGTCCGGTGAAAACCGGAGGTTTTCCCGTGCACTCACCCCCGGGACGGACTTTGGCCACGGGCTGTTAGTCTCTATGTCGTCGAGGCCCATGTCCCGCGGGGATCCGGTCGAGGCGACAGCCTTCGGGTTTCACTGAATCGGTGCATCCTGCACCTCCTCGCCGGGGTGCTCGAGCGGGCATGCCACGATCCTGCCTGTGGGGCGGCGTTGGGCCTGCCCGGAAGGCACGGCGAGCGAGTCACGGTTGACCCATCATGCAGACCCCACTGTTCGGAATTCGCCGGCGGTTGGTGTTGCTCGGGCTCGTTCCCGCAGCATTGATTCTCGGCACATTGGCGTGGTTCACCGCCGGGCAGGTCCGCGCGCTCGTGATCGAGTCGGCCGGTGAGGTGCTCGCCGCCCGGGCCGAGGCGATCGCCGCGAGGATCGAGCAGTCGACGATCGCGGCGACGACCGCCGCCCGAACCCTCGCGATGGCGATGGAGGCACTGCCGGTCGACGACACGGCAGCCGCCGAACGCATCAGCCGTGAGATGGTGGTCGGCCAACCCGCGTTCCTCGCGGCCGCCGTGATCCTCGAGGCGAGTGGGGCCGGTGAGGGGGCGGGCGGCGAGCCGACTGGAGCACGCTGGGTCCGCTCTCCCGTGGATGACATCCGGATCGACCGCGAGCCAGTGGTGGCGTCAACCGAGTCACCACTCGCCACCTGCCGGCAACGGTTCCTCGATCACGGTCGGGGGGACAAGACCATCGTCGCCGAACCACGTCCGGTCGATGGGCGGATGGTGGTGCAGCACGTGCACCCCATCGTCCGCGGAGGTCAGTTCGCGGGCGCGGCTTGGATCGATCGCTCGTTGGTCGGGATCCGCGAGGAACTGCACCGTCTTCAGGACGAGCAGGCCGGCGCGGTGGCGGCCGCCGACATCGTCCTCATCAGCCGCGCGGGGCGGTTGCTGGCCACCACGGCCGACCTGGAGGGGGTGGACGGTGCGGTGATCGACGACACGGTCTATGGGGCACTGCTGAAACGCATTTCCGGCGATCAGGCTCAGGAAAAGTATGCCGTCACGGCCGACCCGCTCGGTCGGGGGCGGTGCGTGGCAGCCGCGGCGCGGGCCGAGACGGCAGGCTGGACGGTGCTGACGGTGAGCCCCGAGCGCACGGTTCTTGCCGTCACCCGCGGGGCCGTCATCCGCCTGGCACTGGTGTCGGCGTTGCTGCTCGGGGGGCTGCTGGGGCTGCTCTGGTGGTTGGCCACCCGCTTCACGCAGCGGATCGAACGGGCGACGGCCATTGCCAGGCGGGTGGCAGCGGGGGATCTGACCGGCCGCCTCGACACCCGCGGGGGGGATGAGTCGGGGCAGCTGCTCCGCGACATCGGCAGGATGACCGGCAGCCTCCGGTCGCTCGTGGGCGAGGTGAAACTGGCAGGCAATGAGCTCGACGCGACCGCGCGGAGCCTGTCGGCGGCCGGCGATCGGCAGGAACTCGCGCTCCAGTCACTCGGGTCGAGCACCAGCCAGGCGGCGGTCGCCAGCCGGCAGATCGCGGTCACGGGCACCGAGCTGCTCGGCACGATGAACGAGGTGGCGACCGTCGCGGCCGAAACGGCCCAGGTGGCGAGTGCCGGCAGGACCGATCTCGCCGGCATCGGCGACACCATGGCCCGTTTGGAGCAATCGACCGCCGATTTCACCGAGCGGCTGGCGGTGATCCGCCAGCGGGCCGAGGACATCAACATGGTGATCACGACGATCACCAAGGTCGCCGATCAGACCAATCTGCTGTCGATCAACGCCGCGATCGAGGCTGAGAAGGCTGGGGAATACGGCCAGGGGTTCATCGTGGTCGCGCGGGAGATCCGCCGCCTGGCCGATCAGACCGCCGTGGCCACGCTCGACATCGAACGGCTGGTGGCCCAGATGCACGAAGCGGTCAGTGCCGGCGTCGGCGAGATGGATCGCTTCGCGACCGAGGTGAAGACGGGCGTCGAGCGCGTGTCGGGGATCAGCGGCCAGTTCGTCGAGGTGATCGACAAGGTGCACGGCCTGAGCACACGGTTCGAATACGTGAACCAAGGCATGCACGCCCAGGCCACGGGCGCCCAGCAGATCACCGAGGCGCTGCTCACCCTCACCGACGGCACCCGGTCGGCCGCGGATACACTCCGCGAGTTCCAGGAGGCGGCAGGCCGCATGGTCCATGCCGTCGAGGGGCTGACCGGGGCGGTGAGCCGGTTCCAGGTGGACATTGATCCGACCGCCGGCGCCGAGCCCTTCATGGTCGGCCCGGCCCGGGAGTGACGAGGACGGGCAGGCCCCTGGCCACGCGGGGACGGACGGCGCCGCAACCGTGGAGGTGTTCCCCGGGACGGTCGCCGGGGGGCTGGCGGACGGCGAACGCGACCCCGGTTAGCAGGCTGTGGCCACACAGCCTGCTGCACCTCATGGATGAGGTGCCGGGAGCGCAGCTCCCGTGAAAACCGCAGGTTTTCGAGTGGCCAAAGGCCAGGGATGGACTTTGGCCACGGGCTGCTAGCAGGCTGTGGCCACACAGCCTGCTGCACCTCATGGATGAGGTGCCGGGAGCGCAGCTCCCGTGAAAACCGCAGGTTTTCGGGTGGCCAAAGGCCAGGGATGGAC
>SXGQ01620580.1_pt1 | contig 17286 bp, 17 predicted proteins | sample 3178371 | NCBI WGS metagenome assembly SXGQ01 (sample SAMN11356859, study PRJNA531348) | freshwater metagenome | isolation source: freshwater sample F1-20 | place: China: Fuxian Lake, Yuxi | collected 2017-12-25 | reverse complement strand
TGAAGATGATGAAGATGAAGAAGGTGATGATGACGAAGATGAAATGCCTACTTCTAAATCTGGATCTAAAATGGTTCAAGCACCAAAAATGGGTGAACCAAAATTAGAGTCATTCTCAAATTTTATCAGCAAAGGTAACATCCACAGAAACAAAAGAAGATAATCTTCGATGATAGACAGACCAAAAGACTCAACTAGGGAATACTCTAGTGATAGGGTTTTGCTCTATTATGCCTTTGACTGGGATGATAACATCTTAAATATGCCTACCAAAATTCATATGGAAAGGCGTGTAGGTGATAATTGGATCCCAGAGTCTGTATCTACGCATAAGTTTGCCCAAATCAGAAATGATAGAGAAAATTGGAGAATTTTAGATAACGATCCATCGAAAGCTTTTAGTGAGTTTAGAGATAATGGTCCTAGAGGTATCGGTGCTTTCTACGAGGATGTAAGATATAGTTGTCAATCAAAGGATTTCGGTCCATCATGGGAAGACTTTCTAGAATGTTTGAGAAGTGCCTGTATTTTTGCTATTATTACGGCTAGAGGTCACGAATCAGAAGCTATTAGATTAGGAATTGAATGGATCATAGATGAATATCTATCTGATGATGATAGGTATATTATGTATAACAACCTACTAAAATTTAATTATTTTTTCGGAGATGCCGACCAGATGCCAAGAATACCCAAAGAACTCTACGGTAGAGGTAGGTTTTCTGAAAATATACTTGTAAAAAATTATTTAGATGAATGTCCTCTCATCGGAGTTGCTGCGCCCTCAAGAGAAGGTTCGTCACTCGAGCCTGAACAAGCTAAAAAAATAGCTTTGCTTGAGTTTAAAGATAAAGTAAATAGATGGGCCAAAGGGTTGGGTGTAAAGGCCGTAGTTGGTTTTTCTGATGACGATATAAGAAATGTTCGTTCGATTGAAGAACTTTTTGATGGTATAGACCATGAAAGGCTAACAAATATCCAAAAACTCGTTCTTAAATCTACAAAAAATCCACAGAAAATAGAAGTTACTACTTGGGACTTCAAAAAGAAAAATGAATCGAACTCCCCTAATTTTGATGGAACGCAAGCGAATGTTTTGCCCTTTACAAAGTGGAACAATATAACACAAAGACTTTATCCGAAAGGTCCCGAGAATAGACTGGATGACACTGTGAATGATATGACCAATAAACTAGGTGCTGCTAGAGATCTTGATGGTCCGAAACCTACCCAAAAAAGAGTAGTAGGTATTCGTAAATCCAAATTTTCTAAAAAGAACAGAAAGAAAAAAACTTTATAACTTTTTCGACTAAAAATATCCAAATTTTTATGGTCGATAAATCATACATTAACTTTATAGTAAGTCGTGTTATTAACGACAACTTTTCTTCTCAATATAAAAGAAGAATAATCGAACATTCAGATAGGGTTAATTTTTGTTGTCCCTATTGTGGTGATGGTCAATCCGAGCATAAAAAACGCGGTAATATTTATTACAACAAATTAGTTTATATCTGCTTTAATTGTGATAAAAAAACAAATTTTAACCGATTTTGTAAAGATTTTAATCAAACACTCGATCCTGATAAAAAGTTAGAAATCTTAAATTATTTAGATTCTGTAATCACTGCCAGAGATGTTGTTGATGATAGTTTTAGTCAAACACATTTAGATAACTTAATTCCCCTAGACCTTTTGGTAGAAAGAACTTCTAGAGAAGATTCTTTTCTTAAAGACCTAAAGCCAGCTGGAAAAGATGAATGGATACAAAATTATTTACTATCTCGTGGTATCACACAAGAGTTCCAAAAAAATATTTGGTGTGCTAAATATGTTTTACCTGGTGGTAAATGGGAACCAGTAATATGTTTTCTTAACAGAAGAGGTGATAGAGTTCTTTCTATGCAGATAAGAAACCTTAAAGATGGTCGAAAGAGAATGTTCAAAGTTTATAACTTCGAGTTTCTCTATAAATTTATCTACTCAGTTGAAGATATTGAAGAACTTGATAGTTCCCAGGTATTAAATTACAATAAACTTGGATATTTTTTCGGTATTCTTGATGTTGATTTTGAAGAAAAAATAACTATATTTGAGGGATATCTGGATTCATTGTTTTTTCCCAACTCTATTGGTGTTATCGGCGTAAATACGGATATGGGTTTTTTAGAAAATAACAATCTAGATATTCGTTATTTTTTTGATAACGATAAAACTGGTGATTATAAAACCTATCAAAAGATGAAGGGTGGATTTTCTTGTTTTTTATGGAGAAAACTATTTGATCATCTTTCTTTCTTGAAAAAACCCGAAGATCCTTATGCCTATCAACATAGACTATCAAAAATCAAAGATTTAAATAAACTATCACAACTTGTTCAAGAACCCTATAAAAAACTTGAATTAGAAGGTTTTTTTTCGAGAGACCTACTTGATATATCTTGGATTCCAAAAGCTAAAAAAACTGAGTATAGAAAAAAAAATATATACTAAAAATCACTACTAACCATGCAACGAATTTATATACCACCACAAACCTTCACCGGAATAAATAACACTATTTATGTCCAGGTCATGGTAGAAGATTTTACAAACGTCGGGGCTATTTCACTTGAATTGGTTTATGATAATCAAATCTTACAACTAGAGGCTATAGAAGACACTCAAAATGTTATTACATGTAACTACGGCGAGTATTCACCAGGAGTCATTCGTGTTGCTTGGGTTGGAAACGGTAGAAATTTAGATAACAATACCTCACTTTTCCAACTTAGATTCAAAACTTTACAAGCATCAGTAACTTCAATAGGATTCACTACGGAAACTCCTAGACTTTGTGAGATTGCCGATGCCTCAGCTGAAGTTTTACCTTTCACTTTTGAGGACGGACAAATAACAATCGAGGATTAATCATTACTCTTACGAAACCTTAACTCTAGCTCACCATCAAGATTTTCTATAATATAGGTATTACTTTCACAAAAATCACCCGTATTATAATATTCACCCCTTATAATATCTGGGGTATGTATATGACCCATAAGTATAGCTTGACAACCAGTTGTTTTTAGTCTTATTCGTGCCATTTTTTTATATTCAGCTAAGAACATGACTGCATTTTTAACTCTTGATTTAAGATACCCAGAAAGTGACCAGTATTCCATACCAAAAAGTTTTCTCAAAAGGTTGTAAACCTTATTTATCTTCATCGATAGGGAGTAAGCTCTATCTCCGAGCCAATATAAAAAGGGATGAACTCTTACAAATCCATCAAACTCATCACCGTGTGTAACATAGATATTCTCTCCTAGTGATGTAGTATAGATATAGTTATTACAAATAAGAATATCTCCTAGGTGTATATCGCCTTCTTCTATCAAGTTTCTAATCCAGTAGTCGTGATTACCAACAACATAAACAACTTTAACACCTTTTCTAGAAAGTCTTAGTATTTTCTGTATCACGGTAGAATGTGATGTTTTCCAAAAAAACTTCCTCCTTAGGCTTGTAAGATCTAAAAAATCACCTACGATATAAAGCTCATCAAACTGGTAGCTTTTCAGAACTTCAAGAAGCGCCTCTGCGTTTGATTGGGGAGCTCCCAAATGAACATCACTTATAAAGAGTGTTCTGATTCTAGTTAAACTTTCCACTTACTCTTATATATACAAAGTTCATAGAACAAAATGAGCTTATCACCTTTTTCAGAACAAGAACTAGAGCAAATCGCTAAAAAAAGAGAAGATAACAATCGTCTTGAAGAGTTTTTATCTAACAAAAGAGACGAGTGGATAAAAAACATCAAACCTATTTACGATGAGCTTATACCGAACTTCAATAGAACAAATGCCGGTAAGATTATTGAGATTCAATCTCTTGCTCTCTCTTATAGACAAATGATTAACGAACAAATTGCTTTTTTCTTAAACAAAAGAAGTAAGCAGGAGGTATTCTTGAAAGAGCTTAAAAATCAGAAGTTTATATTTTATGCTATTGGATTTTCAGTAAAAACAAACTCTCAAGAAAAAGTTCAACTCGTTGAAGCGCATTTAGCAGAATACGAGAGAAATATACAACTTCTAGAGACCCATGTGGATTTTTTACGAGCTACCGGTAAAAACTTAGAATCGGTTGGATTTACGGTTAAAAATGTAAATGATCTTATGTCGTATCTTCAAGGAACTTAAAACATAAAACACTCATGAGTATCAAAAAAAGAATAGTAGCAGTAGGAGAACGTTTTTCAGATCTTCTAGGTAAGATAAAAGATGTTTCTCAAATATCAGACACCGTTAAACTAAAGATTTCTAATGAGAATATTTTAATCTATTCGGTTGCCTCAACAGATTCTTTTATTTCAGCACTTAAAAGTTATACCTTAAAAACAGCGGAATATTTTCAAAATTTTGAGATTGATTCAGATAGTTTAGATTTTATTATATCCCCAGCCTCAAAACTAGTAAAGGGTCTTCTCTTCTTTGATACTTCACATCCTATCTATTTAGATACTATCTATAAGCAATCAGCAGCTTACGAAAATACCTATGAGATTAGAACTATTCAGTTTTCTAACAACAAACTAAAAATATCCAGTGTATCAAGTGAAAATTCTCAAATTAGAGATTTAACCCAAAAAACACTTGACGCCAAGCTTGATCCAAAACTATCAAAATGGGGATTTAAATTATCCTCTTCTGATTTACTAGCTATCAAAAAACTTTCTCAAATAAACATTGATGATAGAGTTATTTCAGTAACTCTTGAGAGTGGTGTTGTAAAAATATCTGAACTGGGTAAGTGGGAACTTGAAGTTGACTCAGTAACAGGTAGAGGAAATCATCAGATATCCTTTCTAAAAAAATATCTAGGTTCTATTGATTCAACTTTTGATTGGATTGATCTGTGGATCTTTGAAACTTTTGTTCTAGTCAAAGGATATAACACTAACTTAATGCTCTCTTACGAGCAAGATTTTTCAGATTAAACCAAAAGCAATGACCAGAGAAGAAACCTTAAAAGAAATAGCAGAGCTAAAAGAAAAAGCAGATAAAATAAAAGAAGAAGTTGATTTTTACAATGCGATGCAAAACGCCTTGAAACTTGTTCTTAACGGCAGTTACGGGGCTTTTGCTAACAGCTATTTTGTTCTTTACAATAATAACGTAGCTTCAACTATTACTGCTCAAGGTAGAGATCTTACTCAAACAATGGATAGAGTAAATAGAGAATATTGGTATCAAAAATGGCACCTAGATGAAGAGCTTCATAAAAAACTCTGTATAAAAAATCCACGACAAATCTTAGATATTCCTGGAAATGAAGTTTCTATCTACGCTGATACCGATTCAGTATTTGTTTCTTTTCAACCAGTTATTGCCCACTCAGAGTGGAAGAACTTATTTTTCGATAATCTTGATAAACTAAAAAAGGATCATGTCTTACTTCTAGGTCAAAATTCTGTAAAATCAACTCCTTACACAAAACTATCTACTACTGATCTTGAAGAGTTTGAGAATTTCATTTCACAAAATACCAACCTTCCTATTATTATAGATGGTGTTTTGGTAAAAAATAGAAAATTGAATGAAATCTTAGAAAAATATTCACTTCTGGATAGGGTTCGATGGAACTGGTCAAAAGAACTTGATTTCATACACGGTATTGATCACTTTAGATATGCAGGATATTTTTCTGATCAGCTTGAATCTTACGCTGGATCTTTTGGTGTAGATAATCGTCAAGATTTTGAACTTGAGCGTATCTCAGAATCAATTATCAATGTAGCTAAAAAGAAATACATTCAACATATTGTTTATGAAGATGGTATCAACTACGATAGATTTAAGTATATTTTCCCAAAAGGTGTAGAACTTGTTCGGTCTTCAACACCACTTTTTGCTCGTGATAAAATTGTTGATGTTATCAAATATCTTTTTGAGAATCCAGATAGCTTTAATATCAAAGAGTTATTAAGACTTGTTAAAAACTTGAAAAGAGAGTTCGATCTTTGCGCACCTGATAGAATTGATGATATCTGTATGCAGAGCTCTTGTTCTTCTTATGAAAAGAAAGTATTAGAAGATAAATCTGGACTTAAATTTGAGAGCGGCACTCACTTTGCTGTTAAAGCTTCAGCTTATTATAACTACTTACTTTATAAAAACCGTGATCATCAAGTTAAATACGAGTTTATTAAATCAGGAACGAAGATTAAATATTATTATGTGAAAAATAAAGCGATGAATGAAGTATTCGCTTATATACGAGGGGCTTACCCTATTGAATTTGCTCCTGAAATAGACCTTGATGAGCAGTTCAATAAATCAATTTTATCACCGATAAACTCTATTATTGAACCGCTCAACATGCCTCAGATAACGAAGCGATTATCTGTTATTGTGGATATTTTTAGTTAGATTAAATTCTACCAGGTCTTCCACGTCCTGCTCTGAATCTTTCTTCCATCATACGTGTTGGTTGTGCTATGTCTTTAGAACCACCCCTTTCAAGACGGTCAAGAACTTCTTGTGCTTTCTTGTTACGGGTTGGTTGTGCCATACCTTTAGAACCACCTCCACCTAAAAAGTCGAGAACTTGCTCTACCGTCTTGATAGGAACTTTCTTACCACGCTCATCTCTAGTGTAAGATTCGCCGTCGATATCAAAAGCTTCAGTTTCAGAATAGAAGTTAATAACGTGACCGTCGTAGTTGATTTCATTATCAACAATTTCAACACCAAGTTCACGAGCAAGTTCTTCCATGAGTTGCGTTCCAATATAAACACCTTCTTCCTCTTCGGTTTGAGCGAAGCTATCTTCATATTCAACACCATCGTCTTCTGATTCTCTATCTGAATAATCCATATCCATTTCATCATCCATTTCATTATCCATATATCTAGTCATTCCTTGAGGATCTGGTTCAGTTCCGGGAACTGGAGCTGGAATAGGTCCAATACCTGGCTTTGGTCTAGTGACCGGTTTTGTGATAGGCATTGTTTCGGTTTCTTCACCTGAATACATATCATCTCTCATTTCGAGTTCTTCATTTACGAATTTCGAGAAATCTTTGATTTTTCTTTTCATGTTTAATGTTTTTTTTTATTATATATTAAAAAATTATTTTCATTTTTTAACTAATTTGATTTGTATAAAAAAGAGAACCTTGTGAAAAAATTAAGGTTTTATTCTCAATAGAGATCGGATCGTTGTAAAAAATAAAAAATTTAGTAGCTGCTAAATATTTTTCTTCTCTTGGTAACTCCCTCTCATGTCTATCGATAAAGATTAAAAATTGAATGCCGGGGTATTTTTTTATTAGGCCTGAGCTCTCGATTATAATCGTATCACCTTCAACTGAAAATGACCTAAGAGGTTTAACTTGACATCCTACTTTTTGGTCGCCATCTAAATAATAAAGATCAATACCCCCAATAAGATCATCTTCAGAATCTGGTAAGGTATAAACTACATTGACATCCAATGAGAGTTTTTCCTTAAGACCTCTTTTTAATCTAGGTATAGCTGAGAGCTCATTTAATATTCCTATTTCTTCTGTTTTTTCTAAAAGTTGAACTACTTCTAGAAAGTATTCACCCCCTCTAGCCATAAACTTTCTGAAGTTTTTTGAGAAATATTCTTTAAGTTCTTGATAGCTAGAAATAGAAGGATTCTTTCTACAAATAAGCTCTCTAAATAAAATATTGGTATTTAAGTAGTTAAGAATACTTTTTACACGATTTGGATTTTCAAGACCTTCAAGTGGATTCAAGAAATTACCCCAAACACCACTCATAGTTGAAAATGATTCCTGGCCGTAGATATCTCTAAGTTTTAGCATTACCAAATTCTTAAATTCGTGGTGATCTCTATCACTCATATCAAAAGTAGATCTAGGGCCTCTTATTCTCATATGAATATATATTTATCTTTTGCTCTTGAGGGGTTCTTTTTTCTAAAATAAGTGTAAAAAGCAGTGTTTCCTCTTTCAACATTACATTTATCACAACAAACAACAAGATTTACCTGTGCGTTGGTTCCACGTTGGCTGATTGGTATAATATGATCAGTTGTTGCGTTCACTTCTGTAAGCTTCTCATGGCAAAATATACATTTTGGATTTTTATTTTCTGAGAGAAATTCTTTAGCGAAACCTTTGGTTCTTCTTTTTACATTTTGTCCTGAAGTTTTAAGACCAATAACAGCTAGTTGTGTATTGAATTTATATTTTTTTCTAAAAATATCGGTCCAAATGTAGTTTTTATTAAAACTTACTAATATTCTTAGGAGTAGTTTCCATTTAGTATAAAACTCAAAATCTACTCCTAAATAGGGATCGTCTTTGGAGTTTAATATTTTCTTGAAAATTTTTATTTCATTTAACATAGTATTTATAGGGTTGTTTTTTTTACCCAACTTGTAAAAGAATCTCATCAACTATATCCTCTGTAGGATCAGACCATCTTGGTATAGTTACCCCTTCACTACGTATGAATTCATCTAAATTATCAAGACTATCACCTATGAAAAAACCGTCTCCTGCTAGATCATTAGCATTACAAATCTGTTCCCATTGATTTTTTTGAGGAATAGACATTAATTTTTTTCCTAAGTAGATACTCTCGGTTATAGTAGAAAAACCAGAGTTTGATATAACACCTTTACAAGATATTAAATCGCGGGTGAAACTTTTGAAATTGAGTTGTTTTATTTTTATATTATTTGAGCACTTATCCGGCTCCTTTTGGGAGAGATAGACAATAAAATTTTGATTAGTAAATTTTTTTAGAATTTTACAAATCTCGTCACTGGTCATATTGTTTATATAGATTAAGTAGTAATCTTCTTCTACCATCTGGGTTTGTAAAGATATTTCATCTCTTATTATAGGTTTATAGATAAAATTATCAAATGGTTTCCAGTGAAGACCAATAGGTTTTCCAAAAGGTATAGCCCCTCTCATCACTACTTCACTTAGAGATAAGAGGTCTGGTGGTCTTCTAAAGTTTTTACTTAAGAAATTTGATTGATTTGATAGGGAAACTAGTGGCAAATCTCTTACCTTTGAAACCCAAGAGGTTATTGGTTCAAAATCAGAAACAACAAATCTATAATCTACTTTTGGAAAATCTCTAATATCTTTCCATAATCTGGATATTTTTTGATTAAGTAGTGTTTTTACAAGATCTATTTCTCCTCCACTACCTCTCATAAAAGAAAAACCGGTATAATGTTTTGAGTTTAACCTATAGACCTCTTGATGTGGACCGGAACTTACGATATCTACAGAAAATCCTCTTCTTTCAAGAGATTTTATTACCTTAAGACTTCTTGATAAATGACCTAGACCAGTAGTTTGTATGCCGTATAAGATACGCATTTGTGATTAGTTTAACTTAAGAACATTAACTACTTCTGGATACCAGTCAATAACACCTGGATTCTTATCAGGATATTCTACTTGCGAAAGAACATACCTCATAGCGTTTAAGATTCCTACTTTTTTATCGTTTGAGTTAATAATAACCCACGGCGCATTTTGAGTTGAAGTTCTATTAAACATTTGATTTTTATAGAAAGTCATAATTTCATACTTATCAATAACTTTAGCGTCGTTCGGAGAAAACTTCCAGTATTTAAGAGGAGATTTTTTTCTAGCCTCAAATCTTTGCTCTTGTTTTTCTTTAGTAATAGAAAACCAAAATTTAATAAGAATTACACCACTACTAGTAATTTGCTCTTCCCAACGATTAACATTCTCCATAAAATCTTTGTATTCATCTTCAGAGCAGTATCCCATTACTGGTTCCACTACGGCTCGGTTATACCAACTTCTATCAAAGAACACAATCTCACCGGGTTTTGGAAAGTGCTGCTCGTATCTTCTAAACCAATTTCTTTTCTCTTCTTCTGTGGGTTTATCAAGCGCTACTACCTTAAAACCTTTAGGATTTAAGAATTCAACAAATCTTTTAATAGTAGATCCTTTTCCAGCAGCATCACGACCTTCAAACACAATGATTACTCTTTTACCCTCGCTCTTAACCCATTCCTGCATTTTAAGAAGATCAATTTGTATTTGATATTTCTCTTTACGAAAGGTTGATCCTTTAAGTATAGACTCTTCATCATCAAATTGTACTTGTACTTCGCGATAATCTTTATCACCATCATCTTCATAATCTCTTTTGCCTAGAGAATCAATATAGATATCCCAGTTTTTTTCTAAGATTTCAGCGCTTATGTTTGGAAAAGCTTCAAGTGTTTGATTCATTTTATGAATGAAAGCTGATAGATTATACGTATCTATCATTTCTTTTGGATAAGCTGATAAATACTTTTGTAAAAAACGATCCCCATCTATTTTGGTTGGAGTTTGAGCACTAAAAAAATCCTCTTTATCATCTTGAAGATCTTCGATGAAATAGGAGAGCTCTTCTTGAAATCTGCTTTCTAAAATTTTTACAATTCTTTTCATAAATCTATTTATAATTTTTTATCAAACAAAAACAGCTCAAACATAAAATTTCCTTTAACTCTTTTTATCCTCTGTAGAGTATCTCCAGAAATTGAGTCTAAAACTTTATAGACACCTATATTTACATTTTTATCGTCTATAATTTTTACCGTGTTTCCAGTCTCACCGATAGCTCCTAGTAGTGCTATCCAACGATTTCCATAAAGAGATTTAAGAAAGCTTATTCTTATGTTTTTTGTATCTTTCAAATTGTTGATATAGGCATTTTCAAAAGGCCTATTCATATCAAGTTGTGTATCAGTAGTTTTAGCTCGAATAGACACAAATTTACGACCATCATCTTCGAGTGTTACCTCTTCTTTATTTTGTATTTTTTGCTGCTTGATTAAGGTTTGTTGGTTTTTTCTGATCTCATTGAAATCAGCTCTTGCTATAATGCCACCACGCATACCTCTATCGTTCATATTATAACCCGATGGTGGTAGTCTATAGAAAGATCCAACAAAGGTTATAGATAAGATTCTATCTAATCGGAACATTCTCCAGATCTTGTCTATTTTTTTATTTTGTGATACCGACCAGCCGTTAAGGTGAAAACCTCGAATAAGAAGTTTTCCTTTGGATGAACGACCTAGAACCATCGGTTGAAAAACTCTTTCATGACCCGCAAAGTGGTTATCATATTCACCTTTATAGTTGATTAAGAATATCATACCGTATTTTATACCTTTAATAATCAAGGCTTCGGTAACTTTCATCGGTTCATTTACCGGAACATCAGCAATTTGATAGATGTCCTTTAGCTTAAATCTAGGGATATAGGCCTGATCTTCAATAAGTCTGAAGTTCTCCTTTATTACAAATTCAATAGGTTTTTTATTGTTGTAGGCCTGTATTTCTCTTATTGTCATAATATGTTACAACTATATATATAAAAAAAGGGTGGGATTATTTAATCCCACCCTTTGAGTTCAATAACTTTTATCAAAAAATTATTGTGCAGCTTCGGCTTCTGGAGCAGTTTCAGTAGCTGGCGCTTCAGTAGCAGTTGAATCAGTAGCAACTACTTCTTCGGTTTCAACAACTGTTGTTTCTTCAGTAGTTTCTTCAGGAGCAGACTCACATGAAGAGAACAAGAACAAACCAAGAGCTAGGGTCAAAAGAGTTTTCATTCGTTTTGTTTTTATTATTTTTTTATAGGCATTTCGCCTTGGTGTAATTATATATATTTTTTGTAGAATGTTTTTTAGAACAATTTCTTTTAATATATAACTCTATGAAAGTTGATAAAAAAAATAGAGATATCACAAAAAAATACGAAAAAATCCGTAATCTTCTTAAATCTTGGTGTAAGGATAAGGGTATATCCTGGTCTAAGATACAAAGATACCTAGAGAAAGAATCTAACTATAAGAAGTTTATAGAGCATAACAATCTTGAAGATACACATTCTACTAAAAAAATAATCTTTGATACACTTGAAGATTTTTTAATCAGTGAATCTTTGGAGTGGGGCTCTATGTTTGAGCATGAAAAAATATTAGCTGATTATTTCGATGTTAGTCTATCTCATATAAAGTTGTTAGAACCAAAATTGAATCTGTTCGCTGTGGATTCTCTAGGTCAAGAGTTTAATGTTATTCTTTTATCTAGAGAAGATCAAGAAAATTTACAAGATAAGATATGGGAACATTTTTCTAGAGAAACGTCAAATCTGTATGTGGATATATCTGTAAGACCTGGTAGTTGTAACATTTCTATCGGTGATTCAGAAGAGAGAGTCCCAAACTTAAAATTTTTACTCAACAATCAAAATTTACGTAGATTGTTCCTAAGAGAACTAAAGAAAGATCCGAAAAATTTAGTAGAGTGGCAATTATTCTTGGAACAGGGACCTAAAAGCTGGACTATTTTAGGAACAAAACTAGTCGGAGATTCAATTATTTCCAAAGTTCAATAATCATTTTTTCACATTCATATATAATATTATTATGTTGAATGCTAATTTCTTTATCAATTTCCCAAAACCTTAGACCAGGATTTTGATACGAAAAACAAAAATAAAAATCTGATTGGATTGACTACTACATCAACTACAACCGCCTCACCCAGTTCTTTTATTACAAGATGGAACGTTGTTTCTGGTGCTCTTACTATAGAATTGCCTCTTCTTACTAGTGGAACTTATTCACTTTCAGTAAATTGGGGCGACGGTCAAATCTCAACTATATCAAATTATTACTCTCGTTACCATACCTATAGTTCTCCTGGTATTTACCAAATTATTTTGAATGGAACTCTAATAGGGTGGTCTTTTGCTAAAACAGGATCAAAAAAACAAATACTTGAGGTATTACAATGGGGTAATACTCAATTCACGAATGAGCCTGGTGCCTTCGAGGGTTGCTCTAGCTTGAATTTAGTGAATGTTATAGATACTCCGGATCTATCAAATACAACTAGTTTAGAGAGATTTTTCAAAAATTGTGAATCACTGGAGCAGATCAAAAATTTTGAGAGCTGGTCACTTTCTTCTATAATAACAGTTAAAGAATTATTTTCAGGTTGTATAAACTTTAATCAAAATCTACAATCATTGAATACTTCGTCTATTCAAGATTTTTCTAGTTTATTTTATTATGCTCTGCGTTTCAATGGAACAGTTTCTTCTTGGAACACAAATTCAGCAACAAATATGAACTCTATGTTTAGAAGATCTGAGAGTTTCAACAAAGATCTTTCGGGTTGGTCAGTATCTAAGGTCTTGAACATGAATTATATGTTTGAGTCTGCTAAATCTTTTTCCCAAAATATTTCATCTTGGTGTGTTCAGAATGTGGTAGAACTACCAGTCAATTTCAATACTAACGCACCGAATTTAACAGAGAATAAACTACCAGATTGGTCTGTGATATGTATTCCAACACCTACAAATACCCAAACACCTACTCAAACACCAACCCAAACTGGAACACCAACTACTACACCAACTGTTACACCAACACCTTCTATTACACCTTCTATTACGCCAACAAACACACAAACACCAACTATCACAAAAACAAAAACACCAACCCCGTCAATCACACCTTCTATTACACCAACAAAAACTTTAACAAAAACACCAACTCCAACACCTACCGTCACACAAACTCTCACACCTACTTCTACTCAAACACCAACGGTATCAATAACACCTACACTCACACCTACACTCACACCTACAGTAACTAGAACACCTACTCAAACACCTACCGTAACAAAAACTCAAACATCTACTCCTTCGGTAACACCAACTAGTTCCATAACACCTACCATAACACCAACTAACACCAAAACACCCACAACAACACCAACATCCACAAGTAGCCCAACTCCAACACCTACAGTTACTCCCACACCAACTAGAATTATCACCTATAACTTTATTTATTCTGGAAATCCATCTGAAGATCCACTACGCCCAACACTTTTAACATTACTTGATGGAACTTGTATAATCGAATCAGAAGTTGGGCCAAATACAAATAACTACTTTGTATTTGAAGTTGGAGCTGGTAAAGAAATTTCTTCTATAAATCTTTACAGATATGATTCTCTTGATAATGTAGCTTGGATAGGTCTGGGTTCTGGTAATAGTTGGACTTTTGGTGATAACTCAGAGCTTATGATAGATCAACAACATTTCGGATCTTCATCGGTCAATGAGAATATATTATCTTCTAGTTATCCTATAAACTCTGGTACTTACACACTTAGAGTACAACAGTTAGGATCTTTCACTCAGTATATCTTATATGTTGTTTATGGTTAAATCCTGAGCTCGTTAAATATTTTTTATATATAGGGATACTATGTCCTCGGCTAATTCCTATACCTATTCTTTTCCTGGTTCAGCTACTTTTTCACAAACTTTTCCTTTTGGTGGTGACATTTTTTCAGCGAGTGGTTTGGACCAAATGCTTAGTGCTATTCCCGATAACACAGCGAACCTTATTCAAGCTGTTGATGTTCGTAACGCAGTTTTTACTCTATGGAAAAGAACAGACGAATTACGTGATATTACAATATCTGATTTTAATTACTCATCACCAACACCATCTACTGCAGCTCTTGGTGGTTGGCCTAAAGGAACAACTTTTTCTGGTCAAAGTTTAGGCCAGATATTTGATGGCCTTTTTTATCCGTATGTCTCACCAGGCCTAACCATATCACTTAGTTCCTATACGAAATATAGAGGGCAATCTAACAATATTTCTATTTCATGGGAACTCTTGAAAGGTTCTCGTAACATTCAGAGTTTTACTATCAATACACAAACGTTTTCAGTTACTGGACTTGATCAGAATGATAGTTCTGTCTTTGCTGTTCCGAAATGGGATAACACCATTTTCACAGCTTCTGTATTTGATGGTGTCCAAACCCAGTCTGTATCGGCTAGTTTTGAATGGACTGAAAAATTTTGGTGGGGCACAAGTGAGTATTTCTCAGCTACTTGGAGTAACTTAGGGATCCAAAGTTTAGCGAATAACACAAATATCTCGGAACTTGAGATTATTCTCGATGGTAAATCTCATCCTCGTATAGATGGTTCGGGTGATTATTTGGTCTTTGCCTTTCCAAGTTATTTTGGTCATCCTGTATTTTGGGTTAACGGTCTAGTAAATAATGCTTTCACCAAGATACACGGTAGTGGTTCGGTTTATTACTCATCAGTTACTTATAGTATAGGATCCTATACACAAAGCTACGACGTTTGGCTTAGTAATACTCAGCAATACTCACCACTCGATTATCTAAAAATAACTACCTAAGATGTCAAAGAATATTGGAACCCTAATATCAGCAGCCATAAGACCCAACGATAGTTTAGATCTTATAGCATCGGCACTTGCCCGTGAGATTCAAGGTGGTCTTCACTCGGTAGAAAATTTAACTCAAAGAAACCAGATCTATACAGTAAGAAGAGAGTGGGGAATGCTTGTTTCAGTTTACAACGATGGTGCCAACACTGGATATTATACCTTAACAAAAAATTTAAGTAGTGATGATTTAGCCGATAATGCTAACTGGCAAAAATTAGAAATAGGTGGATCTAAATTTTGGTTAGATCCAGCTATAAAGTTTGTTTATGACCCCTCGAACATTACTTCACCATCTATTGGGGATAGATTTATCGTAGGAACACCTTCTACGGGTATTTTTGCTTCTCATTCTGGTGAGATAGCGATTTTTAATGATCCCGGTTATACGTTTGAAACTCCCAATAACGGTAGTGTTATATTAAATTTAGATCTTAATACACTTTATTATTATACAGATGTTTGGCCAAATGGTGATTGGGACGAACTCTCGGGTGGAACTTCCTCAGGTGGTGGAGGAACATCAGGAACTTCAGGGTCTTCTGGAACTTCTGGCTCTTCAGGAACCTCAGGTAATTCTTCCTACATAATTTTTCAAGATTCACCAACCATAGGATTTGTTACCTCAAGTTCCGGAACAGATATCATTGTTTCAGCAAATATTTTTACCGGAAGTATAGATTCATCCTATCTAAATATAGGATCGAATCCCGGTCCAACATCGGGATATGTTCTATCTACCGACCAGAGTGGAAATTTTGAGTGGATACCACAACCCAGCAACGGATTTACACTTTCTGTAATAGACTATAACACAGGTGTCACTTTTTCTGGTGTACAAAATATTATTTTTAGAGGTGGTGTAGTCAATGTTCCAACAGGTAGTGGAACAGCAACAGCTGTCGGTGTTCTAGGAACACCACCAACAGTAACTGTTTGGATACCACTTCCTAACTACGCCCCATATTTTTCACCTACATTATTTACTAGTACTACAGATAGATTTATATCATTTCCAGATGGTGGGTTTTTTGATGTTGGTGATTGGTCACCAAGTTCTGATTTCTCAAGTGATACACTGAGACCTACAACAAACTCAACAACGCCTATTCTAGCATTCACAGAAAGTAATTTCGGTGTCTATACTACTGGCACCACGATGAGCTTCACGGTATATGATGGTTCAGGTGCTATCTTATCGCAAATAACCAACTATACTATCAATTCAGTTGGATCAACTGGTTCTTTAGGTATAACGCTAAGTGTTACCGCTTTTTCAGCAGATGAAGATAGATACAAAGCTTCGGTTTCTGGAACTATCGATCTTAATACCATACTTCCTAACGGTGGAAGATTTTATTATACTGTTTATCACTATAACTCAGAAGGTCCTGGTAACGTATCTGGTGGTGTTTACGGATTTTCATCTTCAAATATATTCTATGATGATGATGGTAGTTCTTCAAGTATTACTATAGATGGTCCTCTTGATTTTGAGGAATATTCGAATTCTTTGGTTTATTACTCTGGTGTTGCTTTTTACAAAGTAGGTCAAACTTTCTCACTAACAGCTTCTTCTATTAATCTTCTTAACGATCAATCATTCCCAAATTCAGTACAACTAAGATACACACTAACAAGTATGGCGGTTAGTGGAAATTTTGATGCTTTTGCTGATGGATCAAAATCTGGTATTGGGGTTGCTATAACCGGTTGGGATATCAACTATAACAATTCAGGTCTAACCTATAGTAGATTAGTTACAGTGAATCAAACCAGTCAATACATCCCAGGTTATTCTACAAATAATACTGTTTCAACTACCCCATCATCTTACATCAACTTAAGTTATTATGATTGGGGATTGGCAGGAACTACACAATCTTTGAGAAAGTTACTACTTTTTGATACCTTAACACCAGCCTCACCAACTTACAACAACGATCC
>SXGQ01665464.1_pt1 | contig 17287 bp, 9 predicted proteins | sample 3178371 | NCBI WGS metagenome assembly SXGQ01 (sample SAMN11356859, study PRJNA531348) | freshwater metagenome | isolation source: freshwater sample F1-20 | place: China: Fuxian Lake, Yuxi | collected 2017-12-25 | reverse complement strand
CGGCTCGATGCCCTTGAGGGCCTCAAGACCTACCTTGGCTTTCAGATCGGGACTGTGCTGACGTCGTTTCTTGGACATGGGGATCGTGTTTCGGACTCTGGGTTAACGATCCGACCTGTCCAACTTTCGGGGACCACTTCAAACCTCCTCGCGGGGAGCGGTCGCTGATTGCTGGAGCTCGGTCTGCCCGGATTTCCGAGCTGCCACTGTGCCCGGAAACGCCGCCAGCACACAACCGCTGACAGAAAGTAACGACCATACGCGACGGATATTGACAGTTTATGACAGTCGTGGGCGATTGCCTACGTTGAAGCTGGAACACCTCCAACCTGGCGCTTCGGTCCGTGGGCTCCTCCCCAACGCCTCGGTCGTGGTTGTCAGCGTCCAGTGGCACGGCGCGGACGCGCTCACACTCGTCTATCGCGGTCCCTCCGGGAAGCCGGCGGAGGAGATCCTCTACCGCCACGACGAGGCCCGCCTGGAACTGGTCGAAGCGGGCCGCCCCTTCAGTTTCGACGCCGATGGATCCGAGTTCCGCCTAGTTGCCGAGGCTCACCGCATCAGGCTCGCGCACCTGTTCGACCCGGTGCTCGCCGTGCACACGTCCTTGGTCGAGCCGCTGCCGCACCAGATCACCGCGGTCTACGAGGCGATGCTGCCGCGGCAGCCCCTCCGTTTCCTCCTCGCGGACGACCCTGGCGCCGGCAAGACGATCATGGCCGGCCTCCTGATCAAGGAACTGATCGCCCGGGGTGACCTGCGCCGCTGCCTGATCATCTGCCCGGGCAGCCTGGCCGAACAGTGGCAGGACGAGATGGGGCGCAAGTTCCAGCTGCCGTTCGAGATCCTCACCAACGACAAGCTGGAGGCTTCCCGCACGGGAAACTGGTTCCTCGAAAACGATCTGGCGATCGCGCGCCTGGACAAGCTCTCCCGCAACGAGGAGGTCCAGCAGAAGCTCTCCGCCCCCGACAACCGCTACGACCTGATCGTCTGCGACGAGGCCCACAAACTCGCCGCGACCTTCTTCGGGGGCGAGGTCAAGTACACCAAGCGTTACCAGTTGGGCCGACTCGCCTCCGGGCTCACTCGCCACTTCCTGCTGATGACGGCCACGCCTCACAACGGCAAGGAGGAGGACTTCCAGCTCTTCCTCGCCCTGCTCGACGGGGACCGCTTCGAGGGCCGGTTCCGGGATGGCGTCCACCAGGTGGATGCCTCCGACCTGATGCGCCGGATGGTGAAGGAGAAGCTGCTGAAGTTCGACAGCACGCCCCTCTTTCCCGAGCGGATCGCCTACACGATCGCCTACAAGCTCTCCGATGAGGAGGCCCGCCTCTACAAGGAGGTGACGGCCTACGTCCGGGAGGAGTTCAACCGGGCGGAGAAGCTGGAGAACGACAAGCGCTCCGGGACGGTCGGTTTCGCCCTCACGATCCTGCAGCGGCGCCTGGCCTCCTCCCCGGAGGCGATCTACCAATCGATCCACCGCCGGCGTGAGCGGCTGGAAAAGCGCCTGCGCGAGCTGGAGCTCCTGCAGCGCGGAGCCACTGTCCAGACTCCGATGCTGCCGACCGCGGTGCTGGACGCCGAGGATGTCGAGGACCTCGAGGAGGCGCCCGAGAACGAGGTGGAGAAGGTCGAGGAGGAGATCCTCGATCAGGCCACGGCCGCCCGGAACATCGCTGAACTGAAGGCCGAAATCGGGACGCTGCAGCGCTTGGAAGGCTTGGCGGGTGACGTCCGCCGCGGCGGGCAGGACACTAAGTGGCGCGAGCTTTCCCACCTGCTCGGGGAGATCTTCACGCCCTCCGCCTTCACCGGTAGCTTGGCGGAACCAGCCGTTCCCTACGGCAGTGGCCCCATCGCCCGCCCGAAGCCCTCTCCGCACCAGAAGCTGGTGCTGTTCACGGAGCATCGCGACACCCTGAATTACCTTCAGGCCAAGATCAGCGCGCTGATGGGACGGCCGGATTCGATCGTCGCGATCCACGGCGGGATGGGCCGGGAGGAGCGCCGCAAGGCGCAGGAGGCCTTTCTGCACGATCCCGAGGTGCGGGTCTTGCTGGCCACTGACGCCGCCGGCGAGGGCATCAACCTCCAGCGGGCCCACCTGATGGTCAATTATGACCTGCCGTGGAACCCCAACCGGCTCGAGCAGCGCTTCGGCCGTATCCACCGCATCGGCCAGACGGAGGTCTGCCACCTCTGGAACCTCGTGGCGAACGAGACGCGTGAGGGCGACGTGTACCAGAAGCTGCTGCAGAAGCTCGAGGACGCCCGCGCCGCCCTGGGCGGTCAGGTCTTCGACGTGCTGGGCAAACTCAACTTCGAGGGCCGGCCGCTGCGTGAACTGCTGATCGAGGCGATCCGGTACGGTGACCGACCGGAGGTCCAGGCCCGCCTCAGCCGACAGGTCGAGAACGGGGTCGATCGCCCGCACCTGAGCGGTTTACTGGCTGACAACGCCCTTGCGCACGACGCGATGGATGCCACCCGCGTCGCCCAGATCCGCGTGGAGATGGAGCGGGCGGAGGCGCGAAAGCTGCAGCCGCACTACATCGAGTCCTTCTTTGTGGAAGCCTTCCGCCGTCTCGGCGGCACGGCCCGCGAGCGCGAGGGTCGCCGTTACGAGCTGACCCACGTGCCTGCGCCGATACGGCACCGCGACCGGCAAATCGGCCTCTCCGACCCGGTCCTAGCCCGCTACGAGCGGATTGCTTTCGAGAAGGGTTTGATCGCTCCCGCCGGCCAGCCTTTGGCGGCCTTTGTGTGCCCGGGGCATCCGCTGCTCGACGCGGTGCTGGACCTGACGCTCGAGCGCCAGCGTGACCTGATGAAGCGGGGCACCGTGCTGGTCGATGAGCGCGACCCGGGCGCTTCCCCGCGGGTTCTGTTCTTCCTCGAGCACGCCATTCAGGACGCCAGCCTGCTCCCTAACGGCGAGCGACGGGTCATCTCCCGGCGGATGCTCTACGTGGAGATGGACGCCACCGGCACGGCGCGGCACCTGAACTACGCTCCGTACCTAGACTACCGTCCATTGGCCGAGGGGGAGCCGGATGCGGCCGCCCTCCTTGCCCGGCCTGAGTCGGCTTGGATCACCCGTGAGACCGAAGCGAAGGCGCAAGGCCACGCGATCGCCCAGGTGGTGCCGGAGCACGTCAGCGAGGTTCGGGCCCGGCGGATCGGCTGGATCGAGAAGACCCGGGTGGCGGTGAAGGATCGTCTGACCAAGGAAATTTCTCATTGGGATCACCGCGCCGAACAACTGAAGCTGCAGGAGCAGGCCGGTAAATCCGGGGCCCGGCTGAACTCCCAGGAAGCCCGCCGGCGGGCAGACGACCTGCAGTCCCGCCTGGAACGTCGCTTGGCGGAATTGGACCGCGAGGCGCAGATCTCCGCGGTGCCACCGGTGGTGCTGGGTTGCGTGGCGGTGATGCCTAAGGGGCTCGTGTTGCAGGTGGCGGGACGCAGCCAGCCGACCCCGGTTGGTGCGGTCGACACCCAGGCGAGCGCCGCCCGCGCGCGCGCTGCGGTGATGGAGGTTGAGCGGAAGTTGGGCTTCGAGCCGGTGGACCGCGAGTTTGACCGTCTCGGCTACGACATCGAGAGCCGGGTTCCGGCGACGGGGCGCCTGCGGTTCATCGAGGTCAAGGGACGGGTCGCCGGGGCGGACACCATCACCGTCACCAAGAACGAGATCCTGACCTCCCTAAACCGGCCGGAGGACTTCATCCTCGCGCTCGTCGAGTTTCAGGAAGGCGGCGGGCAGCGCGTCCGCTACCTGCGCCGGCCGTTCCAGCGCGAGCCCGACTTCAGTGTGACCAGCGTGAACTACGACTTCGCGGACCTGCTGGGCCGCAGTGGAGAGCCCGTATGAACGTACCCCGCAAGAAACTGATCGAAGTCGCCCTGCCGCTGGAGGCCATCAATACGGCCAGTGCGCGGGAGAAGAGCATCCGACACGGGCATCCCAGCACGCTGCACCTTTGGTGGGCACGGCGGCCGTTGGCGGCCGCGCGGGCGGTGATCTTCGCACAGATGGTGGATGATCCGGCCTCGTTACCGGACCTCTTTCCCACCGAGAAGAAGCAGCAGCAGGAGCGCGAACGGCTGTTCCGCATCATCGAGGATCTGGTCAAGTGGGAGAACACGACCAACGAGACGGTGTTGCAGGCGGCTCGCGACGAGATCTGGCAGAGCTGGCGCCGGGCTTGTGCTGAGAACGCCGATCATCCGCGGGCGAAGGAGCTGTTCGACCGCAAGGTGCTGCCGGGCTTTCACGATCCCTTTGCGGGTGGGGGCGCGCTGCCGCTCGAGGCGCAACGGCTCGGACTGGAGAGCCACGCCAGTGACCTGAATCCGGTGGCGGTGCTGATCAACAAGGCGATGATTGAGATCCCGCCGAAGTTCGCGGGCCGCGCGCCGGTGAATCCGGCGACCAAGCGGGAGTCCTCGCTCGTGGCCCACGAGTGGAAGGGCGCCCAGGGGCTCGCCGAAGACGTCCGCTACTACGGACAGTGGATGCGCGACGAGGCCGAGAAGCGGATTGGCCATCTCTACCCCCGAGTGATGGTGACGGCCGAGATGGCCAAGGAGCGTCCCGACCTGAAACCCTATGTGGGCAAGCAACTCACGGTGATCGCCTGGCTTTGGGCGCGCACGGTGAAAAGCCCCAATCCGGCCTTCGCCAAGGTGGATGTGCCGCTCGCCTCGACGTTTATGCTCTCCACCAAGGCGGGCAAGGAAGCCTACGTCGAGCCGTTGATCGAGAAGGGCGGCTACAGGTTTACGGTGAAGGTGGGGAAGCCTCAGAATGAGGAAAAGGCCAAGAACGGCACAAAGCTATCCCGAGGGGCGAATTTCGAGTGCCTGATGTCTGGTACGCCGATTGCCAGCGAACACATCTACGGAGAGGCCAATGCGGGCCGAATGGGCGCGCGCTTGATGGCGATTGTCGCCGAAGGGGTGCGGGGGCGCGTCTACTTGGCTCCGACGCCTGACCACGAGGCGGCTGCGTTCAAAGCGCTGCCCGGATGGAAGCCGGAGGTAGCGATGCCCGAGAATCCGCGTTGGTTCTCGCCTCCACTGTACGGTCTCAAGACCTACGGTGACCTCTTCACCCCGCGGCAGTTGGTGGCGCTGACGACGTTCTCCGACCTGGTGGGCGAGGCGATGCAGCAGGTCCGCCGCGATGCCCTCCAGGCGGGCCTGACGGACGACCCGAAGCCCCTGCGCGACGGCGGTAAAGGAGCGACGGCGTATGCCGAGGCGGTGGGGGTGTATCTGGGAATCGCGGTGGATAAGGCTACCGATTACAACTCGACGATTTGCTCGTGGATTTCGGGCGGAGAGACTCTGCGCAACACTTTTGGAAGACAGGCAATCCCGATGGTCTGGGATTACTGCGAAGCGAACTCGATTGGCACTGCAACAGGAAGCGTCGAGAGCGGCGTGGGGCAGGTTGCGAAGGCAGTAGAGGTCTTTGTGCCAGATGGGTACGGGCATGCCGTGCAGAGCGATGCACAGAGTGTCGGCGTACGTGATCGAATCGTTTCTACTGACCCACCTTACTACGACAACATTGGTTACGCCGACCTTTCAGACTTCTTCTACGTCTGGATGAGACGATCGCTCCGATCTGTCTTCCCCGACCTCTTCGCCACCCTAGCTGTGCCCAAGTCTGAGGAACTGGTAGCTACGCCTTACCGCCACGGCAGCAAAGAAAATGCAGAAGCGTTCTTCTTGGACGGCATGACGCAGGCGATGAACAGGCTCGCTGAGCAGGCGCATCCAGTATTCCCAGTCACGATCTATTACGCCTTCAAGCAGTCGGAGAACGACGACGAGGGCACCTCCAACACAGGCTGGGACACTTTTTTGGCCGCCGTAATCGAAGCAGGCTTCGCTATAAGCGGCACATGGCCCATGCGCACGGAACGCAGTGCTCGCTCCATCGGAATTGGTACCAACGCACTCGCCTCCAGCATTGTCCTCGTTTGCCGCAAGCGATCTGATAATGCCCCCACCTCCACCCGCCGCGAGTTCGTGGCTGCGCTTAAGGGCGAACTACCCGCGGCGCTGCGCCACTTGCAGGAAGGCAATATCGCCCCAGTGGATCTCGCGCAGGCCGCCATTGGGCCCGGGATGGGCGTCTACACCCGCTACAGCAAGGTGCTCGATGCCCAAGGGAAGTCCGTGTCAGTGCGCGAGGCGCTCGCCCTGATCAACCAGGTGCTCGACGAGACCCTAGCCGAGCAGGAGGGCGACTTCGACGCGGACAGCCGCTGGGCACTCACGTGGTTCGACCAGCTCGGTTTCGCGGAGGGTGACTACGGCGTCGCCGAACAGCTCTCCAAATCCAAGAACACGAGCGTGAGCGGGATGGTGGAGGCCGGGATCCTGGAGTCCAAGCGGGGCAAGGTGCGGCTCTTCAAGCCGAGCGAGCTGCCGATCGACTGGAGCCCTAGTGCTGACGCACGGCTGACCCACTGGGAGACGGTCCACCACCTCATCCGTGTGCTCGAATCCGGCGGCGAGGCTGCCGCGGCGGCATTAGTTGCCCACTTGGGGGCAAAGGCCGAGACCGCCCGCGAGCTGGCCTACCGGCTTTACAGCCTCTGCGAGCGCAGGAAGCGCTCGTCTGAGGCGCTCCGCTACAACGCGCTCGTCCAGAGTTTCCCGGAAATCACGCGCCTGGCGCGCGAGGGGGTTAAGCCGGCGACCGCGCAACAGGACCTGTTCGGCAACACCGAGGACTAATCAATGGCCATCAGTAATCAGGAACGTATCGGCAAAGCGATGGAGCTCCTGCGCGCCGGGCTGGCGCCCTTCGTGGAGCGCGAGGTGCAGTCGGCCGTGAAGACGGGCCTGTTGCGGATGGAGATCGTGCAGCGCTATGCCGAGGACCCGGTCCTCAGCAAGAGGCCGATCACGCAGTGGGATGCTCAGGGCCTGCTCCGGGTGATGTGGGAAACGTGGAACGATGTGTTCGGCCGCACGTTGGGCAGGGCCGAACGCAATCTGGTCTCCGAACTGCGGGACGTCCGCAACAAGTGGGCGCACCAGGACCCTTTCAGCAGCCGCGATGCGGAGCGCGCGCTCGACTCGATGGCGCGCCTACTCACCTCCGTCTCCGCGGCCGAAGCGGATGAGGTGGAGAAGATGATGATGGAGCTGCGCCGCAGCACGATCGACCAACAGGTGCGCAACGAGAAGAAGAAGGCGGGGGGCTCCCTGATTGAGGCGGGGTTTACTGGCTCGCTGCGGCCCTGGCGCGAGATCGTGACGCCCCACGCGGACGTCGCCAGTGGCCGGTATCAGCAGGCCGAGTTCGCCGCGGACCTTTGGCAAGTCCATCTGGGGGAAGGGAGCGACGAGTACCGCAAGCCTGCTGAGTTCTTCCGCCGCACGTTTTTGACGGAAAGCCTCAAGGGGCTCCTGGTGGGGGCGGCGGAACGGTTGACGGGCAAGGGCGGAGACCCGGTGGTGCAGCTGCAAACGAATTTCGGGGGCGGCAAAACGCACTCGATGCTCGCGCTCTACCATATGTTTGGGGGTACGGCGCCGAGCGAGTTGGCGGGTGTGGACACCGTGATGGCGGCGGCCGGCGTGAGCAAGTTGCCGACGGCGCGGCGCGTGGTTCTGGTGGGCAACAAGATCTCGCCCGGGAATCCGTCCAAGAAGCCGGATGGAACCGTGGTACGCACGTTATGGGGCGAGCTGGCATACCAGCTCGGGGGCAAGAAGGCCTTCGCCCGAATCGCCCAGGACGACGAGCGGGCGACCAGTCCCGGGGACGTGTTGCGCGAGCTCTTCAAGGAGTACGGCCCTTGCTTGATCCTAATCGACGAATGGGTGGCCTACGCGCGCCAACTCCACGACGAGGGAGATCTCCCCGCTGGCGGCTTTGAGACGCAGTTTACCTTCGCACAGACTTTGACTGAGGCCGCCAAAGACGTGGGAAACTGTCTGCTGGTGATGTCGCTGCCGGCATCGGATATGTCCGGATCGCCTCACACCCAGGCGGATGACGTGGAGGTTGGTGGTGTTCGTGGGCGTGCGGCTCTCGACCGATTGCGCAACGTGGTGGGGCGGGTTGAGTCGTCGTGGCGACCGGCGTCGGCTGGGGAGGGTTTTGAGATCGTCCGGCGACGGTTGTTTGAGCCACTGGCAGGTCCGGAGGCGTACAAGCAGCGAGATGTCACCGCCCGGGCCTTCTCGGATCAGTACGGCGCGCAGCCGGCCGAGTTCCCACCGGAGAGTCGGACCTCCGACTACGAGAAGCGCATCCAAGCAGCTTTCCCGATCCACCCGGAAATCTTCGACCGGCTTTACGAGGACTGGTCGACGCTGGTGAAATTCCAGCGTACCCGTGGCGTTTTGAGGCTGATGGCGGCCGTCATTCACAGCCTGTGGGAGAAGGGGGACCGCAGCCCCTTGATCCTGCCCTCGACGATACCCATCGATGACCCGCGCGTGCAGTCGGAGCTGACGCGCTACCTCTCGGACAACTGGGCGCCGATCATCGAACGGGATGTCGATGGACCGAGTTCGCTGCCGCTCAAGATCGACGGTGAGGTCGGTAACCTCGGGAAGCTCCACGCCACGCGGCGGGTTGCACGCACGATCTACCTCGGCTCGGCTCCGACTGGCGGGTCCGCTAACCGGGGCTTGGAGGATCGCCGCGTGAAGCTGGGTTGTGTGATGCCCGGGGAGTCGCCGGCCGTGTTTGGCGACGCGTTGCGGCGTCTGGCGGCGGCGGCCACCTACCTTTATCAGGATGGACCGAGGGCTTGGTACGCGACGCAGCCCACGGTGACCAAGGTGGCCGAGGACCGCGCCGAGCAGTTGAAGCGCGACCCGGACAAGGTCACGGCCGAGATGGACGCCCGCGTGCGCGCTGACCTGAGGCGGAACGGGGATTTTGGGCGTATCCATCCGCTGCCGCGTTCGGGTGCGGATGTGCCTGATGATCTGGAGGCCCGGCTGGTGGTCCTCGCCCCAGAGCACGCCTACAGCAAGGACGAAGGCAATGCGGCCGAGGCGGCGGCGCGCGGCATCCTGGAGTCTCGCGGCAACACGCCCCGGATCTACCGCAACACGCTGGTCTTTCTGGCTGCAGATAAGGTGCGCCTCCAAGACTTCGACGAGGCGGTCCGCCGCTATCTGGCCTGGACTTCAATTCTGGCGGAGAAGGAAACCCTCAACCTGACGCCGTTTCAGGCCAAACAGGCCGAGACCCAGCAGAAGGCCGCGGATGCCGCGGTGATCGCACGCTTGCCGGAAACGTACCACTGGCTGCTAGTGCCCGAGCAGAAGAACCCGGCTGGGCCGTTGGTCTGGAACGTATTGAAGCTGTCCGGCGGAGATGCCCTGGCGGCTCGGGCGAGCAAGAAGCTCAAGGGCGACGACCTATTGGTGGGCAGTCTCGGATCGACCGTCCTGAGGAAACACCTGGATGAGGTCCCGCTTTGGCGGGGCGACCACGTGGCGGTGCGGCAGCTGGTGGAGGACTTCGCGCGCTACCTGTACCTTCCGCGGCTGGCGGGGCCGGAGGTACTGGTGAAAGCGATCCGGGATGGGGTCGCCCTGCTGACGTGGGAGACCGATGCCTTTGCCTACGCTGAGAGCCACGATGCGGTGGCGGGGCGCTACCGCGGGCTGCGGGTTGGCCAGGCGCTGGCGGTGGCCGCGGATGACGCGGGCTTGGTGGTGAAGGGGACGAACGCCCGGAAGCAGTTGAACGCTGAGACTGCGCCTGTGGCCTCGGCGGTTTCGGGACCGGCTGTGGTGGCCGGGGTGGGCGTCGTGCCGGCCGGCGCCACGGTCCCTGCGGTAGCTGGGGTGGTTCCGGCGAAGTCAGCGACGGCAGTGGGGCCGCGACGGTTCCACGGGACGGTTCGCTTGGATTCCGCACGTGTGGGACGTGACGCGAGCCGGATCGCGGAGGAGGTCATTGCCCATCTGGCGGGCCTGCCCGGGGCGGAGGTGGCGGTGACGTTGGAAATTGAGGTCCGGCTGCCGGCCGGAGCAGGAGAGCAGGTCGTCCGCACCGTGACGGAGAACAGTCGAACCCTGAAGTTCACGTCCCAGGCTTTTGAGAGCGAGTGAGGGCGGTAGACCTCCAATTGGACCTGTGCCGAGGCGCGATGCTGGATGAACGCGGAACTAAGCGACGTGCTTTGCACCTTCTAAGGGCGGCATTTGCCGCCGCCAAAGTGAACCGAGAAAGATCTCCTCTATGAGCCAGCGAATTTCCTTTACCAAGCTCCCGGCGCCGGTCGCTGGGAGGGTGAGCGATGTAGTGGGCGGCGCCCTGCCGATGACGTTTCTAGCCTGCGGAATCGTTAATCCGATGGGTCCTACGATGACGGTTCTGGCCTCTGATGGGTTCGGCCAGTTCGGCCGTGCAGATAAGCTGTATCGCGTTGTGCTCAACCCGTTCAGCCAGACCTGCGAGCTCGTGGGATCCGTGATCGCCGGCGAGAGCTGGAACCCGGCTCAGGACCTGAGCCCGTTCTTTGGAGCCGACTGGGGGGCCTGTCCAACCCTCCTGATCCCGCCTGCAATGTCGTCCCCCGAAGCCGCCGCAGGGCTGTTCAAGGCATTTCTACAGGCCTTTCCTGATGGTGGCAGGACGTGGAGATCCGTGAAGGCTCACGTGGGTGATCCGTGGTCCAGGGTGAGTTCTGAAGTGGCGGATACGGGGCGAGTGCTCCAGCGCTTGCGGGAGGGAGCGACCGACCAGCAAACTCCGCAGCGGATGACCGAGGAAGACGCAGAAGAGATGGCGCGGGTCCAACTTGCCCCCAGAAATCTAGCCGAGGAATTGAAGGCGTTTCTGTACGCTTGGAACGGGGCGCAGGAGTTCGCTGGAATAAAGGGGATGCCCTCTGAGGAACTAATGGGAATCCTGACCCAGTTTTGGATGACTTGTCGGATTCCGGGGGTACCGAACCTGTTCGATCAAGACCGGGCTCGCTAAACGTGCGGACTATTCCGCGGCCGGACGTTGCTGTGGCTTGAAGTCCGACGCTGAAGCTAGCGACGACCTAGGCTAGCTCGTCCGGAGGGGTGCTTCGGGAAGTCGGCGACAGGCGAAGGCGGCAGTTTTCAACTTGCTCTACTGTGTCCAAATGGACACTATTCTGACGTCGATTCCCCCGATGAAGCCCTCGGAATCTCACAGGCCGTACTTCGACCGGGGAAATTTCGATCTCGAAGTGATCAACGAGGATATTTTCTCGGAAGAGGAAGTCCTTCTGCTGCGGAGGTTCGGATGTTGGATGGAAGCGTTGGCCAACGGAATGATTCAGCCTGAGACAGACGCGCAACAAGCCTTCGTGCAGGTTTGCCGAGGTGAACGAGAGCCAGAGACGACGTACGAGTCGCTTTGGCAAAAGCTCAAGGGGCGGCGAGAGTTTGAACGGGAACAATTGGTTCGCAGGGACGAGATCGCTGAGAACCATCGCCGCGCCATCGCAAATTCCATCAACCTGCCCGATGGTTGGTGGTCGACTTCGGAGCGGGAATAATCGGGTGGACGTCTAAACGAAACGCGGGCGCTGTCCGCGGCCTCTCGGGGCGTCGCGGCGGGTGCCCCGTTTGCAGATTTTTTTTGAACCCCGTTGACCCGATTGGAATCGAACCGGAGCGCCATCCAGACCCTCCCCCCCCGGGGGGGCTGCACCGTGGTATCAGGCACACGAATTGACCGTTTCATCGGCGAATCGGCTTCAGGCTGGAAGTGAGCCAGCGTCTCGGTTCCAGCGCCGGAAGAGGCGGACCGCGGGTGGCAAGTGCGACAAGTAAACGACAAGTCGCTCACCTCGAAGTTCTGCGGTTCTTTTGTAACTCCCTGAACCGCAATTGGCTGCCCGGGCTGGGATCGAACCAGCGACCAAGTGATTAACAGTCATCACCGTTGCGGGTTTCGTAATGTGCTGAATGATTCTCCTTGGATATCGGAAATAGTTAACTAGGAAGGTTTAGAAGGTATGAATCCAGTAATCCATTCAGAACCGGGTACAACCCCGTCCATCCTCCAAAAAGGACAAGTAAACGACAAGACAGCCAAGAGGGTCAGGTCGCGAAGTGGCCAGGGTACGCTGGCCTATTGGAGGGAACGTCTCTTCCGAAACAGCTACACGGATCGGGATGGCCAGAGGGTCGAGATCCCCGAGTTTTACGTTCGGATGCGGCACGGTGGGATCACCAAGCGGGTCCGGCTGCACTCGGCGGAGAAGGACAGAGCGGCGGAGATGGCCCTCAGGCTGGCGGAGCGGCTCTCCGTGGAGGGTTGGGCGGCCGTCACCGCAGGGCAGGCCAGGCTGCCCGCATCGCCCTCCATCGTCGAATTCGGGGAGGCTTACGTGAAGGCCTCGCGCTCCTTCGAGCATCCACCTCGTCCGATCACGGTGAAGCTGTACTTGAGGCACCTGCGCCAAATCTGCGCGCTGGGAGGCGTTTCCCGGATTCGCGAGTTGACCCCGGAGGCCATCGAGCGGGCCCGGGATAAGTACCGGGCCTCGGCCCGCGCCGCCAAAAGGAACGAGGCTTCGATCCAGAATTCCCTGGGCATAATCCTGCGCAATGCAGCGGCCTGCTTCTCGGCGGAATCGAGGGCAATCTTGGCCCGGCAGGGCCTCGCCCTCGACAACCCGTTTGTGGGCGTCAAGCGAAGCCAGCGCATCGAGCCCGTGGCTGCTCTAGACCGGAAGGTTATCGAGCGCATCTGGCGGGATCTTCCGCTCCTGCGGGACGGCGATCCTGCCGCCGAGGCGCCCAATCTTGAGCAGTTCAAGCGCGGTTACCGTCGGAAGCACGCCGGGCACAAGCCCCGTTGGCTCCCCGTCGACTACCGGAAGCCGCATCCAGAGGCCTACTGCGCCATTCTCTTGGGTTTGGGTCTTGGGCTCCGTGCTAACGAAATCGACACGGCCCGCTGGAGTTGGGTGAAGTTCAGTGACCAAGGGGAGGCCTTCCTGGAGATCCGGTCCGAGGATGACTTTGAACCCAAAGGCGGTAGCCTGAGGGTCATCCGTGTGCCCGAGGAACTGCACGATGAGCTGACGAAGTGCCGCCGTGATGCGGGCTCACCGTACATCCTCGGCGGAATGCCCAGCAGGGCAGTCGAGCGGAATGGATTCGGTTACCGCCGGCGTGAGATCCTAAGGGTCGTGCACCACTGGCTGCGCGAGAGAGGAGTCGAAGCGGGTGAGGCCCGGAGCAATCCGCTACACCGCCTCCGCAAGCAATTCGGCTCCGAGGTGGCTACGGGGTTCGGCCTATTCGCCGCCCAGAAGCTCCTTGGGCACTCCTCCCCCACGGTGACGGCAAAGTACTACGCGGCGCAGACTGAGCTGCCGACGCTTACCCACGTGCGCATCCTAGGCTGAGCGCGGGCCACTTGGCCCCCTGTCAATTCGATTGGGACGGGGGGGGGACGGCCGTGTAAGTTTAGGACAGCCGGGATGCGGCCGTAACGGAGTCGGCGGAGGGCGATTTTGAGTCGGGTTGGACCAGGTCCGGGGAGGACCAAAATCGTGTGTTACGCTGGGGAATGGTTTCCAATCGAACCTACCTCACTCCTCGCCAAATCAGCGCACGCTGGCACTGGCATCCGGAAAGCGTCCGCCGGAAACTTCGGACGCGTCGCGATCGCCTGCCGTGTCTGCGAATCGGGGGCCGGCTGCTGATCGACCTCGCGGTCGTGGAACGATTCGAGGCCGAGCACAGCACTGCGGCGTATGCCCCTTGGGTGGCTCAAGGCCACGGCGATCCTGCAGGCGCGCTGGTCGCAGCCCGGGCGTCCGTTCCAGGGCTCGGCCCAGTACAACCGTCAGCGCTCACGACCCAATCTCAAGGAGCACGGTGAGGACCAAAAAGGCCTGCTAGAATTCCCCGCGTTATGAATAACAATCGATACCTAACCACCTCCGACCTGGTCGCCCGCTACGGCTATCACGTCGGGTCCATTCGCAGGATGATCCGCCAGCGGCGGCTTCCGGCTGTTCGAGTCGGCAAGAGCTACTTCTTCCCGCCCGAGGCCATCGCCGCCTTCGAGGCCGCCCACGCAGTCTCCGTTGGGGGGAAGACCACCTGAAACAAAACAGCCCCTCCGTGGCAGGAGGAGCTGGATCACTAAACCTATGGAACAGAATTCTAGCACAAACTTCAGCTCGGGCCCCGTCAGGGCCTCCAACGAAGGCCCCAGCCTTCCGAATGACGGCAACGTCGTCGCTCCGCTTCAAATAGAAGCAGGGTTCGCGGACTCGGTGACCAATAACTCGTCCCAGGACGTATCCACCCGCTTCGTCGCAGATTTGGCCGGCCCGGTAGCAACGCCATCCTCGACCTCGGTGGGCACGCTCGGCTTCGAGCGGCCAGGGGTCTCATCCGCAACGCTTGCGGCCGCCGGCGTGCGCAGCGTGACACCAGGCGAAGCCTCCGCCGCTCTGGGCTTCGCCCGCGAGGGGTTGCTGATCCCCTACCGAACGCTCAGAGGTGATCCGCTCGAGGTTAAAGGCCGGGCGTTTGCCCGGCTTAGGCTTAAGGCCCCGAAAGTCGGTGAGCCCAAGTACCTGTCACCGCGAGATGGTGGGAGCCACGCCTATTTCCCACCGGGGCTCAAGCAGCTCCTTAAGCCAGCCTGCGTCCTCGGAATCGTCGAGGGAGAGTTCAAGGCGATGGCCTTGGTCGAGGCCGGATTCCCCTGCGTGGGGATAGGCGGCATCTCCTCCGCCTGTCCAAAGGACGACGAAGGCGACCCTCAACTGCTTCCTCCCATAGCCGCCGTGATAGCTGAATACCAACCCAAGCAGTTGGCATTCATCGGCGATGCCGACACGGCCCTAATCCCGGATTTCTCGCGGGAGGCAATCAAGCTTGCGGGTCTAACCGATGTGCCGGTCGTGGTACCGAGGATCCCGTATGACGCTCCCGGTAAAGGTCCCGACGACCTACGGCGTCATTGGGGCGATCAGTTCGGAACCAAGTGGCTCAGGATTCAGGAGGACGCAGTACCTGTGCCTAAGGACATAACATTGGCTAAGCTGACGCTCCGTCTTCTGAAACGTGAAACCGACGCAATCTCGGGCTTGGACGCCGAAAGGAAGGAAGCGGCTCTGACAAAGTTCACGAAGCTCGCCGCCCATTTCCTCGATGAGCCAATCGAATCAGAGAATCTGCGGCGGTTGGCGGCGGAGATGTTTGGGCTCGATCCGCGCACTTTCAAGAAGGCGGTCGATAGCGAGAGGAAGAGGTTGAGGCGCGATCAGCTTGAGAGGGAGAAGGATGATGCCCTAGCCAAGCTTGCGGGGAATGGGTCAGATATCCAATTCGACGGTAAGTGGTACTGGAGGCGCGAGGCGGATGGGGCCTACGGCCGCATCGCCAGGATAGACGTCCTTCTCGGACTCAACGAAGCTGGCCTTTCAAAATGGGGCGCCCCATCGCCCTGTGACGATGCATTGTATGCGATCCAGGTTAATAATCGCATCGACTACGCAGGCCCGCTCTGTGGCCGGCCAGCTGGCCTGCACGAGGTAAACGGGATTCGCGTGTTGGCGACCAAGGGCCCGAATTGGATCGAGGGCGTCCAGGGTAAAGCCCCGGATCTGACGCGGTTTATCGCCAATCTCTTTGGGGCGGGTGTGGACGAGCACGCAGAACGGCAGTTGGCCCAGTTCTGTGGGTGGCTTAAGCAGGGCCGTAAGGCGATGCGTGACTTCCGGCGGCATATCCCCGGACACGTGCTCGGCCTCGTGGGCCCGGCAGCTTGCGGCAAGACCCTGCTCCAGAATGCGGTCATCACGCCGGCACTGGGCGGGCGGAGCGCCGACCCCTCGCTCTTTCTCACTGGAGGGACGCCGTTCACGGGCGATCTCTGGGGAGCGGAGCACTTGGCGGTGGGCGACAAGGCTCTCGATGTGGAAGGCCGGCAGCGAGCCACGATGCGCAATGAGCTCAAGCGCATTGTCGCCGAGGAGATGTTCCCGCTTCACGCGAAGGGCGTGGATGCCCTCACGTTGACGCCCATTTGGAGGGTATCCGTCTCGGCGAACAGCGATCCTGAGAGCATCTGCAACCTCCCGTCGCTCGACGGGAGCTTCCGGGACAAGGTGATTTACCTTCGCTGCTACACGCCGCCGGAGCCGTTATTCGATGCTCGAATCGACGGTGCGCGTGAGCGGTTCCGGGATGCCCTACGGGACCAGCTGCCAGCCTTCCTGTGGGCAGTTGACAACTACGCGATCCCCGAAGGGATGCAGCACGATCGCTTTGGGATCGTTGAGTGGCATCACCCGGAAATCGTCGCGCTGCTGGACGAGGGAGACCCGCTCCGGCCGTTTGTGGAGGTGATGGAGGATTGGATCGCGTCTTGGCCGGAGGATTGCCGTGAGCAGATCCTCTCCACGCAGGAGATTTTCCAGGCGTTGGATTCGTTCGCGGACGTGGCGCGCCTGAAGGTTTCCAGCGGTGTGAAGCATCTCGGGCACCAACTCGCGAAGCTGGCAGAGAGGCCGGATTGGGCCGGGCGACTTACGCGGAGTTCCCGCAGGGTGGGTCCCAGGACAGTCAACAAGACGATCGCCGGCTGGCGAATTCAGGCTTCCCAATGACGCTGGCGGAAATGTTCGCCCCCCACCTGCGGAAGGTGCGGAAGGTTGAAAAACCATATTCAGAATTATGGGGAAAAAATAAGGTGATAGGAGGGGGAGGGGGAGGAGAGGGCGAAATCCCATCTTCCGCACCTTCCGCACCCGACCTCGTACCCCTTGAGATCGCCTTCACCGAAGGCCGCCGCTACCGGGCGGCTGGCGTCACTGAGGCTCGAACCCGTCTCGAGTTGTACGTCGAGGATCCGAAAGGTGCCTGGAGGCGAAGCCACGGGGTGCTCATTGCGGTCCGGCCGGAGTGAAAGTCGCCCGCGAGGAGATTCGGTTAAGCGAGGGAACCGATTCCCGCTTCAATGGGACGCCCGGCCTTTGCCTGCGGAAGTGGTTTCCTTGGGCTTTAACGGCCTTTGCCGGCCCGGTGGCCACGGTGCCTCTTTTGACCCAGAAATGCCTTGGATTCGCACGGAGTGGCCTCAGGGAGAGGGATCCTGATTGGGGCTGGGTTTAAGTGGGGGGAAGAAACTAAGGTGGTCCCCGTCGGTTGGACAGCGGATCGGGTAAATTAAGTTAAGAGAGACAAAGGCGCTTGCGATGCCTTGGCCGACTCCGAGGACAGGAGCCGAAGAGCTTGCCGCAGGAGTCGGCCCGGGGTCGGACGGATG
>SXGQ01665951.1_pt1 | contig 17288 bp, 13 predicted proteins | sample 3178371 | NCBI WGS metagenome assembly SXGQ01 (sample SAMN11356859, study PRJNA531348) | freshwater metagenome | isolation source: freshwater sample F1-20 | place: China: Fuxian Lake, Yuxi | collected 2017-12-25 | reverse complement strand
CGGCACGCCGCCGCGGCTTGCCAAAGAAACGCTTGACTGGGACAACTTAAAGCCGCAGTGGGGTGACGAGGTTCCCCAAATGTTCAGCGACATGACCAGCGCAAGCGCGTTTCCAAAGTTGCCGCAAGTGGAGTGCCGCCAAACCGAAACCAGCGCCTCCATTCACGATTTAGTGCGCGCCAATTTGCACCGAGCGCCCATGTACGCGGGGCAAATGCAGGCCGAATGCGGTCCGCGCTACTGTCCAAGCCTAGAGGACAAAGTGGTGCGCTTCACCGAGCGCGATCAACATGGCGTGTTCTTGGAGCCGGAATGTTTGTTCACCAACGAAATTTATTGCAACGGTATTTCCACCAGTTTGCCCGCCGAAGTGCAGGATGGCATTGTGAAGGGCATGCGCGGCTGCGAGCACGCCACCATTCTGCGCTATGGCTACGCCGTGGAGTACGACATGGTGTGGCCGCATCAACTTGACGCCACGGCTGAAACAAAATTGGTGGCTGGACTTTTTCTTGCGGGACAAATCAATGGAACCAGTGGCTATGAAGAAGCCGCCGCGCAAGGTTTGGTGGCGGGCTTGAACGCCGCGCGCCGCGCGCTTGGTTTTGAAGCGGTTCGTCTTGGCCGCGACCAAGCGTATCTTGGCGTGCTGCTTGACGACTTGGTTGTGCGCATGCCGCGCGAGCCTTATCGCATGTTCACCAGCCGCGCCGAGCATCGGCTTTCTTTGCGCGCCGACAACGCCGACTCGCGCCTCACGCCGCTGGGTCGCGAGTATGGTTTGGTTGGCGACACACAGTGGAGCGCGTATCACACTCGCCAGCGCGATATAGATGACATTCGCCAGGCGATGGCCAACGGAAAGATAAACGGCGTTCGCGCCAACGAATGGGCGCGAAGACCCGAAGCCACCCTACAAGAACTTGCTAGCGTGTGTGCGCCTGGCGTGGACATGAAATTGCTGGCGGGCGTCTCCACGGACTTGCGCTACTTGGGCTACTTAGCGCATCAACGCACGGACATTCGCCGTCAAAAGGAGAGCGAAAATGTGCTTATTCCCCGTGAATTTGATGTCATGCAAGTGCGTGGTCTGCGCGGCGAGGCCGCCGAAGTTATTCAGCGACACAAACCCGCAACGCTGGGGCAAGCGGGCCGCCTTGCGGGCGTAAATCCCGCCGATGTGACTCTTGTCGCACTCGCTTTGCGCCGCCACGGTACTCTTGCCTGACCAAATTATGAAGCCATCGCACTGATTGAGAAAATGAGTGACCTGACTTGGTAAGGGACTTGGTAAGGGACTTGGTAAGGGACTTGGTAAGAGACTTGGTTGACTTTGTGCGTTGCATTCACTTCACTTTCTCACTTTCTCACTTTTCGCCACCTTAGCTCAATTGGTAGAGCACTTGATTTGTAATCATGAGGTTGTCGGTTCGATTCCGATAGGTGGCTTTGCTTGCGGATAGAGCCTCTTCAAAAGCGCTATGAAATTTAGAAATATAAGTTTTCGTTTGCGTGTTGCGCTTCTTATGATTGGGGTGTCGAGTGTGAGCTCTTTACTCATGGGCGTGTTAAGTGTGCGCCTCATGCGCATTGAATTCGAAGATTCATCGCTTGCCTATGCGGCGGATGCCGCCTGCACTATGGTCAATGGATTGAAGCGCGATGGAATCACAGTTGAGAAACTGCAGAAGAACCCGGAATTGATCGCTCAATTTTACCCAGAACAAGAAACCGCGAACCAATACCCTGCGTCGCCCACTGTCCCCAAGATTGAGGGCAATCCCGGTATTTTGCGCAACTTTGTCATTGCTGTTCCCGAGGGGGATCAGTGGCGGATTATCGCGCGCCATGATCCACATGACTCCACTTATGTTGACGACGATCAGCTGCAGTTCAACGCGACGCTCAATGATTCAGAGTTCGCCAGGGTTGGTTCGATTATCCGCGTGGAGCCAATAGATCAAGGCACTGCGCCTATTTCAACCAATCGCCGCAGCTCCGGTTGGTACAAAACAAGCTTCGCCAAGATGTTTGGGGCTATCGAACCACTGGCTGATCAAGGTGGGATTCTGTTTGTTGGCGCCCGCAAGCACATTCTGTTCGCGCATTTTTTTGACGACATAGTGCAAACCATATTGATCGCAGTTGGGGGGGTCGCTCTATTGGCCGTGATTGTTTCTTGGCTAATTTCCAAACGGCTGGTCCGACCATTTCGTGATCTGAGTGAGTTTGGCGCGGCGCTGGACGCGGGCAAATTTGATCATCGCTTGCCGGTGCGCGGTCCGCCGGAGATTGAAATTGTAATAAAGGAATTGAATACATTCGCCAAGAATTTGGGTCAGCGCAGGGCAATGAGCGATCTTGAAATTAACTTCTACAAAATCACCGATTTTGGTTTGCTCATGGGCCAGGTTTTGGAGAATCTTCCGCAAGTCATTCACGCGCCAATATGCTGCGTCTTTTTGCCAGATGGCGCGGATTTTGTGTTGGCTTACGCAACACGCTCTGATGAAGGCAAGGAAGCGGGCACGTCATTCATTGGCTACATCGCCCAACGCACGGGCCTGTTGGCGCAAGTGATTGAGCACACAACGATCACCGTTGATAAATTAAATTCCTCGCACGGATCATTGGTGGAAGCCGCGGGAATTGTCGGCGCGGCGGCTACGGCTATCGCCATGAAATCTGGATCAGGTGAAACGCTGGGCGTACTTCTTGTTACGCGGCAACCAAATGCCACACATGCAACTTTCACGAAGGAGGAAAATGCGGACTTGCTGCATGTCGCAACCTTGATTTCCACGGCGCTTGAACGGCGAGCGTTGAAGGAAAAAATGATGTGGAGCAAGGTTCGCATGGCGGAATCGCGCGATCCAAGCGAGACCGGTCCGCATGTAAAGCGCGTGTCCGCGACTGCTCTTGAAATTTTTGACGGATGGGCGAAGCGCATCGGCATGCGCGAAAAGGAAAGCCAATTTCCCCGCGAAAATTTGCGCATGGCGGCCATACTTCATGATGTGGGCAAGATTGGCATCAGCGATTTAATACTGAAAAAGCCCGAGAAATTGACTCAAGAGGAATACGAGATCATGAAGCACCACTCGGTGCTTGGCGTGCCCCATTTACCTGGCGATTACAGTGAAGACGATCGTCAAGTGGCATTGCATCACCATGAGCGGTGGGACGGGCGCGGATATCCCGGCACGGTGAGTATTGAACATTTGCCCAGCGACGATCAAAGTTTGCTGGAAATGCAGTTGCCAAGCACCGGCATGAAGGGCGACGACATTCCGTTGTTCGCGCGCATGGTGGCTATTGCCGATGTGTTTGACGCGCTCTCAAGTCACCGGGCGTACAAACAGGCGTGGTCGCCGGAACGCGTGGAGGCAGAAATGCGCAATGAAAGCGGAAAGGCTTTTGATCCAGAGTTGATCGAGATTTTCTTTGAGCGACTTGACCGCATTCGTGCGGTGCGCGCGCGCCACCCGGACCAAATCGCCAAGCCACAAGCGTAATGAGCGCTAACTTGCGCCGCTCATCCACAAGCGAGACAAGCGCTCGTTGCGGTCCACAAGTTCCTGGCCACAAACACGCGCTTGTGCAACGAGTCTTTGCCACGGCGAACTATTTGCCAATTCAATTGTTCGGGATTATTCTTTCTACTATGAAATCATTTAAGGAAATCCTTAGTTCAATATCTTTGCAAATCTGCATGCTGTTTATTGGAATGACTGTCGTGTGTGGCGCCTGCGCGCGTCATCGACCCATTGAGACGCCCGAAGTGCTGGCGGCGCGCCGCGATGCCGATGTGACGAAAGTGCAAATGGTCACCAAGAAACTGATCGTTGATTTGGTGGAGCATGTCGCGGCCAAGCAAAAGGATTTCGCGGATGGCAAGACCAAAGTTCCAGCCACGCTGGATGTGCTTGTGATTTCAGGCGGCGGAGATTGGGGGGCGTTTGGCGCGGGCTACCTCAAGGGCTGGAACACGCTTCCCGCGGGACCAATGGCAATGCCAAAGTTTGATGTGGTCAGTGGAGTGAGCACCGGCGCGCTTATCGCGCCGTTTATCTTTGTGGGTACAAACGAAAGCATTGATCAGGTTGTGAATTTGTATCGCAATCCCCAGGCGGACATGGTGAAATCTCGCGGGCTGCTTTTCTTTCTGCCCGCCAATGAATCATTCGCCGAAGTGCCTGGTTTAGAGCGTGAATTGCGTGACGCCATGAATTCAAAAATGGTGGCGGCCATGGCCAAAGAGGCGCAGACCGGCCGCGTGTTGGCCGTGAATACCACCGACTTGGACATGGGGCAACCGCGCGCGTTCGCCGTTTCAGAGGAAGCTATTCGCGCCAACAAAAGTGGCGACTACGAAACCTTGAACCGGATGCTTCTGGCCTCAAGCGGAATTCCCGGCGCGTTTCCGCCGCGCGAAATTGGCGGGAGCATTTATTGCGACGGGGGCGTGGTGGGCAATGTCATGTACGGAGCGCGCGTGAAGCGCGAGGATTCATTCGGCGTGGTATGGAAACGCTTGCATCCTGATTTGCCAATTCCAACCACGCGCTACTGGGTCATTCTCAACAATCAATTCAACGCCGTGCCGCAAACCATTCAGCCAACATGGCCAGCCATCATTGGACGCAGCGTTGAAGTTGGAATTCGCGCCGCCACTATTGTTGGTCTACGGCATTTGGTGGCGCACGCGGAGTTAACCATGTTGCGCGGCGAAGGCAAATGCGAAGTATATCTTGTGGCCATTCCTGATTCGTGGCGCGCCCCCAAAGAGGGCGTGTTTATAAAGGAAACCATGGAAAATTTAGCCGACCTTGGCGAGAAGATGGGGAAGGACTCGGCCACATGGATGTCCGAAGTTCCTTGATGGCTGTGCATTTTTTGGAAACCACGCGCCTGTATATTTCAGCAACGCCCAAGCAAACGCCTACAGGCGTTGCCCTGTGAATCACCGCGTAAACATTGGTAATTTGCCACCATGATCAACACAAGTCCCTACGTGTTCCGCTGGCTGGAGTCGGACCAGGACATTGCCAGCGCATTTGATCTTATGTACGAGCTGCGCAGTGAATTAACGCGTGCCAGCTTTGTGTCGACGGTGCGCGCCATTGAATCCATCAATGGCTACCGGCTGGTTGGTGGATTTGAGAGTGCGAAATTAATTTCACTTGCTGGAGTGCACAACAACCACGGATTGTCGCGCGGCTCGCATTTGCGCGTGGATGATTTGGTGGTGACCAAGGCGCGCCGCGGTGGCGGTGCGGGCCGCGCCATATTGCAATTTTTAGCGGGCGAGGCCAAGCGTCTTGGTATTCCAGCGTTGTTGCTTGACGCGCGCCATGAGGCCAAGCCTTTTTATTCCAAACTTGGATTTGAATATCGCCACTCCACGCCGTGCGCGGTGTTGGTGGATCAACTGTTGGAGTAAGAGCGCGCTATTTCACTTGCGCAAACAGGGCCACGGAAACATCGCCGTCAATGTGTTGGCTTTGCGGCTTGGGCGCGCCAGCCGCCTGAAACGCCTGCAGATTGTCGCGCATGATCACAAGCGCCACAGTTCCTTTTTTTTGTTCCTGCGCAACGCGCGCCAGTACTTGCTCGCGCGTGATAAAGCGTGCTTGTTCATGCGGCAATTTCAATTCATTGTCCAACTCGCCGCCTGGACCAATCAGGGTCATGTCAAATTTTTTGGTTGAGTAGGCCACGCAGGTGGCCATGTTGGCGTCCACTATCAGCGTGTGTGATTGGGCAATCGAATTCGCGTGCGCGCGCAAAGTGTCCACGCCAATCTTGCTTTTCTCCAACAACGCGTCGGGTAACAGCAATCCCGAAATCAAGAATATGGGCGCGGGCGAAATTGCCATATGCATAATTTTTTGCACCGCGCTGCGTGCGCTCAGCGCCCAATGATCCAAGGACGCCCACGCCAATAAAGCCAGGGCGATCAATCCAAAGCGCCACGATGAATGGTCATGCCAAATCTCATCTGCATACAGCCATTGATGACCAGTCAAGATAAATGACGCGCTCAACAACGCCGCGGCCACCAAGAGCCACCGACCAAGCCGATCTGTAAATGATTTTGCATGCAACGCTCCGAAGTAATGCAGCAATACGGCGGAGATCACTATGGAAAATGCGGGAAAGAGGGGCAAGATGTACGCTGGCAACTTTCCGCTGCTCGCCGACAACAGCAGGAGGGGCAATGCAATCCACGCCACGCACAGCGCGGCACCGTGGCCGCGAAAAAGTGATTTGCCAAAGCCGCTCCAGACTTTGCCAATGTTCAGCGTCCACAATGAACAACCCACGGGAATCAGGGGCAAGAAATACCACCATGGTTCAGGATGTTGATTGCCATCGGGCGAGGTAAAGCGGCGTACATGCTCGACCCAAAAGAAATAATCCCAGAAGCCTGGATTGCTTTTGTGAATTGCAAAAATCACCGGTGCCGCGGCGATCGCGGCGCTGGCAATGGGAACCAGTGGTAGCACAAACAAGTCGCGCCAACGCCTTTGCCAAATCAGCCAACCGCCCGTGATGATGGCGGGTAACGCTAGTCCAAGAAATCCCTTGGTCAAGAACGCGGTCGTGGCTGCGACTCCGCTGAGCACAAGAAAGAACATGCGCCAGCGATGCTCCTGTTCGGTCGCGGCGTACACAAAGAACGCCACGCAAAGCGTGATACAGGCGCTAAACATTCCGTCCAAAACCGCGACGCTGCCAAATACCCACGGAAAAATCATGGTGAGCTGAATAGCTGTGGCGATGAATCCAGCATGTGGGTGCGCGCAAATTCTTTTGGCGATAGCGCCCGTGGCAATGGCCGTGATCAACGCCGCCAACGCGGGGGCGAATCGTAATCCCCATGCGTTCTGACCAAACAACGACATGGAGACCGCAGTGAGCCAATATCCAAACGGTGGTTTTTCGTAGTAGCTCAAGCCCACAAGTTTCAGCGACCACCAATCCTGATTGTGCAGCATTTCCATGGGGATCACGCCATAGCGTGTTTCATCGGGCGCAATCACCGGTCGCATGGCAAGTGGTAACAAGTACAGCAGCACAAAGACAAAAGTTGTGTAGGTAGTGATGACTCGAACGCTCATGCGCCAACAAGCCTATCCGTTCGCACGCACACCCACCCCTCGCGACCAAGAATTTTTCCAGGACCGATTGAGCCGATTTCAAGTTCAGACACGGGCTTGGTTTCGAGCATGCGGCCAAGCGGTCCAAAGGTGTGGCCTGTTGCCAACGCTTTATCTAAAAATGCCTCAAAACATGCGGCTTTTGCCCCGCCTTCGCTTTCAGCGTGCACGGTCAATACATGCGGCCTGCCATCGGAAATCAAGCGCATGAGATGGGCGTTCCAAGTCTGATCGCGGTTCTGCTTGGGCAGAGCAGCCTCGTCGTAGGTGGGCAAGTCCACTGGAATTTGCGGCTGCTCCAGCACGCTCTTGCCCACGCGCGGCCGAAACGCGCGCGCGGGTCCACGGCAGTCGCTACGAAATTGAAATTTCCGCGAGCGCGCAAAGTTCAACACGCGCTCGCTGCAACGCCAACCTGGACACGCCGCGCTTTGCGGTTGTTGCCCCATGACTTCCTCAAAGGCGTCGCACGACAAAGCAAGTTGCGCCTCAAGCGCCTCATCCGAAAGTTTTTCAATGCCAACTTGCCACCGGTGATGATCCCACGCATGCACGCCAACTTCGTGGCCCGCCTTCATGGGCATGCGCAATTGCTCCTTGAAGTGGCGGCTGATCACGGTGCCGGGCCACAATGTTCCGCGAAATAAAATATCGTACCCATACAGCGACGCCGCTTGCGAGCGCAACATTTTCATAAGGAAAGCGGGGCGCAAAAGTCGCCACGCATGTCGACCCATGTTGTCGGGACCAAGCGTGAGATACCACGTGGCGCAAATACCACGCGCTTGCAAAATGCCCAGTAAACGCGGCACTCCATCGCGAGTTCCGCGCACCGTATCCACATCCACGCGTAGTGCAATTGGGGCGATCGCCACGGTGTGCTTGCTTTAGTGCGATGGACTTCGGGACGCTGGAACCTTGTTGCCCGCCGCCGCGCCAGTTGCTGGCGTGTTTGGCGCAGTCAAGTTGTGCGACTTGGCGTGTTGACGAATGAACCAATCCAATGTTCGCTCCACGCTTTGACGCGTGGCAATCTTTGGCGTCCAACCCAGTGCGTTCTTGGCGTTGCGAATGCTTGGCGTGCGGTGTTGCACATCCTCGTAGCCCTTGCCGTAGTAGCGGGCGCTTTCAATTTCCTCAAAGCCGGCGAACGGCGGAAAGCACGCGCGCAGAGGATGGCGATCAAACGCCTCAACCAACATTTCCGCAAGCTCACGAATGCTCGCCTCATTGTCGGGATTTCCAATGTTGAAAATTCCACCCGTCGCTTTGCCATCCGTGTTCTCAATGATGCGGTACAGGCACTCCACGCCTTCATCCACATCGGTGAAGCAGCGCTTTTGTTCGCCGCCATCCACCAAAAGAATTGGCGTGCCTTCGACTAGGTTCAAAATCAACTGCGTGATGGCGCGCGAGGAGCCAATTCGGGCGGAATCAAGCGTGTCCAAGCGTGGCCCTAGCCAATTAAATGGGCGGAACAAGCTAAATTGCAGGCCGCGTGTGGCGCCGTAGGCCCAAATCACGCGGTCCAACAGTTGCTTGGAAGCGCTGTAAATCCAGCGTTGTCTGTGAATGGGCCCGGTGACCAGGTTGCTTGTTTCCTCGTCAAAGTGCTCGTCCTTGCACATGCCGTAGACCTCGCTGGTGCTTGGAAAAATAATGCGCTTGTTGTAGCGCGCGCAGTCGCGAACCACGCGCAGATTCTCCTCAAAGTCCAATTCAAACACACGCAGGGGATTACGCACGTATTCAATGGGCGTGGCAATAGCCACGAGCGGCAGAATGACATCGCACTTGCGCACATGGTATTCAACCCACTCGCGGTTGATAGAAACATCGCCCTCGATAAAGTGAAAGCGCGGATGATCGGCAACATTGCCAATATTGTCCGAGCGCAAATCCATTCCATAGACTTCAAAGTTTTCATTCTTGAGCAAGCGTTCCGTGAGATGGCTTCCAATAAATCCGTTCACGCCCAAGATTAAAATAGAGGTTGATTTCTTTTGCGATGACAGTACGCGCTTGCCCAGACGCATCTTTGCCACCAAGTTCATGTCCTTGGCAATCTGCGCGCCAGAACTCCACACGCCATCAGCGGGTTGACCCTCCACAATTTCAAGGGCGCCTTTCCCGCAGGCCACAATCATTGGATTGACGCTTAAAATTTCACCGGGTTGGCCCGCGCCTTGCGCGGTTTTGGTGCTCCACACCATGAACTTGCGCTCGCCCGCAAAGGTGAACGCGCCCGGCCAGGGATAGGCCACGGCGCGCGTTAAATTGCGTATTTCCTCGGCGGATTTATTCCAATCAATGTTGCCGTCATCTGGAGTTCGCCGACCAAAAACGCTGGCATTTTTCTCATTTTGCGGTGTGCGCGGCGCATTGTTGGCTTTCACCAACGGCAGCAACTCGTCAAGCAACGCGCTGGTGGCGTCGCTCATGCGCCCGGTCAACGTGCGCGCCGTATCAGCAATGTCAATGGCAACTTTGCGCTGACCAATGATGTCGCCCGCATCGGCCTTATCGCTCATGTAATGCAGCGTCACGCCAGTTTCAGTTTCGCCATTCACAAGCACCCAATTAATCGGGCAGCGGCCGCGGTACTTGGGCAACATGGCCGAGTGCAAATTAATGCAACCCTTTGGAAACAACTCGCGCACTTTCGCGCCAACCATATTTCGATAGTGGCATGACAAAAGCAAATCGGCCTTCATCTCCTGAATACGATCGATCCAAATTGGATGGTCAAGTTTTTCTGGAGCGAAAACCGGAATGCCAGCGGCCGCGGCCTCGCGCGCCACGGATGTATACCAACCGCCTTCGAAAGGATCATCTCGGTGTGTGAACACCGCTACAACATCAAGGCCATTTCGAATAGCTGCCTTCAGCCCCGCAGCGCCAAGTTCGTGATACGCCAATACGACGGTCTTCATGTGGTTTCCTTAAAAGTGTGTGAAATAAAGTGTCATTTGATGGGCAATTCCGTTTGCCAATCTTGAAGTCAACGAATGTAAACAATCCAATTGCAATCAGGCAACAGTGCGCGCGGGCATAAGTTGGGCCGCGGAGTCCCGCGATGGTACTTCAGCCAATGTTTCTCCCACAACATTGTCAAGAATGTAGCGGGGACGCTCGCGCACGTCGGCATGGATGCGGCCCACATACTCGCCCATCAATCCCAGCGCCACAAATTGCGCGCCAACAAAGAAAAACAGAATTGAGAACAGCGTAAACACGCCGTTGGCCGCCCATTCGGCGCCAAATACCACCCGCAGCAGAAACAGCATCACGGCAAAGCCAATGGCCAGCGCCGAAATGCCGCCACCTATCCATGTTACAAGTCGCAGCGGCCCCGCCGTCATGCAGGTGAGCAAATCGAATTGCAAGTTCACAAGTTTAATCACCGAGTAATTGCTGTCGCCCGCGGTGCGTGCGGCGTGCGCCACTGGAATTTCCGTGACACGCTTGGCGAACAAGTTGGCCAACACAGGAATAAACGTGCTGCGCTCGCGGCATTGCAACATGGCGTCCACCACGCGTCGCTTGTAGGCGCGCAACATGCATCCGTAATCGTGCATTTGCACGCCGGTGGAGCGGCGCACAATTGAATTGATAATGCCGGAGAAAAGTTTGCGCGCAAACACATCTTGGCGATCGGCGCGCACACTGCCCACAACGTCGTAGCCATCGTCGATGGCGGCAAGCAACTTTGGAATTTCTTCCGGAGGATTCTGCAAGTCCGCGTCAAGCGTGACCATGACATCGCCTTGCGCGTTGGCGAAGCCGCACAAAATAGCGTTATGTTGTCCGTAGTTGCGGTTCAGAATCAGCGACTTAATTTCGCCGGGATACGTCTTGGCGGCCTCGGCCAGCATTTCGCTGGAGCCATCGCGGCTGCCATCGTCAATTAAAATGAGTTCCCACGGCCGATCAAGCGCGCGCCCAACTTTCACGCAGCGCTCAATCAGTTGCGGCAAGTTCAAGCGCTCATTGTGAACTGGAATAACAATTGAAACGCTTGACTTCATCGCGCCACTCCCGTCACGGCCACCTTGGCCACGCTTTTGGGCAGCACTTCTTTAATGGCGTTCACCACATCCAGCACATCCTGATCGGCCATGTCTGGAAACATGGGCAACGTGCATATTCTGGATGAATTCCAATCAGTATTTGCAAGGCGACCCGCGGGCTCCGGACGATTTTCGCGGTACCAACGGTGCGTGTGCGACGCCAAGAAATGGATGCCCGTGCCAATATTTTTCGCCTTGAGCGCCTCCATGAACGCGCTGCGCTCCATGCCGCAGCGGCGCTCATCAACACGCACCACCAACAAGTGCCGCGCATGTTTGTGCGACCACTTGGGGTCTGCAAGCATTGTCACGCCATCAATGTGGGCAAGTTGCTCGCGATACAGCGTTGCCAATTCTTGGCGACGCGCAATGAGCGAGTCCAAGCGTGGCAACTGACTCAACGCGAGCACCGCGTTCATGTCGGGCATATTTTGTTTGTAGCCAGGTTGCTGCACCTCGGCTTGCGGCGAGCGTCCTTGTTGCGCGCGATCATGCGCGTCCACCGCCAGGCCGTGAAATCGCAGTCCGCGAATCTTGGCGGCCAGCGCGCTGTCATCGGTCACAAGCACGCCGCCTTCACCACTGGTGATTGTCTTGATTGGATGCAGGGAGAAAATAGCCGTGCCTCCCATTCCAATTTCACGGCCCTTGTAATGCGTGCCAATGGCGTGGGCGGCGTCCTCTAAAAGATGCACGCCTTTGCGGGCGCACAGGGCGCGAATGGGATCAAGATCAACCGGCGCACCGGTGTAATGAACTGGAATCACAACTTTGGTGCGCGCCGTGATGGCGGCTTCAAGCGCCTCGGGGGACGCGAGTAGTGTGTCGCGATCGACGTCCACAAACACATTGCGTCCACCAAGCAGCTCAACCATGTTTGGAGTTGAAACCCAGGTCATGGACGGACCAACAACCTCGTCGCCAGGCTTCAGGCCAATCGCCTGCAAGTACAAATGCATAAGCGCGGTGGCGCTGGTTGCAGCCACGGCTTCTTTGGCTCCGCAGCGAGTAGCGATTGAGCGCTCAAGTTCCGCGACCTTGGGGCCGGTGGTAATCCAACCGCTGCGCAACACAGCAACGACCGCTTGAATGTCCGCCTCGGAAATGGGTGCTTTGCAAAACGGAAGGAAAGTTTCTCGCATGAGCCCATGATCATAGGGCAAATCCACGAATTTCCCCAATGAGCCAAAAGTTTTTTTTGAATTTTTGTGAGCGCTGTTTTTACGAACCATGCTTGAATTCAGCAAGGGCGCAGGTTCTTTTTTGATGACTTGGTAGTGTTGCTGGCATGGATGCCCGAATCATTCGTTGCGCAAAGTCGCAAAGCCAACTTGCGGTTCAAACGGACGCGGGTTGCGTTGCCACCAGTTGGCAAGTGCGCGGTCAAGAAATATTGGCGTTGCCGGTGGCGCTTGCGGACTTTTTAAAGTCGCAAAAAACGGGGGGAATTCCTCTGCTCTATCCATACGCCAATCGATTGCGCGCGGACCATTTCACGGCCGCGGACAAGGCAGTGGAGTTGTCGCGCGAATCAAACTTAAAGCGCGATAGCAACGGATTTCCCATGCATGGCCTGTTAATTCGCTGGGCAGATTGGATTGTGACGCAACCTGCGCAAGATGAATTGCACGCCAGCATTGTGTGGGGCGATCATGCCCAATTATTCGCGGCGTATCCATTTGCGCACACCTTGCGGGTGCGCTGGAAGTTGGGACAAAGCCCCGATCAACCCTCGAATCAAATTACAAATCCCAGCACCTATGCGCAGGGCACCTCAATGACGGATGAATCCTTGATCGCCAGCACGCTGACGGTGACCACGATCATTGCAGCGGACAAGGGTCAGGATGTGCCTGTGTCATTTGGGTGGCATCCATATTTGGCGTTGCACGATCGCGTGAATACGCAATTGCACTTGCCCGCTCGCCGCGTCATTACTTTGGAGCAAAACGGTTTGCCTGCGGTTGGGGCGACATCCACTACGTGGCTGCCCGCCTGCGCGCAATCCGCGCTTGCGCCAATGGATGATTTATTTCAGTTGAACACGCGCGACGAAAGCCCCGTCGCATCCATTGTCGCGCCGCGCCAACGCCTTCAAATGACATTGACAAGCGGCTATTCACACATGCAGGTGTACTCGCCAAAAGGCGCCAACTTTGTTTGCGTGGAACCAATGACCGCGGCCACCAACGCATTGTGCGACGGTGCCGCTGTGGTGAAATCCGGCAACACATTCTCGGCCAGGTTTGACTTACGCGTGTTGTAAATGCACGGCGATGGCGCCGTGGCGTTTCCATTGCGCGTGTTCTTCATGAACTTCGGCGCTGGGCGGCAATTTATTTGTGCAACTGAAATTCGGGTGGCAGTGGTGGGATGTTTGAGATACCCACATGATAAGGTGCGCGCATGCATTTCATCATCATCGCTCTTGTTATGCTGACCCTGTGGGGCGTTTGGAGATTGATTCGCGCCCAGATTGAGAAGGGCACCGATGCGCAAGATGAATCCACGGCGCAGTCGCCGCGGATCACGGATGCTGACGCCGGCAAATCCGATCAATCATGAATGTTGCCGCGCAACTATCTTTACCATCATGAAAGAATTGCACCAACATATTGCGTCGTTACAAGCCCACGTCAAATATCAGCGCGTGCTCAATATTGTGCTGAGCGTGTTGGTGGTCATGTTATGCGTGGCGGCCATGAAGCCCTACGGCGTGATCACCTGCGACGGCTGGAATGTGCTGGACAAAAATGGCGCGGCGCGCATCACCGCTTTCACGCGCGACGATGGCGGAGCCTGCATGTGGTGGTACGACTTGAACGGCCGAGTACGCATGGATGCAACCACGCGCGTCAACGGCTACGCGGGGTTGCAGATATACGACAAAGCCGGCAAGCAGCGCGTGGCCACATTTACGCGTGAGGACGGCGGCGCTGGCGTGGCCTGGAATGACGCCAATGAATTGGTTCGCATAACCGCCGGCAGCAACGCCGACGGCCTAGTCATGCTTCCCACAATAGATTTGGAAGCCGTGCCCGCAAACAATTTGCCCGCCAAACAATAATTGTGAATAGACAAAGCGGGGTGCTTGCAAAAAACTGTTCGCTGCAATTTCAAATCGAAGAGCGCGGTCTTGAGTAGACCGCCAAGCGCATGGCGCGCCTTAGCGCAGCAGTTGCGCCTCTGCGTTCACAATGTCGGTGCCAGAGCCAACATGACCAATGTCCCAGTCGGATGTGGTCTCAATTAAAGCCATATATGCGCCGTTGACATTGATGCGCTGTTCGCCTTCAAACATGTCGCAGCCAACGGCCAGGCACATGTGCGGGGTTGTGTCGTTCATGCAGTACACCAACGCAACAGGCGTGCGCTCGTCCACGCTGCGAATAAGCGTTGCCAACAGCAAACTTTTCGAATCGCAATCGCCGCCGTCAAGCAAAACTTCCCCAGGCGTGCGCAAACCGCAACGATATTTTCCATCCTTCACAGCGTCATTGCGCCCATCATCCACCTTGCGATATGGAATTGCGTTCTGCACAAAACTGGTCAGCGCCTCAATGCGTTGACGCGCATTTGGTCTGCCACGTTGACCGCTCCAATAGGTTTGAATCACCGCATCGGCAACGTCGCGCACTTCCGGCATGGAGCGATCAAGAATCCATTGATGATCCGGCGCTATGCTTTGCGCCGAGCAAATAATTCCGTGCTGCGCCAAGGTTTCCGTGATGGCTTTTTCAATCGCCGCCTGCGAGCCATCGCCAACTCGATACGCCACGGAATCAAGCGCATGTTCAGGAAATCCAAAGTAGCGCTCGAACGAGTCGGCCCACGCCTCATTCACCTTTGCAGAAATGCGAATGGTCATGGGCGTGCACCCCGCGGTCAGAAATTTGGTGTCGCCTTCACGCTTGGCAATGCACGCTTGGTCATCGCTCCACAAAGAAAATTGTAAATTTTGCAAACGCGATCGTGGCGCCAGAAAAATATGTTGCGATTCGTACCACGCGCGGAAGTCCGCATTTTGCGTCAGTGCAAGCGCGCTCTCAAGCGCGGCGGCTGCGGCTTCGGCTGTGACCGGAGCGGCGGGGGTTGCGTTGCCGTTTGTATTTCCAGCCGCGCCCCCAGTCGCGGGAACAGTGGTCGCGCCAGTTGCCGTTGCTGCCGCGGGCGCTATCTCACGCGCAACCGTGCGAGTCATGGTGCCTTTGCGAACCAGCCGCTTGCGATCCGGTGAACGCATGCCGCTGGGTGAGGACATGGGCTTCACATTTTGATTTCCGGTGACTGTGGTGGCTTGCGAAGTTGGCGCAGGTTCAACTGGTGCCATCGCAAAACAAGAACACATCATTTCACAAGGCGCATTGAGTACGCACATGGCGACCAAGATTGTGGCGTACAAAGTTGGCATGGTGTGTTTCATATTGCGTTGCGTCATGGAGTGCACATCTTGCGTGTGGCGCATTGCAAACATTGCGCTGCGCCTTCAAGTATTTAGTTTAGCAAGTCGAACCAATCGCCAGAAATGGTTTGATGAACAAAAGAATTGCAATTGTGGCGATTGAGGCAATGATTGCATTCAAGCCTCCGTCCATCACGCTTGCCGCAATGCTCCAGCCAGCAAGCGCCATATAAATAATCGGCGTCACTGGATACAACGGCACGCGGAAGGGGCGCGGCGCGTCGGGCATGGTTCGGCGCAGAACAAGCACCGCGGCAACGGAGAGCGACGAGAAAATATTCACCACCACCGTGAGTAGTCCAAGAATGTCATCAAGATTTCCAATCGCAAGCGATGCAAGACTGACGGTCGTGACCACAACAAGCGCGCGCGTCGGAACCCCATTGCCTTTACGAACACCCGTCCACGCAGGAATCTCGCGCGCGTGAGCCATGGACTCAAGTATGCGCGCGCCAGTGATCACGCCTGAAACAAGCGTTGAAAAAAACAACAGCGCAATCACGCCAGTCATCGCGTCTCCCATAGCTGTTCCAAAAGTTAAGCGCGCGGCCACGCTACCAATGGCTTGCATTGGCGTGCCATTTGTTTCCAGCATGGCGGCCGGATCAATCACGCGTAGAAACACAAGATTCACGCCGATATACAGCGCAAAGACCAGCACGATTGCGCCAATGATGGACAGTGGAACATTGCGACCTGGCCGCTTGATATCGCCCGAAATATCCGCGCCGGTGGACCAACCCAGATACGCGAAGCTGACAACAAGCGTTGCGCTTGCCACGGCGCCTGAAATAATTCCTGGATGGGTGACGGCCTCGTTTACAACAGGCGCAACCATGCGCGATTGAATCGGCCAGAAAAGTCCTACGCCCACAAAGAGCGCAATAAATCCAATTTTAATAATCGACAGCGCCGTGTTGAATTTGTAGCCCGCATGCAAGCCAAAAAGTTGCGACACGAACGCGGCGAGAATAGTGAGCGCGGCAATCAGGTTTATATTCAGCGTTGTGGGAAGAATTTGGTTCATATATTGCGCAAACAGCAATCCAATAACGGCCAGCGAAAAACATTCGCCGCATAAAATGGTGACCATGGCCACCAAATATCCAGTGGTGCGCCCAAATGCGCGGCGCGCAAATTCAACGCTGCCGCCAGAGCATGGAATCATTGCGCCAAGTTCTGCAAGGGATAGGCCGCCACATAAAGCAAGTATTCCGCCAATGATCCAAGCGGCAAGAATATTTTCCGCGGTGCCAAGCTTGGCGCCAAATTGTCCGGTGAGTGAAAAGATTCCGCTCCCCACCATGGATGCGACCACAATTCCAGTCGCGCCAATGGAACCAATCACGCGACAGTAATCTGATTGTTTCTGTTCGCTATTTAGTTGCGTGCTGCTCATGGGGGCATGATCATATGATGTCGTCGATTGAGCCCCAGACCCTCTACAAAGCGTTTCATTTTCTTGCTCCCGTTACCTGACCCACCGATGCAACCTCTTTCATGCATCGCGAGTTGTCTAATCGCCAATAAAAAAAGAAGACGCATGGGTCTTCTTTTTTCAAATGGGCGGTGGGGGATTCGAACCTCCGAAGG
>SXGQ01542464.1_pt1 | contig 17290 bp, 23 predicted proteins | sample 3178371 | NCBI WGS metagenome assembly SXGQ01 (sample SAMN11356859, study PRJNA531348) | freshwater metagenome | isolation source: freshwater sample F1-20 | place: China: Fuxian Lake, Yuxi | collected 2017-12-25 | reverse complement strand
TTCGGTATGCTCTTTGGTCCATCTTGTATTGTATCTTTCCATACAATAAATATCAATTATATCACCAACCAAGACAAGTTTCTCAGTCTTGAGTTCTTTAAGAAATTTTAGAAGCTTCTTAACATTACATCTATCAGTCCCCAAATGAAGATCTGAAATAAATACGGAATTAAACATCGTTAAAATATCCAATCTTTATAATTAAAAAAGTAACACTCGCGGCAAATAATAATAAAAATGCCGTATATTCCATTTTAGTATCGGGATTCGTTAATCTTATCCAAGACTTTGTTTAAGTACTTATGGGCGATTTTTTTAGGATCTGTAGTATATTGTGTGATCTGTTCTCGATATAATTCGTCCTTACACTTAAGGACCCAACACTTTATCTCATCCTTAGACAATTCATTTCTTGGCATAAAAAAAGAAGAGACCTCAATCTTATATAGATTAAAATCTCTTTATAAGGTTTATAGTTTGTTAGGGTTTCAGTATAGACCGAAAAAGAGTTTTCCAGTCACCAAATAAGAGACCACTGCGGCAACAAATCCAAGCATAGCTGCTCTTCCGTTCCATTTTTCGGAACGTTCTGCATAAGTTTCGTTTTCGTGTTCCATTTTATCCTCTGGGGTAATGTACATTTTTGGTTCTGTCGCAAACATATTTTGACGGTTTCCGTCTTCTGTTGTGATCGTCATAATCAAAGGTGTTCAACAATACTAATTATACAAGATTTTTTGTGTTTTGTCAAGCAGGTCTTGGAGAGGGTTCCGTAATTCTTCCCAAATAAGGATCATAATTCATCAGATCATCAATTTTCATGTCAGATCCTTGAGTCTCCCAGAAGTTTAAAAGACCATCATGACTCTGGCGATGAAAGACATCAATGTGTTCTGGATGTATGCTTGACCCCAATTCAATTTTATAGAGAAACAGTGGAATAGAAAAGGTATTACCCGAGTTATAAATTAAATCATCGGCAACAGCTCTTGGTTTGACTCCATTATCCAACTTATACTTATCATCACGAAGATGATGCCTTAGGATCTTTTCGGCGTGATGACGAGTAATCATATAGGCAGCAGTTGAAAAATCATTCACAAATCTCTTATGAAGTTTGACATGTAAATCTCCGGTACAAATAATTGCAAGTTGGATTACATCATAGTCATAAGGAACTTTGGCAGCAAAATCAGACCAGGTGAAGTCCCAAAATTTAACAAGCTGTAGATCCACATCATCTTCCATAATCACGGCATAAGGACTGTCAGAGGTCTCTATCCAGTGCTTGAGTGCCTTGAGATGAGAAGTGGTACATCCAATCTCACCAGTTGTCATATTATCAGGATATCTACCCTTGATAATACCACTCAGGTCATCTTCTCTTCCATCATAGGCAGAGATACGAGTATAGTTCTCTATCTCCCAGTACTTAAACTGCTCCTCCATATATTGTCTTCTTTCTGGTTGCCCATCAAGATTTAGATAATATATTGGACCAAGATTTTTAAGTTTATATGCCGCTTTATTTTTGTCCATCACAATATCGTCCAATTTTCACAGTACAAATCTTTAAGTTTTTTATCGGCATTATTAGGTCCAAACCATTTTGATGGGGCAATAACCTTTTCAGAATTTGCTAACCATGCTCCCCACCAAGAGAATGATGAATTAGCGATAATATGACCATTACAAAAAGACATAAGACAAAGATCAATTGCATTATCTCCAGACTCTGAAATAAGGAACCTATCATCAGAAAATAATTTTTGATTTTTACACCATTCTGGATCATCCGAGAACACAAGGACCTGTTGATTATCAAAATATCCTAGAGCCTTCTCATAATAATCAAGATCCAGATTATTATGATTTGCACTATTAGTTAAATAATCAGTACGACGAACATGAAGAGAAACTGGATTATCAAAATTTTCAGCAATCTCTTTGCATGGTTCTAGAATATGCTTTCTGAAAGTAAAGTCCTCTCTGATATTACTTTCAATATGTTTAAAATATTTTTCAGATTGAAAAAATCCATATAGAGAAACCTCATTTGGACATTGATTTATAAGCTCCTCATCAAAATAAAAAAATCTTTCCTGAACAACTGGAGCATTTCCCATGTCAAGATATTTGATATTTTGTTTTGGCAAATTAGTAAGTTCAAATACTTCAAAAAGTTGATGTGATCTCCACTCATCCTCAAACTTAGACGGTGGAATCCCAAAGTCATATCCTCTAAGAGCAGCAATACCACTCAGAGAAGCATACTGGAACATTTGATTTCCAAGTCTTCCCAATTGTCCCAGATGATTAAATGCGAGCATCACTCATTCTCCTTTTTAAATATTCCTGTTGATTTAGATATTGTATTAATGTTTCTTTATTTTGATTTCTCATCCATTGCCAAAGATTATGATTGTCCATAAACTTTGGATTATGATAGTGTGAATTATGTGTTCTTCCATGTTCAAAATGCCAAATCCAATCGTCCACTCTCCCAACTCTATACCCTAAAGAATTGAACCTAAAGTAAAACTCACAATCTTCAGCACCCCAGGAAAGGAAATTCTCATTCCATAGACCACCAGAAATTACTTTAGCACGATTATAGAATTGTGTCCACCCTATTGTAGAAGATTCTGTCCTACACAGATTTTGAATTACATTCATATCAAACTCACTTGAAAGAAAAGAATCAAAAACTTCCATAGGATAGTCTACCTGATACTGATAAACTCCGCAACCATAGGGATAGATTACATCAAACTGATCTTCTTTAATCAATTGATATGCTTTTTGATGGCTACTGACAGGATAGATTACATCAACATCATGACTACAAACGATATTTGTATCGGACATAAGAATCAAATCATTTAAGATTCTTGTCTTATGAAATAGGGAATCTGTGGTCTCTTCAAAAATATATTGAAGATTATCAATATTCACATATTTTTTAATCTGTGGAACTGCATCAAACTTAAAGGTTTCTCGTTCACTTACTTCCTTTACAATTACCTTTGCTTCAGGAAAATTTTTAAGAAGATAGGTGACTGAAGTAATAATATTTTTTAAACGATCTTCAGATTCAATTTTAGTAGGAAGAATATATGTTAAGTCTTTCATAATTGAATCCATCCCTCCGGAATTAAATCATCCATCTTATAACGATCAAACTGTGAACCAAACCATTTTTTTGGAGCAATGATAGTTTTGTTCGGATTATCGATTAACCAAGCACCCCACCAAGAAAATGATGAATTTGCAATAATTGCATCAGTACAAAGAGACATCAAACACAGATCAGTCCAAGGAACTCTTTGTCCATCATAGAATTCATCAGTTGTTTCAGAAAAAATAAACCTATCTGGTTTAAAAAATTCTTGTTCTTTGCACCATTCAATAACGTCAGAAAAAACAAGAACAGGAATATCTTCTGGAAAATAACTAAGTGCTTCTTCATAGTATTCCCAAGTCTGAACTGGGTGAGCATTTTGAAGATTTACATACGCCCAAGGAAGTTTGGGATCTCCCCTACGAATATGCAGAAACAATTTTCTATCTTCACCAAGACTATCCATCATCTCTTTACATGGATTGTAAATGTCGTCCTGAAATTGAAAATCTTCGCGAATTTCCTTTTCAATCTTCTCAAAATACTTTTGAGTTTGAAAATATCCATCAAGATTTACATTGTCAGGACAATTATTAAAAAGTTCTTCGTTAAAATGAAAATCTTTCCAAATTGCCCAAGGAAACTTCATTGAAACTCCATGATGTTCCGGAATAGCATGGGGAAGTTTAAATGTCTCAAACATACAATAATTGTTCTCACATCCAAACTCATCAACTCCCGATGTACCTGGAGGTGGAATGGACCAATCAAACTCACGATTTGCAGCAATACCTCTCAATGCGGCATACTGAAACATTTGATTACCAAGTCGTCCAGACTTTCCAAGTTTATTAAATGTGAGCATTAAATTTTCTCCCAAGTTTCAGGTATTAAATCATTCATAATATAATGTGAATATACACTACCAAACCAAAGATTGGGAGCAATCACTTTGCCTACTCCATTTTGGAGCCATGCACCCCACCAACTCATACTACTATTAGCAATTATAGCACCTTTACACATACTCATCAAGCAAAGATCCCAATAAGGAATCAATGACTGCTGAATAGATCCGTCACCAAGTTTAATTCTATTTGGATACTTAACACGATTTTCAGAAATTAGAAATCTATCACTACTAAAAAGTTCTTGTTCCTTCACCCAATCAAGAGAATCTGAAAAAATAAGTACGGGAAGATCAGAATCAAATCGATCTAGTGCCTCTTTATAGTAATCAATTGGTAGTGTAGGATGATGATCTGGTGTTGCTATGTAATCCCCACGACGAACGTGAATAAAAATAGCATCACCAATCTCACTCACAATTTCTTGACAAGACTCCACAATTTCAGTATTAAATGTAAAATCTTCCCTTATTTCTTTTTCAATATCTTTGAAGTATTTTTCAGTCTGAAAATATGAATTTATATTCACACCATCTGGACAGTTATTATAGAGATCTTCATCAAAATGAAAGATTGTGCTGTCAATTGTTTGCCAATTAGAATGCCCATATCCCTTGTTCCTTTCTTGAGCATGAGTCATTTTGAAACATTCAAACAACCCATAGTTGCAAGTAGTTTCAGCATTCTCTGGAGGAATCACCCAATCATATTTACGATTGTCAGCAATACCTCGAAATCCAGCATACTGAAACATCTGGTTTCCCAGTCTTCCATTTGAACCTAAACGATTATACGATATTGTCATAATTCTGTTTCATACTATGAAATATTTGTTGAATTCCATTTTCAATTGTAGTTTTCGGAATCCACCACTTAGTAATATAAGTATCTGGTTTATTTTTTTTATCCATTTGCACCGCATCTTTTTCATCAGATGGTTGAAGTTTGACATCATATTTTCCAATTAAATTAAATTGCCCCACAATTATACTGGCAATGTCTTTAATTTTTGTTGGATAAAAACTAGTAATATGTAGATTATCTTCTGAAGTAAAATCATCATAATTTTTCATAATGATTTCAAGTGCTTCACAACAGTCTTCAGCATAAAGAAACTCACGTTCTTCTTGACCATCGGTGAGCATATCAATTACACCAGTTTCAAATCCTTTACGAATAAAATCAGTAATAACATGGGATTTTTCACGATCATTTTCTACACCATAGACATTCCAAAATTTTACAATCAATCCATTAAGTGATTTTGTATAAAGTTCTCCAACATTTTTTAAAACTCCATATGAGGAATAACTCATATTACTCATTTGAGAAGAAGCAAAAATAAACCTCTTATTGTATTTTTTAAGAAGTCCAAAGGCATTTGCCATCAAACGAGTATTGTTATCAATGAACTGGAAAGTATGTTGATAATTTTTAAGGTATCTGGATCCACCAACATCAAATGCAAGGAAGAAAACAAAGTCCGCAGTCTCAATTGCGTTCTCAAGATATTGATTTGGAATTACAGTCATATCATGATTAGGAGTTTCCTCTTTATCAAAATCAATTACTGTATGACCTTTACTACGAAGATATTCTGAAAGATAGGCACCAATCTGCCCGCTAGAACCTAAAATTGTAATTTTCATTAGTCTCCTTTAATAATTCTGTAACTGTCTTCATCAAAATGTTGAGTAGAAAACTCAAAAAGTTCAGTATCTTCTAAAGCAAGCATCTGATGCCTAAGACCTCGGTAGATATGAAATTTATCTCCTTTGGTCAAAATGATGTCATCTGCATATGCCATTTCATCACCATCAGAATATCTAAGAAGTATTCTCCCACTTTGAATATAAAAAGTTTCATCTTTCAACTTATGATAATGCCAAGAGCATTTCTTACCCTTTACAAAATAAAGAAGTTTTCCACAGTATTCTTCTGTGTTAACAATCCACTTTTCAAATCCCCATCCCTTGGGAACAAAATTAATCTCTAAAGAATTCATCCGAATTAATCCCTTTGTCATCAATGTAAAAATCACCAGAGGGTTTTCCTAGAAATAATTCATGATATTTGCATCCCCACAATCTCAATTGAAGTTCTGTAAGTTCATAAAATCTTGCTTTTGCCAGATCAGCATTATTACTATGCCGACCCATTCCTCTGGCAGTTAGATATACAATGTAGTTTCCTTCATCATATAACTTATTTATTTTATATATTCTATCATATAATGGCGAAGCACTTGAATAATCACCACCAGTAACTGATGTGCAAATAGTTTCATCAATGTCAACTACATAATTCATTTATTTTTGCAATAATATTTGATGTTGAATGATTACCAATTCTATTAAAAAATCTAACCTCTTTGGCATATTGTCTTCCAACAACATCGCCATTCTTCCAATCACTACCAACTAAAAGAATATCTGGAGAATATAATTCAATAAGATTTTCCAACTCATTTCTACTTCCAAAAGGAAGTACTATATCAATATAACTAATAGATTCTAACATAGTTTTTCTAAAAAATAAAGAGTTAATAGGGCGTTCAACTCCTTTATCTTTTTTTACTTTCTCATCATCATCTATACCAACAATTAATCGATCACCAAGTGACTTTGCAACTTTAAATAATTCGATATGACCGGGATGTAAAATGTCAAAACATCCATTTACCCACACATTAATCATCTTAAATAATCTTTAATTTTTATAAACTTATAATTATCCCAGATTTTTTCAGCACAAGTAAAATTTTGATATTTTCCCATCAGATGTTTTGGAAATGGAACTGTTTCAATTTCTCCACCATATTTTTCTACAATACAATCAGCAACATATTTAAAAGTTACTGGATCACTTGTTCCTAGGTCATATATACCAGAACCTTTAATATTATATAAAACAATATTCACTACATCATTCACACAAATAAAATCTCTAAACATACAATCAGATCCATCAAATAATTGAAGTTTTCCAGTATCTTTAATTTGTTTATAAAATTTACTTACAGGGCTTGCTTGATCCCCCTTATCTTGCTCACCATCACCATAAACATTAAAGTATCTAAATCCTTGAATACTTTTAAATTTATCCACATTATCCCGAACCCAATAATCAATCTGCAATTTAGATATTGCATAATAATTTAATGGATTAACTATAGTTCCATCCAGAGTTCCATATATTGATGCAGAGGAAGCATATTTAACTGGAATTTGATACTGAATAGCATACTCAAACAAACGAAGAGTATAATCAACGTTCCATCTGTGAATTTTATTAATATCGGTTTCTGTTGTTGTAGAAATTGCTCCCTGATGAAGAATAAGTGACACCTCATCCCATTTATCAAAGGTATCTAAAAATTCCCAACAGTTATGTTTATCAAGTTCTATAATATTTTCTAGTTTAGATTTGAAATTTTTTCCAATAAATCCTCTTGCTCCAGTAAGTATAATCATATTGTGGTTACTCCCCTTTGAGATACAACTTTTGATGCACAATGATTTGCATATCTAATACTTTCCCCAATATCATTATTTTTTAAAAATTTAACAACAAATGCTGATAAGAATGTATCTCCAGCACCAGACAAATCTTTAATTTCTACTTTTTTTGTTGGATAGATTTTTCCTTGATGCTCACATCCCAATCCACCCATAGTATGAATTATTTTTTCTGACAACTTTTTAGTCAAAAACTGTTTTGAGTTTTCATATTCAACATCATTAAGTTTAATAAATTTAGCTTTCCTTATCCAATCTCCCAAAGTTTTTTTAGTATCAATAAAAACGTTGGAATGATTATCGCAAATATAACTAATATCTTCTGTCGTTAAAAATCCTTTGTTGTAGTCAGATATTACGATAGCATCATAATCAAAATTAATTTTACTAATATCAACTCTTTCTATCTTTTGCATACTATCAACTCTAAAGAACATATGATTTATTTCTCGATGAACATATCTGGTTTTGGTTATCTCATACCAATTGGAATTTGTGCAGATATCAACCTTTCCAGATATACTTTCAATGTTCCTGCGAACATTTCCAGCCATTCCTGGATTTTCTCTTTGATCAATTATATTCAATACTGGAACTGGTGCTTCCGGGCACAATCTAAAAGAGTCGCAATAGACAAATACATCCCTGCAACTTTCACCAATAACAAGTATTTTTTTCATCAGTACCTAGACTTTCTTTCAATTAACATCATTGGTTTTCCACTCTCAACAGCACCACGCACTGCATTAAGTACATCTACACCTGTTATAGGATCAATCACAGGGAAACTCACTGCAGACCTAAACATATTAGTAAAGTCCTGAGAGTGAGTAATTCCGGAATAGAAGGGACCAGCATCTGCAGTTACAGCACGAATAATCACAGGAACTTTGAATTCGCCATGAGAAATTCTTTCAATCTTATCAATGTGATTAATAATCGCATCTGCGGCAACTAACATAAAGTCATGACGTTCATAGTAAAGAACTGGAACAAATCCCTCAAAAGACATACCAATTGCAAGACCTGCCATAAGATTTTCAGCAACAGGAGTTTCAAGTTTTTGCTCTTTAGGAACATTCCTGAGAGTTCCCATTGCATCACCATAAGCAACATTATATCCAATGAAAATAGCACCCGATTCACCAAGTTCTGTCATAGACTGAACGATAGCATCTTTATAAGAAATATTACTCTCATCTACATTATTAGGATAAACAAACTCTACAAGTGGTGGGAAATACTCATCATCAGTTTTCTTCACTGCCTTAGAAAGATCAATCATTCCAGGTTTACGGCAATGAGGATAGGTGCAAGTATAAGTATATCGGATAACTGAAGGAGAGTTCCACTCAGGATGTGATGTCTTTCCCCAACGATCAGCATTACTTGCCTCACAAGACCTATCATTACTTTCAATTACAAAAGTGCAAGGAAGATCCCATCCATCAACATAACGAATTGCTTCTACAAGATGTCCATTATCTTCAGTACCATCACCAACAAAGCACCATACTTTCTGCTTAGAACCTTTACGTTTTAAAGCCCAAGCAATTCCAGCAGCAATAGCAGGAGTACCACCAATAATGGCGGAAAGGAAGAAGTTACGTTTCCTATCATAGATAAACATACTTCTACCATTAAGGATCCTATCCTCTACATCTTCGGGAGGAACTCCATGAAGAAGAGCATGGTAATGATTACGATGATTTGAGATTACATAATCACCATCATCAATGTTTTCAAAAATTTCAATTAATTGATCTTCATTACCACCAGAAAGATGGAAAAGAAACGGAAGTTTATTATCAAGATATAGATCTCCAATATGATCTTCAAAGGCAATCAGTTCTTCCTTAGTCCACTTCTTTCTCATACAGTTTCCTCTGCTATTTTAATCATAATTCTACCAGCATTTCCAGTTTTTAACAAGTCAAATGCTTCGTTAATTTGGTTTAATGTAAATGTATGTGTTATTAGTTTACTTACATCCAATAGTCCTTCCTTATGTAGTCTAATGTACCTAGGGATATCTTCCTGAGGATTTGTTTTACCACCCTGAGTTGCTTTAATACTCTGCCCAATCCCATTAAAAAGACTGACAGCATTCATTACTTCAACAAACTTTCCTGGAGCAGGTTGACCTACAAGAATCATTCTGCCAGTATTTGATAGAATCGAAATACCTTGACTAATAACTTCTGGAATACCAGTGGTATCAATTACAATATCAACCTTTCCCCCAATCTGATCGATAGAAGTGTAGAACTTACTTGCACCAATATCAAGGCACATCTGTTCTTTAGTAGGATTATTATCTACTGCAATGATAGGACAAGCACTCTTCATTGCTGCTGCCTGAATCAAATTCAATCCAACACCACCAGTTCCAATAACTGCAACACTTTCACCAAACTTAAGATCAACTTCATTGTCAATGATTCCCATTGCAGTCGTGAGAGCACAACCAAGAATGGCACAAAGTTCTGCTGGAGTATCCTGAGGAACTGTAGTCAACCTGTTCTCAGAAACAATAGAATATTCACTGAGAGTGGTTACTTTACCACTGCTCATAGACTTTCCATCAAGAATATAACTTGGGAATGGCGCCTCAATGCCAGTTCCAGGACGCCAGTGCATAACGACCTTATCACCCACTTTGACAGTTGTTACACCGTCTCCAACTGCCTCAACGACTCCACAACCTTCATGTCCCATCAAATGTGGAAGGAACTTAGCATTGCCCTTGTGACCCCTAATCTCATGAAGTTGCGCTCCACAGAGACCACTCATAATAACTTTAACAAGAACTTGTCCTACTTTTAGTTCATTCAATTCAACATCACACACCACAAGAGGTGCATCAATCTCTACCAATACTGCTGCTTTCATTTTTTCTTTCTAACAACTATTTCGTTTATAAAAATGTTTTTATCGTTGGATATCAACTCATAAAGTAACTCAGAGATATCCTCAGTTTCCATAAGAGAATCGTAATTTTTTCTATTTTCTGTTATTTTGGTTTTCATTCCTCCAAGAAATACATCAATTATCTCTATTTTATCATCCAATGATTCCAATTGCAATGATTTGGAAAATGCGTATAATCCAGATTTAGTAGATGAATATACAGACTCGTTTGCAGACGGATATTTCCCTGCAATAGAATTGATATTAATTATTAATCCTTCATTTTTAATTTTAAAAAATTTATAACTTTCTTTTAAAAGTAAAATTTGCTGCGTAAGATTGATATTAATCATATTAGAAATTTCTTCATTAGAAAAATCTAATATAGACTTATTTTGGTATACAGCAGCATTATTGATAAAAACATTTATTTGTTTTTCTTCAAGGAATAAATTAAATTTATTCAAAAAATTAAAATCAGTTATGTCTCCCACAAGAGACGAAATTTCAGTTATAGAATTTTCTCTTAGATGCGGATAAACGTTATGATTATATTTTTTCCTGGATTCAAAAAAAGTTTTTCCCAAACCACTACCACATCCAGTAATTAAAACATTCTTCTTAAAATTCATATTCATTTGGGCAGGATTTTCTCCACTCTTCTATATCATATTCAATAAAATCCCAAGGTTTGAATAGAATATCATTAATTGCAGGAATAGCCTGCTGATAGTGTCTAGGATGAATAGTCATTTTTTTAGATTTTAAATCTAAAGTTTCAACCACAAACATAACAGAAGTATCCACTGTATGAATTTCTTCAGCATTTTCAAGAATCCAACACCAATCAAAGAGAGTTAGATTTTCAAATATATCCAATTTTACTATCTTACCATCATAATCCTTAGGAATAGAATTTACCACACCATGATGTTTATTATTCCAACCATAAGTATCATTGTAAAAAATGAATGGTTCACCCTTTTCAATATTTAAATGAAGTCTGAGAGCATTTTCAATCTCTGAATTTCTATCATACTTCACATAATCTGACCAATCTCTCCAATCCATCCCAACAGAAGTATATTTAATTCGCATAACTTCAATATCTCTACCAACAGTGAGATTGCAAAGTTTTATTAGTTCTGTATTTTCTACATACTCTGGTACATTTGGACCGATAATTGCAGAAGATTTAATTCGGCATATTCCATTGTTCCAAAAAACTGGAGAAACGTACCAATAAACTTTTCCTTTTTTAGATAACTCTTCAGCAATTTTAAGAGTGAATAAGATATCTCCAAGACATCCTGGTTGTTGAATACAATAATCCATATTAAATTACAATTAATGATAATTCCAAGGGAGACTATGCAATGGTTTAACAGTACTCCAATCCCCAGTTCTATGCCAAAGATGTAGTAGTTTTGATTTTATAGTATCAAACATATATGGACTTTCCAGAACATAGTTCAATGAAGTTTCGATGCTGTAAATGCCTTTAGATTTTTCCAAAACTTTACACCAATCAAAAATAGAAAATCCTTCTATTATATCATGCTCAATAACTCTACATCCATAGTCTTGAGGATCAACTGATATTGATGAAAAATATTCTTTATTTGGTCTAGTTTGCCAATGCCTATTAACATATACAAATTCTTCATCATCTTTTACTCCCAAAACATTGTAAAAAAGATCATTTTCTTTTTCTGTGTTTCTATTAAACCGAACGTAATCTTTCCAATCTCTCCAGTCTACAGAAATTACATTATACTTTCTCTGCATCTCTGGACCATATTTATCATTACCATGACCATTATAATACAAAAAATCTTCAGTTTCAAAGGTTAAGGTTTTATTACTATAATATTTTTTTCCAGGAAAATCAATGTCTGGAAGTGGTTTCCATACATCCCAGTTATCAAGAACAATCCAATTAATATCTGGAATATATTCTTTCAACCAGTAAAACTCATTAAAGACTGGCCAAGTAACTTTATATTCATCTTCCATAAAAAGATGTGCTAGTTTCTGCATAAACAAAATATCCCCCAGACCTCCTGGAAGAAAAATTAAAGCATTCTTCATATCAATTCTTCAAAAACTTTTCTAGTGCTTTCTTTCATATTTTGAGTATTCATAACAGAATCTATGCCAATAAATTTTTTCCAAGTATCTGATGGCATTAGGTCCTCCATCACATACCAATCTTCAAACTTAAGATCACCATGACTAACATCTGGTATTAATAAAGTATATCCGTGACTTTGTAAAATCTCTCTGGATTTTTCTCTAATTTGAATATTATCCCCGCCACGATAAAAATCATGCTCAAATGTAATGATGCGAAAAGAATACTTATCAAAATTAATTTTTTCAAGCACTTTAAATGTTGATTCAGCTGGATCAATATCTAATTGAAGAAAATCAATAACATTAGGAAGATTATTATCTTCAATCAATTTGTTTAAATCAATTTCAGTCGCATCACAAGTAATACACAAGTTTGAACGGACACCATTCCATTGCGAACTAAATTTTTCAAAAAGTTCTAAACTAATGCCAGTCCATCCAAATCCCTTTTCTAATAAAAATGTATTGCTCCATTCGATTGGAAGATATCCTCCAACTTCAACATAAGTTCCATTCGTTTTTCCATTAAGAACAGATAAAATAAATCTTTCTTGATTTTCCCTTGACTGTGAATATGAAATTAATTCCATTTTATTTTTTTTCTATACTCATAAAAGAATTATTAAGAACATTAAATTAATTGCAACTGTTTTAGATCCTCTTGATCTGTCGCATCAATTAACCAATTAACTTCATAATCAAATTGTTTAAGATGCTCAATCAATTCTGGTCGCAGTTTTTGTGCAGGATAACTAGATCTAACAAACTGCTTCCAAGTATCAGATGGCATTAAATCTTCCATCACATACCAATCCTCATAGGAGTAACATCCATCCATCAGGTCAGGTACAACGAGAGTGTATCCATGATTTTGTAAAATTTCTCTAGATTCTCTTCTGGCACTATCACCACCATGGCACTGATCGTGCTCATATGTAATAGTAGCAAACTTATATTTTTCAAAATCAATATTTTTCAAGCACTTTAAAGTATTCCAATATGGATCAACATCAATTTGAAGATAATCAATTACAGAACCAAGTTCATACTTCTCAGATACGACAGAAAAATCCTGTGTAGTAGCATCTCCACCAACAACGGGATTAATTCTTACTTTTCTAAAGTATTCATTCTTTTCTTCATCAATTTCATATGAAACACCTTTCCATCCAAACTTAGATTCTAAAAGATAAGTGTTATTAAAATAAGATGGAACTGAAGCTCCAATTTCCCAGTATTTTCCATTTTCTTTTCTATCAAGTACAGATAAAACAAATAAATCTTGTGCCGATTGTGAATACGAAATTAATTCCATTTCATTTTTCTCCCATAGTCATAAAAGAATTATTTAGGTCTACTCCAGAAACAAAAATATTTTTATATCCACGATCTTTCATATAATCTTCAATAATCTTTGGTGTAAAACAATGATTATGTTTACGATTATTCCAAGGTCTCCAATATTTTTGACTGTAATCTGGAAGATATAGAAATAAAATACCACCACTCACAAGACGTTCATACCAATAATTCATAGTTTCTACCCAATCATTAACATGCTCAAGGCAATGACTGGAAAAAATATAATCCGGATCTTTTTCGGGAAGATGATTAGCTTCCCACGAATCATCAAAATTTTTATCGATAACATATGATCCGGGGAAAGACCACTCTGCTTTCATACATCCAATATCATATCCAAAACCTTGACAAACTTGTTTAGCGAAAGGAATTGCAAATTGAGATGCATTTCCAATAGTTTGGAAATATGGATATATATCTCCTTGGTAATTAATTGTTTTAATCATTTTATTTCCTACTTTTTTATTTTTTAGTTCCGTAAAGAATATAGTTAGTATGACATTTTCTAACTTCTTCTTCTATTTTAATATCAAAATCTTTAGAGGCATATTCAATAAAATAATCTACCCCCATATTTGTTGTTGAGATATTATTGTATGTAATATAAAACCTATCAGAATTTGAAATAATATTATCGTAGTAAGATTTCTGAAGTTCAAAAGTACATTCAGAATAAGCATAGTTACTAATAAGTAAATCAATACCATCAACAGAGGCAATCTCATCATAGAAAGATTGAGATGTTTTGCCCTTAAGGTTTTCAAAATTACTTAAATACTTTTCAGATAATTGATTTACTTCGGGAAGATCAATAATCATGTAATTTTCAAAGTCAATTAAAACATTAAGAGTTTTACATAAACCACCATATCCACCACCAATTTCCAAAATATTATCAACCTTTTGTCCAGATAAAAAATTACTGATATCTAAAGTATTTTTAATATACCTAATAGTTGTCGGAGACATTATATCGAATTTTTCATGTTCGAATGTAACTGGATTTCCAATTTTATCATTTTCTCTAAATTGAGATATTTGCTCATTAGTTAAAATATCAGCATTTTTCATTTCTCTAATATAAGAATCGGACTGTTCTTTAGTAACATGCTCCAATATTTCCTGATATAATCGATTTTGCCTAAAATTTACAAAAAGAGCATCATCTTCAACAAAAGACTTACACACTTTTAAATAATTTGCAGCATTAATTTCAGGAATATCCCAGTCGTAGATCATTTTTTTATTCCTCTAAAAATTTAACTAAAATAATTTAAATATATGAAGTCTTCTAAGACTTCATACTCCATACACCTTTTCAGGTTGTCTTGAATAGCACTCATCTTATTATAGTACAAATCGTCAGATATTTCAAACTCTTCACTTAATAAGATAATACCATCAGAATTAAAGTATTTCCCAATATCAGGAGATCCCATGTACACAGGAATAGTTCCTGTGGCGAAACAATCAAGAATTTTTTCAGTAAAATAAGACTCATAGAATCCGTTCTCAATTACCACTGAGAACATATAGTCACAAAGACCCTCTTCCTTGTTAGAAATCTCGTTAAATCCACGACCATAAAGATCAACTTGATCTCTGATCATTTCTACCCATTTAACTCTTATTGCTTGCCCCTCTGTTAGTTTTTTATTTGAGGAAATCATAGAAATCATTTTAGACTTCTCATAAATCTTAGCTTCTTTAATCCAAAATCCCTGAGCAGGAACCCATTTAAATTTAGAATCTAAAGATATAAGATCTTTATCGTGAGTAAAAATCAGATCAAAGGTATTGATATACTCCTTATAATTATTCCTGATATGATTATTAATTTCTGGTTTTATATACTTTGATTCAAGTAACCAAGCATATTTTTTACCTTTTACATCATCATGAAAAGCAACTGGAATCGTATCATCAACATAAAATGTCTCACCAATATAGTTATCGTAAACCCAGTCAACATACTTAGATACTTTTCCATGAACAGAGTATCCAGTATGACCTCCTGTACGGTGAGTGAAGGTATCACCAACTAGATTAAATTTTATTTTCATGGAATAATAAAGTCAAATTGATTGGTATTAAATTTAGATAATTTAAATTTTTTCATTATAGTATACTTTTTAAGAAAAAATTTCTACTTGCAGTTTATTCATTGATTGATACTTCTTCCAATAATTTTCATTAATATACTTTGGATTAATATACCAATCTTCAAATGGATCTTGATGACTACAACAACATACGTTTTCTGCGCATAGCACATAATTATTTTTATTCATAATCTCTTTCATATGGTCTTTAAGATCAGACCCTCTCGCATACAAATCATGCTCAAATGTAATTACGGAAAATTCATATTCATTAAAATTAATATCATTAATTATGTGATATGTTGCGGGAATATTATCAACATCAATCGATAGATAATCAATATGATTTGTTTCAAACTGTTTTAAAAATTCATTATAGTCAATTTTACCAGCATCAAAAGTAATTACTTGACTTGTTCGACTGCTCTCCCATGTAGATGTTCGATTAGGATCAATGTCAATACTAACACCAGTCCACTCAAAATTATTTTCTAGAAGATATGTGTTATTAATAGCAACGGGATAACTACAACCCAGATCAAGGAAAGATCCTTCTCTTTTTCCATCAAGAACAGAAATTACAAAAAGATCTTGAAATGTTTGAGAATAAGAAGCATCCGCAGGATTATCATACTTTAAAATAAGAGATCCCCATTCTACAATTTGATCTGGAGACGTGATATCAGGTGGAGCGGAAATATAATTTTTGTAATTGGTTGGATTAGTTTCTTCCAACCAATTACAAAGTGTTTTAATTTTTTTCATACATTTTTAATCAATTACTTTTTAATTTGCTGATTGATCCAATCATAAGTCTTACGAATACCTTCTTCGAGTGTCTGCGAATAATCCCAACCTAATTCTTTACGAATCAAATCATTATTCGAATTACGACCACGAACACCAAGAGGACCATCAATATGATTTTTTAATACTTTTTTACCAGCAACTTTTGCAGCAGTATCCACAAGTTGATTAATCGCTACCATTTCTTCAGATCCGATGTTGACGGGTCCAATGAAATTCGATCCCATCATGCGACGAGTTGCCTCAATACATTCATCAATGTAGAGGAATGAACGAGTTTGTTTACCATCACCCCAAACTTCAATTGTTCCACCTTCCTCTGGAAGATATGCTACCTTACGGCAGATTGCGGCTGGTGCTTTTTCACGTCCACCTTCCCAGGTTCCTTCTGGACCGAAAATATTGTGGTAACGAGCAACGCGAACT
>SXGQ01686628.1_pt1 | contig 17292 bp, 19 predicted proteins | sample 3178371 | NCBI WGS metagenome assembly SXGQ01 (sample SAMN11356859, study PRJNA531348) | freshwater metagenome | isolation source: freshwater sample F1-20 | place: China: Fuxian Lake, Yuxi | collected 2017-12-25 | reverse complement strand
GGTCAGGAGTTCGAGTCTCCTATTCTCCATTCGCTATTCGCAAATAGCGAATATTGCCCAAGTGGTGAAATTGGTATACACGCATGACTTAGGATCATGTGCTTCGGCGTGGAGGTTCGAGTCCTCTCTTGGGCATTTCTAAATAGAATATAAGATATTAAATACAAAAGTAGAGATGATAGAACCAAAATCCTTTAAAGATTTGATGATGATTTTGGAAGAAAAGAAGGGTCGTGGTGGTCCAGACTATAACTACGAAGTTGCTCTTGTCAATCTTTATAATCATTTAATCAAAGCTAACGATAAAGGCAATGTTAGAGGTAAATTGCTTCGTGGCGCGGTCGGTCGTGGAGATATGGACACTGTAACTGATATTCTTTCTGATGAATTAAACAAAGCAAAAACTGATCCAAAGCATCCACTTCATTTTAATAATGCTGACAATGAGGGATTTACTGGTAAAGCAGGAAAAACAGAGGAGCATAAAGACGCATATTATAAAGCACTTGAAGATCAGGCATATACTTTTCTAAATGATTCTCAAAGTAGAATTGGTAAGAATCTTATATCGCAAGGATATACTGTAAAGAGGCAAGGTGCCGAACAGGCTCCACTATCCAAAACAGGTCAGAAAGCATACGGTAAAAAAACCGATACATCTAAACCCGATATTGTATTTCAACATCCAACAAGACCTGAAAGAGTTAATTATGTAAGTTTGAAGAAAGCATCTGGTGCTGTATCAGCATCTTCGGGAGCAGAAGAGACCGCAGGAAATTACACAGTCGGAATGAAAGCAGCTTTAAACCTTGCCCTTAAGAGTGGAAGAATCTCCAAGGATCAAAAGACTGAGTTAGAACAGCAGGCAGGAGAGAAAATCACTCAACTTCGTGATGTGATGTCCAGCAGTAAGGGGATGAGTAAGGAGCAACAAAAAGATCTTCTTCCTAAGATTGACAGTATTCGTGGTGAAATTGAAAAGATTGTTCCTGGAACTGAGAGAGAAACTGGAAAAGAACAGTTGAGTGGTAAGGGTAAATATCAGCAAGGTGTTCAGAGTTTCTTGTCTACTGGTCGTGGTGGTGGAAGAAAGCAAAAACCAGAAGAAGTTTCTGGAACTTATCAGAGAGCAAGACTTGGTAAGGGAACATCAAAAACCGCAGCGGGTCCTGTTCAGAGACCAGTGACAATGACTGGTGATATTAAGAAACCTATTACGGGACAACCATCATCATTTAGTCAACAAGAACCAACACAGCAATCTTTACAACGTAGGGAGCAAATACCTCAACTGGCACAAAGCATAGGAGCAAGAAGAGGTATTGAGATTCCTAAAGGGGTTAGATTACAGCACATTGGAAACTTTATTAGAAATCAAGCTGCTCAACAGGCAAGACTTCAGCAGATGAGAGCGGCACAACCCGATACTCAACAACCACAAACTAGAGAACCATCTAGACCAGAACCTCAACAACAAAAACCTCAGACACAACCACAACAGCAGCAACCAGCACAAACTCAACCAAAGAAAAAACCTCAGGGTCAGTTAAGTCAACAGGAGTAATCTTATGGCAAAAAAGATTGCAGACAATAAAACTGTCAAGGAATTTTTTCTTAAGTTTAAGAAAATAGGTGGTATATCCGTTGCTGTTTTTGAGGGTGGAGATACTGTAGAGTTATATTTTGATGGAAAACTTACAACTGCAAAGCAAACAAAAATTACTAATGAAGTTCTTTCAAAATTAACAGAAAATTTTGAGGGATCCTATGATTTAGGTAAATTTAAATATAATGATGGAGAAACTAAATTTACTATAAAAGTAACAAAGTCGGGGTTTGCTGGTACAGTTCCTACAGATGTTCAAGAGGAAGGAAGTGCCTATGTTATGACTAGAGTTTTAAAGAAGAATAAAAAATTTTCTAGTGCTGCTGACATACTATCTGATGTAGAGACAAAGAAAGGATTAGATAAAATTTTTGGAAGTACTTATAAGGAAAAAATATCAGAATGGACACATAGTTATTTTGAACATCAGCGAGCATTCTTTGCAAAGTTTCAACCTCCTCAGTGGGATGTTTTCGAACATGGGGGTGAAGATCTGATGTCATTTATTAAACGTATGTGTGATGTTGTTGAAACTGATACTGGAAAACCTGTCGGCAGATATGAGACATGGAATCCTGCGGATATTTGGGTTGTAAAAAATAAATCAAAAGTCGTGAAAGAAATTGATGCAGCAATACAGAAAGATGGTACTGCAAAATTAGTTGAATTAAATAATGTTTTACTAAAAATGATGAAGGATAATAGATTGATTGGACTTTCTTTAAAAAAGGTGAAAGATAGCCAGTCTGCACAATTTAAGTATGTTAATATGGATAGTAAAAGAATTGAATTTGCTTCTATTGAAGAAGTTAAGTTTAGTGATATAAAATTTGAAATTGATGTAACAAGAAATAATGATGGTATGCAACAAGGTTCCTATGTGTTATTTGGTAAATATACTGTTAATGTTTTAAGAACACCTACATCCAATGATAGTTTTAGTAATTTAAAATTTGAAAGTGTTATAAAAAATAGTGGTGGGCGAGGTGGTGCGGCCCCAGTGGATTTGGTTTCAAAAATGTTAAAAAGTAACAATATAAACTTTAATAATAGGCATCAGGACTATCCAGAAAATGCATCTGAGTTTAATAATGACACTAGAAACTATGAGAGAATGTATAATTTTTTAAAATCAAAAGTTGATATAAAGGGTGATAGTGGATATGAAACCTTTAAAGATACTATACTCTCGATGTATAGATCTGGAAATGCCAAGAAAAAATCGGTTGCACAATCTAAACTGATGCAATTAGAATTTTTTTATGAGTGCTTAAATAGTGCAAAAGGAAAAAAAGCAGAATTTTGGACAGATTTATTCTATATTTCAATTAAGAGAAATGTGTCCGTAATTGGAAATAGATTCGCACCTCATGGTAAACTTGATGTAAAACAATGAACCCACAAGTTACAGAACTGTTACAATCATTTGAAACTGACTCAAAGACACCCAGAAGAAAGTATAATGACTTTCTTGCCCATGTTTACACCACCTTTGATAAGCACATCTCATTATGCAAGTCAGATAAGATGATGAATAAATATAAAAAGATGAGGATGAGTATTTTGCGATACATAGTCGCAAACGAAAGAGCAATAACGACTGAAATCTGTAAAAATAAGTAATGAAGAATTTTTTCCAATTTTTATCTGAGGCATCTACCTCTCTTGCCGTTCAACAAGCCCAACGTATGGGACTTGTTGGGGATGGTCATGGTGGGTGGTACGATAAAAGAACTGGGGAGTTTGTTGCCAAAACTGAAAAGGGACAATTAAAGTTTTACAACAAACGTCAGAGAATTGGTCAGCAGGATCCACGTCAGTCGGATAAAGAAAAAAGATTATCACAAACAACAACAGAACCGGCACCTCAACAGGAACCACAGGCACAGCAACCAACAGAGATGGTTCCACCAGAAGTTGAAAAGACAAAAGGAACTTTGACGATTGCTTTTGGTCGTTTTAATCCACCTACAACTGGACACGAAAAACTGTTAGATACAGTAGCAACATCTTCTGATGACGGCGACTATGTAATTATTCCATCAAGAAGTCAGGATAAGAAAAAGAATCCATTAGATCCTGATACCAAAGTCTCTGTAATGAGACAGATGTTTCCAAAGCATAGTGAAAAAATCGTTAATGATCCATCAAATCGCACCATCTTTGATGTTCTTAAGAGGGCTCATTTGGATGGATATACCAACGTAAGAATTATTGGTGGTGCTGATAGAGTCAAAGAGTTTGAAAATCTTTCTGGAAATTACAATGGTAAACTCTACCAGTTTGATAATATTGAAGTTCGTTCTGCTGGAGAAAGAGATCCTGATGCTGAAGATGACGTAACAGGAATGTCAGCATCAAAGCAAAGAAAGGCGGCAGCAGAGGGAGATTTTAAAACATTCCGTAAGGGTGTACCTGCTTCAATGAATGATAAGCAGGCGAAAGAACTTTATAATACTATTCGTTCCGCGATGAATATTAAAGAAGGGTGGACCTTGTGGGAAATTGCTCCTAAGTTTGATTGGAAAAATCTTCGTGAAAACTATATTCAGGAAAAGATTTATAAGATCGGTCAACTTGTAGAAAACCTCAACACTGGACTTGTTGGTAAAATCATTCGTCGTGGAACTAACTATTTGATCTGTGTGACCGAAGATAATATTATGTTCAAGTCTTGGATCAAAGACGTTGTGGAAACTAAAAATTATCAAGAAGTTCCAATGAAGAACATTAAAAAACTTGTAGAGGAATCTTCTAACAAAAGTCAAATTACCAAAATCAAAAGATTTACTGATGTGTCTGGAGTACCCGCAAGTCAAAGAGAAGTCGGGACAGATGCCTTTAGAGAATATGCGATGAAAATGACTAATACTGCTTATATAAAGAATTTCATAAATAGATACAGGAAAAAGTAGCAATTAAATCTTTTAAATGGAAAAACCTACAGGATCTCCTGCTTCTGGAGCAAAAGAGAAAATTGAAAAGCAGGCAAGACAACTGGCTTATGACACCCGTTATAAGGTAAGGCAGTCACTGAACAAGGGAACAAAAATGAACCCTGCCCAAGTTTCCAAAGCATATATGGCGCAACTTGCTAAGTCAAATTCTGCTCCTGCCGTCAAAGCGAGAGCAAAGCAAATGCTTCTTGGCGAAGATCTAATTGACACAAAGAAACTAGCGACCGATACTGTTGTGTCTGCTCTTTACAAGGTTTTTGTTGAGGGTGTTAAAGAAGAGGTTGTTGAGGAGAATGAATATCTCCAACAACTTAATGAGATGGAAGATAAGAAATATAAAATCAGAGTTACTGATAAGAAGACTGGTAATACTTATGTGAGAATGGCAACTCGTGCCAAGATTGCCGAACTTCGTGCGAATCCAAATATCTCATCTGTTGAGATGACCCAGTATGGTGAAGTTTCAAAGAGTGAGAAACTAAAAGGATCCGCGACAGCAAAAGCAAAATCTGGTCAAGGTCTAGATCCAGTTGGAAAAGAAGATTCTGATGTGAATAATGATGGTAAGGTTAATAAGAGTGATAAGTATCTGATGAAGCGTCGCCAAGCAATTGGTAAAGCAATGAATACTCGTAAAGAAGATTACAACTGGCAGGATGGTTTTGCCGAATTGATTGAGAAGAAAAAAGAAGAGGGTGGTGAAAAGAAAATTACTGGTGAAGGTGTCAACAATAGCAAATTGGTTAAAGTTTTCCCAGACGAGAATACTGGAATCAAGGAACAGGTTGGACCTGAAATGGGAATGAAAACGGGTCAGCAAAAACCCCAACAAAATGTATCTGCGATTAATCAAGTGCTAACCGCAAAGCAAAGAGCAGACGTTGCTCAAAAAGAACTTGCGATGAAGCAAAGAATGGCTGCTCAGAAAGGAGTTAATCTAACTTCTTTAGCAGCATCATATGAACCAGAAGGTGATCAGATTGATGAAAAGATCACCGCTAAAACTGACATGGGAGCGGCAATCAAAGATTTTTATGCTTCTAAGTCACCTCAGTTAGCAGGTAGAACCAAAGAAGAAAGAAGAAAATCCGCGATTGCTGCTGTACTGACTGCCCGCCGTGGTGGTAAGAAACTCGGTGAAGAGTGTGAATGTGAAGATGAGAAAGAACCAAAAATGAAAAAGACTGAGGATGGTGCTGAAGATCCAAGATCAATTCCAACTAAAGTCAATCTGGTAAAGAATAAGTTAAGAGCAATGGGACTTAAGATGGATTATGAACCTGAGGGTGAAGTTCTTGATGAAAGAAGAAAAGAAGATAAGGTAGCAGGAACTCCAAGAAAACCCCGTAATAAAGCATTTGAATTAGTTGCTAAATCTATGGGAACTGGTAGAATGGGAGTTCAACCAAGAGGAAAGAAAAAAGTTCCTGGTCAAAAACCACCCGCAGCGGGTGAATATGGAGCACCTCGCTCACCTGCTCAAAAAGTAGCGATGCGTCGTGCCGCTGCTCAGAGAGCACAAGATAATATGAGTTCAAGGTTTGACTGATTCTAAATAGGACAGGATACTCTTCACACGGAGGTTATTATGTCCGCTTTAGTAGCATGGTGTCTTGCTAATCAAGCACTTATCGCAACTGTACTTTTTGCAGTTTCGGAAGCACTGGGAGCAAACCCAAAAGTCAAGTCTAATGGTATTCTCTCTCTCATCCTTCTTCAAGTTCAAGCACAACTGAAGAATAAGGGTGCTAAAGATCTAACACCAGGAAACTGAATATAAGAGGAGACCAAACATAAGGTCTCCTTTTTTTATAAATATCTGTATAAAAAGAATTAAGGGTAAGACACATGGCTCTTTGGGGCAATAAAGATTCTTTAAGCAATCTCACTGGAACTATTACAATTAACCTGAGCACAAAAGTTGTAACTGGTAGTGGAACAACTTTTGTAACTGCTGGAATTGCGACTGGTGATATTATTGTTGTTGGTAGCGGCGCTACTTACGGTCAGGCAGTTGTTTCTGGTGTAACATCAGCAACACAACTTTCAATCGGGTCAACTCAATTCCTGATTCCTCACCCAACTTTAAATACGATTGCTGGTGCTGGTTATACCGTAACTCAAAAACCAAAGTCTACTCTTGAGGGTGGTGAGTATGGTGCGCCTGATGTAAAATCAAACAGATTCTCTGCCGTTTTTGGTGTAGACACAACTGAAGCAGGTGTTGCTCGTACAACAACCGTTGGTGGAAAAGCAGGCGCTTATGGAGTTACTCATGCTGGATGGGTTGGTATTGTTACTTACGTTGACACCCATGGCAATTTCCGAGTTAAGTCTGAAACCCTAGTTGCATTTAGTGGTATTAGTAGCGACGCACAAGACGACACTAGATTCCCAGATAGCTGATAACATGGTATGAGATTTGATGAATTGAATGAAAATAACTATTTGTTATTTGCTATAAAATTTTACGACAATCCTCACGCTTTGACTAAGGAAGATTTTGAGGATGATTTAAAGCGAATTAAGTATGTTAAAAGACTCCTTAAACGGTATAAAAATACTGGAGTCTTAAAAACTCATTTAATTTTAAATCATCTAACAATTTTATTCAATGTCTTTAACGATGCCGCTGTTCCATTATTGTTTTATAATTTAGAGCAAGATCTTTGGCCAGCGATTAAAAGTTTCTTAGTATTTTTGAATAGAATCCCTGAGTTCCCAAAGACACTTATTCATGAAATCTCAGAGGACAATTATTGTATAAAAGAACTTAATTCAATCTAATGGATATTAATAGAATTATTGCTATTGTCCGCAGTCTTAAAGAAGAGGGAGCACCTACAATGAATTTGGGTGCTGGTCAAATTGCTGGAACCAAAGAGGCAGGTGATGATCCACCTGTCCATATGAGAAAAAAATATATTTACGGTAAAGGATTTCGTAAAAACTGGTTGCAGAGAAGAACCCCACCGCAGTAAAACAATGTTCCAATCATCATCTACAGAAACAAAGATAGCACTACTTGAAGAGCGTATCAATGTTTATGAGCAGATGATGGAGCGCATTGACACTGCGATTCAAAAGATTGGTGAGACAAGTCAAAATATCAGTCAAATGCTTGCCATTCATAATGAAAAGATTGAACAGTGTAATCGAACAGATAACATTATTATAAAAATGATTGAAGATATTAAAGAGTCTTCAAAATCTCAACACGAAGCAATCAGTAAAGAACTTGGTGAGAGAATCGAAAAGGTTGAAGAGAAGGTAGAAGAAATATCACAATTCAAATGGAAAGCAGTTGGAGCAATTGCTATAGTTGCGTTTTTAATTGGTGCTACTCCAACGATAAGTTCCTTCTTGACTCCTAAACAAGCACCTGCTACAATAGAAAGAACGAAGTAATAACACCTTCATAATGGATTTTGTTGACTCCAAGTATATTGGACTCGTTTCATCACGCTTGCAAAAATTTAAGAGGGTCAAGTCGGATCTCTACAATTTCCGCTGCCCTATCTGTGGGGACTCCCAAAAGAACAAGAACAAGACAAGGGGTTATCTATACCCCGTAAAAAACAATACCAACTTTAAGTGCCATAATTGTGGCGCTAGTATGTCCTTTAACAACTTTCTCAAAGAGATTGATACTGTGCTGTATAAGCAGTACACGATGGAGAAGTTTAAAGAGGGGCATACAGGTAAGAACTTCGTTGTAGAAGAACCCAAGTTTGAGTTCACTAAACCAATCTTTAAAAAGAAACTGGATTTACCTAAAGCATCAGAAGTAGAAATAGCAAAAAACTATTTGGAAAAAAGACAACTTGATCCCGAAAAGTTTTATTTTGCTCACAAATTTAAAGAGTGGACAAACACTCAAAAAGTTACGTTTAACACTATCGGTAGGGATGAAAGTCGTATTATCATACCATTGTATGATACTGAGAGTAATTTGATTGGTTTTCAGGGAAGAGCACTAGGTCTTAATCCGGTTAAATACATTACCGTGATGCTTTTTGATGATGCTCCAAAAATTTATGGACTCGACCAAGTGGATTCTTCGAAACCCATTTACATTGTTGAAGGACCCTTCGACTCCACGTTTGTACAAAATGCTGTTGCTATGTGTGGGTCCGACGTTGATATTGGGTCGTTTGGTTGGAGCAATTATATTTACGTTTTTGATAACGAACCACGTAATCGAGAAATCGTCAACCGAATATCAAAGACCATCGACAGAGGCGATAAGGTGATTATTTGGCCAACATTTATTCAGCAAAAGGACATCAATGATATGGTGCTCGCTGGACATCAGGTTATGGATGTGTTAAAATCAAATATCTACTCTGGCTTAGAAGCAAAAATTAAGTTTAACAATTGGAAGAAGGTATGAGTAACGGAACAAATGTTGTCAAGAGAGATGGTAATACAGAGCCTCTTGATTTGAATAAACTCCACGTCATGGTGGAAGAGGCATGTAAGGATCTCGCTGGTGTGTCTGCCTCACAAGTTGAGATGCAGTCTGGAATTCAATTCTATAATGGTATTACGACCGCAGAGATTCAGGAAATTCTGATTCGTTCTGCTTCCGACCTTATTGATCTGGATCACCCTAATTATCAGTTCGTTGCTGCCCGTCTGCTGCTGTTTGCCCTCCGTAAGCAGTTGTTTGGTCGGATGCACGATTGCCCTACTGTTAAGGAGCATGTAGAGCGTTGTGTGAATCGTGGCGTATATGATCCAGAAATTCTTTCTCTTTATTCTGATGAAGAGTTTGAAAAACTTGAGTCATTTATTGATCATGGTCGTGACTACCTGTTCACTTATGCTGGACTCAGGCAAGTAGTGGACAAGTATCTTGTACAAGATAGAAGCACTGGATCGCTTTATGAAACGCCACAGTTCATGTATCTTTTGATTGCGGCAACTATCTTTTCTAAGTATCCTAAAGAAACACGTTTAGATTACGTTAGGAAGTACTACGATGCAATCTCAAAGCACAAAATCAACATTCCAACTCCCATCATGGCGGGAGTGCGAACGCCACTTAGACAATACGCTAGCTGTGTCCTTGTTGATGTTGATGACACCCTCGATAGTATCTTTACTAGCGATATGGCTATTGGCAGGTATGTTGCACAAAGGGCGGGAATCGGTATCAACGCAGGTCGAATCCGTGGTATCAACAGTAAAATCCGAGGCGGCGAAGTCCAGCACACTGGCGTTGTACCGTTTCTCAAAAAGTTTGAGGCGACTGTCCGATGCTGCACTCAAAATGGCATCAGAGGTGGATCAGCAACTGTTCACTTCCCAATCTGGCACCAAGAAATCGAAGACATCCTAGTATTAAAGAATAACAAAGGAACCGAAGATAATCGTGTTCGTAAGTTAGACTACAGTATCCAAATCTCCAAACTCTTCTATGAGCGATTCATCCGCAACCAAGAAATTTCTCTCTTCTCTCCACACTCCGTTCCTGGTCTGTATGATGCTTTTGGTACTGATGGATTTGACGAGTTATATGTTCGTTATGAACGAGATGAGTCTATTCCAAGAAAAACTATCGCAGCTCAAGAACTCTTTCTGGACCTCCTGAAAGAGCGAGCAGAGACTGGTCGTATTTACATTATGAATATTGACCATTGTAATTCCCACTCTTCTTTCATTGATAAAGTTGAGATGAGTAATCTTTGCCAGGAAATTACACTTCCTACTAAACCACTTCAACATATTGATGATACTGATGGTGAAATTGCTCTTTGCATTCTTTCTGCTATCAATGTTGGTAAAATCAGGGATCTTGAAGATCTTCAAGTTCTTTGCGATCTTGCTGTTAGGTCTCTTGATGAACTCATTGATTTTCAAGGATACCCCGTCAGAGCAGCAGAAATCGCCACCAGAGCACGTCGATCACTTGGGGTAGGTTTTATTGGTTTAGCACATTATCTCGCCAAACACGGCGAACACTACGATGATCCTGGTGCTTGGAAACTAGTTCATGATCTCACTGAGGCATTCCAGTATTATCTAATTCAAGCAACGGTTGATCTTGCGAAGGAAAAAGGTGCTTGCGAATACTCACATCGTACTAAGTATGGTCAGGGTATTCTGCCGATTGATACATACAAGAAGGATGTGGATGAAATCGTTCCAAACGAGTTGAAGTATGATTGGGAGTCTCTTAGGGCACAGGTTTTACAATACGGGGTACGGAACTCAACATTGTCCGCACAGATGCCTTCGGAGAGCAGTTCCGTTGTGTCAAACGCAACAAATGGAATCGAACCACCTCGCGGATACTTGTCCATTAAGAAGTCGAAGAAAGGACCACTCAAACAGATTGTTCCTCAATATCAAACTCTTAAGAACAACTATACGTTGCTGTGGGATATGCCTAGCAATCGCGGGTATATTCATATTGTTGCTGTTATGCAAAAGTTCTTCGATCAAGCGATTTCTGGAAACTGGTCCTATAATCCAGAGCATTACCCAGATAATGAAGTTCCTACTTCAGTAATGGCACAAGACCTTTTGACTACATATAAGTACGGCTGGAAAACCAGCTACTATCAAAACACCCATGACATGAAGAATGATGAGGTTGAAGAAACCCGTCAATCACTTGAAAGTTTAGTTTCTGACATTTTATCGACGGAGGAGGAAGATTGTGAGTCTTGTAAGATTTAAAACAGGTTTGGAGGACAAAAAAGTGGTCGAATCAATGACCGTTTTTAACTCGCAGGAAGTAGACACCAAAAAGCAACCCATGTTTTTTGGACAACCACTAGGAATACAAAGGTACGACTCTTACAAATACCCAATCTTCGATAAACTAACAACACAGCAACTGGGTTACTTCTGGAGACCCGAAGAGGTATCTCTTCAAAAAGATCGTAGCGATTATCATATGCTACGCCCAGAGCAAAAACACATCTTCACCAGCAACCTGAAGTATCAGGTGATGCTAGATTCCGTTCAAGGTCGTGGACCTGGTATGGCGTTCGCGCCTTACTGTTCACTCCCTGAACTGGAAGCATGTATGAAGGTGTGGGAGTTTATGGAAATGATCCATAGTCGCTCTTATACCTACATCATCAAAAACGTATATTCAGACCCATCTGAAGTTTTTGATACTATTCTTAGAGAAGATCGCATTATGGAACGTGCCGTGAGTGTAACTCAGGCATACAACGATTTTATCAATAGTGCTCATCAGTATGATAATTCGAATGAGTGGGTTCACGCATTAGAACAGGTCCCATACGCACGAGAAGCAAGGTATGAACTCAAACGTAAACTGTTCAGAGCAGTTGCAAACGTTAATATTCTTGAAGGTATTCGCTTTTACGTCAGCTTCGCTTGTAGTTTTGCGTTTGGCGAGCTCAAGCTTATGGAGGGAAGTGCAAAGATCATCTCACTGATTGCTCGTGATGAGAACCAGCATCTGGTTATCACTCAAAACATTCTGAACAAGTGGAAAGAAGGTGATGATCCTGAGATGGCACAAATTGCCAAGGAAGAGGAGCAGTGGTTCTACAAAGCATTTGAGAATGCTGTAGATCAGGAAAAACTTTGGGCAGAGTATCTGTTCAAGGATGGTTCTATGATTGGTCTAAACGACAAACTGTTACAACAGTATGTCGAATGGATTGCGAATCGTAGAATGAAGGCAATTGGACTTAAACCACTTTATGATATTTCTGCGAAGAACAATCCACTTCCATGGACTGAGCATTGGATTTCATCTAAAGGTCTTCAAGTTGCTCCACAGGAAACTGAAGTTGAGTCCTACATAGTAGGTGGAATTAAACAAGATGTTACCAAAGATACTTTCTCAGGATTCCAATTATGATGAGTGGTGCGAACAGGTAATTCTGAACGCATATCAAGAAGCGGCAGAATGTGATGAATACTTGTTTGGTGATTATGATTACTATAAAGAATGGATAGAGGGTCTTTGACCCTCTTTTTTTATAAATACTCACAGGAATTCCTGTAAGTATAAAAATGTTAGGGTCTGATCTAAAAGCATTATACGATTCATATCAAGATATCTACGAAGAGGGAGATGGAATCTCCTGTGAAATGATTGAAGAGATCGTGGAAGAACTCGTTGAAGAGTGTGTAGAGTTTGGATACACACTCGATGAAGCAACCATTGCCGTAGAGAACGCAGCGTTTTTATTCATTGATGAGGCAAAGGTCACCTATGGTAGTGACACTGAAAGCCCAGAGCAAAGACGTGAAAGAGCAAAGGCAAAGGTTGGTCAAAAGCAAGCAGCGGCACGTAAGGCAGCAGTAAAAACCGCTGTAGGACGTGCTAAGGCAAAAGCAATGGGTGCCGTAGCAGGAGCAGGAATCGCTGCCTCAATGGCAAAGGACACTGCTAGAAGAGCAGGAAGAACTGCCGTTCACAAGGTCACCTATGGCGCTCAAAAGAAGAAAGAAGAAGTTAAGAGTGGTGTTAAGAGTCTGATCGGAAGAGGTCTCCGTAAGGCAGCAGGGGCGGTTGGAAAGGTCGCTCAAAAGGCAGCAGGTGCCGCTTCAAGACTTGGTGAAGAAGTAATTCAAGAGAAAATTGCTACTGGAACTGGCAAGAAAGTAATGCCTTCTGCAAAGGAGCGTTCCGAACTTGCCAAGAAAGCACGTGCTGGTGAAGATATTGGTAAGAAAGGTAAAGGTTTTGAAAAGGTTGCGGCAAAGGCAGCAAAGCAGTATGGTTCAAAAGAAGCAGGTGAAAGAGTTGCGGCTGCTGCTATGTTTAAGGCACAGGCACATAAAGAAGAAGTTCAAGTAGATGCTTGGGATGTAGTTCTTGAGTATCTCATCACTAACGGTCATGCTGATACCAACTCTGAAGCACTATACATTATGTCTCAATTGGATGAGGAAATGGTTCAGAGCATCATTGAAACTCGTATGGATCCAAGAGGTCGTCCTGCTTCTGGACCTATGAACGTTTACGCCAAGAACAAACCAAATACAGATCCAGCATTTCAGGCAGCACTAGAAAGGGTTAGATCTGCTGATGCTAAAAAAACTCCAGAGCAGAGAAAAGCAGAACTTGATGCTTATAAAGCAAGACAAGCAAATAAATGATTAAACCCTGACATAACTTAAAGCACCTCTTGACAGGGGTGCTTTTTTATTGCTAGACTAGGTTTGTCTCCGTTGAAGATAAATAATAGCTCATAAAGACTTTTAGTATGAGTTATGAAAACCCCTGGATCTACAATGGGGAAATATTTGATTCTGATCATATTCAAGATTATTTTGGTTTTGTATATCATATACATTGCCGTTCAACTGGTCGTTCGTATATTGGTCGAAAGTATTTCTGGAGTTTCCGCAAACCAGCAGGAAAATCTAGAAGAGTTAAGTCAGAGTCTGATTGGAAAAAGTATTACGGATCCTGTCCAGAACTTAAGGCAGACATTAACCTTTGGGGAAAAGAGTCCTGTGACAGAAGAATACTTAGCCTCCATACAACAAAAGGACAATGTAACTACGAAGAAACAAAACAACTTTTTCTAAATAATGTGTTGAGTGAGTCTCTTGACGATGGAACGCCTGCGTACTACAATAGCAATATTCTAGGACGCTACATGCGAAAAGATTATGGTAACTTTGGAAGAGACTCTTCAGACGACACATGATTGGGCAGTTGATCGTATTCATACTCTCTGTGACGAAAACATTGAAGATGCCCATGCGATTCAATCTGAATTTAGTGAATGGTTGAATCCGGAAATTTCAGATCATGATATATTCTCATTAGAGTTCATAGGAGAGGGAGATGACACTAGACCTTCACAATTTTTTTAAATTTTACGACGAAAAAAACTCAAATCATGTAGCAGCAGTCCAATGGTTAGAAGATAACCTGCCTGCCGAATTTCTGGATGACTCAGAAACTGACTGGATTGGCATTTTTAGAACCAAACCACCCACACCAGCAGTTTTAGCAGTTCCTTACTTTAACCAAGTAGACAATTACAGAGATGCACATAGAACTTGTAATAGTTCATCATGTGCTATGTGCCTTGCGTTCCTCAAGCCAGGAAGCATTAAAGGTGATGATGAATACGTTAAGAAAGTATTTGCGATTGGTGATACGACCGATCACTCCGTCCAGACAAAAGTTCTGGCAGGTTATGGAGTTAAGTCACACTTTAGTTACAATCTTTCTTTTGCTGACATTGATAAGAGTCTTGATGCTGGGAAACCTGTTGTTATTGGTATCCTTCACAGGGGTTCTTTATCTGCACCTACTGGTGGGCACATGTGTGTTGTAATCGGTAAGACCCCAGATGGTAAAGGATATTATGTAAATGATCCATATGGTTCTCTCAATGATAACTACACTGGACCTGTGACAAACGGTAAGAAGACCATTTATACGAAAGCAGTTCTCAAGCACCGTTGGTGTCCAGGAGGCAACGATGGATGGGGAAGAATTTTCGATTAATTTTAAGAGGAAGATCTTACAACGTATTAAAGATCTTACTAATCACGGTAAACATGTAGAAGCACATCAACTTTATCAAAAATACTTCGGAGGCAACAATGGCAAGAGTTGATTTACATAATTTCTTTCAATACTATGATGAAAGAAATCCAAATCATATCAAAGCAGTACAATGGTTAGAGGATAATCTTCCCGTTAAATTTCTTGAAGATACTGTAGAGTGGGCAGAAATTTATAGGGGAAAAAAGAATAGCGCGGCATCAGCACCAGCAGCTGCTGCCGCTCCTGTAGTTGGTGGTGATGATCTTCCAATGATGGGACTTAAACTCATTAAAGAGTTTGAAGGATGCCATCTCAAGGCATATCCAGATCCTCTCACCGGTGGTCTCCCAATCACAATCGGTTGGGGTTCAACTCGTAAGAAAGATGGTTCTCCATTTAAACTTGGCGACACCATTACTCAACAGGAAGCAGATGAGTTGCTGATTAGTCAGTGTAAGGATCAGTTTCTTCCATCGCTTCGTAAAATCCCACATTGGAGTGAAATGTCAGATGGAAAAAGAGGCGCTCTGCTCAGCTTTGCTTATAATCTTGGTGCCGGTTTTTACGGTGGTGATAACTTTAATACTATTACTAAACGCCTAAAGAATAAAGAGTGGGATCTTGTTCCCGATGCGCTTTATCTCTATCGCAATCCTGGTTCGAATGTAGAGGCAGGTTTAGCACGTAGAAGAAAGGCAGAAGGTGAAGCTTGGAAGAAGGGATGACTAAATAGTTTCAACCGTTGAGTTGAGACAACTCCACCACCACAGTGAGTTGTGATTTGTAGGTTCCATAGAATCTCAAACCACCAACTCACTGTTTTTCTATGTCTCACACGCAAAAGGCGCTGGCTGCAGCGTCTGCGCTTCTTTTTGGAGTGCCAACAGCAGCATTTGCCCATACCAACTCGTTAGGATACGTTGGTTCGGGTAATGGAACAGTTACATTTTGGTATGGTTCCTGGCACCAGGGAACTACCTTTACGGAGGGTTCCATGACTTTACAAGGTGTTAATGGAACATCATTTTCACCAACAACTGTCAACTGGACTCTTCTTCAAAATACAGAACCGACTGGATTAATTCCAGGCACTAACTATTTCATGTCTGATGGAACATCTCTCATTCCCTATGGAGATCCTAGTGCTCTCTATGGTTCAACTCAAAGTTATACCTGGCAGGGTGTAACTTTCAATGGACTGGCAGCAGGAGACTATCAGTTTACTTATAATCCTATCGCACAACCGACGATGGACTGGGATCCATCATCACAGGTTATTCGTACAGGAACTGTAACTCTTTCGGCAGCTGCTCTTTCTGGTGATGCTAACAACAATGGTGTTCTGGACATTTATGAAACCGGTGGCGGAACACCACCTCCACCAACTCTGGTAAGTTCTAATACTGTTAATAACGTAGTTTCTTCAGTTGCGGTTCTTGCTCCTGTATCAGCAACAACGATTACTCATACGGCATCAGAAGATGATGGTAGACAGAGAGTAAATCGTCACACTCAAACTGATGTAACAACCACTTCAGTTACAACCACTACCACAACACCAGTCACAACTGATACTTATAGTGACAATTCAACTGTAGTTACAAATGGAACTGCTGTTGTAACTACATCACAGGCAAGCACAGTTGCGACTTCTCATGATTACGCTGATTTTTATGGTCGCGTAGATCAGCACGAAGTTATGGACAAGATGGGTGAAGGACTACAAAGTCTTCTTAATCATGAACCAACTCAATCAAAGGAAAAGGTTAGAGTCTTCAGTAAAAATTACTATGCCTGGTCACAAGGGGAGAACGGATACTCGGGAACCTCATTCATCTATGGTGGTGGTGTAGAGATTGATCTCAAACCAACCTGGACTGTTGGTGCTCAGTATAATAACGTAACACTGAACTTGACAGGCACTGATAGCACTTCTAAACTTCTGAAGAGTCACTATGGTGTTTTTAATATGTTCAGAGGTAATACTTTATCACTTCTGACGAATGCTGGTCTTGCTCAAAATAACTATAATGTTTCTAGAAATGTTGCTGGAGTTTTCAACAACGAAAGTCAGACTACTGGACAAGAGTGGTGGGTGAGCAATAGACTCTTTGTTCACGTTAATAAGCATGTAACTCCTTTCGTTGGTTATACTGTTCGTAACTACAACAGAAATTCATTCACTGAAACTGGATCATCAGAATCAGCAAGAAGTGTTG
>SXGQ01386920.1_pt1 | contig 17295 bp, 14 predicted proteins | sample 3178371 | NCBI WGS metagenome assembly SXGQ01 (sample SAMN11356859, study PRJNA531348) | freshwater metagenome | isolation source: freshwater sample F1-20 | place: China: Fuxian Lake, Yuxi | collected 2017-12-25 | reverse complement strand
CAGCTTCAACCCGCCCGGCGTTGTTGCTTCGAGACTGAATGACTGGCTCCCTCTCCAGGAGGGAGAGGGCTGGGGTGAGGGGGAAGGCATCCACCAGCATCCGGGCCGCGTTCTACTGGATTTCAACCACACTCGGTATCACATTTAGACCTCGCCCGCCATTGACCACGACAGGACCGGTCGGGACCAGAGCCAGACTGACCGGGAGACGACATGGACCAGTCGGGAATCGAGCTAGACCGGTCGGGAATCGAGCTAGACCACCCGTGGAACGACCTAGACCACCAAATGCGCGACGTTGACGCCGTCTAGTTCGTAAATTTGTCGGTCTGGCTCGTTTCCCGGTCGGTCTGGATGCACTCGTGGGCGGTCGAGGCCACTTCCCGACCGGTCAACGTCGTGTCTTGGGTGGTCCGGGCCGTGTCCCGGTCGGTCTGGCTCAAGTCATTGGTGGTCTGCCTGCCATCCCGACCGATCAACGGCCTACGTTTGGCGGTCAATGCCATGAAATTGTCCGTCCATGTGCCAGCGTGACCCACCGGACCTGAGTTTCCTCCCATCCACGCCCCCGTAGTCGCAACCTTCAGGTTGCGCTTCGTGCATGGCGGCCCAGACGCGCAGGCTAAAGCCTCCGACTACGAGAGCGTCCGATGCCACGACCCGGCGGCGAGCGAACGTCTTCTCCCTCTCCCTTCATCGGATGAGGGGAGAGGGCCGGGGTGAGGGGTTGGTTTCTCTGCGCAAGTGGCGGCACCCCTCATCCGGCCTGCGGCCACCTTCTCCCCTCCTCCGAGGAAGGGAGAAGGAAGCCATCGAGCCTCGCCGCCATTCTCCCTCACCCCATCCCGCCCCCGCAGGGAGAGGGGGTCACGCCATCCGCGTCTCGGCATCAGTGCGCGTGCGGATGAGCGAGCCAAGCGAAGCATTGCAACCTGACCGTGTAGGCCGGTCGCTTCCAACCCACGACAACCGCCTCCACCCGGATCAAATCACTCCCCGATGCCATGTCGATGCCATATCGCACTTGACGTGAATCTTCACCAACAGCACCTTACCGTCAGCCTGACTAGGACCGCCAACATGAAACGTCCGATCGCTCCCCGCCTCGCCGCCATTCGTGGCGCGTTCACCCTCATCGAACTGCTCGTCGTGATCGCCATCATCGCGATTCTGGCGGGGATGCTACTGCCAGCTCTGTCGAAGTCGAAGGCCAAGGCTGTGGCAGTTAAGTGCCAGAACAACGTCAAGCAGTTCATGTTGGCGGTCCATCTCTACTCCACCGAGTATGAAGACTTGTTGACCGAGCCAAACTGGAATTCACCCTGGCTGGCGAGAGGCTGGCTTTACGACGCCTCGGGCGGAAGCGTTCCGAACCTTAACGCCGCACCCTACCTCACCAATCCCGAACTGGCGTATCAAGGTGGAGTGCTTTACGCCTACCTCAAGAACATCAGCATTTACCGTTGCCCAGCCGAGCGGACCAACACCATCGCAAACTTCAATTCCCGAGCACAGAAGATGACCAGCTTCCTGATGAACGGGTCTGTATGCGGTTACGGTGCGATCGCTGGAAGGTCTTACCGAACCACACAGTTTCGTCCTGATGACATCATCTTCTGGCAGGCGTTGGAAACCAACCCTGGCGATTGGAACGACGGTTCGAGCAGTCCAAACGAAGGCGTCACCGTGATGCACAACAAGGGCACTACCGTTGGCGTCGTGGACGGTCACGTCGAGTATATGAAGACAGACGCTTTCTACACCGAGCAGGCCCTTGCGGCAAAGAACCGGTTGTTCAATCGACCAGACTCGGTGAATGGCCGCTAAAGCAACCTAACCCTTCTCGAATCTCACGATGCAAAAGAGCTTTTTCACCACAACGATTCTGTGCGCCAGCCTGACCATGGCGGCGGTTGGTTGTCGCAAGAAAGGTGCTACTGCCCCGGCCAGCGGGGAACTCGAGAAAGCGGAGATAGCTTTGGCAACTGGAGTCTCAACCCCTGCGCCAGAATCAACCCCGAGCCCCGGAGCAGCGCCTGAACCTCCGCCAGCCCAACAAATGAAGCAGGCCGTGGACGCGTATAAGGGCGGCCAACTTGAAGACGCCGTGACCCGACTACAGAAATTGCGGGCCACACCTACCATGACGGCTCAGCAGCGCATGGCACTGAACGACGCCATGGCGGCGGTCATGACCGACATCTACGCGCAAGCAGCCAAAGGGGACGCCCGCGCAATCGCAGCGGTCAAGCGATACGAGCAGATGCAGACTCAGCGGCGGTGAATAGCCTTCTCCGGCTGCCAGTCCTCTCACCTTGTCCGCCGTGGTTTGCAATCTTGCCACTGCCGTCCATTAACATCGCACCCAGCTCATGACCCCGAATCCTGAACCGTCCCCCTCACGCCGCGAGTTCCTCAAGTCCACCGCCGCCACGACCGCCGCCGGCGTCGCCGCCGCAGAGATCGTCTTCCCCTCGATCCTCCGCGCCGCGCCGAACAGCGACAAGTTGCGCATCGGCTTCATCGGCTGCGGCGGGCGCGGCTCCGGCGCGGCCGCCCAGGCGCTCCGGGCCGACAGCAACGTCGAGCTGTGGGCCATGGGCGATGCCTTCCCCGAACCGATTGAGCGCAGCCTCAGTTCCATCAAGGCGCAGGTGAAGGACGACAAGAAGTTCAACGTGACCGCGGACCGGAAGTTCGTCGGCCTCGACGCCTACGAGAAGGTCATCAAGAGCGGCGTGGACCTCGTCATCCTCACGACGCCGCCGGGCTACCGCCCCGCCCATTTGCGCGCCGCAGTCGAGGCCGGCAAGCACGTCTTCACCGAGAAGCCCATGGCCACGGACGCGCCCGGCGTGCGCTCAGTCCTCGAATCGGTGCGCATCGCCAAGGAGAAGAACCTCGCGGTCGTCGCCGGCTTCTGCTGGCGCTACGACTACGCCAAGCGCGCCGTCTTCGGCAAGATGCTCGACGGCTCCATCGGCGACGTGCGGGCCGTCTATGGCACCTACCTCACCGGCCCCGTGAAGCCCATGCCCAAGGCCGACACCCGCCCCGCCGGCATGAGCGACCTCGAGTGGATGACGCGCAACTGGTATAACTTCACCTGGCTCTCCGGCGACGGCCTCGTCGAGCAGGCCATCCACACCGTGGACTGGATCATGTGGGCGATGAAGGACAAGCCCCCGCTGAAATGCACCGCGACCGGCGGCCGCCAGATCCCCGCCAACGGCGGCAACATCTTCGACCACATCTCCGTCGCCTACGAATGGCCCGGCGGTGTGCGCGGCTTCATCCAGCAGCGGCAGATCACCGGATGTTTCGGCGAGAACGCCTTCTACGCGCTGGGCACCAAGGGCAACGCCTACATCTCACGCGGCGCCTACACCACGGACCTGAACGGCGAGCGGAACTGGAAATACGAAGGCCCCACGCCCGACATGTATCAGGTGGAGCACGACGAGCTCTTCGCCTCCATCCGCGCCGGCAAGCCGCTCAACGACGGCGACCGCATGGTGACCAGCACGATGGCCGGCATCATGGGCCGCATGGCTGGCTACACCGGGCAGGAAGTCACGTGGGAAATGGCGCTGAACTCGAAGGAGGAAATCGCGCCGCAGACCCTCCGCGACTGGAACGGCAAGTTGGAAGTCCCGCCTCTGGCGATGCCCGGCCGCACGAAGTTCATCTGATACCCGTTCCAGCTCCAAGTCGGTGATGTGCAGTCGGTGATGTGCAACCCGGACGTCACGGAGCCCGCCTTCTCCCTTCCTCGGAGGAGGGGAGAAGGTGGCCGAAGGCCGGATGAGGGGTGAGGCCACCAACGCCGACGCATGCAACCCCTCACCCCGGCCCTCTCCCCTCATCCAATGAAAGGAGAGGGAGTCAAAGCGCGTCGTGGTTTCCGCCCAAACCCACCGCATCACATTCCGAATTGGTATGGGCAGCAGCGGAGCGGACGCACCCGCAAGTCACGGCTGAAGGCCGGACTCCGGACCAGCGCAACTCGCAGCTCTGCGCCGCCTACTTGGTCGGCGGCTTCGCGGCGGCCTTCGGCTCGGTGGGCTTAGGCTCTTCCGGTTTCACCACGAGCAGGTCAGCGCGGCTCTTGAGCACGCTGTCGAGGGTGTATTTCGAGACGAGGTAGGTCCACTTCGAGAACTTCGCGTCGGCGGCCAGCTTGTCCGCGAGCTTCGTTTGCGCGTCGGCGAAGTCCTTGTCCAGCTTCGCCTTGTCCTCGGGCTTCTCGTCCTTCGCAGGTGTGCGGGCCTTCGGGAAGTTCGCGGTCGCGGCGATGGTGAAGGGATAGTTGTCGCCGCTCGCGGTGCCGGCTTTCGCCGTGTAGGTGAAGCCGTCGAAGGTCTCCAGCACGAGGGTCGCGGGCTTGTCGAGGCCAAGCTTGTCGGCTTTCGGGTCGGCCACCACATCGCTGAAGCTGGGCGAACTCAGCGGGCTACCGAGGGCGGAGAGCTTGTTGGTGTCGGCCTGCTCGGTGGGCTTGAGGCCGGCGAGTTTCCACTCCGCACCTTCGGTCTCGCGCGTGACGGTCCAGCCGGTCGCGGCGTTGGTTGCGTAGGTCACGGCGATGGATTTCACGCGCTCGACCTTGAGGAAGTCTTTCTCCAGCCAGTTCTCCGGCTTCGGCTCGGCGTCGGCGAACTGCTCGGTGGTCACGATGACGGTGTCCTTGCTCGCCGTGTCGCGCACCCAGCGGCCCACGGGAAACTCACCACCGCCGAACGGCCCACCCTCGGATTTCTTCGTCAGCTTCTTGCCAAGGACGACGGCCTTGAGCGCCTTGCCATCCTTGCCCTTCAACTCGACGAGCGTGCCCTTGCCCTCGCCCTCGCCGGGGGCCTGCAGCTCAAGGCGCGCATACTGCGACGCGCCGACTTGCTCGGTCTGCACGGCCTTCACATCGGCGAACTTGCGAATGAGGTCGGCGATGGTGCCGAAGTTCGCCGCGTAATCGCCGCGCTCCTTCACAACCCAGGTTTCACCGGCTTTAACGAGGTTCAGTTCGCCCGCGCTGGCCTTGAGGGTGACGGTGGCGACGGCGTTCACATCGAGCGCAGCGGCGAGCTTCTGGCCGCCGCCGGAGGAGGACTGCTGCCAGTCGCCCTGGCGGCGCTGGTTGACGAGCAAGCCCGCGCCGCCAATGACGGCCACGAGGACGAGAAGAATGAGGAGCTGCTTGCGGTTCATGGGAGAGAAAGAAACGGAGTGATGGAGTGGTGGAGTGATGGAGCAATGGGCGGAGCGGAGTCAGCACTCCAATACTTCATCACTCCACTACTCCGTTTCTCCGAGACGTTCATGCTTGAGTAGGCGGGCCGCTCATCGCGCCGCCGTGCGTTTGCGTTTGAAGACGGCCAGGCCGATGCCGCCGATGGTCACGAGCAGCGGCATCCCGGCGATGTTCGCCCACTTCAGCCGGTTCTCCATGGATTCGACTTCCTGCCGCAGGTCGCGACGGAGGCGCTTCAGCTCGACCTTCACGTTGGCCTCCTGCTTGCGGAAGTTCTCCAGCTCCTTCTGTTGCTCGGGCGACATCACGAAGCGCTGGCCCTTCTCCTTGTTGCGCTGGAGGTCGTTCAGCTTCTTCTGCGTCTCCTGCAAGCTGGCTTCCAAGCCCTTGATTTTCTCGCGGTAGGCGTCCTCGGCCTTCAACTGCATATCGCGCACGCGGGTGAACTGGCGCTGCACGATGGCCCGGCTGCGGGTGTTCATCAGCGCGGTGTCGCCGGAGAGCTGCTCCACAAAGTTCTGCGCGAGGTTCACGTTGCCGTTGCGCGGGATGACGACACGCTGACCGAAGAAGTCTTGAATCTGCACGCAGAACTGGTCGAAGAGCATGTCCGCGTCGCCCACGAGGATGACGTGGTTCTCGGCGGCGGCTTCCTTCAGCGCGGTGGGCGGGGCATCGGGCTTCTTCTCCTCGCCGGGCGCGGGCGGAGCGGACTCCGGCTTGCCGTTGGGGAAGGCAGTCTTGAACTTGCCGCTCAACCGGATGGCCAGCGCGTATTCCGTGCTGCTGGGCTTGAAGTCCTTCACGATGGCCTCGCCGGACATTTGCGCGAGGAAACCCTCCACGAGCTGCGATTGCGTGGTGGACTTGAGCAGCACGGTCTTCTTCAAGCCTTCCGTCGGCGAACCGGTGAACGCGCCGCCGAACAGGTAGAGCAGGCTGTCCACCTGGCTCGTGGAAATGTCTTCGCGGTCAATCGCGTCGGGCGTGAGCGAGAGCACGGCGGGCTGCTGCTGCGGGCCGCGCTGGCCGCCCATGCGCGAGACGTATTTCATGTCGGCGACGCACTTGGACTTGTCGAAGCCGACGCCCCACGCGCCGAGCAGCTTGTCGAGCGATGAACTCGTCGGCGGGCCGCCACCCATCATCGGGTTGCCGCCCTGCTTCTGCTGGTCAATGACCGACACCGTGTCGAGGTAGGCGATGAGCTTGCCGCCGCGCAGGATGAACTGGTCAATTGCGAACTGCGCCGCATCCGAGATGTCGCGCGGGTGGATGACGAGGAGCACCTTCACGGCGGCGGGAATCTCCGTGGCCGTCAGCTCGATTTGCTGCACATCGAAGTCGTTCTTCAGTTCGCTGATGAGATACCACGGGGGCTGCTGGCCGCCCTGCTGGCCCATGCGCATCATCATCGGGTTCATCGGCGTGCCGAAGACGGGCAGCGCGGACATGACGCCCACGACAGGCTTGGTCGGGCTCGCGATGCGTGCGATGGCGCGGGCGAGGTCATACTCCAGCAGCTTCTCGCGCTCCGGCGAGAGGAACGGCAGCGCGACCTTCTGGTCGAGGCAGTTGATGGAGATGCCGAGGTAAATCTTCTCGCCCGTCTGCGTGGGCTGGCCCTCGACGCCGTCGAGGTTCGCGGAGTCCTCGGCGTCGGAGTCCGGCTGCGGGTCGAGCTTCTCGATTTCGATGAACTTAGAGTGCTGGCGTAGCTCGGTCAGCAGGTCTTCGACGCGCTGGGCGTAGGTCTTGAGGAAGACCGGCATCGCGTTGTCGCGCTGCGAATAGTAGAGGCGGATTTTGACCTTCGTATCGAGCTTGCCGACGATTTTTTTGGTGCCGTCGGAGAGCGTGTAGAGCTGGTCGGCGGTGAGGTCCACACGCGACCGGAAGGTCGCGGCGATGTAGTTCACGGCGACGAGGATGAGCGCCATGGCGACAATGCCGACGGCGGAGTAGAGGAGGGTTTCGAGTTTCTTCTGTTTCATGGGCGGGGAAAGGGGAGAGACACGGATTGCACGGATTGGCACGGATTGAGACGGGCTCTCACTAAATCCGTGAGGATCCGTGAAATCCGTGTCCAAATTTTGGCTCCGCGTCGCTTCATGTTCGTGTTTAGGAACGCAGGCCACGCAGCGCGACGCTGGTGCTGAACAGCGAAAAACCAATAACGGACAAGAAAAACAGCAGGTGCCGCGAGTCAACCACGCCGCGCTGGAAGTCCTCGAAGTGCGTCATCACGCTGAACGCCGAGACCAACTCGACAATCCAGCGGTTGTCCGGGAGGGCCTTGGTGAGGATGTTCGTGACCGGCGGCCAACCCGCAAGGATGAGGAAGAGGCAAACCACCACGGAGATAATGAACGCGATAACCTGGTTGCGCGTGAGCGCGGAGGTCAGGCAAGTGATGGCCAGATACGCGCCCGCCAGCAGGAAGCTGCCGATGTAGGCGCCCGCCACGACGCCGAGGTCCGGGTTGCCGAGATACTTCACGGTGATGACGACCGGAAAGGTCAGCGCCAAGGCCAGCCCGAGGAACGCCCAACTCGCGAGGAACTTGCCCATGATGGCCTGCCACGGGGTAATGGGCATGGTCATCAGCAATTCGATCGTCCCCTGCCGACGCTCCTCGGACCACACGCGCATCCCAACCGCTGGCACGAGAAAGAGATACAGCCACGGATGCCACAGGAAGAACGCGGTGAGGTCCGCCACGTTGCGCTCGAAGAACCCGCCGACCATGAAGGTGAAGAACCCGGTCAGCAGCAGGAAGATGACGATGAAGACGTAAGCGACCGGCGACGCGAAGTAGGCGCTGAGTTCGCGCTTGGCGATGGTGGTGATGTTGCCCATGAGGAAGTTGAGAGTTGGGGAGTTGAGAGTTGAGAGGCGGCCGTCGGGCGCGTCTGTTAATCGTGGAGCTTACTCCTTCGCGGTGTCCGAGGCGGTGATGCTGCGGAAATACTCGTCCAGCTTGCCTTCCTCGACGTGCAGTTCCTCGACGCGCCAGCCTTGCACGGCGGCGCTCACGCCCTTGCGGAACTCGCCGTTGGTCGAGGACTTCGGGAGCACGCGCACGGTCACGGTGCCGTTCTCTTCCTTCACGAGTTGCACGCGCTCGGTGCCGTCCACCGCGCGCAACTTGCCGGTCACGACCTCGGCGGCGACGCCGTTGACGCGCAGCAGAATCGCACCGGCGTTCGGGGCCTTGCGCTTGAGCTCCTGCGGCGTGCCGTTGGCTACGACCTTTCCGAGGTCAATGATGATGGCCCGCGTGCAGGAGGCCTCGACCTCTTCGAGGATGTGCGTGCTGAAGATGATGGCCTTCTTCTCACCCATGCGCTTGATGAGCTGCCGGATTTCGTGCTTCTGGTTCGGGTCCAAGCCGTCCGTCGGCTCGTCCATCACGAGGATTTCCGGGTCGTGGATGATGGACTGCGCGAAGCAGGTGCGGTGGCGGTAGCCCTTGGAGAGCGTGTCCACGCTCTGGTGCAGGACGTTTTCGAGGAAGCACATCTCCACCGCACGATGCACGGCGGTCTTCTTCGCGTCGCCGCGCAGGCCGCGGATTTCCGCCGCGAACGACAGGAAGCCATGCACGGTCATGTCGCTGTAGCACGGCGCGGACTCGGGCAGGTAGCCGATGAGGCGCTTGGCCGGGACGGGGTCCTCCAGCATGTCGTGTGTGCCGATGGTGACGCGGCCGGCGGTGGGCGGGAGGAAGCCCGTGACCATGCGCATGGTGGTGGACTTGCCCGCGCCGTTCGGCCCGAGGAAGCCCAGCACCTCGCCGCGCTGGACGGTGAAAGAAACGTCGTTCACGGCCACTTTCGGCCCGAAGGTCTTGGTCAGGTTTTCGACTTTAATCATGTGCTGCTTCCGGCTGCCCGGTTCTGTGACGGCGCGTATTGTGCACGACCTGTCAAGGTTTCCGACGATTTAGACAGAGTTGGGGCCATTCGTTCAAAGATTTTTTTCCGCTACGCCGGGTGAGCGAAGCGGCAGTGTTCCTTCGGACGATGCAAATGAACGAGAACATTCGGGCGCTCTGGGCTGAGGCAGGAGCGCCTTCCGGGGGACGCGCCACCTCACTTCTTCACCGGTTTGGTTTCCGTCTCCCTGGGGCTTGTTGCTGCCCTGACTAGTTCGTGCGCCTTCGCTGCGAACGCGTTCTCGATGCACTCCACGAGGCTCTTAAGACTGACGGGCTTGGACAGGAGCGGTTAGCCGGCTGTCACGGATCCTTCCGCTGCCTCTTTCTTCGTCACGGTGCCGGTCAGAAAGATGACCGGGATCTGCCTCAACACGGGGTCTGCCTTGATGCGCCGGGCCAGCTCGCCGCCGTCCACGCCGGGCATGATGACATCGAGCAGGATGAGGTCTGGCTTGAATTCGCGGGCCCTGGCCAGCGCGTGAATGGTCTGGTTCTCCTCGCGCACTTGATAGCGCTTGGTCATCTCCAGTGTCAGCCGGATCATGCGGTTCATCGAGGGTTCGTCGTCAACGATCAGGATGCGTTTCGGTTACATGGTCAGCTCCTTTCGGTTCGCAGCGTGACGGTGACCCGCGCTCCGCGCGGGGTGCGATTCTGAATCTGGATGGTGCCTTCGTGCAGCTCGACGATCTTCCGCGACACCGTGAGACCCAGGCCCGTGCCCTTGCCGGCGGCCTTGGTGGTGTAAACGGCTTGAACATTTGAGCCGTGCCGGCACCATGCCCGACCGTCTCAGTGGATTGCACGGGGCATCGCCTGCGGGACCGTAGGGCGCGCACTCGCCGCGACCAATTGGAAACTCGGCGACGGACTTCAGCTTAACTTGCAGCCGCCGGTGCTTCCACTTTCGCCGCCGGCACGTTGTCCTTGAACAGCACGGCGAACACAAAGATCAGCACCGCCGACATCACCGCCGGCACGAGCCAGATGCCCGACCAGTTGTGTGTCGCACCACCGGCGTTGGTGTAGTGCTGTCCGACCACGCCAGAGAGCCACGACCCGACGAACATCCCCGCGCCGAGCGTCACGAACGCGTGAAAGCCCTGCGTCGCCGCGCGGATGTCCTCGCTGGCGCGGTTGTCCACATACATGCGGCCCATCACGAAGATGTAGTCGTAGCACATGCCGTGGACGGCGATGGCGACGAAGAGCATCCATGCCGCGTTCGTCGCCTGCGGAAATTGCGTCAGCAATCCGAAGCGCACCGTCCACGCCACCATGCCGAGGATGAGAATGCCCTTCACCCCGAGCCGCTTGAGCAGGAACGGCAGCAGCAACAGGAAGACGACGTCCGACACCTGGGCGCCGGTCATTTTCATGGCGGCATTCTCAATCTTCAGTTCGCCCATGAAGACGTGCATCCAGTTGAAATAAAAACTCAGCGGCACGCAGATGAGGAACGAGCAGATGATGAACGTGCAGAACGAGCGGTCGCGCATGAGCTTGAGCGCATCGAGGCCCAGCATGGTGCGGGCGTTGACCGGCGCGCCCGCGCCCTTGGGCGGCGTGTGCGGAAGCGTGAACGAGTAGAGGCCCATCAGCAGCGCCGCGCCCGCTGCGAGCCGAAACATCCCAGCGTTGTCCTCGAACTTCAGTTCGCTGACCGTGAAGCCCGCAACGATCCAGCCCACGCTGCCCATGAGCATCACGAGCGGAAATTCCTTCGCCGGGTTCTTCGAGTGCGTGAGCGTGAGCGCGTTCGTCAGGCCATGTCCCGCCATGTAGCTGATGGTGTAGGCGATGAGCACCGGGTAAAACTGCCCGAAGGTGGTCAGGGTCGAGACGTAGTAGAGCAACGCCGCGCCGATGAGGTGCAACGTCCCGAGCAGTCGTTGCGTGGCGAAGAACCGGTCCGCGACGATGCCGGCAAAAAACGGCGAGACCATCGCGCCAATCGCCGTGCTGCCATAAGCCAAGCCGATTTGCCCGCCCTCAAACTTGAGCGTCGAGTGGAGGTAGGTGCCCATCGTGACATACCAGGTGCCCCACACGAAGTAGTGGAGGAACACCATGAGCCAGAGGCGGAGGTAGAGGAGTGGGGACATATTGTTGAGCTTTGGAGTCCATCAACGGACTTCGCGCGGTGGGCGGCCATTCAAGCAGGCTGCAAACCGCAGAACTCAGCGGAGCGCGGCGTTCACGCCGCAGAAAGCAACGGGCGCAGGGTTACGCTCCCGATTGTCCAAATGGTTCCCTCGCTAACCTCCCTGCAGCGGCGTAAACGCCGCGCTCTCAGCGCTACGCCGCCTTGAAGCTCACCTGCTCAGCGGCAGGCGCGGCGAGCCTGGCCTTCGCCTGCGCGACGGTGTTCTCGACAGTCAGGCCGTATTTGTTGCGCAGATAGTCCACGCTGCTGGCGTGCTCGATGAAGGCGTCTGGCCAGCCGATGCGCGCGACGGGCGTGGTGATGTGCGCGTCGGCGAAGTGCTCCAGCACGGTGCTGCCGTAGCCGCCCATCAGGACGTGGTCTTCCAGCGTGATGACGAGGTCGGCGGCGCGGCCAAAGAACTCGTGCGTGCCGGCGTCAATCGGCTTGGTCCAGCGCGGGTTGATGACGGCAACATCGAAGCCCTCGGCGGCGAGTTGGTCGGCAGCTTTCTTCGCGATGCCGTGCATCTGGCCAAGACCGAAGAGGGCAACCTTCCTCCCGCCGCTGTTCGCGAACTGCCGCGTGATCTCAGCCTTGCCGACTTCGAGCAACGTGGGCGTTTCCTTGATGGGCACGCCCTCGCCGTTGCCGCGCGGGTAGCGGATGAAGGTCGGGTGTTTCTGAAGCGTGCAGGTGAACATCATGTCCGCGAGTTCATCCTCGTCCTTGGGCGCCATCGCGATGACGTTGGGCAGACAGCGCAGGTAGGAGATGTCGAACAGGCCGTGGTGCGTGGGGCCGTCGTTGGCGCTGAGGCCGGCGCGATCCATGCAAAAGATGACCGGCAAGTCCTGCAAGCACACGTCGTGATGGATGCAGTCGTAGGCGCGCTAGAGGAAGGTCGAGTAGATCGCCACGACCGGGTGGAAACCCATCGTCGCCATGCCGGCGGCAAAGATGACGGCGTGCTCCTCGGCGATACCCACATCGTAGTATCGGCTGGGCATTGCCTTCTCCAAATGCTTCAAACCCGTGCCCGTGGGCATCGCGGCGGTGATGCCGACCAAGGTGGAATCCTTCTGGCAGAGTTTGACGAGCGTCTGACCGAACACATCCTGATAGGCGGGCGGCGTGCCGGGCTTGGCGGGCGGCGTCGCGCCAGTCTCGGCGCAGTAAGGCCCGAGGCCGTGGAACTTCTCCGGGTGCTGGAGCGCGGCGTCGAAGCCCTTGCCTTTCTTCGTGAGCAAGTGAAGCACGATGGGGTAGTCACACTTCTTGGCGAACTCCAGCGCCTCGACGAGCAGCGGCAGGTTGTGCCCGTCAATCGGACCGAGGTAGCGCACGCCCAGTTCCTCGAAAATGAGGCTGCTGCCGAAACCGCCGCGGCCATCGTCCTCGCTGCTGGTCGGATTATGTCGAAGCGTGAGCTCCTTCACGACACCCTTCACCGCCTCCTCGACCTTCTGCCCGAGCTTGTAGGTGATTTCACCGCGCGGCGTGCTGCGCATGAAGGACTCGAAGTCCTTCTGGAGCGCGTTGTAGGTCGGGTTGGTGATGAGCTTGTTGAGGTAGCCGGAAATTGCGCCGACGTTCTTCGCGATGGACCACTCGTTGTCGTTCAGGATGCCGATGAACTTCTTGGTCGTGTGCGCGATGTTGTTCAGGGCCTCGAAGGAAACGCCATTGGTCAACGCCGCATCGCCGAAGACGCAGACGACGTGCTCGTCGCTCTTGCGCTGATCGCGCGCAGCGCACATGCCCAGCGCGGCGGAAAGCGCCGTGCCCGCGTGGCCTGCGCCGAAGCTGTCGTGCTCGGACTCCGAGCGCAGCGCGAAGCCGTTCAAACCACCGGTCTGGCGGATGGTGTGGAAGCGGTCCTTCCGGCCCGTGAGCAGCTTGTGGACATAGACTTGGTGGCTCACGTCCCAGACGAATTTGTCCTTGGGCGTGCTGAAAACGCGGTGCATGGCGATGGTCAGCTCCACGACGCCCAGGTTCGGCCCGAGGTGGCCGCCCGCCTTGGCCAGCTTGGTGATGAGCTCATCCCGAATGTCCTGGGCCAGCACCAGCAACTGCTCCGGGGTGAGTTTCTTAACGTGTTCAGGGCTGTCCACCATGTCGAGGTATCGGTTCATAATTCGCAATCGAGAGTAAATCGAAAAAAGAAATTAAGAGCAAGGCCGCGCAGCACGCCAGCCCTGGCCCTGCAAATCCTAATCTTCCGCCCCCACCGCCACCGGCTTGAGTTCAAACTCGCCGCCGGGCTTCTGTTCAAGCTGCTTCACCTTCAGCTCCGCCTCGGCGAGCTTGGCCTGGCAGACCGCCGCGAGCCGCGTGCCCTCCTCGTAACGGGCGAGCAGCGTCTCCAACGGCAGCTCCTGCGACTCCATCGCTTCCACGATGGCTTCGAGCTTCTGGAGCGCCTCCTCGAAGGGCTGGTCCGCCGCCGGGGGAGTCGCCGCACTGGCTTTGGCAGCTTTCGACATCGGGTAAATCTTAGGAGAAACGCCAAAACACGTCTAGCTCATATCCAAGCACCGAAGGTTGCTTGGGGATTACACGGATAGCGCGGATTGAACAAAAGCGAGTTGTGCTCGTGCGAAAATTTTCCATGCGTGTAATCCGTGGGCAACCTTCCCTTTTCCCTCGCCTCACCCGCTCGCCGATTCCCATAGTTCGCGTGCGCGTGATTGCCGCCATTGAAAACCAGCCCGCCGGTTCCGGCATCGACCTCGCCCAGCAGGTCGCGGACATCTTTGGCCCCACTGGCTTGCTCTCCAAGGCCAGCAACTTCGAGTTCCGCCCTGAGCAACAGCAGATGGCCGTCGCCGTGGCCCGCGCCCTCACCACCCGCGAGCACCTCGTCGTCGAGGCCGGCACGGGCGTCGGCAAGTCCCTCGCCTACCTCATCCCGGCGATCCTCTTCGCCCTCGCTGAGAAGAAGAAGGCCGTCGTCTGCACGCACACCATCAACCTCCAGGAGCAGCTCACGCAGAAAGACCTGCCCATGCTCGCCGCGGTGCTGGGCGCGCTGCCCACGCCGGTGAAGTTCAACTACGCAATGCTCAAGGGCCGGGCGAACTACCTTTGCTCCCGCCGCCTGCACAAGGCCCTGCAGCACGCCGACCAACTCTTCACCTCGCCGGAGATGGAGGAGCTGAAACGCGTGGCTGATTGGGCCAAGGAGACGAAGGACGGCAGCCGCTCGGACTTCGAGCTGGAGCCGGACCCGAAGGTCTGGGCGCAGGTCTGCTCCGAGCGCGGCTTGTGCTCGCCGAAGATTTGCGGCCACCAATCCGACTTCGCGAAGGACCACGGGCTGTGCTTCTTCCAACGCGCGCGCAAGAGCATCCTCGCCGCCGACGTGCTGGTGCTGAACCACACGCTGTTCTTCACGCTGCTCGGCGGCGTGGACGAGGAGCAGGAGGGCGGCATCCTCTTCAAGAACGATGTCCTCATCTTCGACGAGGCGCACACGGTCGAGAACGTCGCGGCCCGGCACGTCGGTTTGAGCATGTCGAGCGGCCAGCTCCGCTTCGCGCTCAACCGCCTGTGGAACCCGAAGTCCGGCAAGGGCCTGCTCGGCACGTTGCGCCAGGGCAAGTCCGTGAAGCTCGTGGACGAACTGCTGACCGAGTCCGAGACGTTCTTCCACAGCGTCGAGCAGGTCTGCGACGCGTTGAACGCGAAGGGAGCGGAGGCCGGCGGCAAGCGCTTCGGCACGGGCGGCGATGGCGTGCGGCGCGAGTGGAAGGAGCTGCGCATCCGCGAGCCCGACCTCGTGAAGGACAACGTGACGTTACCCATCCAGCGCCTGCGCGAATCCGTGAGCGAACTGATAAAAACCTCCGAGGACAAAGACACCGGCCAAGAGTTGATGGAATGCAACCGCCGCCTGCTGGAGCTGCGGCAAGCCGTCGCGACCTTCCTGACGCAGGGCGGCGAAGACTGCGTTTACTGGGTCGAGCGCGGCGGCAAGACGCAGCGCAACCTCTCGCTCAACGCCGCGCCGGTGAATGTGGCGGACTATTTGCGCCGCCGCTTGTTCGGGAGCGACACCAGCGTGGTGATGACCAGCGCGACGCTCGGAATGCGGAGTGCGGAATGCGGAGTGCGGAATGAAGGCACTTCGGAGGGGACGCACTCAGCCAAGTCGAAGACCGCATTGGCTTACTTTCAAAAACGCGTCGGCGCGGAGCAGGCCACCGCGCTCCAGCTCGGCTCGCCCTTCGACTACGAGCGGCAGATGACTGTTTACGTCGCCAACAAGATGCCCGACCCGCGCGACGAGGGCTATCGCGACGCCTTGGAGCATTGGGTGAAACACTTTATCCGGCAGACGCACGGCAAGGCCTTCGTCCTCTTCACCAACTACAAGCTCATGCAGGAGCTGGCGGAGGGAATGCACTCGTTCTTCGAGGAGCTGGGCCTGGAATGCTTCGTGCAGGGCACCGGCACGCCGCGCTCGACGATGCTGGAGAACTTCAAAGACAACGTGGACAGCGTGCTCTTCGGCACCGACAGCTTTTGGCAAGGCGTGGACGTGCCGGGCGAGGCGCTCTCGAACGTCATCATCACGCGCCTACCCTTCGCGGTGCCGGACCACCCACTCATCGAAGCGCGCATCGAGGCCATTGAAGCGCGCGGTGGAAATGCCTTCAGCGAGTTCAGCCTGCCCGAGGCCATCTTAAAATTTCGTCAGGGCGTGGGCCGCCTCATCCGCACCAAGACCGACACCGGCATCGTGGTCGTGCTGGACAACCGTGTGCTCAACAAGCGCTACGGCCAGGCCTTCCTCGACGCCATTCCCAAGTGCCCGGTGGAAGTGGTGTGAGACCTCCCTTGACGCGCCGGTAGCCTCCGGTTAGGCCAGTGGCTAACAAGCACCCAACAAAACTTAAACAACAAACCTGCTGGTGCAGAAAAGGTGGCGGCTGGGATCTGTGGAATTCTTCTGGGTGCGCTGGGCATCCACAAGTTCATCTTCGGCTACCCCAAAGAGGGCGTCATCATGCTGCTGGTGAGCGTGCCGACCTGTGGACTGGGCGCTTTCATCATGGGCATCATCGGCCTCATCGAGGGCATTCTCTATCGCACCAAGAGCGACGAGGCCTTTGTGGCGACCTACGTCACCAGCAAGAAGGGTTGGTTCTAGCCAACCCGCCGCCCAATCGGTCAAAGCCACCGCACTGAGATGGACGCGGCGCTATTGGAAACGAAAAAGCCGCCGGCACGCGCCGGCGGCTTGAGAGTGAAGCGGCGTTACGCCTTCGGCAGCAAGTCGGCGACGAGGGCTTTCTCTTCCTTCAGCTCGTTCTCGGTCGCGGTGATTTTCGCGCGGCTGAACTCGTTGACGGGCAGGCCTTGCACGATTTCCCACTGCTTGCCGTCGGTGCGAATCGGGTAGCTGAACATCAGGCCCTTCTCGATGCCGTAGCTGCCGTCCGAACAGACCGCGACGCTGAACCAGTCGCCTGCGGGCGTGGGCGCGGTGAGGCGGCGGACGGTGTCCACAACCGCGTTGGCCGCGCTGGCGGCGGAGCTGAGGCCGCGGGCCTCGATGATGGCCGCGCCGCGCTTCTGCACAGTGGTGATGAAGTCCTTCTCCAGCCACTCGCGATGCCCGATGACGTCGGTGGCGGGGCGGTTCTGAATCTTCGCGTTGAAGAAGTCGGGATACATCGTGGAGCTGTGGTTGCCCCAGATGGCGAGGTTGGTGATGGACTCGACGGGCGCGCCGGCCTTCTTGGCGAGCTGGGTGCGGGCGCGGTTTTCGTCGAGGGCGGTCATGGCGAAGAACTGTTCACGCGGCACGCCGGCGGCGCTGTTCATCGCGATGAGGGAGTTCGTGTTGCAAGGGTTGCCGACGACGAGCGTGCGGACGTCGCGCGCGGCGTTCTTGGCGATGGCCGCACCCTGGCCGGTGAAGATTTTGCCGTTGGCGGTGAGCAAGTCCTT
>SXGQ01140235.1_pt1 | contig 17298 bp, 9 predicted proteins | sample 3178371 | NCBI WGS metagenome assembly SXGQ01 (sample SAMN11356859, study PRJNA531348) | freshwater metagenome | isolation source: freshwater sample F1-20 | place: China: Fuxian Lake, Yuxi | collected 2017-12-25 | reverse complement strand
GATCAAGCTCGCCGAGGACGGCGAGGTGCTCGTGCGCGCCGACGCCGTGATGACCGGCTACCGCAACCTGCCCGACAAGACCGCCGAGACCATCGACGCGGACGGCTGGCTGCACACCGGGGACATCGGGGAGTTCGACGACGACGGCTACCTGAAGATCGTCGACCGCAAGAAGGAGCTCATCATCAACGCGGCCGGCAAGAACATGTCGCCGTCGTTCATCGAGGCGACGCTGAAGTCGGCGTCCCCGCTCATCGGGCAGGCGTGCGTCATCGGCGACGGGCGCTCCTACAACACCGCGCTCATCGTGCTCGACGCCGACTTCGCGCCGATGTGGGCCCAGCAGCAGGGCATCGAGGACGCGTCGCTGGAGTCGCTCGCGCGCGACGACCGGGCGCGGGCCGCGGTGCAGGAGGCCGTCGACGCGGCGAACGCCAAGCTCAGCCGGGTCGAGCAGATCAAGAAGTTCACGATCGTCGAGGGCGACTGGCTGCCCGGGGGCGACGAGCTGACCCCGACGATGAAGCTCAAGCGCAAGCCCATCGGCGCCAAGTACGACGACGCCATCAGCGCGATGTACAGCTGACGCGGAGGCCGCCGTACGCTTCGGGCGTGCTTCTCGGCCGCGACCACGAAGTCCAGGCGATCCAGCGGCTCATCGCTGACGTTCACGCCGCGCGCGGGCGGTCGGTCCTCATCACCGGGGAACCGGGGATCGGGAAGACGGCGCTGCTGGACCACGCGCGGGCCCAGGCGACCGGCACGCGGGTCATCGGCACGGTCGGGGTGGAAGCCGAGGCGAACCTGCCGTTCGCCGCACTCGCCGATGTCGCCGGTCCGCTCATCGAGCATCTCGACGCCGTGCCGACGCCGCAGGCCGACGCGATCCGGGCGGCGCTCGCGCTCACCGATGCGCCGCCACCGGCCGGAGACCGGCTGGCGGCCTGCGCCGGGCTGCACGGGTTGCTGCGCGCGGCTGCGGCGCGCCAGCCGCTGCTCGTGCTGGTCGACGACGCGCAGTGGCTCGATGGGCCATCCGCCGAGTGCCTGGGGTACGCCGCGCGCCGGCTGGACGGTGCGGCGGTCGCGGTGCTCGCCGCCGCCCGCGCCGACACACCGGTCCCGGCGCTCACGGGGCGCCCGATCACCACCATGGAGGTCGGCGGCTTGGAGGAGATGCACGCTGCCGCGCTGCTGCGCTCCGTGGCCGGCGAGCTGGCGCCGTCGGCCGCCGAGGCGCTCCTGGAGGCGGCGCACGGCAGCCCACTCGCGCTCCTGGAGCTGCCGTCGCTGCTGAGCGACGAGCAGCGGCGCGGCGTGCAGCCCTTCACCGCGGCGCCCGCCCCGGGCGGGGATCTGTGGGAGGCGTTCTCCCTGCGCCTGGCGCGGCTGAGCGCGACGGCCCGCACGGCCGCCCTGGTCGTGGCGCTGTCGGCCGATCGCGCGATCGGACCGGTGGTGGCCGCGTGCGCCGACCTCGGGGTCGGCGTGTCCGCGCTGGAGGAGGCAGAGCAGGCGCGCATCGTCCGTCTCGACACGAGCACCGCGACCCTCACGCATCCGCTGTTGCGTGGGGTGGTGGTCGAGAGCGCGCCGGGAACCGAGCGACGTCGCGTCCACACGGTCCTCGCGGCGCACGCCCGTCCCGACGCCCGGGCCTGGCATCTCGCCGCGGCCGCCGTCGGCCCGTCGGCCGAGGCCGCCGCCGCGCTCGACGGAGCCGGTCACCGCGCGATGGGGCGCGGCGCGCACACGGTCGCGGCCGACGCGTTCCAGCGGGCCGCCGAGCTCACGGACCAGACGACGCAACGCGTGGGGCGCCGCGTCCAGGCCGCGGTGGAAGCGGCCTACGGCGGGGAGTACGAGCGGGCGGCGACGCTCCTCGACCGCGTCCTCGACGAGGTGACGGAGCCCGGGGTCCGTCTCGTCGCCCGTCACCTCCAGGCGGTCATCGCGCTCGTGGGCGGCATCAGGCCGGTGCTGGACAACTACGAGGTGCTGGAGAGCGAGGCGCGTGCCGTGGCCGGGACCGACCCGGCCGTGGCGGCGACCCTGCACGCCGACGCCGCGATGGTCTGCGTCGTCGGCGGCGACTGCCGTGGAGCCGTCGCGTCGGCGCGGGCCGCCGCCGGCGCCCTGCCGGCCGATGCCGACGCGACCGCGCGCTGCCACGTGCAGGCGATCCTCGGGATGACGCTCGCGCTGCGCGGCGACATCGAGGCCGCCCGCCCGGCGCTGCGGGCGGCAGGCGAGCTGCTGGGCGACGTCGACCCGCTGTCTCCGGTGGCCGGGTCGATCTCCTTCGCGCTGCACGGGCGCATCTGCCTGGGCGACGCGGCGCTGCTGCGCGACGAGGTCCTCCGCATCGCGGACGCGGTCCGGGCGGCCGGCGCGCGCGGGCTCGTCCCGCACCACCTCCTCGTCGGGGCGGACGCGGCGCTGCGCCTCGGCCGCTGGGACGACGCCGCACGCGAATCCGACGAGGCGGCCGAGATCGCGCGCCTCTGCGGACAGCGCGGTCCGCTCGCCGCGGCGCTCGTCGTCCGCGCACGCCTGCACGCCGCGCGCGGGCGCGAGGAGGCATGCCGCGCCGATGCGGCCGAGGTCCTTGCGATCGCCGACGCCGCCGGGTACGCCACCTCGGCGCACGGCGTCCAGGCGGTGCTCGGGTTCCTGGAGCTCGGCCTCGGGCAGATGGGCCGTGCGGTCGAGGTGCTGGAGCGTGTCGCGGCGCGCGCGCCGGAGATCGGCATCACCGACCCGGTGACGATCCCGTGGGCCCCCGACCTGGTCGAGGCCTACTGCCGGGTGGGGCGCCTCGACGACGCCCGCGCGCTCACCTCCCAGGTGCAGGCGAACGCCCGAGGCGGTGGCGTGCCACTGGCACGCGCACTCGCCGCGCGCTGTCAGGGCCTGACGGCGGAGGCGGACTTCGATGACGCCTTCACCCGCGCGCTGGCGCTGCACGATGAGATCACGAGCCCGTTCGAGCGAGGGCGCACCCTGCTGGCCTGGGGCGCGCGCCTGCACCGGGCGCGCCGCCGGGTCGAGGCCCGGGAGCGCCTGCGGGCCGCCCACGAGGTCTTCGTCGCCCTGGCCGCGACGCCGTGGGCCGGGCGCGCGGAGGCCGAGCTGCGAGCGGCCGGGGCCGTCAGCCGGCCGGCCGTCGGCGACGACGACGCGCTGACGGCCCAGGAGCACCGGATCGCCCTCGCGGTGGCGCGGGGGGCGACGAACCGCGAGGTCGCGGCGGAGCTGTACCTCAGCCCGAAGACCGTCGAGTTCCACCTCGGGCGGGTGTACCGCAAGCTCGGCGTGCGTTCGCGCACCGAGCTCGCGGCACTGGTGGCCGAGGGGGCCCTCGCGGGCGACTGACCCGCTACTGCAAGCAGAGCACGTAGGCCTTCACGTCGACGGTGGCCAGGCCGCCCGCCACGTTCGTGGCCTTCGCGTTCCAGTCGGTGAACGGGTTGCCGTCGACCGGGGTCACGCCACCGCCGATGGACGGGTGCGAGCCGTGGAAGATGGCGTCACTCGCCGACTGCTGGGTCATGCCGCCGCCGCCGACAGGCGTCTCGCCCGCGAGGCACTCGGCCTCGGCGCGTCCGGAGCCGCCGTCCGGGATGGCGGTCGTCGCCGATCGGACGACGATCGTGCCCAGCTCGCTGCTCTGGATGGCGCCGGCGTGGATGTCGATCGAGCGGACCGTGTTGTTCTCGATCTCGCGGCTGGCCACGGTCTGGCTGTCGAGGTCGTCAGCGTCGACGACGTCGACGCCGGGCAGCGCCTGGGCGGTCCCACCCAGCGCGACGGACAGGGCGATGACGCCGAGGACGGTGCCGGGACGGGGGATACGACGGAACCTGCGGTACATGGTGGGCCTCCGGGGGTAGGGGATCGGGGTGCCACCCATTGAGCCAGCACCACGGGAGAAAGGCACCGGGAGACCCCCTGGTTCGAGCCCGTTCGTCCGCCGTTCACCCTCGGTGAACACCCGTGTGGGTGGACGCACGGTCGACCCGCAGGCCCTTCGGTTTGGCCGTGCGGCGAAGGTGCTCCGGGCGGGGATGGTCAATCCTCCACTGGTGACTGGCATCGACGTCGGCCTCTCCGATCCGCCCGCCATCCCCTGGGATGAGGCGATGGCCTCGGGAGCGCCGGGACTCGGGCTGCTCGAGGCGCTGAAGCGCGCCGACCTCGACGGCCTACGCACCGACGTGCGGTCGTATCTCGACGCCGCCGGGGTGCGGTTCGGTGACGGGAGTGGGTGGCCGTTCACGGTCGACCCGGTGCCGCGCGTGCTGGGCGTCGGCGAGTGGCGGGCGTTGGCGGCCGGGCTCGAGCAACGCGTCCGGGCGCTCGACGCGTTCGTCCGCGATGCGTACGGGCCGCGGCTCGCCGTCGACGCGGGGATCATCACCGACGCGCAGATCGAGCAGACCGAGGGCTACGAGCCGCTCCTGCGCGGGGTCTGGCCCGAACCGGCGACGGCGCTGGGCGTCAGTGGACTGGACATCGTGCGCGACGACGACGGCACGCTGCTCGTGCTCGAGGACAACCTGCGGACACCGTCGGGTCTGGCGTATGCGGTGGCTGCGCGCCGCGCCGTCGTCGGCGCGCTCGCCGCGCGCGGTATCGCGACGCCGCCGATCCGCGACATGCCCGCCGAGAGCCTCGCGCTGCTCGGAGGCGCGCTGCGGGCCGCCGCGCCTCACGGCACGGACGACCCGCGGGCCGTGGTGCTGACCGACGGCCCGTCGTCGGTCGCCTACTACGAGCACGCCTGGCTCGCCGCCCAGCTCGGGGTGCCGCTCGTGACGCTCGCCGACCTCGAGCGCAGCCGCTTCGGGCGCCTGCGCCGCCGCGACGCCGACGGCCACCCGCACGACATCGACGTCGTCTACCGCCGCACCGACAGTGACCTGCTGCACGGTCCTGGCGGCGCGCTGACCCCGGTCGCCGCGGCGCTGCTGGAGCCGTGGCTGGACGGCCGCCTCGGGATCGTCAACGGGTTCGGCACCGGAGTGGGGGACGACAAGCTCACCCACGCGCACGTCGAGGAGCTCATCCGGCTGTACCTGGGCCAGGAGCCGCTGCTGCGGTCCGTCCCGACCCTGGAGCTGGGTGAGCGCGACGCGCTGGAACGGGTCCTGGACGATCCGCGCGCGTACGTCGTCAAGGACCGCCACGGCGAGGGCGGCAAGGGCGTCACCGTGTGCCGGGACGTCGACGACGCGGAACTTGCGGCGCTGCTGAGCGAGGTGCGGGCCGAGCCCGAGGAGTACGTCGCCCAGCTCGTCGTTCCGCTGTCGACCCATCCGACGGTCGTCGGCGACGGGGTGCTCGAGCCCCGCCACGTCGACCTGCGCCCGTTCGTCTTCTTCACCGCCGAGGGGCCGCGCGCGGCCCCGGGCGGACTCACGCGCGTGGCGCTCAAGCGCGGCTCGCTGGTGGTCAACTCGTCGCAACAGGGCGGGGCGAAGGACACGTGGGTGCTGAGCTGACGCGCTAACCCTGGGGAGCAACCCTGGGGGTGTCCCTGATGCCCGGAGCGCGGGCGGCGCATACGTTCGCCGGCATGAAGACGATGCATGCCCTCCTGCCCACCGCGCTCGCCGTTCTGGCGGCCGCCGCTCCAGCCGAAGCCGCCGACCCCGGAGGGAGCATCGCGTACGCCAAGGGCGGGGAGGTCTTCCTCACCGCGCCCGACGGTTCGGCAGCCACGCAGCTGACCAGCGGCGGCGGGTTCGCGTGGCCGAGCCAGGCCGACGACGGGACGGTCGTCGCGGTGCGCCAGACCGCGGAGAACGGGCGCACACCGCGGCGCCTGCATCGCATGGACCGCGCCGGGCAGCCACTGAATCCGCCGGTCGAGACCGTCGACGTCGAGAACTCGTTCTACGTCGGCCCGCTCGCGCCGAAGGTGTCGCCCGACGGCCGGCTGGTCGCCTACCACTACTTCTACATGGGGCCGGATCTCGGGATCGGTGACCCGACGGTCCCCCGCACGTCGCTGTCGTACAGCGACCGCAACACCGTCAACGGTGAGATCACCAGCACGCTGGGCGGCTACTTCACGCCGTCGTGGCTGCAGGACGGGCGGCTCGTCGCGTGGCACGCGAAGGAGCGCACGCTGCACGCCGACCTCTACAACGCCGACGGGTCGGTGACCAACTGGTTCGGCGACCCGGCGGTCTCTCCGTTGCTGACCGACGGTGAGGTCAGCCGCGACGGCACCCGGCTTGCGGCGATCGGCAACGGCGAGCTGCGCCTGTACGACGTGCCCGGCGGTCCGCCCTCCCAGCCGCAGTACCGCTGCTCGATCACCGGGCTCAATGCGCCGCACGATCCGACCTGGTCGCCCGACGGTGGCGCGCTCGCCTGGCAGGAGGCCGACGGGATCCACGTCGCGCAGCTCGGCGACCTCGGCGGGTGCGCCGCCGCGCCACGGCCGCTCGTGATCCCCGGGGGCGAGCAGCCCGACTGGGGCGTCGCGTCGCCACCCGCGCCTGCCGCGGGCGGACCGGCGCAGGGCCAGACGCCGGGGACGAGCGGTGGCGGCGCGAAGCCGAAGGTCACGCTGACGGGCCTGCGGAGCTCGGTGTCTCTGCGCACCGTGCGGCGCAAGGGCCTGACGATGCGGGTGCGCTGCGCCACCGCATGCACGGTTGCCGGGGCGCTGACCGTCGACGCCCGGACCGCCCGGCGGCTTGGGCTCGGGCGCAAGGTCACCCGGTTGGGCACGGGGAAGGCCCGTCCCCGCGCGGGCGCGACCGCGACGCTCCGAATCAAGCTGACGAAGAAGGCGGCGCGCCGGCTCGTCCGCGCTCGGTCGATTCCGGCCACGGTCAAGGTCACGGCGACCGACCCGGCGACCCGCGTCCGGAGCACGTCCACGAAGCGCATCCGGCTGACCTAGGCGCGTGACGACACCACGGCCGGAGGAAGCGCACGGTAGGCGACACCCTCCGGCCGTGGTGGCGCATACGATCCGCGCGATGGACTTCACGATCCCGCCGGACCTGCGCGAGGTGCTCGACCGCGTGCGGGCGTTCGTCGAGGAGGAGGTGCTCCCCGCCGAGGCGGAGATCACCGACCTCGACGACCTCCTGACCTCCTGGGAGGTCATCGAGCGCCTGCGCGACAGCGCGCGCGATCGCGGCATCTACACGCCGCATCTGCCCGAGCGCTGGGGCGGACTCGGCTTCGGCGTCCTGGGCATGGCGCTCGTCAACGAGATCTGCGGCGTGTCGATCCTGGCATCGCTGGCCATCAACGCGATGGCGCCCGACGAGGGCAACATGCACACCCTGCTCATGGCGGGCACCGACGACCAGCAGGAGCGCTGGCTGCGCCCGCTGGCCGCCGGCGAGATCCGCTCGTGCTTTGCCATGACCGAGCCGGACGTCGCATCGAGCGACCCTACGAACCTGCAGACCACCGCGGTCCGTGACGGCGGCGACTGGGTGCTCAACGGGACGAAGTGGTGCATCACCGGGGCCGAGGGTGCGTCGATCGCCATCGTCGTCGCGAAGACCGGGAACGACGACGCCGCGGGGCACCGCAACTACTCGCTCATCCTCGTGCCGACGGACACGCCGGGCTGGACGGTCGCGCGCCATCCCGAGTGGATGGGCGCGCACTACCCGGGCGGCCATCCGGTCATCGAGCTCGAGGACGTGCGCGTCCCGCAGGCCAACCTGCTCGGCGCGGAGGGCGAGGGGTTCGTCATCGCGCAGAAGCGGCTGGCGGGCGGGCGCCTGGCGCACGCGATGCGGTGGATCGGAGCCTCGCAGCGCGTGCTCGATCTGGCGACCGCCCGGCTGACCGAGCGCACCGCGTTCGGCAAGGAGCTCGCCGAGCAGCAGGGCCTGCAGTTCATGATCGCCGACTCGGCGATGGACCTCTACGCCAGCCGGCTCATGGTCCTGCACACCGCGTGGAAGGTCGAACACGGACTGCCGCACCGCCAGGAGGTGGCGATGACCAAGACGTTCGTCAGCGAGGCGTTCGGCCGGATCGCCGATCGCGCCGTGCAGATCCACGGCGCGGCCGGGGTCGCGAAGGACCTGCCGGTCGCGCGCATCTACGAGGACGCGCGGTCGGCGCGGATCTACGACGGCGCCAGCGAGGTGCACCGGATGGTCATGGCGCGCGCGTGCCTGCAGCTCGCGCGCAAGGGTGAGAGCACGCGCGTCGCGGCGGGGGACCTGACCTGATGGCCGTCCCGCTCGCTCCCGACGACGTCGTCGCGACCCGCGGGGACATCGCGCCCGACGCGCGCGAGCCGCTCGTCATCCTCGACACGCTCACCGCGTTCCTCGACCAGCACGGCGTCGGCGAGCCCGGCAGCACGCCCGAGCTGACCCCGATCGGCGACGGCCACTCCAACGTGACGTTCGCCGTCCGGCGTGGGGGGACCGAGGTCGTCCTGCGCCGCCCCCCGCGCGGGCCGCTGCCGCCCAGCGCGCACGACGTCCTGCGCGAGGCGCGCGTGATCGGCGCGCTCGACGGCCGCGCACGGGTGCCGAGGGTGCTTGCGGTCGGCGACGACCCCGAGCTCATCGGCGCGCCGTTCTACGTGATGGAGAAGGTCGAGGGCGACGTGCTCGTCGACACCCTGCCGGAGCACCTGTCGCCCGAGGCCGAGCGCCGCAGGGTGGGGGAGGAGCTCATCGACGCCCTCGTCGAGCTGCACGCCGTCGACTGGCGCGACGCCGGCCTGGAGGGCTTCGGCAAGCCCGACGGCTACCTCGAGCGTCAGCTGCGCCGGTTCCTCGGGCTGTGGGAGCACAACAAGACGCGCGAGGTCCCCGCGGTCGAGACGGTCGGCCGCTGGCTGGGCGAGCGCCTGCCCGACTCGCCGCCCGCGACGATCGTGCACGGCGACTTCCGCCTGGGCAACACGCTGTTCGCGCCGGGCACGCCGGCGAAGCTCGCCGCGATCCTCGACTGGGAGATGGCGACGATCGGCGACCCGCTGGCCGACCTCGGTTACCTGATGGTCATGTGGACCGACCCGGGCGATCCCGAGATCGCGGGCATGGACCTGTCGCCGGTCACCAGGCAGCCGGGCTTCCCCACCCGCGAGGAGCTCGTCGCGCGCTACGCCGAGCGCTCAGGCCGGCCGACCGGCGACCTGGGCTGGTACCGCGTGCTCGCATCGTGGAAGCTCATCGTCTTCATGGAGGGCAACTACAAGCGCGCGCGGGCCGGGACCACCGATGACCCCTTCATCCTGCAGTTCGGGTCGCTCATCGAGGACCTCGCCGCGCGGGTGGAGGACATGACGCGTGAGCACTGAGTTCGACGGCAAGGTCGCGATCGTCACGGGCGGCGCCGGCGGCCTCGGCGCCGCCACGTCGCGCGGCCTGGCGGCGCGCGGGGCGACGGTGGTCGTCTCCGACCTCGACGAGCCGGGCGGGCGGCTGCTCGCCGAGGAGATCGGCGGCGACTTCATCCCCTGCGACGTCAGCGACTTCCACGCCAACGCGCGGCTGGTCGACGAGGTCGTCCGGCGCCACGGCGGCCTGGACCTCGTGCACCTGAACGCCGGCGTGTCGACGGGGTGCAGCATCGGGGAGGACTTCGACCTCGCGCTCTACCGCCGCGCGATGGGGGCCAACCTCGACGGCGTGTTCTTCGGCCTGCACCACGCGCTGCCCGCGCTGAAGGCCCGCGGGGGCGGGGCGGTCGTCGCGACCGCGTCGCTCGCCGGCCTGGTCGGCATGCCCTTCGACAGTGTCTACACCGCGAACAAGCACGCGGTGGTCGGCCTCGTGCGCTCGGCCGGGCCCGCGCTCGCCGCCGACGGCATCCGCCTGAACGCGCTCTGCCCGGGCTTCGCCGAGTCGGGCATCACCGCACCGATCGCCGACGCGCTCGCGCAGCAGGGGTTCCCGATGATGACCGCCGAGCAGCCCGCCGAGGCGGCCATCCGGCTGTTCAGCGAGGACGTCAGCGGCGAGTGCTGGTTCGTGCAGGCCGGCCGCGAGCCGGCCGCGTTCCAGTTCCGCAACGTCCCGGGTCCCCGCACCGACTGAAGACCATGACCCCCGTCGCCCGAGGGGGGAGTGGGCGACGGGGGTGAGGCCTTGGGGGGTAGCTTCAGACGCGCCGGACGGGCCGCGTGCGGAGGTTGGTCTTGCGCTGCTTGACGCCGGGCTGGGAGACGTCCAGGCGGAACTGCAGCCGGGCGTTGGAGCGTCGGCGCAGCTTCGGGCCGACGCGCACCGCCTTGGTCCGCAGCAGGACGTTGAGCCGGTTGGCGCCCCCGCGGGGGATCGTCACGTCGACGCGCGACTTGAAGACGCGGATCGTCGCCCGCGTGCCCTTACGGGCGCCGGCGGCCTGCACGCGGATGAGGCGACGCGCGGTGCGGGTGTTCAGCGCCAGCCCCTTCGGCACCTTCAGGCGCACCTTGGTCACCTTCTTGCCGGCACCGTCGACCCGCAGGCGGATCGCGGGCCGGCCGCGCCGCAGGGAGCTCACGCGGACCGTTGCCTTCGGGGCGCAGGCCTCGACGACGGGTGTGATCGTCCGTGCCGACGTCTTGCCGCTGTGCGCGCGGAACGTCGCGGCGATCCGCGGGTTGCTCGAGCACAGGTCGCGCGCGTTGAGCAGCGGGCTCTTCGCACCAGCGGCGAGCTTCAGCTCGAAGCGTGACAACGGCACGTCCGGGATGCCGCCGAACTCGTTGACGAGCCGGTTCCCGCTCCCGAGACCGACCTTGCCGAGCAGGTCGATCGGCAGCTGACCGCGCAACTGCAGACGCAGCTGGGGCAGCGCGCTGCCCGGGGCCAGGACGAAGACGACGTTGCCGTTCAGGGTCGAGTTGAGCAGCGGCGTCACCGCGGTCGCGGTTCCGATGGTCGACGATGCCGGGCACGCGCCGGCGTCGAACTTCGCCAGCGGGCAGGCGTTGCGCAGGCGGTCCGGATCGGCGGCCACGCCGGCCGGGAGCGTGACGGCCACGGAGCTCGTGTTCGCCTCGCCGGGGATCTGGCTGACCACAGCGGTCAGGCCGGGGTGCCCGTTCTCGTTGACGTCGCGGCGCGAGCCGGTCAGCGTCGCCTCGATCTTCGGAGCGAACGGGAGCGCCTCGCAGCCGGTCGCCTGGTAGGTGGAGTTGAAGACGGCCGATCCGCCGAGGTCCGAGCCGAACGACGCGCTGACCGGCATGGGCGCGCAGTTCGTCGCGTTGAACGTGAAGCCCGGCCGGTCGAGTGCCAGGTTCAGCGAGCGGATGGAGAGTGCGATGCCCTTCAGCCGCAGCGGGACCTCATCGACGACGACGTTCAGGCCCTGGTCGTTGGGCCGCACGAAGAGCTTGGCGAGCGTCACCGAGTTGCCGAGGTCGAGCGGGCCGACCTTCGCCGGGACGACGATCGAGAGGCCGGCGAACGACCCGCCGAGGCTCTGGGTCAGGTACACGGGGCCCTGCACCGTCAGCGGGGCGGGCCCGGCGCCCGCGGTCGCCGTCACGGTGCCGACGCGCGTCTCGGCCGGGCATGCCCCGGCAGCGGCGGCGCCTGCCTCGCACTGCGGCACGCTCGCGACGCGCCCGAGCAGGCCCGGCGGCAGCGAGACCTGCATGGACCGCAGCCGCGCCTGGCGGTCTGGGCGCTCGAGGAGGGTGGAGACGACCGCGTCGGCCCCGGCCTGGGTGGGAGAGGTGGACACCGAGGCGGTGGGGCCGAACGCGGCCGGATCCGGGCAGTCCCCGGCGATTGCGACGTTCCCGCTCGCGGACGCGTCGGGTCCGCCGGAATGGGGGCTGAACAGGGCGGTGCCGGTGTAGGTGCCGCAGGCCCGCGGGGTCGCGAAGGCGGCGTGCTGTCCGCCGCGGAAGGTCAGGGTGAACTCCGTGAACGGCAGCGGCGGGATGTCGTCGAGCAGCGTGACCACGCGGCCCGTACGCTCGTCGACGCTCACGTCGCCCTGGAGCTTGATGCGCAGCGCGTCGGCGGCGCCGCTCTGCTCGGCGACGATGAACGCCCGGATGAGGGGCGTTCCCGGTGCGGGCTCGGCGAGGAAGACCCGGCCGGTCAGCTCCTCGGCGATGAGCGGCGAGCGGAACCGGACGGTGCCGATCTGGGCGGCGGCCGGGCAGGTCGACGGCGCCGGAGAGGTCTTGGCGAACTGGACGTCCGAGCAGCCGGCCAGGTCACCGGCGGAGCCGATCGTTGGGGCGAGCTCGAACCCCTCCGGCAACGCCACCACAGCGCGCCGCGGCTGGCTCTGCGCGCGGGCGGACGGGGTGCGGTTGAACGGCAGCCGCACGGTGACGGACGCCGCGGTCGGGACGTCCGCTCCCGCCGGGTCCGCCCCGACCTCCATGGTGGGCGCGAAGGGAGTGGTCGTGCACCCGGTCGGCGTGAACGAGGTCGTCCCCGTCTTCGGAGTGTCCTGGTAGAAGCTCGCGGTGATGCGGGTGGTTGCGGGAGCGCAGCTCGTCGGGTTGGTCATGAATGCCTGACCGGTTCCGGCCTGGCGGAACAGGACCATCGTCAACCGGCGGATCTGCAGCGACGCGACGCCCAGCGGGGTCGACTGGGTGGTGGGCAGGTCGCGGAGCGACGCCGTCAGCCCGCCGTCGCCGGGCGTGCGTACGCGCACCGGCGACTCGAGGACGACCTTGTCGAGTGGCGTACCGATGACCGGCAGGGTGGGTCGCAGGACGATGCCGAGGCGTGCGGGCTCGGTCCCGCGAGTGGGGATGTTGAAGATCGAGCCGTTGATCGTCTGGTTCTCGAGGGGCAGTACGGAGACCTGGATGTCGGCGCTCACGTTGGTGGATCCGACGGTGGCTCCGGCCGGGCACGAGTCGGCCTGGAGGTTCGCGAACGAGCAGGTCAGCGCCGCGCCCGTGTCCCCGACGAGGCCTGGCGGCAGGTCGAGGTCGAGGTGGCGCAGGTCGTCGCCGCCCGCGCCCACGTTGCCGAGGTCCGACAGGTTGAAGCGCAGCGTGAAGTCGGAATGCGCCCCTGCGGTGAGGTCGGCCGGACTGGCCTGCGGGTTGTCCAGAGACGCCGCCAAGGCGGCTCCCGGCACAGCGATCAGTGCCGCGGCCACAGCCACAGCGCAGACAACGACTCGACGCATCACGACCTCCCCATCAGCGCGATGCCCATCCACTGGCACCGCGGCGCTCTCTCCCTATGACGGGCCGGTTACCCGGCGCACGGTGTCTCTACACCTGTTCCCGGCATGTTGTTCGGAGGTTCAATGCGTCAGGGGGTTGGCGCGCGGCCGCTCAGCCGCGCGCCAGGGGAGTCATCCGACGCTGCGGACCGGCCGCGTGCGCAGGTCCCGGCTGCGGCGCGCGCTGTCGGGCTGGGCGACGTCGAGCCGGAACTCGAGCTGCGGGTTGCTACGCCGCCGCGTCAGCGGGCCGACGCGCAACGCGCCCTGGCGCAGCAGCACGTTCACCCGCTGTGCGCCGCTGCCGGGCAGCGTGATGTCAATGCGGGTCTTGTAGACGGTGACCCGCGCCCGGCGCCGCGCGCTGCTCGACATCCCGGCGGCCTGCAGGCGGATCAGGTTCCGCGCGCGGGTGCGGTCGAGCTGCACGCCGCGCGGGAGCTTGAGCCGCAGCTGACCGACCTTCCCGGTGGTGCCGAGCACCCGGAGACGCAGCGAAGGTCGTCCGTCGCGCAGGGAGCTGATCCGCAGGTTCGCGTTCGCGGTGCAGTCCGGCGCCTCGGCGTTCTCCGTCCGGTCCCGGGTCCTGCCGGTGTGCGACGTGAACGTGGCGTCGACCTTCGGGCGTGTCGTGCAGAGGTCCTCGGACGCGATCAGCGGGCTGCGCGCGCCGCTGTTGAGCTCCAGGCGGAACTCGGACAGCGGCACGTCCGGGATCCCCTCGAACTCGTTGACGAGCCGGGTGCCCTGGACCGACACCTTGCCGGCGAGGTTGATGTCGATCGGGCCCTTGAGCTTCAGCCGCAGCTCCGGGAGCGCGCTGCCGGGCACGAGCACGAACAGCACCTCGCCGGTGAGCGGCTGGTCGAGAATCGGCGTGCGCGCCGTCGCGGTGCCGATCACGGCGCTCGCGGGGCAATCGTTGCGCTCAAAGCGCTCCAGCGGGCACGTGCGGTCCAGCCGGTCGGGGTCGGCGGCGATGTTCTCGGGCAGGACGACCTTGACGCCCCGCGTGTTGAGCTGGTCCTCAGTCTGGCGGACCGTGACGTCGAGGCCGGGGTGGCCGTTCTCGTCGAGCTCATCGCGCCCGCCGGTCAGCTCGGTCTCGATCGTCGGGACGAACGGCACGTTCTCGCAGCCGGTCGCCTGGTAGGTGGCACCCCCGGCGCCGGTGCCGCCGAGGTCGCTGGTGAAGCTGGCCTGCACCGGCAGCGGCGAGCAGTTCGTCGCGTTGAACGTGAACCCGGGGCGGTCGAGTCGCAGCTCCAGGCTGCGGATGCCGAGCGCGATGCCACGCAGCCGGGTCGGGATGTCCGCGGCGTACACGTTCAGGCCCTGGTCGTTCGGGCGCACGTACAGCTGCGCCATCGTCACCGAGACACCGAGGTCGATCGGGCCGACCCGCGCGGGGACGACGATCGACAGGCCGGCGAACGAGCCGCCGAAGCTCTGGGTCAGGTACACGGGGCCCTCGACCGCGAGAGGCCGGGCACCCGGGCCGGCAGTCGCGGCGACCGTCCCGACGCGGGAGGCCTCGGAGCACTGGTTCGCGCGCGCCGCGTCGACGGGGCAGGCCGGCACCTTGTTGATCCGGCCGAGCACGCCCGGCGGCAGGGCCACGGCCATGGACTTCAGCCGCGCCTGGCGGTCCGGACGGACGATGCCGGTGACGACGGTCGTGTCCCACTCGGCCTGGGCGGGCTGGGAGCCGAAGCCGAGCACGGGCGCGAACGCGTTGGGGTCGGGGCAGTCGCCGCCGATCGCGATGGCACCGCTCGGTGTCGCGTCAGCCGCTCCGGAGTGCGGGGTCATCCGCGACGTGCCGGTGTAGGCGCCGCACGACCGCGGCGTGGAGATCACGGCGTGCGCGCCGCCGCGGAACCGCAGCGCGAACGACGTGAACGGCAGCGGCGGGATGTCGTCGAGCGTCGTGGTGATCTGGCCCGTCTGCTCGTCGGGCTCGACGACGCCTTCGAGCTTGATGCGCAGCGCGTCCTGCGCGCCGCCCTGCTCGGCGACGATGAAGATCCGGATCAGCGGCGCGCCGGGCGCGGGGTCGGCGATGAACACGCGGCCCTGCAGCGGCTCGGGCACCAGCGGGGAGCTGAACGCGACGGTGCCGACCTGCGAGGACGCCGGACAGGTCGACGGTGCGGCGGAGCTCTTGGCGAACTGCGCGTCCGAGCAGCCGGCGAGATCGCCGGCCGAGCCGACGGTGGGGGACAGCTCGAACCCGGTCGGCAGCTTGACCACGGCGCGGCGCGGCTGGCTCTGGGCGCGGACCGACGGGTCACGGCTGAACGGCAGCGTCACGGTGACCCCGGCGGCCGTCGGGACATCGGCGGCGACCGGGTCGGCCTCGACACCGAGGCCCGGGGCGAAGGGGACGGAGCCGCAGTCGGCCGGCGTGAACGCACCGCTGGTCGTCCCGTTGACGCCGTTGTAGGTCGTGGCGTCGACGCGGAGGACGGCCGGCGCGCAGGACGTGGGGTTCGTCAGGAACGCGTTCCCGCTGCCGGCCGTCCCGAACAGGCGCATCTCCAGGCGCGTGATCTTCAGCGCGGCGATCCCGAGCGGGGTGCTCTGGGTTCTCGGCAGGTCGCGGAGCGAGGCGGTCAGGCCGCCGTCGGTCGCGGTGCGCACCCGGGCCGGGCTCTCGAGCGCGATCGGGTCGAGCGGCACGTTGATGATCGGGATCTTCGGGCGCAGCACGATGCCGAGCCGGGCGGGCTCCGTGCCGCGGGTGGGCACGATGAAGATGTCGCCGTTGATGCGCTGGTCGGTCAGCTCGATGGCGCTCAGCTTCAGATCGGCGCGGATGACCGTGCTGCCGACGCGCGACGCCGCCGGGCACGCATTGCGCTCGAGGTCGGCGAAGGCGCAGGCGGGGGCGGCGCCGGGGTCCCCGAGCAGGCCGGGCGGCAGGTTGAGGTCGAGGTGGCGCAGGTCGTCGCCGGGTGCGCCGGTGGGGCCGAGGTCGTCGACGTCGAACGCGATCGCGACGTCGGAGTGCGCGCCCGCGGTGGGATCGTCTGGCGTGATCTGGCCGCCCGACAGCGATGGGATCGCCATCGCCGGGCTGGTTGCGGACAGGACGAATCCGACGGCACACGCCGCCGCCAGCAGCACTCTCTGCATCACATCTCCTCAGGCCCCCTGGGGTGGGGCGTCGGCTCTTCCCGCGAGGCGGGTCCCTGCACCGTCGTCTGATCCCTGAACCCGGCGACCTGCGGAAAGGAGCGGTGCCGCACCCGTCACAATCAGTGGCGATGGCCGAGCTCCGCCCAGGGACCGAGTTCGCCGGCTGCCGCATCGAAGCGGAGGTCGGCCGCGGCGGCATGGGCGTGATCTATCGCGGCACGGAGCTGCAGCTCGGCCGGCCGGTGGCACTGAAGCTCATCGCGGGCGACCGGGCCGCGGACCCGGACTTCCGCGCCCGCTTCGAGCGCGAGGCGCGCCTGACGGCGTCCATCGACCACCCGAACGTCATCCCGGTCTACGCCGCGGGCGAGGAGGACGGCAAGCTCTACCTCGTCATGCGGTTCGTCGACGGGACGGACCTGCGCCACCTGCTGCGTGAGCACGGCCCGCTGCCGGTGCGCCGCGTCGACGCGCTCATCGCCCAGGTCGCCGCGGCGCTCGACGCCGCGCATGCCGCGGGCCTGGTGCACCGCGACGTCAAGCCCGCCAACGTGCTGCTGGCGGCCGGCGCCCGTGGCGAGCACGCCTACCTCACGGACTTCGGTGTCGTGCGCCTGGTCGACGCCGAGACGCGGGTGACCGACAGCGGTGAGTTCGTCGGCACCGTCGACTTCATGGCGCCGGAGCACCTGCGCGGCGAGAAGACCGACGCGCGCAGCGACGTCTACGCGCTCGGGTGCGTGCTGCACACCGCGCTGACGGGGACGCCGCCCTTCCGGCGCGACACGGTTCCGGCGACGATCTCCGCGCACCTGCACGACGCGCCGCCGCGCCCGTCGCAGACGGACGGCGTCCCGGAGGCGATGGACGCGGTCATCGCCCGGGCGCTGGCGAAGGACCCGGACGACCGGTTCGCATCGGCCGGCGACCTCGCGCGGGCCGTGCACGCCGCGATCGTCGACGCGCCCCTGCCCGCCGGCCGCGGCAGCGTGGCGCGAGGCGAGGCGGCCGAGG
>SXGQ01003372.1_pt1 | contig 17298 bp, 12 predicted proteins | sample 3178371 | NCBI WGS metagenome assembly SXGQ01 (sample SAMN11356859, study PRJNA531348) | freshwater metagenome | isolation source: freshwater sample F1-20 | place: China: Fuxian Lake, Yuxi | collected 2017-12-25 | reverse complement strand
TTTTTTAAATAATTCGATATCATAATAAAATGTAAATAATTCAGTCACATCTTTTTTATTAATAATAACTAATGGTTTATTTTTAAATTTTTTGGTGAATGTAGCTACAGATTTAAAATTAATACCTTTTGATACACCGAATTTAAGATGATATATCTCAATAGATAATATTAGCATCAATAATATAAAACCAATTTTATTTAATTTAAATAATAGATAAGCTGTAATAATTATAAAAAATGGAACTGTGTATAAAATATATCTGTTTATAAAGATGGGAGTAATTGCACCTATGAGGTAAAAAGAAAAAGGAACAAGAGCTGAAATAAAAATAAAATAGTATAATATATTTTTACTATTGATTATTAATTTTTTTTCTTTAGTAATAATATATATGATAGATAATAAGATCAATATAAAAAATACATAACTAAAGTACATAGAATTAAAAAAATCAAGAAGATTTGAAATATTTGCTTTTTTTATCCATGTTTCTTTAATAGAGTTGGAGGTTACTCCAAAGATAAGTTCAAATTGTTTTTTCGTAAATCGTAGATAAATTAAAAATATTGTTATTAATCCTGCAATAATATTATTAATAATATGTTTCTTATAAAATAATATAATAAATAAAAATTGAAAAGGTACTATTATTGCAGCTACATAATGAGTATATACTAATAAAAAATTAATAAATCCTAATATGACTAGATTACTTTTATTATTATTTAAAATAAAATTATGAAAAGATATAATTGAAAGACTGATTAAAAAAATTAGAAATGAATAACATCTTGCTTCTTGAGCATAGTATTGTAATATTGGATGAAATATATAAATAATTGTAAAAAAAATAGCTATAATACTATTGAAGTATTTTTTTAAATAAAAACCTAAAGTGATAATTGTTAAAGAATTAAAAGTTGCGCTAAATGACCTAATGCCTAATTCACTTAATCCGAATATTTTTTCCCAAATCCACAAACAATAATAGTAAAATGGTGGATTTGAGTCCCATTCGGATTCATGTTTTATATGTCCGAAATCTAATAGTGTATCCTTAACGCTAATGATTTCGTCATAACTATAAGGCATAGAATCAATTTTAAATAATTTTAAAATAAAATTTAAAATGAAGGAGAAAAAAATAAAAATATAAAAATGATTTTTATTCATTCAATTTTATATTTCATAAATTTTAAAAAACCAACTTTATTGATATTGATTAAGTATATTCCATCTGTTAGATTTAATGACATGTTAATTATGTTAGTATTTGTAAGCCCTTCTTGAACAATTTTACCAGCATAATTATATATTTGAAAATAAATATTTTCTGAGTTTGTATTTTCGAAATTTATAATATTATTATTATAATAAATGTTTTTTTTATTTTTAGTACTTTTATTTTCATCAACCGATACAATATTATTTGAGTTTAAAATAAGACTATCTAACTTTAAAACAAAAACATCATTAGATATTGCACCATAACTTAACGTATTTCCAATCATTAAAAATCCATTATCACTTGTAGAAGATACTTTAGTTGCAACATCAATATCATAGCCACCATAAGTTGTTCCTTCAATCCAGTTATAGCTATAATCGTGAATTAAAATTGGTTGAATATCAATACTATTTCCACCATTAAATACATGTCTTGATAAAAAATATTTATTTCCAGCTTTTGAATTTGTGATACAATAAAATTTATCTTCATTAGTAAAACCACCTGCATGCTTTAAGTCTGAGATAAAATTACCATTTAAATTAGTTTTAATAATATATGAAATATTCTTTCCAGAATTATTATAACTAGTATCGTAAGAACCGCAAGAAACTATATTTGTATTATTATCTTCAATAAAATCGTAAAAAATTTCTTTTTTATTTAAATACCCTAATCTTTTTGAATCAAGAGAGTCTCCGTTATTATTTAGTTTTAATAACCAGAAATCACCATTAGTATCGCCCAAACTTTTTGTATTTCCAATTATTGTAATTTTATTGTCACTAGTTATTTTAATTGATTTTAGTTCATCATCTTCTGAGCCACCATATTTTTTTTCCCAAATTACAGCTCCATTATTTTTATTAAATTTTATTACATAACCATCTTTTTTTCCGTATTTACTTGTGTATGTTTCTCCGCAAACGATTATATTACTATCCTGAGAAAATATTAAATCGTTTCCAAATTCCCAATCTAGTCCACCAAATGATGTTTGCCAGATTAGATTGCCATTTTTATCAGTTCTAACTAAATACACATCAAATCCACCATTTCCAATTGAACTAGTAAATCCTGTAAAAATATAACCGCTATCAACTGGATCAATAATCACACTTTTACCAATATCTGCATTAGATCCTCCAAATGACTTTTGCCATATGATTTGACCAACACTATCAATTAGAAACAAATAAGCATCTGAACTTCCATTTCCAAAACTTGAGGTTGAACCAATAACGATATATTGTTTTTTTATAAATGTTTCTTTTCCACCATACCCAATATCTCTTCCCACTCCACCGTATTTAGCATAAAACTTATTAGATAATTGACTATGAAGATTTGAACAAAAAAATATCAGTAGAAATATAGATTTTATTTTCAAAATTTTGGTATGAAATAAGTTATTCATCAAATTAAATTTATTTAATTTTTTTAGCAAAACTTAAATAAAGAGCCTGAGCAAAAACGCTTTTAGGCAAAATAAAACCTTGTAAACTATTGCTGCCCACTTTTAAAAACCAATTTTCTGTATTCCAGATAATTGATGCTCCTATATTAAATCGATTATAACCTCCATAACCTGTATGTATTGAAAATATAATATTTTTTAATTTATACTCTGGTTCAATAAAAAGATATGGTTTATAATTGGCATTAAAAATATATCTAAAGCCAGAAGATAGAGCAAATAATTCTTGACCAAAATAAATTTTGTTGATTAATATTAAATTTACTGGGATATTCGTGTTAAATCCCTCGTAACGTTTGTTTGATAAATTACGCAACAAACTATCTTTGTTTAAACGATTAAGAGTTGAATCTTTTAAATCATTAATATTATTTACTTTGTAACCCTTTAAATTCAAGCTAGAATCACTACTATATTGAATACTTTTGTTATTCCAATGAATAAATCCGATATTATTTGCATTAATAGTTAATATACTTTTTTTTCCTAATTTGCTTTTGTATGGTGTTTCAAAAAGAACATCTGCACTTGCTCCTATACCATTAAAACTAATTAAGTTATTATTAGTTGCATCGCTTACAGCCATGTTAAAATTTGAATTAAAAATTATTTCACTACCGTCGCCAGAAGTATATAAATTTGATAGTTTATTTGTATTTATGTAGAATAATTGTTCGCCTTTTATAAATGAGACAGTTACTCCAATTTTCCTGATGGAGTCGATCTTATGCATTAATACACCAAATTTAATTTCTTGAAATTTTATGTAATTTAAATTACAATTCCCCAAATCAGCAAATTTATTTTTATAAGATTGGTTTCCATAAAATATTAAATTAAATAGATCTTGGCTATATGATGAATTTATAATTTCTTGATTTTTGATTCCAATTAAATAGTCAAATTTTTCATTTCCTTTATAAAAAGTACACAAGTTGTAATTAAGATTAATTCCTAAATTATTTTGTTTATTTAAATGTTGTGAAGATTGTTTTTTTATTGTTGGACTGATGTATCCACCCCAAATAAATTTATTTGCAAGACTATTGCTCATTCCATTACTTCCAGCATCAAAACTAATATTAGAACAGATACTTCTACCTGTATTACTATAGTTTAAGAATTCAGTATTATATTGGGCAACAATTGTATTAGTGTAAAAACAATTAAATATTAAAACTATATTTGAAATTTTAATACTAAATTTTATGATTACAGTTTTGTTCTTTTTTGAAAGAAATAATTGCGTCTTCATAAAATAGAATAAATTTATAACATTAAGTGTTAAAGATTTATTTTAAGCTCTAATTTAGTAAAATTAAGTAGAGTTTAAAATTAAAAATCAGGATAAAACCCTGATTTAAATCGATAATTAATAATAATAAATTAAATTTTATTTTTTTCTTGGGCCAATGAGCATTAACATTTTTTTTCCTTCTAAAAAGGGTAATTGTTCTGCTTTACCCCATTCTTCCAATTCGTTAGCAAAACGTAATAGTAAAATTTCACCCTGAACTTTAAATACTATTTCACGGCCTCTAAAAAAAACAAATGCTTTTACTTTACAACCCTCTTGTAAAAACTTAATGGCATGATTTTTTTTAAAATTAAAATCATGATCGTCAGTATGTGGGCCAAAACGAATATCTTTAACAACAATTTTGGATGCTTTAGCTTTTATCTCTTTGGCTTTCTTTTTTTGTTCGTATAAAAATTTTCCATAATCAACAATCTTACATACTGGTGGGTCAACATTAGGTGCTATTTCCACAAGGTCTAAGCCTTGTTCTCTTGCCATTTCTAATGCTTTAGAAATATAATAAACGTTGGACTCTATACCATCGCCTACTACCCTTACTTGATTAGCGGTAATTCTATTATTTACTTTGTGTAATTCTTCTTTAACTCCCGGACGTTTAAATCCTGCTTTTAAACCTCTTGGTTGTTTAAATATTGATTGTTTCGAATCACCGTCTATGTTAGAAGCCGGTGGGGGTGTGTTTGGTTTTTTTTGATTGATAAGTGCCTCCGCTTTTGAATTAAAATTAAATATTATAGCAAATTTAAGAAATTAATCTTTGATTAAAATCATTTTCTATCATTTGATTCACGTATTTTACAAAATCGTTTATATTATATTCACCAATATCTCCTTTACCACGGGCTCTGAGTGATATTTTATCTTCAGTTTCTTCTTTTTCGCCAACAATTAGCATAAAAGGAATTTTATTTAATTCTTGATCTCTTATTTTTTTACCGATTTTTTCGTTTCTATCATCTACAAAACCTCTTAAATCAAAAGAGAGAAGAGTATCTTGCACTTTTTTTGCGTAATTATTATATTTCTCACTCAGTGGTAAAACAGCAAATTGATCTGGAGTAAGCCATAATGGAAAATTACCTGCACAGTGTTCAATTAATACGGCTATAAAACGCTCTAAACTTCCAAATGGGGCTCTATGAATCATGACAGGACGATGCTTTTGATTATCACTTCCGGTATATTCTAATTCAAAACGTTCGGGTAAGTTATAATCAACTTGTATGGTTCCTAATTGCCATTTTCTGCCAAGTGCATCTTTAACCATAAAATCTAGTTTTGGTCCATAAAAGGCGGCTTCTCCTAATTCAAAAATGGTTTTTAAACCCTTTTCAGCCGACGATTGAATAATAGCTTGTTCAGCTAATTGCCAATTTTGGTCGCTTCCAATATATTTTGATTTATTATCTGGATCTCGAAGAGAAATTTGTGCTGTATAATCTTTAAAATTTAAAGCATTAAATACGTGTAAAACCAAATCAATAACTTTGCAAAATTCTTCTTTAACTTGGTCTGGTCTTACAAATAAATGGGCATCATCCTGAGTAAAGCCCCTTACACGCGTTAATCCGTGAAGTTCGCCTTTTTGTTCGTAACGGTAAACTGTACCGAACTCAGCGTATCTAATGGGTAAATCTTTGTAAGATTTAGGAGATGATTTATAGATTTCGCAATGATGCGGACAATTCATTGGTTTTAAAAAGAATTCTTCGCCCTCGTGCGGGGTTTTTATAGCTTGAAATGAGTCGGCTCCATATTTTTCATAATGGCCCGAACAAACGTACAAATCTTTGAGCGCAATGTGTGGGGTTACTACTGGTAAATACCCGGCTTTTGTTTGAGCTTTTTGCATGAATTGAATTAAACGTTCGCGCAACATAGCCCCTTTAGGTAACCATAATGGCAAACCTAAGCCTACTTTTTCTGAAAATGTAAATAATTCTAATTCTTTTCCAAGCTTACGGTGATCGCGCTTTTTTGCTTCTTCCAATAAAACTAAATACTCTTTTAATTCTTTATCTTTTGGAAAGGTAATACCATAAATTCGGGTTAGCATTTTATTTTTCTCATCACCTTTCCAATATGCGCCTGCAATATTTAAAATTTTTGCTGCTTTTATAAAACCTGTATTTGGAATATGAGGCCCTTTGCATAAATCAGTAAAATTACCTTGAGTATATAGCGAAATATTACCATCCTCTAAACGCTCTAATAAATCTAATTTGTAACCATCGTTTTTATTTGTAAAATAATTAATGGCGTCGGCTTTAGTAATTTCTTTTCGAATAAAATTATTGTTTTGTCGTGCTAATTCGAGCATCTTCTGTTCAATTTTTTCAAAATCAACTGGAGATAAAATATGTTCTCCTAAATCAACATCGTAGTAAAATCCATTTTCGAGTGGAGGCCCTACCCAAAATTTAATTCCAGGATAAATTATTTCAAGAGCTTCGGCCATAATATGGGCAGAAGAATGCCACATGGTTTGCTTGCCTAAATCATCATTCCATGTTAATAGACTTAATGTGGAATCTGAATTAATAGGGCGAGATGCATCCCAAACTTCGTTATTAATTTTTGCTGCTAATACGTTTCTTGCTAAACCTTCGCTGATACTTTGAGCAATTTGAAATGAGTTTGTTCCTTTTTCGTATTCACGAATAGAACCATCTGGAAGTGTTATTTTTATCATATTTTATTTTACACCTACAAACAAAGCAGGTTTATTTTTCGAAAATAAAGATAGTATTTAATAACTAATAATTTAAACTAATTTATACAAATTATTTTACAGATTAATAAATAAAATTATCACTTCGAGTTCATTTACGATTCATTTCAAATCTGTATCGAGACGTATTGCAATATTGTTGTCGATACAATTTTTACAAGGTCAACCAAAAAGAATTTTTTGGGATGACAAAATTAATTGAACAAACAACTTGAGATTTGTCATTACAAAACTTTTTAACAATCATTAAATAATATTTATAATAAAACAAACGTTTAATGTTTTTATAAATTACTATTTTTACTTAATATACTTATGGGAAATTATATCTTCTTAGCATTAGTTCTTTCCTCTTTTTTTGGATTGAGTAAATTATTTATAAAAGTAGGCATTGATAGTTGGAAAGGTTTTGTACCAATTTATAATTTTTACTTGTTAGCAAAATTACTCAAAAAGCCCAGTTGGTGGTGTCTAATTATGATTGTTCCTGGAGTAAATATTATCATGTATGGTGTTTATGGATTTAATGTGTCTAGGGCTTTTAATAAACCAAGTAATCAGGATTTATTATTTGCTTCATTTTTACCATATATCTTTTTTGTAAAACTTGGTTATGATGATACCGCAAAATTTGTAGGATTAAGCAAATTTGAAATTGAGCCTAGTAAGTTAATTAAAAATTGGATTGACCCAATTATTTTTGCTGTAATAGCAGCTTCTATTATTCGTGGCTATTTTATTGAAGCGTTTACAATACCTACTTCATCATTAGAAAAATCATTAATGGTGGGCGACTTTTTATTTGTAAATAAATTTGCTTATGGTCCAAAAATTCCACAAACACCATTAGCCTTTCCGTTTGCTCATCACACCTTGCCATTTAGCGAAACTAAAAAATCATATTTAGAATGGATTAAGTTACCATACTTTAGATTACCTGGTTTTGGTTCAGTAAAAAATAATGATATCGTAGTTTTTAATTATCCTGATGGAGATACAGTTGCTATTGGAGATCAAAATAGTAGTTATTATGAATTAACAAGGCAATTATCATACCTAATTAAACGCGAAGATTTAAATAATGGTCAAGTCTCTAAATCGAATGATTTTTATTACAGTAAAGCATGGGAGTATATGAATAATTCAAACAATGTATTTCCTTGGAGTAATAAACCGATTGTTGAAATTCTTGCAAGACCTCCGGATAAACGAGAGCATTATGTAAAAAGATGTGTAGGTATTGCAGGGGATAAATTTGAAGTAAGAAATTCTGATATATATATAAATGATGCATTGCAACCGATGCCAAAAAAAGCGCAGCATTATTTTTTGGTAAAATGTTGTTCTCGTGTATTTGGAGAAGAGATTAATTCATCAAATGGAAGAATATCTTTAACTAATTCTACTTTATTGGATAAATTAGATATTTATGCATCTGAGGTTTCTGTTGAAGCTATTTCTAAAGACACAATTGTATATAAATTAAATATGCCAGCAGACGTCGCTAAAGAAGTGAAAAAAATCCCAGATGTAATTTCTGTAATTCGCAAAGCAGAGCAAAAAGGATACAGAGAGTCAACGATTTTTCCTCACAACAATTCTTATGCATGGAACAATGACTATTTTGGGCCTTTAATAATTCCTAAAGCAGGTATGACCCTGCCAATTGACACACATAATTTATGTTTATATAAAAAAATAATAGATACTTATGATGATGGAATTCATCAAGTGATTTGTCAAAATGGGCAAGTATTTTATGATCAGAAGCCTATAAACAGCTATACATTTAAGCAAAATTATTATTTTATGATGGGAGATAATCGTCATAACAGCGCTGATAGTAGAAGTTGGGGTATGGTTCCGTATGATCATATTGTTGGTTCGCCATTTTTTGTTTGGTTTAGTATGAAGTATTCTGAGAATAATCCTATAAGTGGAAAATCAGTAATTGGTTCATTATTTAAAAATAGCAAGGATGGTAAATTCCGTTGGGAACGCTTTTTATGTTATGTAGATGATGGTAATTTACATTCTATCAAAATTCCTTTTATTCTATCTATTCTTGGAATTTGGGGCATAAATAAATGGAATAATCGCCGAAAACTTAAACTAAAAAATAAGTCGGTATAGAAAAAAAATATCTATTAAAATAATGAACGTATTATTGGTTACTTCATATTGGCCCAATTTACATTATTTTTTTTATGTTCTAAATGGAAGTAACATAAACATAGAACAATTTGATAATTATAATAAGCAAAGTTATAGAAATCGAACTCAAATTTTATCAGCAAATGGAATTTTAAATTTAACTATTCCAATTAAAAAAAATAAATCAGAAAAAACAGTTAACTCCATCAAAATTTCTTATAAAGAAGATTGGCAAAAAAATCATTTTCGAGCCATTATTAGTGCATACAAAAATTCGCCTTATTTTGATTATTTTGAAGAGGATTTAAAAAAATTTTATTCAAATAAATATGATTTATTAATAGACTATAATTTGGACCAACTGCGATTTATTCTAAAAGTATTAAAACAAAAAAAAAATATTCAATTAACGACACATTATCAACAAAACTTGAGTTCTATTATTGATTTAAGATCAATTATTCATCCTAAACAAAGTTTTTTAAGTGATAAATTAGTTGCTAATAAATTAAATCAATCCTATTATCAAACATTCGAAAATAAAATTTTATTCACTCCTAATCTTAGTATTTTAGATTTATTATTTAATAAAGGTTTACAGGCATTAAATTATTTGAGTATTAGTGATTTATGATGATTGTTGTAATATTACTAAGTTTACTATTTTTTTTTATCGGATTTATTATTAATCAGAATAATGCGAAATATTTACTTTCTGGATATAATACTTTATAGAAAGAAGAACAAGCTTATTTCGTTTTAAAATCCTATTTAAATTTATTTAAAAATTTTCATATTTTTTTAGGTATTTCTTTTTTAATTTGCGGTTGTCTTTTAAAATATTTTGTGAGCGAAAATGCAACTGGTATTTTTTTAGGAATTTATCCTATTGTTGCATATTTATTTTTAATAATTCGTTCAAATAAATATTCAATTGGACAATCAAAAAAGACAAATAGAATAGGAATTTTTATTTTATTTTTTACTTTATTTGGTATTATTTTTCTTTTATTTTTAGGATTTCAAGAAGATTGTTTGATAATAGAAGAAAATCAAATAGTTATTGAAGGATTTTATGGAGAACGTATAAAAATAATGGATATTGATACTGTTTTATTAATTAATATAAAACCAGAAATCGCTTATAAATCTGATGGATTTGCTTTAGGAGAAATACAAAAGGGATATTTCAAAACTAAAAATGGTGAGGAAATAAAATTAATTTTAAATTCATCAAAAACACCCATGATTTTAATTGTAAAAAAATCTGGTCATAAAATTATTTATTCTACAAAAAACGAAAGTAATATAAATTTGATGGGTTATATTTCTAAATATTTAAAAAATTAATTTTTTATAATTTTATTTATTGTAGCTAAATTTCCTAATTTATCTTGAGCTTCTATTTTTAGTTTTAAATTTCCTTTTGGAATATTTTTGTCAAGTACACATTTTATTAATTTTTTTTTTGCATCATATTCAGCAAGAACCCAAGAATCATTAATATAAAAATCACATTTTAAAACGCCACTTAAATTGTCATATACAAAGTAAGAAATTGAATTTTTTTCAGAGTTTTTATTTATTTTTATTTTAGGAGGAACGGTATCTAAACCTATTTGAAATGTGCCAAAGTTTTTGGATTCAAAATATAGGGAATCGTTAATTATTTTTGGAATAATAATATTATTTTTATTATAAATAAATAATTTAGTTTTAAGGAAAGTAAATTTTTTTGGTACTTTATGTCCGATAATAAATGCCGAATTTAAATTTATATTTGATGGGTATAAAGATAATTTACCATCATTTTCTAGGGTATTTTTAATTGTTAACGAGGATGAATTATAAAGTGTATTAGAAGGTATTTTTATTAAAATATTATGTTTTGAATAATAAAAATCTTTCGAACATATAATAATAGAATCTCCTTGCATTAATTTGTTTTTATAAATACTTTTTATATTAGAACGAATATAAAATTGTAATTCTTTTTTGTTTTTATATTCATCCTCAACTGATAGTCTTAAAATATTAAAATCTGAATTATTAAGTTCAATTCTACCCTTGTTAACGCAAGTTTTATATAATGTTTTAGGAAAAAGGGTTGGTAAAAAGCATTTTTGAAATTTTTGATTGTTTTTTATATCACAATATTCATTTACATATCTATTATCAGCAAAGCTTACCCCATTGAATTTGTGTGAATAGATAAGGCGATTGTTTAGATATAAATTTGCAGAGTAAATACTAACTTTATTTCTATTTGATGATAAATCATATCCTGAAAAAGCAATTCCTATTTTTGAGTAATTTAAATTTATATGATCGTTTTCTAAAAATAAGGAATCATTTTTATTTGTTTTAATTACTAAATGTTTGTCAAATTTTGGTAAAATAGTGTCTGTGATGTCGTAAAATGCAATTTGACTTATAACTGGCGCAGATTTATCATTTATTTTATAAAATTCTAACGGATTAATTGGTAATTCTGAAAGTTCATCTCGAATTTCAAAATGCAAATGTGGACCGCTTGAATTTCCGCTATTTCCTGAATATCCTATTAGTTCATTTTTTCCTATTAAAATGGTAAAGGGTTTTGGAAAAATTTCAACTTCAAACGTTTTTTTAAAATATTGTTCATTTTTAATTATTTCTGAAATTTTTGAAATATAAGAATTTAAGTGAGCATAAACACTAACTTTTCCGTTTGGGTGAGTTATATATATTGCATTGCCATAACCACTTGAACTTACTTTTATTCTTGATATAAAACCCGATTCAATTGCATTTATTTTTTTATTTAGTTTGCTATTTGTTGAAAAATCTATTCCAGAATGAAAATGATTAGGCCTAATTTCACCATAGTTACTAACTATTTGTTGGCTTGAATCAATCGGCCAAGCATATTGAGATTTAATATCATATTTAAATAAGTAAACCGATAAAAATAGGATTTTTTTTATATTTTTAATCATTTAAATTTATTTTACTCTTATTTATCAAGCAATAAAAAAAAACAAAAAACAAAACACCAGCTGAGGTTTGAAGCATGCTCTCAACCAAAAAATTTAAACTAATTATAATAAAAAAAACTATCTTTAATATGTCTTTTTTATTGTACGCAATAAATATTTGACCAATACTAATTAAAAATAGTGATAAAAATCCTAAAAACCCAATTCCAATAAAAGTCTGTAAAAATTGATTGTGAGCATTTAATTTGCTGGAATAGGCGCCTTCCAATCCATTTGAATTATATCTTTTATAAAGCTCATCATTTGCATCGCCAACTCCGGTCCCTAAAATAAAATTATTTTTTATAAGAATAATAGATTCCTCCCAAATCAGTAACCTAACTGCGGTACTTTCTGAGGTTTTTTTATCTTGATTTTTTGAGAAAATATTTGTTAATGAATTAAATCGGTCAAAGCTATTTGGTAAAAGTTTATTTATTGAAATTACTATTAATGATAAACTGATTATAAAAATCGCAATATTTTTTATACTTAATATTGTTTTAAATTTATAATAAAATAAAATTATAATGGTAATAAAAAATGAAATAATTCCAATTTTTGAAGCGCATAAAATTATGCAAATGCTAAAAATTAATATAAAAATATACGAGCTGTAAATTATATTTTTTTGAGAATTAAACCAGTTATTAAAATAAATGATAATGATTGAAATGGCTAAAAGTAAATACATTGAAAAATATGCAGTATGCAAAAATTTTGAAAATAATGAATAAAAAAAGTATTCAGAGTGATTGTTATATTTATAAATTATAGCTCTGAATATAATATAAATGCAGGCAGAAAGGCAGCCAGTTACAAAGGAAACAAAACATTTTTTTATTAATTCTATGGGCCATCGAAAGCAAAAAACAAGATATGGTATTATAATGAAGCTTAGTTTTATCTCTATGGAAAAAAGGGATTCAATTTTATTATTGGACATTAGAGCACTTATTAACGTGATAATAAAAAACAGAAAGCATAATTGAAGATTTTTATTTAATAATCCTCTTTTTAGTTCTTGTATTTTAATATTTATTAATGAAAATAGGCACCATATTATAATAATATGGGAAAGAAATAGAGTTCCAAAAGGCAAACAAAAACTAAATAAAATCGGGAAGAAATAAAATAATCTATTCTTTAATGTTTTTCTATTTCCTAATTGCAAATTCATTTTACTAAATTATATATGTCTTCAATTCTTAAATTATTTTATTTTAAATAATTATTTATAAGGCTTTTATTTAGCATTTAAAATTGTGATGTATTATATTTTTTATTATAAAAATTTATTTTTTCATACTTATATTTTAAATTTATTAATGTAAAAACACTTTTATCAACTTAGAGTAAATTTTAATTATCTTGATAGATTCTTTTGTTTTTGTGATGGTTTTTTTCTTAAAATATAGAAATGCGAGATGCCGTATAAATAGCCCAAGCCATAACTGATGTGAAGAATTAAATATGTTTTAAAAATCCCAAAAAATTCTTTTATACAAATAGAGTTTTTTACACTTAAATAAAACGCTATCAGTAAATAAACAAAAAACGGCAAAAGAGTTAATAAAAACGAACCTTTTAATTTTAAAAACAAGAGGGGTACAACTATTAAATAAACAACAAATAATGGAGGCGCTAATTGCCTTAATGTTGTTATTACAGCATGTTTTTTATTTACAAAAACCTTCCAATATCCATATTGAAAAAACTGTTTAAATAAACCTAAATAACTACTTCTAACATAATATTTTAATGAGATTGAGTTTTCAATCCATATTTTGCCTTTAGATTTTTTAATTCTAAAATTAAAGTCATCATCTTGATTACGAGCAAGTTTTTCGTCAAAAAATCCTATTTTATCAAAAACAAATTTAGGATACATTGGACTAGTAACTGTATCTGTAAAACCAGACTTTAAAAGCAATCTAAAATTACCTAGTCCCATTCCAAAAGAACTATTCATCGCTTTTGAAATTATCTCACTCTCATAATTAGTATAGGCATTAATTAATTTACCTCCAACGCACCAAATTTCTGTTTTAGAAATTAGAATATTTATTGATATAATTATATATTTTTTTGAAATAATATGTCTAGCACCCACAATTTGTAAATAATCAAAAATGCTATAATTTATCCCAATATTAAATGCAAATGGAGTTAATTGATCAATATTATCAACCAGAACTAAATTAGAATATTTAGTTTTTAAGTCACTAACAATTTCTCTTGTTCCATCTGAACTCATTCCATCCACAACTATAACAGTCATTTCAATATTTTCGGTTAGATCTGAAGAGAAAATTGAATGTATACATTCTGCGATATGATTTTTTTCATTTCTACAAGGTATTACAACAGAGAGTTTCATTTTAATATTTTCTTCGTTTTATACGAACCTTTTAATAAGTTAATTAAAAAGTGATTTTTTTTATAAATAAATATAACGTTCCTTATACATTTGAATTAATACATTTGAATTAATTAAAAAATGAATCAATTTATTTAGTGATAATAGCATTTAAATAGATGTTTTCTAATTTTTTTACTTCAGTTTCCCAATTATATTTTTCAGTTACAGCTACTCTCCCATTTAAACCCATCATTTGGGCCTCAGCCTCGTTATTAAATAAATATTCTATTGCCTCTACTATTTGATTTAAATTAAAAGGATCAACACAAATTCCACATTTATTTTCAGTTAATATTTTTTCCCACAGAGGAAAATTTGAAGCAATAACAGGTATACCTGCATGCATATACTCAAACATTTTTATGGGTAAAGATTCCAAATAATTCTCTTTTGGATGTAAAGTGACTATTCCAATTTTTGATTGATTAAGCAATTGAATAATTTCATTTCTTCCTATTTGACCAAACTCATTAACTTTTTCCCATCCACGTATTGAAACTAATTTATCTCTTAGAATTAATGGAGAATATGAGCCAGCCAAATTTAATCGATAAGGAATTTTATCCATCACTTTTATTAATTCATTAATTCCCCGAATAACTGTAATACCGCCAACATAACAAATTTCATTTTTTCGAGATTCCCAAGGTATTAATATATTATTTTCTTTTAATATAGGATAATTACATATAGCAATAGAATTTGGATTAATTTTTAAATATCTATTTTCAATTGTAGGTGTAGATGCTACAATATATGATAATTTTTTTGCAATATAATTTTCAAATGTCTCAAAAATTAATGAAATTATTTTTCTAAGATTTTTTGGAATCCAATGTTTTACTAAAATTTGTCTTGGAACATCTTCATGTGAGTCATAAATCACAAATTTGCCTTTTCTTTTTAATTTTAATCCATAAGGTAAAAGTTCTGGATCATGAAAATGATAAATATCTGCATTTATTTCTAACCCTTTTTTATATAATGCATAAGCTGCTTTAACGATTCGAGATGTTCGATTAGTATATTTACAATTAACTGAAATTACCTGAACTTTATCTTGATAAATTTCCTCTGAATTAATAGCAATTAAGTATATCTTAAATCGAGCATTTTTAGCTAAAAATTTACATTCTTTATGGTATATTCGAATATCATCCGCTTTATGAGCAGAGGTTAAATGGCAAATTTTAATTTGTTTTTCCAAATTATTCTAATTTAATTTAACTTTGTATTGTTTTTCCCAAACTGAGAAGTTATACAACCTCCATTTTGTTTTTAAATCTAGTTTTTTAAAGTAAAGTTTTTTTAAATGAATAAAATTATTCAATATTTCAGATTGTTGAATTTCTTTAATCATTTCCTCTTCAAATTCAATAGTCCAAGTTTGTTCAGGGGCATTAAAACCCAACTTATTCTTTCTCCAAACGATTTCTTTTGGCAAAATATTTTCTGCGGCTTTACGAAGAATATACTTTGTCCATCCATCTTTAATTTTTAAGGAATTATTTGTATTTAATGATAGTTCAACTAATTTATAGTCCAAAAAAGGTAATCTTGATTCAATTGAATTTGCCATAGAATTGCGATCTTCATATTTTAATAAATGTGGTAATTGAGATGATTCTATTTCGTTTTTTTGAAGTATTGAAATATCATTATATGATTCGGAAATAATTTTTAATTCCTCTGATTCATAATCGTTTAAAATTTCAGACTTATAAAATGAATTTTTTAATTTTAATCGTTTTAATCTTAATTTATAATTTGAAAAATAAAATTGATATTTTATTGACTCTATCAAACTTAATTTAGAATTTTTTGAAGATTGTAAAAGTGCTTTTAACTTAGCAATACCTTTTTTTGACTTAACTATTGCTGGATAATAACGTTCGTATCCCAATAAAGTCTCATCTCCTCCCTGTCCATCCAACATTACAATACATCCTAATTCTTTAGCCTTTTTAAAAACAAAATATTGCATTATTATAGATAAACTTCCAAAGGGTTCTTGTTGAATTTTAATAATTGATTGAATGTTCGATTTAAAGTCAGAATATGAGGGCTCTACAAAATTTAAATTGATATTTGAGATTTTAGAAACAATTCTAGCAAATTCACTTTCATCAGTTTTAGATTCTGATGATTTAGCATGAATTGCCATAAACTTTTCACTTGAATTTTGATAAAGTTTCGAAGCATAGGCTGAAATAGTACTACTATCAATACCTCCACTTAAACAAGTGCCTATTTTTACATCTGAGCGTAATCTTAACGTTATGCTTCTTTTTAATTCCTCAATATAATCATCTGTAGTAGTATTATTCTGATTTTCTACTTTTAAATTATAGTATCTTTCAATTTGATATGTGTTAGTTTGTAAATTAAATACCAAATTATGCCCTCCTTTTAATAAATAAATATCCTTGAAAAATGTTTCATTTGAACATTCTTCAATACCACTAATTAGATAATCTAAGGCAATTTTTTTATTTAAAAGCCTATTTTGCAAAAAAGGTAACAGTTGAGAAATTTCTGATCCAAAAGCAAATAAATAATTATTTTCAAAATAATAAAATGGTTTTACTCCAAAACGATCTCTACTACAAAATACTATTTTTTGTTTTATATCAAGTATTGAAAAAGACCACATGCCATTAAAATAGTTAACACAATTTTTACCCCAATAATGATAAGCTTTAAGAATAACTTCAGTATCTGAATTTGTAATGAAATTATAATCTTTTAAATTAGACTTTAGTTTAGCATAGTTATAAATTTCTCCATTAAAAACTAGAGTATATCGTCCTGTGATATCAAAAAATGGTTGGTTAGCAAATTCTGTTAAATCAATAATAGATAATCTAGTATGTCCCATTGCCATATTATTTGCAATATGGACTTTATTTGAATTAGGTCCTCTGTGAGATAAACAATTAGTCATT
>SXGQ01442840.1_pt1 | contig 17301 bp, 21 predicted proteins | sample 3178371 | NCBI WGS metagenome assembly SXGQ01 (sample SAMN11356859, study PRJNA531348) | freshwater metagenome | isolation source: freshwater sample F1-20 | place: China: Fuxian Lake, Yuxi | collected 2017-12-25 | reverse complement strand
CGAGTCCGAGTCCGAGTCCGAGGAGGATGAGTTCATCAGCCATCTCAAGAAGAAGTATACTGGGGGTGGTGGCCACAAGGCCCGCGAGGACGCACCGGCAATCGAGCTGAACGATGACGAGGAGGACTACTTTGTCGACCTGCCCAAGTCGAAGCGTCGTCGCCTCAATGAGCAGATGAAGCGTCTGTCGTCGCTGATCGAGGAGGGCGATGTTCCCTTCAAGTTCCGTGTCCTCGAGCTGCCGATTCCTGACTCGCTGAAGGCGGCTGTCATCAAGAAGGTCGACATCCTGAACGAGATGGACAGCTCGGAGGGATACAAGCTTCGGACGTGGGTCGAGTCGTTTCTTCGCATTCCGTTCGGAAAGATGGTCACGCTTCCGGTCAAGCTGTCGGACGGTCCCGAGCCGTGTGCCAAGTATCTGGCGAACACGCGTGACATGCTGGACAAGGCTGTCTACGGAATGGCTACGGCCAAGACGCAGATTATGCAGACGCTTGCCCAGTGGATTTCCAGTCCGGGGTCTTTGGGCAATGTCATTGCTCTCAAGGGACCTCCGGGTGTAGGCAAGACGAGCATCGCCAAGAACGGCGTGGCCAAGGTCCTTCAGCGTCCGTTCGAGTTCTTCTCGCTGGGTGGTGCCTCCGACTCCGCCAACTTTGTCGGCCACTCCTTCACGTATGAGGGGTCGATGTGCGGCCGCATCGCCGACTCCCTCATGACAGCTCGGTGCATGAACCCGGTTCTGTATTTCGATGAGCTGGACAAGATTTCGACCACATCGCACGGCGATGAGATTGTGTCCATGCTGATTCACCTGACGGATCGGTCGCAGAACACTCAGTTCCATGACCGCTACTTCGCCGGCGTGGACTTTGACCTGAGCCAGTGTCTATTCGTGTTCAGCTTCAACGACGAGTCGAAGGTTCACCCGATTCTGCGTGACCGCATGCAGGTGATTAACTGCTCGGGCTACAATGCGGAGGACAAGAAGAACATTCTCACCAAGTATGTGTGGCCGCAGATTCTGGACCGCGTTCAGCTGACGGGCCAGCTGACCCTGACAGAGGATGCGGTGAAGTACTTGATTGAGGAGTTCAGCAAGGAGGAGGAGGGTGTTCGCACGCTGATTCGGGCTGTCGAGTCGCTGGTGACTCGCATCAACCTGCTCCGGATTGCGGATGAGAAGACTGCGAAGGACTATGTCTTCTACAAGAAGATCACGCTGCCCTGCACGCTGGACGTGGACACGGCACGCCACATCTTGAAGGACACGGCCGCCGTGACAAACGAGTCGTGGCGTCAGCTCTACACCTGAATCCACTCCAGGCTGGCCACTGGAATGTCAATCATACGCGGATTGTCGTCCATGGTGGAAAAGACGCACGTCAGCGTGGTGAAGGCGGGATCGGGCATGCAACCAATGCAGTACTCAATCGTCTTGGCACGGAACACGAAGGGGCGACTGATACTTTTTACCTTGTAATGCTCGCCAAGCCGCACAAAGAGGTGGAAGTACTTGCGAGGCTGGCAGTACTCAACCGTGTGGACCAACGCCCACGTTTCGCCGGGATACTGGGGTGGCTGGAATGTCACGGCCGATCCCCGGAAGTGCTTGAAATACCACGGCGTCTCGTGCTGGGTGTGAATGGCCAACTCGGTGCCGTGAATCGTGCCCACGCGAAGAGGACTCCATCCATAAATGATATGGTCGGTGTTGTTGATGGCAATCCAATTCTTCTCACACTCCTGGTTGCCTGGCGAATCCAAAATACGACACTCCGAATACAGACCCTGAATAGGGTCGTACTTGGACTGGAAGATGCGAATCTTATCTGTGTACTCCCACGTGGTCGCAGTGCAGCAGGTCTCGCCCGCTCCGTTGGTGTACACGCGGACATCCTCCAACCCCACGATATGAGCACCTGGCTTGCGAGCCAATGTGACCGAGTCGTCACGCATCTTGGTCACCTCACCTGTCTCAGGATTGTAGAAGGCATTCTGTGTCCGCACCGTCGAGTTCTCGCGAACCACACCGTCCTCCTTCATGAGATACGACCCTGTCTGCGGGTTGATGGAGTAATTCACAAAGCGGACATTGTGGTAGACCTTTCCGCCCCGCATGAAGAGGGAGACGGACGTGGGATGGTAGTCCTCGCCAAAGAGATCGCGGTCAATCGGATGGGCCTTGGATGCGAATGTCAGTGGCTCAATGTAGAAGGGCATGTTTGTGTACACATTCTCCTGGTGCGGGCGGTTTTTGAGCAGATAGCGAACCGACTCGTCGAGGCCCCGGCGGCACTGACCAATGTAATAAAAGAGGATCGTGGCCTCGTATTCAAACAGCCCAGTGTACACATCCGTCTCCACGAACAATGCATCCGTTGTCATGGGAATCCCCAGACCGACCTGGGTATAGTGATACGCCTTGTGATGCTGCGAGTTCTCGCGGAAGTACTTGGCTAGCTGATACATAGGTTCCGCACGAGATGGACGGCGTTCGTGAGCCTTGAGCATCCACTGCTCGAATTTCGGAATGTTCTTCAAGGCCAACCACGACTTGCCAATCATGTAATGGCTATACCACAACTCCTCCTCCCATCCGCCAATGGCAATCCGCTTCTTGTACATGGCAATGCACTCCTTCAGCTTTCCGACACCATTGTAGGTCTGGGCCAGGTAGAACATGTAGCGTCCATTCTCCGGTTCGTCAATCAGGCCCTGCTCCAAAAGACGAACATCCCGTTCAAATTTATCCGCCTTGCATCCACCGTCGTTGCGGTCGTCGATATAACACACGGAGAGCGGAAGACTCTTTGTCGGCCCATCCCAGTACTCGTGGGTCACTCCGCGGCACGTCCACGGATGCTCCATGTGAACAATACGAGCATTCGGATACTCGAGCGTGCCGGCCTTCTGAATCACCGTATAGCCCGTCCGTTCCAGCGGATGGGTCTTCAGGTTTCCGCGAACGAACACCATGTCCGCATCAAGCAGCAGACCGAATGTATCCGTCAGGTCCCATCCGGTCTTCTTCAGGTAGGTCTGTGCGTTCCGAAAGCTCACTGTGCGGTTATATCCAAAGTCCTTCCACGGCTCGTGCGTGAGACACCCATCATGCGTCTTGAGGAACTCGCTGGCAATTGCACAGGACTCGTCCGTAGACCCCGTGTCGCAGATACAAAATGCAGAGACAAGGTCGGCCACGGACTCTAGGCAGCGTTTCAGAATCTTCTCCTCGTTGCGAATCATGAGGATGAGCACGAACGTCGGCATCTGCGTCGGTTTAGTGAAACTCATTGACTCGTGTGTAAACAAATGAGCACTGAGTTTGTCAAGTCCTCTCTTCGCGAGAACTTAACGCGTGTGCTTGTCCCGCACGTTGCCGATGGTCTGTGGAGCATCTACGATTCCGCCAAGAGTGCGTGCGAACGCAACGGGCAGCCCGACCAGATTCTCAAGACCTTTCAGAACCTGTTAACGCAGATTCCCAAGTGGAGCCCCGAGACGCTCCAGAAGGAGGTTGACCGCATCGCCCTCGCCTCGAAGTGCGAGTATCTCGAGGATCTTCTGCTTGGTGTGTTTGTCAGCTACATCCGTGCCTTCGCTACGCTTCAGCAGGCTGAGAAGGCACACGTGGACATTGACTTTACCCGTCCGTCGGTCAAGACGTTTGTCCACCGCCTGTACAACCAGGCGGCCCGTCTTGCGTGGTCGTCGGCTTACCTGTTCAAGACGCTTGGCGTGACGTCCGAGCAACAGGCTCGCAACCGTCGTGATATCGAGACAATGATTGGAGATGCAATGAACGAGGTCATTGACAGCTTCATTCCGTGGAAGGATATCAGTCGTGCATATTTTCAGAGTCAGTCGTCGGTGGAGGCGGCTCCGGCTGAGGCTCCTGCCCCGGTCTCGGCTCCGACCCCGGCACCGGCCCTTGTGGAGGAACCGCCGAAGGCCGTCCAGTTCGATGAGGACGACGACGACGAGTCGGATGGACCCCCCGCAATTGCTCTCGGCGAGACGGTGGAGCTCGATGATTCGGAATTCGAGACAGACGACGACAATGACTCCGTGAAGCTCGAGCCGAAGGAAACAGTCTCGCTCAATTTGTGAATAGAAAAAAGTAGTGTGCGAAACAAATGACGTCTGAGCTGTACACGTATGGTATGATCGTGGGTGCGGTGGTGGTGGTTGCGATTGTTCTGTATGCAATGGATCGCCGAGGCAAGGACCTGCCGATTGAGATGACAGACGCGGCCAAGGTGGGGGGTGCGGCCGGCGTTCTCACGGGCGGAATCGTATATGCACTCGGAGGTGCCGATGCCGCTGAACCCATGGTGTCTGCCGTGCAGGACATGTTTACTGGCAAGCCGTCCTTCTAGAAACTTTCTAACGAAGTAAACAAAATGTACATGTCTCTCTACGCCGCCGTGCTGTTCTTTGTTCTGACCCCGGGTGTTCTTCTGTCCCTGCCGCCGGGTGGCTCCCGCACGACCGTCGCCCTGACGCACGCGGTTGTCTTTGGCGTTGTGTGGGCCCTCACGCACAGGATGGTGTACAAGACGTTCGGCATGAAGTAAACTATTCCGCGATGACAAGCACGCTCGTTCCCGGCGATACGCTTCCCGCGTATTGACCGAACTTCAGTAGCTCCTTCCGCGGAACACCAGACTCCTTCAAGTTCCTCGCAATTGCCTTATACAAATCGAAGCCATGGTATCGGTCGTGGTTGTCTCCCTTGGCACGAAAGATGACAGACGAGCCGTCCGGAAGCGTCGTCCAGTGTTTGAACATCTCAAACAGTGGATGGAGCGTCTCCTGCTTCGGTCCATTCGGAAACATATCCCAGAACACACTTGACGCAAACCGAGCCAGGTCGAACGACGGGTTCAGCGGAATACGCGGATGCGTGTTTGTGTAGAACGGCTCTGTGTTGTACTGCCCTGCCGCTTCCTCATCCGCCTTGAACTGCGAACTCATAAAGAACCGACTGTCCTTCATTCCGGTGACACGCACGGAGAAGGTTGCACGGTCAAAGTCGATGATCTTGATGAGCACGCCGAAGGTAGGCACGCGGTATGTAACTCCATGGTGCTTGTAGGCCAAGAACTCTTCGGTTGTCGGAATGTACATGACGTTGTTTCCGTGGAGGTCGTTGTGGACAAATCCAAACGTCCGCTGGGCGTAGGCAAGTGCAAAGACAATCTGGGCAACCCACGCCGTATGGTGGGCCGGATCGCTGCTCGTCTTGAGAAGGTCATAAAACGTCCCCGTGCACTTCTCCATCACCGTCGTCACAACCGGCACCCCCGAAAAGGTTGCCCACACATAATCCTCGGTTTCCGCACTTGAAATCGACTCCTCGTCCTCGGTGGTTTCAGAGCATCCGCACGACTCAATGTCAAACACGTCTTCCTCGTCCGACTCCTCGTCATCGCTCTCCGACTCGGATGGAATCTCATAGTCCTCCACAACGCCCATTGTAACCGGCTCGGCCACCGGGTCCGCAATCACGTCCTCAGCGAACAGTTCAACATCGTCGCCAATCTGAACGGCAGCCCGCTGTCCACGCGTATGTGTGAAGGCATCACCACCAGCACCCCGCAGACGAAGCTCGAACGTCTTTCCGATATTGTCAACAAACCACTTGCGGTCGCACAAATCCTCATAGTCGTCGGAGATGTTCACTTCGTGCTTTGTCGCCATTGCGGCATACACACCGTATACCCGAGGAAAGTGAATGCACTCCGACGAAGAAAGAACCGCAGATGCCAGGGCACCGACATATGCGGCGGTGTGAGGGCTCTGCATCTGCTCGGAATATCCCTTGGCCGTCTCCGCGGGCTTGGGCAGACCGGGAGCCGAGTACTCACCCTTCATGGTCTTGAAAGGAGACAGAATCATGGTTGTCTTGCGATGTATGTCGAGCGTCTGGCCTTTGGTGGTCTTGATGTGGGTTGCATCCACAACCGATTCAATTTCTTCGGGGAATTTGATGCCATACTCAGACATGGAGGTCAACTTCTCTGTTTTGAACAGCTGCTCCAGAGACGGAAAGAACGGCTGCGGAGTTTCGAGGTTCCACGCATCTGCCCGCAGCTTCGGAACACGGTGCAGTCGGAGGTCAAGAGCCTGTGTTCTCAGATCCTTCACCATTGTGTGTTGAGCAAGGCAATGAAACATCGTAAGCAGACGCAGAACACTTTCTGCGGGACAAACAATGAACTTCCAGCTTCGCAAGTTCAATATTGATATGCTCAAAGACCGTTGCGAGATTGATTCTCGCAAGAGTCCGATGATCGTGGTCATCGGCAAGAAGGATACCGGCAAATCGTTCTTGGTTCGCGATATTCTGTACAACACCCAGCACGACTTCCCGGTGGGCACCGTCATCTCCGGCACAGAGGTGGCTAACGAGTTCTTTCAACATATGGTGCCATCCAAGTTTATCCACGACAAGTATTCGCCCCAGATCGTCATGAACGTCATCAAGCGTCAGATGAACGTGAAGCAGAACCGCAACAAGGCCAAGAATTCAGGCGGTGGAAACTCGTCCATCGATCCGCGTGCATTCCTGATTCTGGACGACTGTCTGTATGATTCCTCGTGGATCAAGGAGGAGTCTACGCGTTATGTGTTCATGAATGGACGCCATATCGACATGATGACTATCATTACGATGCAGTATCCGCTGGGTATCACGCCCAACCTGCGAACCAACGTGGATTTCGTCTTCATTCTTCGCGAGAATATCCTGGGGAATCGTCGTAGGATTTACGAGAATTACGCAGGTATGTTTCCGACGTTTGAGATGTTTTGCACGTTCATGGACCAGTGCACGGAAAACTTCGAGTGTCTGGTCATTTGCAACAATGTGAATTCCAACAAGCTGGAAGATCAGGTGTTCTGGTACAAGGCCGCAGACCACCCGCCGTTTCACATGTGCGATGCGTCGTTATGGGCGAACAATCAGCCGTTCCACTCGGCTATCCTCGCCGCGGACGAGTATAATGCTTCCGCCCTCCGTAAGAAGAGCGCCGCGCCTTCCGTGTGGGTGCGGAAGGACGGTGGCGGCGGTGCCTCCTAGTGCGACGGCCGCCTTCTGCTGCCATCGCTTGTTCTACATCACCCCGCTGCGGTGCCCTCGCACCAGGAGCCCTCTCTGCCATCTTCTTTTTAACCTCAGCACCGAGTGCTCGAAGATCCCTCGCCAGGTTGTTCTTTTCCGCTTCTGCACCGGCAAGGGATACAAGGTCTTCATAAAAGTCGGTCGTAGCCTTAGCCACCGTAGCCGCCGCCCCCTCCGCGAGGCCCTGTGCCGCCTTCGCATCTGCTTGCATGAGAGCCATCACGTCGCCCCCCTTGGCACGCGATGCATAATAGGCAGCAGCGAAGAACAAGGTTCCAACAGGATAGTCCGTCACGGCTCCTACGGCACCCCTTGCGATGGCGGTTAGGTCAGCGAACGCACTTCCGTACTTTGGGAGGATCTCTGCCCATTTGGGGCTCACGGATTTCTCAAGCGTTATGGCGAGAGACAGTAAATACTTGGCCGGTCCGGTTATGATTGTCGGATGGAGAACCGCATACGTGAGTGCACCTGCCTTTGCACCTAGAGAAGCCACCTTTAGTAGCGAGGCAAGTGCCCTGTCTATATTGCCAGGTACCCTACGCCCCGCCGCCAGGCACTGCCGAATAGCGAAACCAAGTATATTGGCTGACTGTGGTGCCGCTGTCGCTGCCGCAGTTTGCATCGCTTGTGCTGCTGCCGCGGTCGCCGCAAGTGCCTTTTTAAACTGTGCCCGAGTGACGACACCTCCCCGCATGCGACGGCGACGACGCCCACCCTCTTGCATGGCCCCATCGCCGTCCGCAGGGGGGAGTGCACCGGAAGCACGCTCCTCCGCTAGTGCTCTGTCTATTGCACTTTCCATAGCACCGAGTTCCTCTGCAGGTGCAAGTGCACCCTGTGCACTTGCTGCATCAGCAGGCAGAAGCGGCCCAAACGATTCCATGACGGATTCCTCCCACTCCGCATTCACTACGGCCATCAGAGCGGGATCGATATCAACGGCTTCCTCCATCGCCGCGGCACTCGCTAACATGCGTAACGGTCCACCATTTCCAGCCATATTCCAATCTTACTCCTTCTCAACAAATTACTGCGTCACTCCCGCATGACTCCCTCTGAAGGATGGACGGGCACGGAGGCCGTCGCGACGACATCCTCGAGCTGAGCTGCACCGCCCGTGTTCGCACGATTCACACCGGCCGCCTCCAACGCATTCGCCTTGCGACGACGCTCGTTCTCCTCCTTCTGCTTCTTGATCGACTCCTCACGCTGGTCCGCAAAGAACATCTCCTTGTTGACCTCGTTCTCCTTGTACCGACGCATCAGCTCATTGAGCTCCTTCTCGGCATACTCGACCTCCGGCATGAGGTGCTCCGAGGGATCCCACGGCAGCCACGCACCGACCTTGCCGATGAACAGATTGTCCTTCGGGTAGCGACGCTGCAGCACCTTGGCGAACATCTGGGTCTCCTCAACCGTCGAGAAGCAGCGACGCACCTTGACGCCACGCATGTTCGTCTGGAACTCGACCTTGTTGTCATACATCTCCTGAAGCTCCTTCTCGTTCTTCAGCTGGAACACCGCGAACTGCTCCTTCACGTCCGTCTTCTTCACGTCGGCATTGTGGACAGCCGTGAACTCCTGGGCATCCTTGAAGAGGTCGTCGACCTTGAGGCTGTACTTGGTGGACAGGAAGGCCATGAACTTCTCCATGCCCTTGATCTTCCACTCGTAGTCCATCCACTCGATAAACCGCTCGAACATGAACTCGTTCTTCTGCTTGATCACCTTCTCCGGGCTGAGGAAGGAGATGATGCAGTACTTCTGGGTCGGGATCTCGGGGTCCTCATCGAGGTAATCGATGTTCGTTCCGTCGTCCTCCTTCTTGGGAAGTGTCTGGGGCTCGCTGGGCATTTATTCTACACATCTTGTCTTGTGAAAATAGCAAATGTACGACCTCCTGACAACGGCTCTTCTGTTTGTGCTCCTGACTCCCGGCGTCCTGCTGTCTCTTCCCAGCAGTACTCACGGCGATATCCTGACGGCCCTTGTTCACGCCCTGGTGTTCTGGGTTGTCCTGCGGTTCCTGTCGGGATTCATTCCGTGGTGGAGTGTGTGGCTCGGAACCATCGTCCTCGTAGGATACAAGTTTTCGTCCACCACGTAAAAATTGTCGCACGTTCTTAACAAAATGGATTCTAAGCCCAAGCCTACAACGCCTGGTGTCGATATGAGTGACCTGCTGATGCGTCTGGTGAAGTATGCCCTGGAGGGTCTCGCGGTTGCCATCGCCGCGTATGTCCTCCCGGGCAAGACACTGAAGACGTCGGAGGTGGGTATGATTGCCCTCGTCGCGACGGCCACGTTCGCGATCCTGGACATCTACGCCCCGAGTGTCGGTGCCTCTGCCCGCACGGGTGCTGGATTCGGTATTGGTGCCGGCCTGGTTGGCTTCCCGAGCGGCGGCCTGAAGGTCTAAACCGCGTTGATGTTATTGATCACAAGTGTCGTCGCAACACTCGTAATAAGCGTTGCATAGTTGTTTTGCGTTGCCTGTCCGATTGTAATGAGCGTTGAGCAGACCGGGCTCGCGGCAACCACCAGTCCCTTGGCAACCTCCGCAAACGAATGAGGCATGCACATCCAATTGTGAGCGGCCATGCTCACGTAGTGAACGCTGTAGTTGATCACAACCCCAAGCAGCACCTTGCCGACGACTTCCATTTACTCTTACCTTACATTCTACGAACAATGCACCCCCTAATTCGTTTTCACAGCCGCTGGATGGAGATCCGTCCGAGGCCGTTTGAACCCGAACGGCAGACCACCGATGTAGCGTGGATTCAGATGAAGGAAGACGTCTCTCCTGAAGAGGCGTATCGTATCTGGTATGAAAAACAACGTAGAATTTCTCGCTTCTTTCAACAATGTGGATCCAGGTCGCTTTCCTTGTCCTCTTCTTCGCACTAGTGTATCGGTTCTGGAAGACGCAGCCGAAACGCGAAGTGAAGGGCAACACCGCACGGTTGTACTTTTTCTACACAACTTGGTGCGGACACTCGAAGAAGGCTATGCCCGAGTGGGAGAAGATTGAATCCGACCTGCGGACATCTCCGGTGTTCGGAAAGACCACCGTTGAAGCCGTGAGCGTAGATGCGGAGAAGGACCCGAAGACTGCGTCGCTCTACGAGGTGGCTGGCTACCCGACAATCAAGCTCGAAACGTCAGACGGTATCCACGACTTCGATCAGTCCGTTACCCACGACAACGTTATGGAGTTCCTTCGGAACACGCTTGGAAAGGAACCGCATCGTCTGTAAATACCCGGCGTCCATCATGCGTCGTTTGTCCTCCTCCTTCAGCTCGTCCAATAAATAGACTCCATCAATATTCAGATTCACCGCATCCGCATGGACACGGACTGAACGCAGTCCTGCCCACAAGGTTCGAACCATATCAAACACCGAGATGGCTTCCAACGTTGACGGAAAAATTGACTGCTTGATGTGAGCGATATCCAAGACCAACGTTCCCTTCGGAACCGCGTCGTACATGTTCTCCGCATAGACGCCGCCATCGATATACAGTTGATTGTGAATGACCTGCGGATGAAAGATGAAGGGCAAGCAGCAGGACGCCTTCATCGCGGCCAACAATGGGATATTGCCGGTCAGCAACGTCGGTCGTTGAGTGGTAATGTTCGACGCCAGCAAATAAAGCTTCTGTGGTGCATCGGAGATCATCTTGCCACGGAGGTCGATACCCACCGAATCAAAGATCTTCAGAAACAGCTCCTCCATCAAATCCTGTGTGAACAGCCCCTTCTTCTGCATGAAGGCGAGGATCGTTGCATAGCGAAAGGACGGTAGAAACCCGGACGTATTCACATACTTGTAGCCAACCTCCTCCATCTGTTTATAGGTTAAGCCAAAGGCCACACCGGTGGCAATCACCGCCCCCACCGAGCAGCCATAGACACCGTCAGGAAAGTTCAGATTTCCTTGGTGTTCTTCCACTGCTTTCAAGCCCCCGAACAACAAGAACCCGCGAATACCTCCACCTCCGAGTGCAATCGAGCGGAACATTCTAGTAGTCAGAAGCAAGGATGCTGAAAGCCCGTGAAGTCATCCAAGAACAGGAGAACCAACGCGAACGCCGCATGTCGGCCATGCGTCCAGTGCTAGCCCAAATCTACGCCCAAATCAAGAAGCAGGCCATCCACGCGTCGGATGCACCGTATCTCGTGTTTGAGATTCCCAAGTTCGTGTTTGGATATCCTCTGTTCAAACTGGCGGAAGCCCGCGACTATCTGCTGGAAACCCTGACTCAATCCGGATTCAGCGTGTGGCCAGTCAACAACGACTACCTGCTGATTATGTGGGCCAAGCAACAGATGAACCGCGGTCGCCCGAGTTTGTTGACGAACTACCGCCCACAGGTGTATGATCCCGTCGCGTTGGGAAGTATGTTCAATACACAATGAGTGTGGTCGACCCCATATTGATGGCAACGAGCCTGTTGTTTGTATTCCCAACGTGGGCGGCATATCACCGTAAGAAGTGGGCAGGTGTGTTTTGTGCTGCCGGTGTTGGCATCTTTTCATTCCTCTACCATATCAACCATAATCCGGTCATTCGTTCGATTGATGTGTTCTTCGTGTTATCTTACCATTTTATTGGACTAACCTACGCATACTATCTTGGTCTGAATGCGTTTCTGCTAATCGGAATTCAGCTGGTGCTGGGATACTACATCTACTCGCTACCCGGAACAACGGAGGACACACGAGATCCTCGCGATGTCACTATTCACGCCTTCTACCACGCACTCAGTGCATTGGAGGGGTATTTGATTATGACAGAAGCGATTCGCGGATAAACACAATGAAGGAGCCGGAGCTTGTCGCCTCTGGGTTCGCATTCTTGGTGCCGGCGTACGTTGCGTGGACGGGAGGTCAGACCGTGAGTGCGGCGGCACTCTCCATTCTCGCGGTAACGTCAACTATTTGGCACACAATCCACGAAGAATGGTTTCGTCCGTTCGACTTTCTCGCCATGCTGGCGGTGATTGTTCTGGAACTCATGAACTCCATGCGAGCTGGCATTGACGGAATTGTGTTGGGGATTCTGATTTGCACCTACGGAGTCATTGCCTATCACTGGGGGTATACGGACAGGACCTTCTGCTTTGGCGAATCTCGGTCACGCCAGATGACGTCGCATGCACTGATTCACGTTCTGGCGGCCATTGCCATCACTCTGAATTTGTGGACGATTCAAGAAAACGAAAAGTCATCTTCACAGACCACTTCACCAGCATGAACTGCGACCATGTCGACACTACGTGTTGCGATGGTGAGCGTGTTTGCACAACTTGTGGAACGATTCTGGGGAGCATCGTTGACGAAGGTGCAGAATGGCGAATCTACTCCAACACCGAAGACGACCCCTCCCGCACCGGCGGGGTCACCAATGAACTCCTACCGGATTCATCCTATGGCTCAATGATGATGCGTCGTCGCATCCCCGGACAATCCGAGGAGGCGAAGACCATTGCGAAGTTGTCATCGTGGTCGTTCTCGAGCCACGGTGAGCGTTCGTGGATGGGTATCTTTGATGCGATTCAGGCGTCGTGTTCTCGCATTGGGCTGCCCAAGGCCATCATCCATGATGCCTGTGCCTTGTTCAAGCAGGTGGAGGATGCCCGCAAGTCTCGCGGAGAAACTCGCCGTGCTCTCATGGCCGGTGCGGTGTTTACGGCGTGTCGTCAGCACAATGCCACCAGGACACACGAGGAGGTTGCCGGTATCTTTCACATCTCCATTCGAGCAATGTGCAAGGGTCTGAGCCGATTCGACGGCGAGGTGTCGTCGGTTCTGAACACACAGCTGGGAATCGCTGAGCGTATCTGTGCAGACCTGGGTGTGAGCGACCCAGAGCGTGACGCCATTCTGCTGCTCCTGAACAAGTTGCCCGAGATGGAGCATACACCCAAGACCATCGTGGCCGGCGTGATCTCCCATGTGTTGGGCGGGCGGCTGACAGAGGTGTCGGCGGCATCGGGCGTGTCAACCGTATCCATTCGCAAGATGACCGAGAAGCTCATCCGATAGGGAAGAAGGTCACATTGTAACGGAACGTAACAGACCCACTCGTGCTGTTTGAAATGACGACATTCGCATTCGAGACGGCTACGGCGAAGGTCAGAGCTGCGTTTGACATGACATTGCTTGCCGTCCACGCAACATTGCTTGTATAGTTTGTGACCATAAACGAGGCACTGTAAGACACTGCTGGTGATGAACTGTCATAGATAGTCGCAATCACGAGACCATTGTTTTTCAGTGGAATCGACAATGTGGCGTTGCCGGCGACCAGCACACCGGCAGTGCCACTCTGAGCGGAGTAGTATCCAGCCGCAGACACCTGGTTCGAAACGATAGCGTTCGATGCACGCACTGTGCCTTGCACGTCAAGTGTCATGCTGCTGCCGCCAGTCGAGCTCATATTCACAACAGAGTTCGACGGGTTGCCATTGGGCACGCCATTAACCGGATCATAGCAGTTTGATAGGTATATCTGACCGTAACCGTCCTGGGCCCTGAAACTTCCAACCGAATCGAGCGTGAACCCCTGATTCGGGTCGCACCCAATCGACAGGCCATTCTGAACACGCATACATTTGAAGACGTCCAATGTGATGTTCGGAATAGTGTTTGATATGTTAACGTTGCTCGTTCCGGCGTTGCAGACGTTTGCATTCGTATTTGTGCTTCCGATGGACACGACTCCATTCGTGAAGTTTCCGGCAATGAGGACCTTGTTGGACGATCCAATCATGAACAGGTTGCTCTGATTGGAAAAACTAGGTCCAGGCGTTACTCCATCCACGAGGGTGTATCCAGGAATATTCGACAAATTCACGCCATTCCCAATGAGCACGTTGGACGACCCCGTCATGCCCACACCGTTCGACGATCCGATGTAGATGTTTGAGCTACCTCGTCCGCCTGCGTTTCCGCCTATGCAGATCGTGTTGTTGATGTTCGAAAGACCAGCGGAGTTTGATGTGCCAATCAGGATACTGTTGGACACGTTGGAATTCGACAGAGCGGCAGACACGCCGATCACGATCGAGTCGAGAATGTTCTTTCCAGCACTTCCTGACTGGAAGCCGACAAACTCGGAATTCGAGGTACCAGAAATCGCAGCCGCCGCTGCGATTCCAATCGCAGTGTTGCTCGATGCGTTACAGTTTCCCACATCTGCCGGCGAGTTGCCCGTGTTGCTACCGATGAACACATTGTTGCTGATGTCGCCAGCATAAATGACACCGAACTTTGCTGACCGCACGGAGAGCGTATCAATATTGGACAGATTAAAGGTCGTCGTGAAGTTCGTGCCCGTCCATGTGTACACAGGCCGGAACACATAAGGCAAATACGACTGAACGTTCGTCGTGCTACTCATTGTGATATCCACATACTTTCTCGTTTAGGCACTTTTCGTGTAGTATATCAATGGCGAGCTACACTCTGTTCCCGATCAAGTCATCTGAGCAGCAGCTGTTTCGCATGTACAAGCAGTCCGTCGCCGTCTTCTGGACCCCGGAGGAGATTGATTTCAGCAAGGACATTGCGGATTGGGAGAAGCTGACCGCCGAAGAGAAGCATTTTATTGGACGTGTCCTGGCCTTCTTCGCAGGGTCGGATGGCATTGTTCAGGAGAACCTGGCGTCTCGATTCCAGCGTGAGGTGGACTCGCAGGTTGTGAAGCTGTTCTACTCCTTTCAGAATGCGATGGAGGGAATTCACTCGGAGACATACTCGCTGTTGATTGACACGTATGTCAAGGACGAAAAGGAGAAGGCAATGCTGTTCGATGGGATCAACACCATCCCGTGCATTGGTCACAAGGCGGACTGGGCGAAGAAATGGATCGACTCGCCCGACGATTTCCAGACTCGTCTGGTCGCCTTTGCCTGTGTCGAGGGCATCTTCTTCTCGGGTGCGTTCTGCTCCATCTACTGGCTGAAGAAGCGTGGCCTCATGCCGGGCCTGACCTTTTCCAATGAGTTGATCTCTCGCGACGAGGGCCTCCACACTCAGTTTGCGGTGGCTTTGTATCACACGCTTGAGCCGCGTCCGTCTGCTATGATTCGCACCATTATCAAGGAGGCAGTGGAGCTGGAGAAGGAGTTCATCTGCAACGCTCTGCCGTGTTCGCTGATTGGCATGAACTCGAAGATGATGTCGCAGTATATCGAGTTTGTCGCCGATCGTCTGGCTGTCCAGTTGGGCACGCAGAAGATCTATGAAACGCAGAATCCGTTTGATTTCATGGATTTGATTAGCTTGGAGGGCAAGACTAACTTCTTCGAGAAGAAGGTCTCGGATTATTCACGCCCGATGGGAAATGACGCGGTGCGGTTCGACGAGGAGTTCTAGTCGGACGTATACAGCACATAGCTATACGGCGGCTCGAGATGCACGGGCCGCTCGGGAGGCACGGACGACTCAAACCGCTCACGGGAAAAGAACGCAAGCACGACGCACAGCACTAGGAACATGCCAGCATACTTGAACGCGGTCCTCATTGTCTAGTGGGCGGAAGATTTAGCGACGGGAGGTGCGGCGACGGTGACGTGTCTTGCGGCCCCGCGTCTTGCGGCCCCGTGTCTTGCGACGGCGGCCGGCAGTGAGCTGCCCCGGAACAAAGTGAGGAGACGTCGGGTGCTCCATAATATGACACCTGCCTTCGGATGTAGATAACGCATACAACTTTAGCAGTTTTTTATCTGCGTCTTCCGTTATCCCAGAGATCGTAACAACATCAGACGCCCCCCGCATGTCCTTCTCGGTTTCATGATTAATTGTAACATTGTCTCCAAGTATTTCTTTGATTTCTTCGTCTGTGACCCTTTTAGTCTCCGGGTCGTGTTCGAGACAACCGGGGCGACTAATGATAAGCTTGACTGTGACACCTGTGGACATTTATTAATACAGGAGAGTATTCCCTGCCGGCGTCACGAACTTGTTGTCACCCGACGACGACGGATTCGTGGGCGGGAGCTTGACCGGCTTCGCAGCCGCCGCCGACATGGACGCAACTAACGCAAACGCAAGAAGTGCCAACAGAACGTAGAGAATACGAGACATTTGTTAATGTCTGCTATTCTTTCCATCGGCTCGTTTCACTTTCAGTAATACAGTCGTGTATCTTCACAAATGGATGTTCCCACACTCTCGTTCGATCCCATGGTCGGTGCGGTTGCTCTCCTCGGCACGCTCGTCTTTGCTCTGGCGGGTGCCGTCGCGTGGCTGTATTGGCAGCAGACCAAGATCTTCACGAATATGAATAGCATTGTCGTCGCCTTTACCGAGATGGCTCAGCAACAGGCTGGACCGCCCCCGCCCCCACCACCGCCGGCTCCGGAGCCAGAGGAGGACGACCGTGCGTCAGTCGAGGACGATACGCAGTCTGAGAAGGTCGCGGCTCCCGAGGTGGTCGATGGCCCCCCGGGTCCGCTGGACATCGACACACTTGAGGCTAAGACGAAGAAGGAGCTGCAGGAGCTGTTGACGAAGCGGGGAATCCCGTTTGGGAAGGCGGACTCGAAGACGGTGCTGGTGTCGCTGCTGAAGGCAACGGCGTAGGTCGTCGCAGCCAACTTAACCTGAACGGCTGAACGGGAACGTTCGAAGTGCAGTCGCAGGGCATTATGTCTTACAACGAGTTTAAACACATACCACATTTTTTCAGTAATATAGCATATGGAGGAATGGAGACAAGTTGTCGGGTTTGAAAAGTATCAGGTGTCGAACGCTGGAAATGTCCGAAGTGATAGAGGACTGCTTAAACCTGGAAAAGACACGTATGGATATCGGCAAATTAACCTATACAAGGAGAGCACTCGGTATACTCGAAAGGTATACCGACTTGTTATGGACGCGTTTAATCCGAACATTGAGAACAAACCACAGATTGATCATATCAACCGTATACGAGATGACGATCGCGTTGAAAATCTACGATGGGTGACGGCACGAGAGAATGTTCGAAACAGCAAAGAATTCACCGAAGAAATGAATGGAATAAGTCGATCTGAGAAGAACGATACATATGTTGTAAGATTGAATCTTGATGGTCGTGAAAGGTATTTTGGTTCACGAAAGACGCTAGACGAAGCAAAGGCATTGAGGGATGGAGTGATTGCAGGTGAGATTG
>SXGQ01659915.1_pt1 | contig 17303 bp, 9 predicted proteins | sample 3178371 | NCBI WGS metagenome assembly SXGQ01 (sample SAMN11356859, study PRJNA531348) | freshwater metagenome | isolation source: freshwater sample F1-20 | place: China: Fuxian Lake, Yuxi | collected 2017-12-25 | reverse complement strand
TTCCCCGGGCGAGTTGCCGGCGGAGCGCGCGGTTAGCCGCCCCGCGCCCGCGGGTACCCCGCCAAAGTAGAAGCTCCCGCGGCTGTCCGTGACCTCCGGGCGGCTGCTGCCGGCGAGCATCACCACGGCGCCCTCCACGAAATTTCCCGTGGCGTCGTTCACCACCGTGCCGCGGATCGCCCCGGTGGAACCAGTTTGGGCGGGCAGGCTCGTCGAAGCGTACAGGCCAAGCACGAGTAAGACGGTGAGCGTGGCGAACGAGAAGGACATCCGAGGATATTGCCACAGCAATGAGGCCGGACGGTTGCGCCAGCGTTACGTCGCGGTGAATTGCCCCGGCGGGAATCGGCCACGAAAACGAAAGAAGCCGCCGAGGAACGGCGGCTTCAGTTGGAGTGGAGCGGGAGGGGCAGTCCCTCCCTCCGTTCAGAAGCGGAACGAGATTCCGGTCGTGGCCCGCCAGGAGTAGGTGGTGTAGTCCTCCGGGTTGTCCGGCCGGCCGAGGCCTTGGTACGAGATCTGGGGCTCGTCGGTGAGGTTGTTCACGTTCAGGAAGAGCCGAGTACGGCGGTTGAGCTGGTAGCTGGACTCCCAGTTCAGGGACTCATAGGCGCCGAAGTAGTCGTCGAAGAGGTTGTTCGCGTCGAGGCCCTCGAGGAAGTCGGAGCGGTAGGTGTAGGACAGGCGGGCCCGAAAGCCTCCCCCCGAGTACTCCAGCGCCGCGTTGTAGATGCGATCGCTGAAGCCATAGGTGGGAAGCTTCTCCTCCAAGCGGCCCGGGTACTTGCCGTCGCTCTTCGTCAGGGTGGCCGACAGCGAGACGCCGAGGCCGTTTAGAGGGGCGGGGAGGAAGAGCAGGCGTTGGCGCGCGATGAGTTCGAGGCCGTAGTTGACTGCGCCGAGCGCGTTATCGGTCGTGGTGTAGAGGCGCGCGCCGTTCGGGTCCGGAATCGGGTAGCCGGCCGCGTCCGTGTTGGTGAAGCGCAGGGTCGAGTCGTAATAGAAGCCCTTCATTTTTTTGTAGAACACGCCGGCCGAGTAGAGGCCTCCCTTAGGGGTGTAGTACTCCAGCTGGACGTCGAGGTTGTGCGCGGTCGAGGGCGCGAGGTTCGGGTTGCCGCCGGAGATGTTGCCGGTGTTGGTGTCTAGGTTCAGTCCCTGCACCAAGGAATTCACGTCCGGTCGGCTGTAGCTGCGGTTGTAGCTCTCGCGCAGGATCAGGTTCTTCGCGAGCTCGTGGCGCAGGTGGACGCCGGGCAGCCACATCGTGTAGTCCCGCTTCGCCGTGACCGCGGTGGGGGCCCCGGGCGCGTTGCTGTTGTAGCGGTAGGTGAGGGACTCGAAGGTGTTGTGCTCCATCCGCACCCCGGTGATCAGCGTGGTCCGGCCGAAGCGCATCGTCCCCATCGCATAGGCGGCGGAGACGTCCTCCTGGGCGCGGTAATCGTTGACCACGTCGTTCTGCAGGGCGCTGTTCACCTGCAGCGCGAAGAGCTGCGGGCTGGAGCGCCGGAGTGCATCGAGCTTGTCGAGGTCCGGGTACTGGTAGATGGGGAGCGCCCCGAAGGTCTTGTAGTCGGTGCGGCGCAGGATGGAGGCGTAGGGGAAGCCGGCGGCGTTGCTCCCGGTCTGGTAGACGATCGAGGCCTGGTCCTGCTCCTTGACGTTCGAGCGGAACTTGCCGCCGAACTTGAAGGCGCCGGCGAGACCGTCGGAGGTGAATTTCCGCTCGAGGTCGAGGCGCAGGCTCGAGGCCTTCTCCGCGGCGTCCCGCGGGGAGTAGGTGAGGTCGCCGCGGTTGATGGAGGTGACGTCGTAGGGGTCCTTGCCGTTGAGGATGGTGTAAACGGGCTTCCAGCGGATGGTCTGGTCGTAGCCGAACTGGTAGCCTTGGTTGCGGATGACGTAGGCGAGGGACTTGTCGCGGTTGGAGTCGTTGTTGGAGCGGAACAGGTCGAGGCTGATCGTGGTGGCGCCGAGCTGGTGCTGGCCGCCGAGCGAGGCACCGTAGACGTCGTTTTCCGCGAAACTCAGGTCATTCTGGTACCGCAGTTCCGTCAGCACCGTCGGCAGGCTGCGCCCGGTGTTGTAGGTGGCCTCCGCGATGCTCTTGGTGCCGGTCGCGGAATTGAAGTTGTGGCTTGAGTTGACGTAGTAGCGAGCGCGGGGTTTCTCCGCGTCCGTCTCCTGATGCCGGTAGAACGGCCGGAAGTAGACCGTGGTGGCGGGACCCACGCGGTAATCGAGCGACAGGTTGGCGCTGAGCGCGGAGGTCGTCCGGTAGTTTGTCTGGGGCGCCGCGTTGGTGTGGAAGTAGAGCGGGGCGGTCAGGCGGAGCGCCGGCTCGAACTGCGGCTGCAGCACCGCGTAGTCCTTGTCCAGGTTGTCGTAATCTCGGGAAGTCTCGGACCAGGCGAGGTTCACGCCGACCCCGAGGTTTTTCTGCCCGCCGCCCACGCTGAGGAGGTCGAGGTAGTTGACAGACACGTTGCCGTTCCACTTGTCCCGCTTGTCATAGTAGAGGCCGCCGAGGTTGAGTTCGACCGCGCGCCCCTCGCGCTGGAAGGCGGAGCGGGAGATCACGTTGATGATGCCGCCGAGGGCGTCGCCGTCGCGATCGGGCGTGGCCGCCTTGATGACCTCGATGTTGGCGACCGCGTCAGCGTTGAGCTGGCCGACGGAGAAGGCGCGGGAGTTCGCCGAGGAGGGCATCCGGTTGCCGTCGACCTGGACGGAATTGTACTTCGCCTCGAGGCCGCGGATGTTGACGCCGGAGGGCTCGCCGTCCTCGCCCTCGTTGACGCTGAGGCCGGGCAGCTGCTGCAGCGTGAAGCCGAGGTTGCCACCGAGGTTTGTGCTGAAGGTCTCCTCGGAGACGATGTTCACCAGCCCGCTGGCGGTCTTCTGCTGGTTGATGGCGAGGGCTTGGCCGCGCACGGATTCCGCGACGGTGAAGGCCTCCATCTGCAGAGTGCGGCTCTCCAAGCGCAGCTCAACCTCCACCGTGCTCCCAGCGGTGAGGGCGACGTTGCGCCGGAGCGGGTCGAGGCCGACGTACTCGACTTCGAGCGTGCGGTTACCGGCGGGCAGCCCGGCGAGGCGGAAACGGCCGTTGGCGTCGGTGTAGGCTACGGCGGAGGTGCCTTCCACGCGGATCACCGCCCCCTGGAGGGAGTAGCCGGTGCGGGAGTCGGCGACGCGGCCGGCGACGGCGGCGGTGTCCTGGGCCGAGGCGAGGGCGGGCAGCAGCAGCGCGGCGAAGAGTCCCAGCGCGCGGGCGAGGCCGCAGCGGGAACCGCGGGGGGAGGGATGGTTTTGCATAGGCTGGGGAGATTGCCCGGGCCGGATGGCGATCCCGCGTCGCGCAGGTTACGGTCGTGCAAAGTCTCGGTGCAGTGATCGCTAAGCTCACGGAACTAACTTGTCCGCCACACGCGAACCCCTGTGTGGCGGTACGGTCACGCGGGCGTGAAGATGTGGTGGCGACGCCGGAATCTCTTTGCGCGCGGCGCCGGGACCGTTGAGCTCCGGCTCGTCAGTGGTTTGTTCCAGGGTCAGGTGTCATAATGCCGGCCGCTCCAGGGGTGGGGCGGCCGGTCCTGGAGCGGTCTCGGTTACGGATGCGTCACGCTCCGCTTAAGACTAGGTCACGGCGGCGGTTGGGGTTTGCGGGCGCTGGGCTACTCGCGAAAAAGACTCCCCGATGCTCTCGCTGCTCTTCCGCGTCCCACGCCCGCTTACCGCGGGTTTCTACCTGCTCCTCTCCGCGGCCACGCTCCCCGCGGCCACGCCCGCCCCGGCCCGCGGCGAGGCCGATCCGGTCCAGCTCCAGCGCGTCTTTGTGACGGGCTCCAACATCCAACGGGTGGATTCCGAGCGCTCCGTCCCGGTGAGCGTGATCGATCAGGCCGCGATGGAGGTGCGTGGCGCACTGCTTCCCGTCGATCTGCTCACCTCGCTCCCCTCGGTGGTGAACCTGCCGGAGAACGAGACCCGGTTGGGCTCCTCTGGGGCGCGCGGGGACAATGCCAACCTGAACCTACGCAACCTCGGCGCCACGGCGACGCTGATTCTGGTGAACGGGCGCCGGATGGCGATCAACCCGATGACCGCGGGGCTCTCGCAGGCGGTGAACGTCAATCAGCTCCCGACCCGGGGGGTAGAGCGCATCGAGGTGCTGCGCGACGGTGCCTCCGCGATCTACGGCTCGGATGCCGTCGGCGGGGTCATCAACTACGTGCTACGCCGCGACTATCAGGGCGCCGAGACGACCCTGCGCTTCGGCCTACCCGAGGCCGGGGGCGGGGAAAGCGTGCAGGCCACGCTCACTTTTGGGACGCCTTTCGCCGGCGTGCGCGGGCGCCTCTTCGCGACCGTCGAGAGCCTTTACCGGGACGCGATCTTCCTCACCGAGCGGGAATTCAGCCGCACGGCGAATAGTTCCGCGCGCGCCGAGCGTCCGTTCAACTTGCCCGGCGGACCCTTTGATGCCCGTTCCGCCCGCGGCTACTGGCCGACCTTCCGGGTGGGCACCGCCACCGCGGCTAACTACTTCCGGCCGGTCAATGCCACCCCGGTGCTCACGACGGTAGCGCCGAACCGCGCGTCCGACCCCGACTTTTTTCTCGATCTCAACCAGTTCGGGATGGCCGCTCCCCGGGTCCGGCGCGGCAACACCTTCCTCTCGGCCGAACTCGACGTCGTGCCCGGGATCACGGCCTTCGCTGACTTCTCGTACTACAAATCCCGCTCGACGATGCGCCGGCAGCCGCTTGCGCTCAACGCCCCGACCTCGGACCAGTTGGCGGTGATGGCGATCGACAATCCCTACAATCCCTACGGGTCGCGCTTCTACCATCCGACGGGCGCGGCGAACGCCGATGGCTCTCCCCGTCTCACGGGCGCGCCGCGCACGGTCAGCTTCACCGCGATGACCCTCGCCGGCCTCGCCGCCGAGACCGTAAACACCCGCGCGGATGTTGTGCGCGTCGCCGCCGGCCTGCGCGGGCGGTTGGGAGGCGGCTGGACCTGGGAGGGTTCGGGCTTCTTCAACGAGGTCGCTGGGGTGGACGAGGCGAACCCCGATGTACGCGAGAGCCGCCTGCAGGCTGCGCTGCAGCGCACCGATGCTTCGGCCTACAATCCCTTCGGCTACACCTTCCGCGTCCAAGGCAATGCGGTGGTCGCCGACCGGCCGTACGTCAATCCGGCGTCCGTGGTGGACTCGTTCTCCGCGGTCTACGCGCGCGAGGCCTGGAGCTCGATCACCAGCGGTGACCTGCGCGCGACCGGCCGCCTGTTCCGCCTTCGGGGCGCGGACGTGATGGCCGCCTTCGGGGCCGAGTTCCGCGCCGAGGACCTGAAGGACCTGCGCCCGCCGTTCAGCGGCGAGAATCCCGAGGGCTCGGGCCTCGATCCCACCAACAACGACTTCCTGCTCCACCCCCCGCGGCCCGACGTGCGCGGCGACCGCCGGATCAGTAGCTTCTTCGGCGAGGTCGTGGTCCCGCTGGTCGATCGCGCGCGGCCCCTGCCCCTTGTCCAGTCACTGGAGCTCACCGCCTCCGCGCGGCACGAACGCTACAGCGACTTCGGCCGGACGACCAAGCCGAAGGTGGGGCTCAACTGGCGTCCGCTCCCGGCGGTGATGCTCCGCGCCTCGTACAACGAGGGCTTTATGGCGCCCAGCTTGGCAGCTCTGTTCACCAGTCCGCGGTGGTCCATCTCGGCGGGCGCTGGCGACGTCGACACGTACCGCAACCCGCTCCTCAACGAGGGGCCCTACGTGCAGCGCACTTATTTTGGCGGCAACCCGCGGCTGCGGGCGCAGGAGTCTGAGGGCCGCACTTGGGGAATCGTGCTCGATGTTCCGGCCTTCCCGGGGCTCAGCGTCACCGCCGACCACTGGAGCATCCGGCGCACGAACCTGCTCGGCCAGCGCAGCGCCGCGCAGATCCGCGACAGCGACACCGGCCTGATCCGTGCTTACACCCGGGCACAGCTGGCGGCGGGCGTTCCGGCTGCGGCGATCGACCTAGGCAGCGGCACCTCCGCTTACAAGGGCGACCCCGACGTCGTCCGCTTTGCGCTCACGCCGGAGGACCGGGCGGCCTTCGCCGCCTACAATGCAGCCAACCCCGGTAACCCGCAGGCGGCCGCGGGACGGATATTCTCCCTCAACCGCCCTTTCCTCAACCTCTCCGCGAGCGCGCACGAGGGCTGGGATCTTGGGGTGAACTACGTGATCCCACGGCTGCCCTTCGGGCAGGTCACCTTCAACTCGGATTGGGCCTACCTCGCCAAATCCGAGTCCACCCTCGCCCCGGCCAACCTGCCCCCGACGGTGAACAACGGGCTTTATGCCGGCGGCGCCGCCCGCTGGCGCGGCACGACCAACATCGCGTGGCGTCGCGGGGATTGGGCGGGCTCCTTCGGAGCCTATTACGTCGGCCGGACGCACGATGCCGGCGCCACCACCACGGCCGCGGTCTATGAATCCCTTGGCCGCCCAGATTACCTCGAGTCATTCACCAGCGCGGGCCAGACGGTCTTTCGGCGGGTGATTGACCCGACCCTGAGCTTCAACCTGCTGGTCAGCCGCCGGCTCGGCGCGGCCGCGCCTGCCGCGCTCCGGGGCGTGCAGATCCGGGTGGGCGTGGTCAACCTGACCGACGTGGAGCCGCCGCTCGCGACGTCCGAGGGCTTCAGCTACGATGCCTCCGTCAACCAAGCGCTGCTGCCGGGCCGCACCTGGACGCTGGAGTTCGCGCGGCGCTTCTGAGCGCGGGGTTCACCGGCGCAGTTGCAGCTTAGCCAGATTGAAGTCGGGCTGGGCCCGGGTCGCGGCCGCGTGGGCGGCGGCGGCCCGGGCCGGTTCTCCGACCTGAGCCCAGAGATTGCCGAGACGGTGATGGATCAGCGCGACCGTCGACGCGTCGGCGTCCGACGGCAGCGGGAGCTCAAGGCAGCGTTCGAGCGCCGCGATGCCCTCCCGCTGGCGCGCGCGCCCGAGGTCGGCGCAACGGCCGAACTGGTAGAGCGCGAGGGGATCGTCCGGGTTGACCTTCAGGCAGGGCTCGAATTCCGCGAAAGCCGCGTCGGGGCGTTCCGCCAGCAGCGCGAGGGTCGCGCGCGCAATCCGGCCCTCGGCCTCGTCCAATTGGGCCAGCGCCGCCGCTTGTCGGTGAGCCTCGTCCCGGTCGCCCCCAGCGAGGCGGGGGGCGAGCGCGTGGAAGCCGAGGAGGCTCCACCGGTACGCGGGCTGCCGGGGCTCCAAGCGGGCCGCGCGCTCGTAGGCGGCGAGGCAGCGGCGGGCGAAGCCCGGCTTGCGCCACAGCGGGGCGGCGGTCGCCGCGAGCCCGTAGGCGTCGCCCAGCGCGTTGTGCAGCCGGGCGTCGCCGGGATCGGCGGCGACCGCGCGCTCCAGCCGGGTCAGGGCCTCACCGGCATCGTCGAACCAGAGCGCGAGGCGTCCGAGGTGAAACTCAAGGTCGGGATCCGTAGGCCGGCCCACCTCGGCGGCGCGGAGCAGGCGCCGGGCCTCGGCGTAACGACCGGCCTGGTAGCAGTCGAGCCCACGGGCGAGGTCAGTGGTGGCGCGCGCCGTGGTGCCGGCCAGCGCGGCGCCAAAAGCCAGCAGCGCCCAGCGGCGGATGCCGTGTGCGGAGGTCATAGGGAAGTGCGCTCGGGGCGCGGTGTGGCGAGCGAGCGGAGGCCGGCGCGTCGGGGCAATCCGCGGGCGTGACAAGCCAGTGAAATTCCCCGGAAAAAAGTGAGTGGATTGTAACGCCACCGCCGCCGGATCGTGACCTGCGTCCGGCACGCTCGTGTGCGATGCGCATCCTTCCCCCGCTCCTGTCTCTCATCGCCCTCAGTGTCCCGCTGGCTCCGGCCGCGGCCGGCGAACCGGCCCGCGTCGCCTTCCTCGGCGGCCAGACCTTCGTCAATCACGGCTTGGTCGGCGTTGGTCGCATCCCGGCGGCCCAGCGAGATCGTTTCGGGGAGACTTTTGGCTCCTTCTCCGCCTTCGCGTTCCAGCCGGGCACGTGGCGGCGCGAGCGCGACGGCTCCTACCGCGGGATCCTCTTCGGCCAACCCGACCGCGGGTACAACGGTGCGGGCACGACGAACTACATCCCGCGGTTCAACCGTCTTGCGGTCACTTTCCGCCCCGCCCCGGCCGGCGCTAGCAGCCAGGACCAGGTGCTCCTCGAACTGGTGGACTCGATCCGCTACACCGAGGCGGATGGCCGGCCCTTCACCTCGCTCGATCCCGTGAGCGCCGGCACCGGCAGCCGGCCCGGATTCCCCGCGCTGCCGCAGGCCTTCAATGGCCGGCTCTCGCTCGACGCCGAGGGCATCGTGGTCAACGCGGACGGTTCGCTCTGGGTCAGCGACGAGTATGGTCCCTACGTCTTTCGGTTCAGCGCCGAGGGGCGTCTGCTCTCCGCGCTGCGCCCGCCGGAGGCGCTGATTCCCAAACGGGGCGGCGCGGACTCTTTCGCCTCCAACAATCCCGGGGCGGGGCAGCCGATGCCTTCGCCGACCGATCCGGTCACTGGCCGCCAGAATAACCAAGGCCTCGAGGGCCTCGCGCTCTCCCCGGACGGCAAGACGCTGTTCACGCTGCTCCAGTCCGCCACCCGCCAGGACGGCGGCACCGGCGGCTCGGGTCCCCGCCGCCACACCCGGCTGTTGTCCTACGACGTGACCGGAGCGGAGCCGCGGCTGACCGGCCATCACGTGCTGGCCCTGCCCACCTTCCTCGTCGGCGCCGCGACGCGGGTGGCCGCGCAAAGCGAGATCTTTGCCTTGAACAACCACCAGATCCTCGTCCTGGCGCGCGACGGGAACGGGCGCGGGCTGGCAAACCCCGTCTCGGCGTACCGCTCGATTCTCGTCTACGACCTGCGTGGAGCGACCAATCTGGTCGGAACGTCCTACGAGACCGCCGGCGCACCGGTAGCGCCCGGAGGAAATCTTGTGGCGGGTATCGTGCCGGCGAGCTCGACTGTCTTGGTTGATCTCAACGAGGCGGGTCAACTTGCGCGCTTCGGCCTGAACAATGGCCCGGTCGACAACGCGAACACGCTCTCCGAGAAATGGGAGGCGCTCGCCCTGGTGCCCGCCCTCGATCCGGCCGCTCCGGACGACTGGTTCCTGTTTGTCGGTAACGACAACGATTTCATCACGAAAACCGGCTTCCAGGATGGCGGCGCTTACGCGGAGCGCTTCGACAACGACAATATGGTGCTCGTATACCGGCTTTCCCTGCCCACGCGGCTGGCGAACTCGTCCAGTCGGGGCACGGTCGGCGTGGGCGAAGCCGCCCACATCCACGGCTTCGTCGTCACCGGCGCGCGGCCGCGTCCGGTGCTGATCCGCGCCGCGGGACCCTCGCTCGCCGCCTACGGCGTGGCCGGGGCGCTCGCCGACCCCCAGCTCGCGGTCCATGACGCGGCCGGGCGTCGCGTCGCGCTGAATGACAACTGGACGGAGGCGGACGCGCCGGCCCTGCGGGTCGCGGCCACGCGCGCGGGCGCCTTTCCCCTCACTGAGGGGGGGCGCGACGCGGCGGTGATCGCGCAACTCGATCCCGGTGCCTACACGGTCACGGCCTCCGCCGCGACCGGCGCGGGCGGGCTCGTGCTCGTTGAGGTCTACGAACTGCCCTGATCAGCCGAAAATGTCCCGCTCCCTCCCCGTTCCCTTTCCCGTGCGTTCCTCCCTGCTCCTCGGCGCGCTCGTCATCCCGCCCCTGCTTTCCGCGGCGGTGCCTCCCGCGGAGCCCGAGCGGCTCGCCTCGGTCGTGGTCACCGGCACGCGGCAGATCGGCCGCTCGGCCACGGAGTCGCTGGCGCCGATCGACGTGGTCCCGGCCGCGGTGATCCGGAGCTCCGCGTCCTCGGAGTTGACCGACGCGCTCACTCAGGCGGTGCCCTCGTTCAACGTGCAGCGACTCACGATCGGGGAGGGGCTCGCCTTCGTGCGGCCCGCGCGGCTGCGGGGACTGTCCCCGGACCAGACGCTGGTGCTCGTGAACGGTCGTCGGCGGCACCGCTCGGCGTTCATCAGTCCCTCCGGCTATCAGGCAGCGGACCTGGGGCAGATCCCCTCGTTCCTGCTGCAACGGGTCGAGGTGCTGAGGGATGGCGCCTCCGCCCAGTACGGCTCGGACGCCATTGCCGGGGTGATCAACCTCGTGCTCAAGGACAGCCTGGGCTTCGAGGGCTACGGTCAGGTTGCGCAGTACTTCGGGGGCGACGGGCTCAACCGGCAGGCCGGTTTGCATTACGGCTTTCCGGTCGGCCGCGGCGGTGTGGTCTCCTTCGGCTACGAGGCGACGAACGCGGAGCGTACCTCACGCTCGGTGCAGCGCGCGGACGCGCTCGCCTACGTCCGGGCGCACCCGGAGCGGGCCCGGTTGGTGTCGGATCCGGTGCAGCGGTGGGGCCAGCCCGACCGCCGCGCCCAGCGGCTCGCGGTGAACGCCCGCCATGATGTCGCGCCTGGGGTGACGGCCTACGGGCACCTGCTGCTGGGCTTCAGCGATGGCTTGGACGACTTCAATTGGCGCAATCCGGACACCAACGCCGCGTTCCGCCGTTCCGCCTTCCAGAACGCCCCGTCCTCCCTCCAGCCCACCTATTCCCTGCTCGAGTCCTTCCCGGGCGGGTTCACCCCCTACTTCGGCACGCGCGACCTCGACTGGTCAGTCGTGTCCGGTATGCGGGGCACCGTGGGCGGCGAGTGGCGTTGGGATGTCGCGGCGGGCGTCGGCCGCAACCGGCTCGACTACTTTCTGCGCAACACGGTCAACGCCTCCTTCGGCGCTCTCTCGCCCCGCGAGTTCGACGCTGGCGGGCTGCGCCAGCGCGAGCAGAACCTCAACGTCGACGTGGTGTACCAGCCGCGCACTTGGGAGCTCGCCGCTCCGACCACTTTGGCCTTGGGCGCAGAGGTCCGCCGCGAGGAGTTTCGGATCCGGCCCGGAGACCGTTTTTCCTGGGATGTCGGTCCGCTCGCGGATCTGCCGGTTGGCGCCAACGGGTTCCCCGGCTGGAGCCCGCGCCAGGTCGTCAACGCTGCGCGATCAAGCCACGCCGCCTACGCGGACCTAGAACTTAAGCCGGCGCGCGGACTCTCGCTTGCTGCCGCCGCCCGCGCAGAGCGCTTTGCCGATTTCGGATCCACCCTCGATGGGAAGGTCGCGGCCCGCTTGGAGCCGGTGGCCGGCCTCGCCGTCCGCGGCACCGTGAGCACGGGTTTTCACGCGCCGACGCCGGGGCTCTCCAACTACACGCGAACCAGCCAGGGTCTGATTCCCGGAACGTCCACGCTTTTCACCTCCGGGCAGATCGGGGTCACCAACCCCGTGGCCCAGTTCCTCGGTGCCAAGCCGCTCACCCCCGAGACGTCCCGGCAGGGTTCCGCAGGGCTGGTGTGGTCCCTCGCCGGGCTGACTGTCACCGCGGACGTGTACCGCATCGACGTTCGCGACCGCCTGAACATCTCCCAAGGATTCACCCTGACCGCCGCCCAGCGTGCCCAGCTCGTGGCCACCGGCGTCACCGACGCGGCCAACCTGAACCTGGTGAACTTCCTCACCAATGCCTTCGACACGCGGACGGAGGGCCTCGACTTCACCGTTTCCCGCGGGTGGCGGATCGATCCCGCCCTTCGGTTGACGGCGACGGCCGCGTTTAACCGCAACCAGACCAAGGCGGTGCGCTTCGACCCGCGGATTATCTCGCGCGACGGGCGCCTCAACCTCGAGCGGCGCATCCCGGGCCGCGGCGGCAACCTGGTCGTCGCGCTCGAGCACGCCCGTTGGTCGGGCCAGTTGCGGGTTCGCCACTTTGGCCCGTGGATCGATGCCCAGTCCAATTCGACGATCGTGCAGGAGTTCGGCGCCCAGACGCTCCTAGACCTCTCCGTGACCTTGAAGCTGCCGCGCCGCGCTAGCGTGGTCCTCGGAGCGGAAAACATCCTCGACCGGTACCCAGACAAGGCGTTGTTCAATGCCGCAAATGGCCTGCTCTATTCCCGCAACTCGCCCTACGACGCGGATGGCGGGCGCTGGTACGTGCGGCTAAACCAAGGCTTCTGAAGCCGGTGCCTCTGCCCCGGCGCGTATTTTTGGCCGGCGGACTGGGCGGGCTCGCCCTTTCCCCGGGCGTCCGGGGCGGGGGGCGGCGCCCGGATGACGAGGGGGCCTGGGCCGAGGTGGCGGCCGCGTGGGATCCCACCCCGGGGAAGCTAAACCTCGAGAGTGGCGGCGTGCAGGCCCCGACGCGCGCGGTGGACCAGGCCTTCCGCCGAGCGTGGGACGCCGCCCGTCGCCTGCCGCCGGTGCACCTGGTCCGCGAGCAGTTGCCTCGGCTGGAGGAGGTGCGGTCCGCGTTGGCCGCCGCCGCCGGTTTCCCGGTGGAGGAAGTGGCTTTGGTGCGCAACACCACGGAGGCGCTCCAGAACGTCCTGCTCGGCTGGCCGTTGGCGCGTGGTGATCGGGTGCTGACCTCCACGCAGGACTACTGGCGCCTCCAGGAGGGACTCGACCAGCGGGCGGAACGGGACGGCATCGGGATCGATCGGATCCGTCTTCCAGTGCCGTTGCCCCCCAGCCAGGAGGTGGTGGCCCGCTGGCTGGAGGCCGTGCGCCCAGAGACCCGGTTGGCCTTGGTTTGCGAGGTGGTGAATCTCACTGGCCAAGTGCTGCCCGTCGCGGCGCTCACGGCGGCCCTACAGGCCCGGGGGGTCGCCGTGGTCGTCGATGGCGCCCACGGTTTCGCGCACCTCGATTCGTCCCCCGCGTCCTTGGGTGCAGATGCCTACGGGACGTCGCTGCACAAGTGGTTGGGCGCCCCTTTCGGCACCGGGATGCTCCGGTTACGCCAAGATCGGCTGGCGGACGTCTGGCCCTTGTTCCCCAGCGCCTCGCGCAGACGGGACGACATCCGCAAGTTCGAGAGCCTTGGCACGATCGCGGCGGCTCCGTTCCTCGGAATCCTGCCCGCCTTGGATTGGTGGCGGCAAGTGGGGCCTGCCGCCAAGTTGGCGCGGCTCCGATTCCTCCGCGACCATTGGCTGGCGACCTTCGCCGATGACCCGCGCGTGCGGTTGCTGACGCGCGTGGAGGAGCGCGCGGCGGGTGCGATCGCCACGGTGGCCCTACCCGGACGCGATCCGAGGTCGGTCGCCGAAGAACTCAGACGCGAGCGGGGAATTTTTGTCCGCGCGATCGTGCATCCAGAATTCACCGGACTGCGGGTGGCGCCCAACCTCCACAATTCGGTGGCCGATTTGGACCGTTTTGTGGCGGCACTTCGCGTCTGCCTGCGCGCGTGACCCCGGGGCCGGGCGTGGCGAGCCCCGCTACCAGACGGACCATCAGGGGCGGGAGTGCAGGCGAGCCTCGAGCGCCTGCCAACGCTCGCCGATCCACCCGGCCTTCACGCCGGGCTGCCGGAGCGCCGCCTCCAGCAATCCGTGGAGCTCAGCCGCCGATTCCTCCAGCGGGGTCCGGTCCGCGCAGCGCGCGGCGAGCAACCGCCAGCGGGCCTCCAGTCGGGCGGTGGCGAAGAGACCGTTCTCGGCGGCCGACTCCGCAAGGGTGAAGAGGGTTCGGGCCTCGGCCCGCAAGGCGCCCGGTAGCGGCGAGGGGAGACGGGATGGCACGCCGCGACCCTGCCGTCGCGTCCGGACACGGCAAGAGTCGGGGTGATGTCGTGCGTTAAGATCACGTGACGGTCCTGACGCTTGCGCAGCGGCTGAATCCGTGGATGCGTGGGGGGTGTCCCTCCCTTTCCCCACCCTTCCGGGGCTGCTATTCGTCGTTTTGGCCGCGGGTTGCACCCGCTCCCCTGCGACCGACCCGCTGGCCACGAATCCGCCGCTGCCCCCGCGGGTGGTCTCGGAGCCCGTGCCGCACGACGCGGATGATCCGGCCATCTGGATTCATCCGGAGGATCCCGCGCGCAGCCTCGTGCTCGGGACCGATAAGGACTCCGCCGGAGGGCTTTACGCCTTCGACCTCGCCGGCAGGATCGTGGCCCGCGTGGCGCCGCTCGCCCGGCCGAACAATGTCGACATCCTCCGGGGGCTCCGGCTGGGCGGGCGTGCGGTCGACGTGGCGCTGGTCACGGTGCGCGAGGCCGGCCAGCTGCGGGTCTTCCGCCTGCCGGACCTCGCCCCGCTGGACGGTGGGGGATTGCCCGTCATGGAGGGCGATCCGGCGCGGGCCCCGATGGGCGTGGCCGGCTACCGCCGGACGCGCGACGGCGCGACCTTCGCCTTCGTCGGCGGCAAGGGCGGCCCAGCCGAAGGCTACGTGGTGCAGTACCGTTTGGAGGAGGCCGCGCCGGGCGTGGTGCAGGCGACGCGAGTGCGGGCGTTCGGCGCCTACAGCGGGCGCAAGGAGATCGAGGCCATCGCGGTCGATGCGGAGCGCGAATGGGTTTACTACAGCGACGAGGGCTTCGGGGTGCGCAAATATGCCGCGGATCCGGAAGCGCCGGAGGGGAACGCCGAGCTCGCGCTGCTTGGGGCGACCGGCTTCGCCGGGGACCACGAGGGCATCGCGATCCGTCCGGGGGACGGGGCCGAGGGAGCGCTCATCGTCTCGAACCAGCAGGCGTGGACCTTCCGCGTCTTCGCGCCCGAGGGGCCGCCGGGGCGCGCTCACGATCATCGCCTGCGGGGCAGCGTGCGGCTGTCCACACGCGAGACCGATGGCTGCGAGGTCTCCCGCATGCCGCTGCCAGGATTTCCCGGCGGACTGTTCGTCGCGATGTCCGACGATCGCACGTTTCATTTCTACGCTTGGGACGACCTGCGAGCGGCACTGGGTGAGGACGATCCGTCACGGGTCCGCCACTAGCGTGACGGAACGGTGGCGAAGTAGTGACTTCCGGATGGCTATGTAGATTTCCGGTTGAAGGAGCGCGGGCGTTGCTTGTGCGTGACATCAATGCCTCTGCCGCGTTTCGCCCCGCCCCAGACTTGGTATTCGCTGCTGCACGCTGTCCCCCTGCGCTCGCTGCACACCTTGGTCAGAACCGTGGAGGACCGGCGGGTGCGAGCGGGACCGCAACCCTTCCGGCCGGGAGTGGAGTCGGCCGTGGAGGTAAGTGGCGGTACCGGGCCCCGCGCCGAGATCCGGCGGGAAGCCGGCCGGGGAGGGGTGCCCACCATCGTGCTGGGCGGTTTCGTGCCCGACGCGGGGGAGCAGATATTTCTCCTTCGACGGTTCCTACTTTCCTCCGGGGACGTTTATTCGGTCCATTACCCGGCCGACGGATTTTCCCTGGCGCTGCTCCTCGCGCAACTCGATGACCTGCTCGCAGACCTGATCCGGCGTGGGCAGCGGCCTGTGGTTTTCGCGGTGAGTTTCGGCGCCGGGCTGGTGTTGGAGTGGTTGCGACGGGCGAGGGCGCGGGGCGTGGTGCTCCCGCTCGGTGGCGTGGTTCTGGTGAGTCCCGTCGCCTGCGTGGAGGATGTGGTGCCGCCCGGACCCGGTAAGCCGGGGACCCTGATCGGCCGGGCTTTGAAGCCATTCCTGCAGGCGGGAGCGAGCCCGGACCCCACGGCGGTCGAGCGCGCGCGGGTGCTTTTCGCGCGGATGTTCGAGGCGGGCGCCCAGAATAAGCTCGCGCTCCGCCGGCTGATGACCGCGCGGGAGCTACAGCTCCTGCACGCCGGCGTCCTGGGTTCGATTCGGGGTATCACCGACGAGGGCGCCTGCGCCCGAGTGCAGGCGATGAGGGAGATGCGTTCCCCGACCGACTATTTCACTCCGGGTCTACTCCCGCTCAGCCTAGCCCCGGCCTTAGTGCTCTTCGCGGAGCGGGAGGAGGGCATGCTCGACGCGGCCGCGCCCTCACTGTTCGCATTTCGCCACGCACATCGCGCCTACTTTCCAGAGGGCAGCGTGCGGGAGGTGCGGGCCGCGCCCGGTCAGCCTCCGGTGCAGCACGCCTCGCTGGTCTTCCACGTGTTTGAGTTCCTGCCGCCGCTGCAGGCATTTTACGCCCGCCTGCGCGCGCAACGGTGGCCGCTCGCGGCATGACTGCCGCTAGCGCCGAACTGCCTCGCTGCCCGTGGTGGCGAGGTCTGCTCGCCGCCGGAGCGGGGATCGCCGGAGCGCGTATGCGTTCCCGCTTAGCCTCGCCGGATGCCGCGTGGGTGGGGCAGGTCGAGGCCTGGGACGGACTGTGCCGCGGCTGGGCGGGCACGGCCTTCGGCCGGGAGCACGGCCTCCGGCTTGGAATGTCTCCGGCCTCGTGGCGCGCCCTCCCGCCGCGGCGTTATGAGGACTTCCTGCCCTGGATCGAGCGGATGAAGGCCGGGGAAGCCGACGTGCTCTGGCGCGGGCGGTGCCCGTACTTCGCGGTTTCGTCTGGCACCACCGCCGGTCGCACAAAGTACCTACCTGTCACCGCGGAGATGCTCGGCCACTTTCGCCATGCCGGTTTGGCATCCTTGCTGTTCCACTCGGGCCGCGTGGGCCATGCGGATGTTTTCCGCGGCCGCCACCTGTTTCTGGGCGGCTCCACCGTTCTCACTCCGCTGCCGGCGGCCGGCGGGCCTCCGATCCTCTGCGGAGACCTGAGCGGAATCACGGCCCTCAATCTGCCGGGCTGGGTCGAGCGCCATTTGTATGAGCCGGGGCGCGAAATCGCGCTGATCGGGGACTGGCCGGAGAAGCTCGACGCGATCGTCGCCCGCACGCGGGCGCGCGACCTCACCTTGGTGGCGGGCATCCCGAGTTGGCTCCTCATTTTGGCGGAGAGGGTGCTAGCCGCTACTGGACGCCCGGTGCTACGCGAAGTGTGGCCCCGGCTCCAGTGCATTGTTCACGGCGGCGTGCCGCTGGGGCCGTTCGCCCGCCAACTTGCCGCGGTCGCGGGTCCGGGGGTCCATTTCCACGAGGTCTACCCGGCGTCGGAAGGTTTCATTGCCGTGCAAGACAGCGAGCCCGCTGCAGGGCTCCGGCTCCTCGCGAACGCGGGAATTTATTACGAATTCCTACCCCTCGCAGATTACGATGAGTCGCGGCTGGACGATCTGGCTGGTCGCATCGTGCCGCTGACTGAGGTCGCACCCGGCGTGGACTACGTCCTTCTCATGTCGACCCCGGCGGGACTCTGCCGCTACGTGATCGGGGACGTGGTCCGCTTCGTTACGGTCGATCCGCCGCGGCTCGTTTACCGCGGTCGCACTCGCCTGCAGTTGAGCGCTTTTGGCGAGCACGTCATCGAGCACGAGGTCACAGAGACTCTCGCTGAGGCGGCCGGGGTGCTGGG
>SXGQ01507890.1_pt1 | contig 17306 bp, 14 predicted proteins | sample 3178371 | NCBI WGS metagenome assembly SXGQ01 (sample SAMN11356859, study PRJNA531348) | freshwater metagenome | isolation source: freshwater sample F1-20 | place: China: Fuxian Lake, Yuxi | collected 2017-12-25 | reverse complement strand
CGAGCGTGCTGGTGACCAACCCGGTGGTCGCCGAGGATCTGGCGAAGCGGGCGGTGCGGACCCGGACTATCACGCTGGATCTGGCGATCGAAACCCCATTCCCGGGCCTGGTCTTCAGCCGTGACACCAACCTGTTCGCCTCGCTGAACATGCGACGGTTCATGGACCCGGTGACGGAGACCCCGAGGGCCGGCGACATCGAGATCTGGCAGTTTGTAAACCTCTCACCGGAGGCCCATCCCATGCACATCCATCTCCTGGATTTCTTTGTCCTGGATCGGATGCCGTTTGGAACCAATCAGTCCACGAGCGTGTCCAACTACATCACCGACCGCCTGCTGGGACGGTTGAAACCGCTGGAGTTCTACACCGCCGGCGCCAAGCGCCGGTCCGGTCTTCCCAACGAACTGGGTCCGAAGGATGTGGTCCGCTGTGGTCCCCAGGCCATCACCCGCGTGGTCATGCAATGGCCCACACAGCCCCAGTTCCGGGGTCCCTACGTGTACCACTGTCACATCCTCGACCATGAGGACAACGACATGATGCGTCCCATGGAGGTGCTGGATCCCCTTCTGCCGGGTCAGATCCAAATCGACATCGATGGGCTGACCGGAGAGCCCGAGATCCAGTTTGGGACCTCCCTTGGGACCCACTATCTCGTGGAGCAGGGTGACGACCTGGGTAACCTGACGCCCCGTCCGGGTCCGGTCCTGCCAGGCACGGGCATGACCCTGTATCTGTCCGAGCCGGCAGCCCTTCCCCGCCGCTTCCACCGTATCGTCCCGGCGCCCTGATCGGCGGTTCAAGGTCGGACGCTCTGGTCCCAAGTCCCTTGCCAAGGTGGGGGATGCGCGGAGCCGTCCCGTTCCCGTGGCTTCCTACTCTGCAACGACCCGGTAGTACGCCTGGGCTGGTGGCATCGGAGGATCCGTGAGACGTTGCTCCACGAAGAGCGCACGCCCTGGATTCGGGTAGGTCAGGCCGCCTTGGGCCGGCCACCACGATTGGAGATCATAGCTGGTCTCCACCCGGTAGCTCCGGCTCGGGGCCTTTGGGAACCCGAGAGTGGCATTGCGATCCCCATCCCACGTCACGCTGTCGATCCGGAGGTAGCTGCTGGGCGAATTCGGATCGGTGCCCGTCTGATATTCGGCGAGTTCCGTCGCACGATCCTGGTCGGTGTCGTCTGCGGCAGCCTTATCGAGGGATCCAAAATGGAAGCGTTCCCAGTCGTCCGGCAGACCGTCCTGATCCGTGTCCTCCGGGCCCACGACGACCCCTTCGAGGATCAGCCTGGGGGGGGCGAACAGCAGGTTCTCGCGGGTCGCCCATTGGGGATAGGCGCCGGCTCCACCGCCGCCGGTTCCGCCGGGAGTCACCTGGTTTGCCGGTGACAATGACGCAAGGACCAGTCGGAGCCGCCCCTCGTTGAGGGCCGACTGGAGATATCCAACGATCCACGGATCCTTGAGATCGATGTCGAAGGTGAAGAGGGCATCCTCGGGAACGAGCTCCCCTGGGGCCGCGTTGGTGGTGGTCCCGACCGCCCAGGGGCGGACCTCGAACGGCGGCTGGGTCCACTCGGGATTGGCCTGTCCCACGTTGTTGGAGACATCCACCAGATGGCCCTGATCCCCGAACATCGCCGCGAACGCGTTGCGGGTGCCAATCGAGATGTTGCCGGAGGTGATCGGGTTGATCCGACCGTAGGGGGAGTTCTCTACGAAGGTGGTGGCGGAGAATCCATTCCGGAACCCGGCACCGTAGAGTTCCACCGGACGACCCGGGTCCGCGTCGGCCACGTATCCCGGCTGGTTGGTCGCGTAGGTCAGGTAGGGATCGAAGGTTGGGTCGTAGACGAATGCGTTGTTGACCGCGTTGCGGACCTCCAGGCGGGCGCGTCGCAGCAGGTATCGGGAGGGACCAGCATTCGTCACGACGAGCCCGTCGGTGGTCCAGCCCATGAGGTACTGGGCATCCCGGGTGTCGAACCGGGGGTCGAAGGAGGCGAAGTTGGGCGCCACGGACCGGTCACCCAGAAAGTCACCGAACGGGTACACCCAGCGATCCATCGAAGGTGCCGCTGGGGCGACGGAGAATTCGCCTCCTAACGCGCGGGCCAGCATCCAACCGCAGACCAAGACCCCCCAGGCGGCACTTCGCGAGGTTCCAAGGACGCGGGACTTCCAGGACTCTCTCATGCGATCAACCTACGGATCCGACACCAGAAATCACCTGTCGACTCCGGTGATTTTATTCACGGAACCCCTCACTTGCGGCGGCGCAGTCCCATGACGAGGAACCCTGCTCCAATGGCCATCAGGGCGAGGGTTCCGGGCTCGGGCACCGCCTGCACATCCAGCAGGGCCGAATCGAAGCTCAGGCTGTGTTCCGCCGCGTTGAAGGAGATCGAGTACTGGCTGACGTTGCGCCCTGTCAGGTCCCACTGCCAGGCGGAGGATACATACACGCCGCTCCCGGGGGTTCCGGGCTGTCCCACCTGGACGCGATCGGTCTCCGTGCGGGTCGTCAACAGCACCCCACCGTCGTAGGACAACCGGACGCTGTTGTAGTCCAGTTCGGTTCCGAACGTGCGCATCTGGAGCACCACGAGTCCGAGCGGAGCGGTCGAGGAGTAGTTGATCGTGAACACCCCGGCCTCGGTCATGTTGTAGATGTTGCCCGTCCCGGTGATGAGCGCCCCCTGGGCCCATTGGGTCAGCACCGGCGAGAGATCGGTGCCGGCGTTGGGCCGATTGCCCGGCGCACCGGTCGGCACCGTGAAGGTCTCCCAGAGGGAGGAGGTCGTCCCAGGCTGGCCCCGGAACGTGGGGATGTAGAATCCATTGGTGCCCGCCGTAGCGGTGACCCAGAGCGAGGCCGTTGCGATCCCAACCCAACCCAATTTCTTGAGGATGTTCATAGGGGGCGAACATTAGACGGGTTTCTCAAAACCGCCAACGCGGGATCCAGGATGTGATCGGGTCCGGGGTCCGGCGCTTTCCCTTCCGCGAACCCGCGGTACCCTGCATCCATGGCGTTCGAATCGTTCCGCGACTGGGTCCAGCATCTCGACGAGGCCGGTGAGCTGCGGAGGATCTCCGAGCCCGTGGCCACCGAACTCGAGATCACGGCGATCGCCGACCTCGAGATGAAGAAGCCGGGTGGCGGCAAGGCCCTCCTGTTCGAAAAACCCACCATCCAGGGGCGGATCTCCCCGTTCCCGGTCGCGGTCAACACGCTGGGGTCGTGGAAGCGGATGGCGCTGAGCATGGGACGCGACACGGTCGATGCCGCCGCCCAGGAGCTCGGGTTCCTGATGAAGGCCAAACCCCCGGCGACCCTGAAGCAGGCGATGAAGCTGCTTGGCACCGCCCTCGAGCTCCGCCATGCACGACCCCGGACCGTCCGGTCGGGACCCTGCAAGGACGTCATCCACCGCTACGAGGCCCCCGCGGGCCGCAAGGATGCCTGGCCCGATGCGCCGGATTGGAGGAAGGGAACGGATCCGTTTCCGCCCACGCTCCAGGACATCCCCATCCTCAAGTGCTGGCCGCTGGACGGAGGCCGGTTCATCACCCTGCCGTGTGTCGTGACCCAGGATCCGGACACCGGGGACCGGAACGTCGGCATGTACCGGATCCAGGTCTATGACGACCGTTCGACAGGCCTCCACTGGCAGCTGCAGAAGGTGGCGGCCCGGCATGGCCGTCGCTACTACGAGACCGGCCAGCGGATGCCCGTCGCCATCTTCCTGGGCGGCGATCCCATGTTCCCGTTCGCGGCCACAGCACCCCTGCCGGATGGACTCGATGAGTTCCTGCTTGCCGGATACCTCCGGAAAAAGTCGATCGACCTGGTGAAGTGCGAGACCAACGACCTCCTGGTCCCGGCCAACGCCGACTTCGTCATCGAGGGATACGTCGATCCCACCGAGCCGCTGCGGATGGAGGGTCCGTTCGGGGACCACACCGGCTACTACACCCTCCCGGAGCCGTACCCGGTGTTCCATGTGACAGCCGTGACCCATCGTCGGGACGCGGTGTATCCCGCCACCATAGTGGGCATCCCGCCCATGGAGGACTTCTACATCGGCGCGGCGTCGGTGAAGCTGTTCCTCCCGATCTTCCAGATGAACTTTCCCGAGATCGCGGACATGGCCCTGCCGGCGGAGGGCACCTTCCACAACCTTGTCGTGGTCAGCATCCGGAAGACCTATCCGATGCAGGCCTACAAGATCATGCACGGCCTCTGGGGCATGGGGCAGATGATGTTCACCAAGTACATCATCGTGGTGGATGCCGACGTCAATGTGCACAATCTCAGCGAGGTGCTGTTCCATCTCTTCGCCGACACCGACCCCCAGCGGGACAGCCTCATCACCCGCGGACCGGCGGATGTCCTGGATCATGCGACCAGCGAGATCGCGGTCGGTGGCAAGATGGGTTTCGACGCCACCCGCAAGATCCCCGGGGAAGGGTTCCGTCGGCCCTGGCCACCGTTGATCCGGATGGACGACGAGGTCCGGAAGCGCATGGCGGAACGGTTCGGAACGGCCGGCTGAGCGGCGGCCCGCCCCCGGACGGGCTGCTGCGTCCCTTCGCCGTCCCTTGGACCGGCACAAAAAAGTCGATCCACGACGTGGGACGCGGCTAGTTTCCCCGGGCAATGGATTCTTCCCGCCCCAACCCGGACGCCCCCGAGATGGCGTCGGAGATCGTGGGGAAGATGGGGTTCGAACTCGCGTTCGTGGAGGAGGGGAGGGACAGCGGCCTGCTGCCATTGAACAGCCTCCTGATGGACCTCGAGGAGTACACCGTACCGGTGGCGCCTCCGCAGCTGGTGCAGGGCATCGGGACCGCCCGGGGCTGGCTGGAACAGATCCTCTATGGCACCGGGGTGTTCGGCGTCGATGACATCCGGAACCTGAATGCGTGGCATGCCTGGATGACGGAGGCCCTCGGGGTCTGGAAGAAGGGGGCGGCCCTGCCGGCCTGTCCCCCCGAATGGATCCCCGGCACCGCCCCGGCCGCCCCCACGCCCGTGGCGAAACCCACGACCCCTGTCCCAGCCGTTGCGGCGACGCCTGCCCTTCCACGGGCTCCGGTCAGCCCCCCGCCGGCATCTCCCCCCGTCGGTCCATCCGCCGATGAGCCGGCCATCCGCCTCAATCTCAAAGATGACGCCGATCTTCTGCGGGAGTTCCACGGTGAGTCCCAGGAGCTCCTGCAGAACATCGAACAGGGTGTCCTTGTCCTGGAGGAACGGCCGGCGGACAGCAACACGATCAATTCCATCTTCCGCGCCTTTCATACGTTCAAGGGAGGGGCCGGGTTTCTGCACCTGGACGCCCTGCGGGATCTCGCACACAACCTGGAGTCGCTTCTCGATGCCGTCCGCCGCTCCGAACTCCAGATCCACGAGGGTATCATCGACCTGATCCTGGCCGGTGCCGACACGCTCCGGCAGTACACGGCGGAGATCGGGGTTCAGATCCAGGGCGCGAATGCAGGCGCTCCCATTGTGGTGCCGACCCGCCAGCTCACCCAGCGGCTCAAGGCGGCGCTCCGGGGCGAGGCGGTTCCTGCATCGGCATCGGTCCCTGTCGTTCCGCCGGTTCCGATGGCCTCGACGACACCTCCGGTCCCGGTTCCATCCCCGGCGGTCCCGGCGGTCCCGGTGGCTTCGGTTTCCGTCCCGGTCGGGGACCCGAAGGCTGCGGAGCCGGGCGCTGCGGCGCCCCGACGGGATACGGCTGCCGCCGATGGGGCCTCCGGGTTCGTGAAGCTCGACACCCGGAAGCTCGACACCCTGGTCGACCTCGTCGGGGAGCTCGTCATCGCCCAGTCGATGGTGGTCCAGCATCCGGAGATCCAGAGGCTGGCCGACAGCGGGCTTTCCCGAAGCCTGCGGACCCTTGGGCGGATCACCTCCGAGCTCCAGCGGAACGCGATGTCGCTCCGGATGGTGCCGATCCGCGGCACGTTCCAGAAGATGACCCGGCTGGTCCGGGACCTCGCCACACAGCAGCAGAAGCAGCTCCAGCTGGTCCTCGATGGCGAGGAGACCGAGCTGGACCGGAACCTCGTCGAGGAGCTGGCCGACCCTCTGATCCACATGATCCGGAACTCGGCCGACCATGGCATCGAGATGCCCGACGAACGCGAGGCGGTCGGCAAACCCCGCCTGGGAACCATCCGACTGTCGGCCGCCCACCAGCGCGGGGGGATCGTGATCCGGATCGAGGACGACGGCTGCGGACTGAACCGTGAACGGATCCTGGCCAAGGCCCGGGAGCGGGGGCTCATCGCACCCGATGCCGTCCTGGAGGATCCCGACATCTTCGCGCTGATCTTCGCCCCCGGATTCTCGACGGCCGAGACCGTCACCGACCTCTCCGGCCGGGGCGTCGGCATGGACGTGGTCCGGCGCAACATCGATAAGCTCCACGGCAAGATCGAGATCCAGTCCACCCAGGGGAAGGGGACCGCGTTCGCCATCCTCTTGCCGCTCACCCTCGCGATCATCGACAGCCTGATCGTCGGCGTGGGTGAGGAGCGGTTCATCGTTCCGTCCCTCGCCGTCCGCGAATCGATCCGACCCGAACCCGGCTCCGTGAAGACCGTCCATGAGAAGGGCGAGGTGGTCACGGTGCGCGGTCGTCTCACCCCCATCCTGCGCCTCGGACGCCATCTCGGCATCCCGACCCGGTCCAATGACCCGTCGGAAGGGATCGTGGTGGTGGTCGAGTCGGGCGACGACGCCCGCGGCCTGCTGGTCGACGAGCTGATCGGCAAGCAGGAGGTGGTGATCAAGAACCTCGGCCAGACCTTCGGGAACCAGAACCTCCTCGCCGGTGCCGCCATCCTGGGGGATGGCCGGGTGGGTCTGATTCTCGATGTCGACACCCTCGTGAAATGCCGTCCCCAGGGCGCCGCCCCAGTCCGCGCCCACACTCCCTGACACCATGGCCACGACCCCGGATTCCAAAGCCCCAGCCAGCTCAGCCGCCCAGCCTGGCCGCTATCTCACGTTCACCCTGGGTGCCGAGTCCTACGGTGTCCCGGTGCTCAGTGTCCGCGAGATCATCCGTCTCTGCCCGATCACTCCGGTGCCCCGGATGCCGGCCTACATTCGGGGCGTGATCAACCTCCGCGGGAAGGTCATCCCGATCCTCGATTTCCGGGCCAAGTTCCAGATCGCCACCGGCGACTACGGCGATCGGGCCTGCATCATCGTCGTCCAGGTGGGCGACTCGCCGTCGACCCAGACCCTCATGGGGGCGATCGTCGACGCCGTCGAGGAGGTGGTGAGTCTGAATGCTGCGGACCTTGAGGCCGCGCCGGACTTCGGGGGAGCGCCTGACACCCGCTACATCATGGGCATGGCCACGATCAAGGGCGGTGTGAAGACGCTGCTGGACCCGAGGAAGATCTTCCTCGAGGAGGGCACGCTCGCCCTGCCGCCTTCCGCCGAATCCCAGTCCTGATGACCGCCATGCATTCCTGGACCATCTCGCGCCGCATCGTCACCGGCTTCGCCGTACTCATGGCGCTCACCGCCCTCCTCGGGTTGTTCGCCCTGAGGCAGATTGGCGGACTTCAAAAGGATATCGCGGAGTTCAACTCAAACACCCTGCCGAGCGTGATCGTGCTCGGGGAATGTTCCTCGGTGATCCGCGACAGCCTTTCGGCGGCCCTGCGGTTCACGATGGCCGACACCGACGGGCAGCGGAACGAACTCCAGCAGCGGATCGTTGCCAATCGAGCCGATGTGGATCGGCTGTTCGGGACCTATGAGAAGCTCATCACCGATGATGAGGACCGACGCCTCTTCGAGGAGGTCAAACGTCATCGGTCGGAGTTCCGGAGTGGCATGATTGAGCTGGCCGGTATCCCGGCTGGACCCGAGCAGCGGAAGGCTCTGATGGAAAAGGTCATACCGGCCTACGAAAAGGTGGTCCAGGCGTTGCGGGCCAACATCGCCTACAACCACAAGCTCGGGAATGTCGACGCTGCCGATGCCCAGAAATCCGCCGAAAGGGCCATCCATCTGATTGTCGCGGCCTTAGCCGTCTCCCTGGGGGTCGCGGCGCTTCTCGGCTGGACGGTGTCCACCTCGTCGACCCGTCTCCTACGTCGTGTCGCGGATCAGCTGAGCCATGGTGCGGGTCAGACCGCCTCTGCGGCGAAGCAGGTCTCGTCGGCGAGCCAGACCCTCTCCCAGGGCTCGAGTGAACAGGCGGCCTCGGTCGAGGAGGCCAGCGCCTCGCTCGAGGAGATGTCGAGCATGGTGAAGCTCACCGCCGAGAGTGCCCAGAAGGCCAAGCGGCTCGCCTCCGAGGCCCAGGCCGTGGCCCAGGCTGGATCGGCGACGATGGTCGAGATGACCGAGGCCATGGCCGCCATCGACGCCTCCAGCGCCGAGGTGGCCAAGATCGTGAAGAACATCGACGAGCTCGCCTTCCAGACCCACCCCCTCGCCCTCAACGCCGCCGTGGAGGCCGCCAGGGCGGGCGAGGCCGGCGCCGGATTCGCGGTCGTCGCCGACGAGGTCCGCTCCCTCGCCCAACGCAGCGCCGCCGCCGCCCGCGAGACCGCCGAGAGGATCGAGGCGGCCATCGCAAGCAGCCGGAACGGGTCCAAGTGCTCCACGCGGGTGGGCGAGAACCTCCGGCAGATCGCCGACAAGGTCTCGGCGACCGATGCCCTCGTCGGGGACATCGCCAATTCCGCCAAGGAACAGTCCCAGGGGATCCAGCAGATCCACCAGGGCATCGCAGAGGTCGACAAGGTCACCCAGGGCAACTCGGCCAGCGCCCAGGAGAGCGCCAGCGCCGCCGAGGAACTCCACGCCCAGGCCGGGGCGCTCCGCGAGATCGTCGACCGCCTCCAGCATCTCATCGGCGGAGCCGGCGAGGCGGGTCGTGCCCGACCGGACCCGAAGCCATCGGCAAAATCCTCCCGTCGCGTCGTCGTGGAATCCCCCCTTCCGCCGGGCTCCGGCAAGAAGCCCTCGACGACGCCGACCACGCCCGCCCGGACCCTGCCGGCCTCCGGACGCAAGGCCATCCCCATGCCTGGGGACGGACACGCCGGTGATGCCGAGGACAGGAACTTCAGGGATTTCTGAGTCTTTGGCCCGTCTCGACGGGGCCCCCATGGACGCCTTCTCGCCAGTCCCCCTGTCCGATGCGGCCTATCGGACCCTCTCCGACCTGGTCTATCGCCACAGCCGGATCCGGGTCGGACATGAGAAGCAGCCGATGCTGGCCAACCGGCTGAGGCGTCGCCTCACCGAACTGGGCCTCGCCTCGTTCGACGACTACTGCGACCTCCTGCGGTCGAACCGGGACCCGGAGGAGATCGAACACCTGGTCGACTTCGTCTCCACCAACCACACCTTCTTCTTCCGGGAGGGGGACCACTTCGAGTTCCTGAGGGACCGGGTCCTGCCCGAATTTGCCCGGAAGCTCCCGCAGCGTGGCCTTCGCCTCCGGCTCTGGTCGGCTGCCTGTTCCACCGGGGAGGAGCCCTATTCGATGGGGATCATCGTCTCCGAGCACCTCCGCCAGCACCCCGGGCTCCAGTGGGAGCTGGAGGCCTCGGACATCTCACGACGCGCCCTGCATCGGGCGGAGGCGGCGATCTATTCGGCCGAGGCCAGCGCCCAGATCCCGGCCGATCTCCTCAAGCGGTATTTCCAGCAGGGCATCGACAGCCAGGCCGGCAGGATCCGGGTCAAGCGGGACCTCCGCCAGAAGGTCCTGTTCCATCGCATCAACCTCTTCCAGCCCGACTACCCGGTGTCCCGGGAGCAGCACGTCATCTTCTGCAGGAACGTGATGATCTATTTCGACGCCGACTCCCGCGTCGAGGTGGTCCGACATCTCTCTCGCCATCTGGCGCCCGGAGGGTACCTCTTTGTCGGCCACTCGGAGAGCCTTCTCGGGATCCCGCACGACCTGGAGTCCATCCGACACGGCATCTACCGACGCCCATGACCTCCCCACGCCCCATCCGAGTGCTGGTCGTGGATGATTCCGCGCTGGCCCGACAGGCGATCACGCAGGCGTTGTCCGGCGATCCGGCGATCGAGGTGGTCGGCGTGGCACCCGACGCCTATGTGGCCCGGGAGAAGATCCTCCAGCTGTCGCCCGACATGATCACGCTGGACCTCGAGATGCCGCGGATGGATGGGTTGACCTTCCTTCGGATCCTCCAGCAGCACCATCCGCTCCCGGTGCTCGTGGTCAGCTCGCTCACCCCGCAGGGGTCTGCCAAGGCCATGGAGGCCCTCGAGGCGGGGGCCGTTGATGTTCTGGGCAAACCCAATGGAAGCCAGACCCTAGGGGAACTGGCCTATCAGCTGGCCTTCCATGTGAAGGCGGTCGCTCGCTCGCGTCGCATCGCAAGCCTCGCCCGCCCTGCCGGGGCCACGGTCGCCCCACCCCGCGAGCCCCTGCCGTGCTCCCCGATCGCCCCCAGGCGGATCGTCCTGATCGGGGCCTCCACCGGTGGCGTGGAGGCCCTGAGATACCTGCTCCCCCGTCTTCCCTCCGGCCTGCCGCCCATCGCGGTCGTCCAGCACATCCCCGCGCAGTTCTCCCGGATCATGGCCGACAACCTTGCCAAACTCTGTGCGTTCGAGGTCCGGGAGGCCACCGACGGCGAGGAGCTCCGCAACGGCCTGTGCCTGATCGCCCCGGGAAACCACCACCTTGCGCTGGTTCCCTCGCCCCGGGGCTATCGGACCCGCCTGACCCAATCCCCCCCGATCCACCACTGCCGACCCGCCGTCGACGTGCTGTTCCGCAGCGGGGCCGAGCACGCCGGCAGGAACGCCGTGGGACTCCTCATGACCGGCATGGGATCCGACGGGGCCCGGGGCCTCCTCGCGATGCGCCAGGCGGGGGCCCGGACCCTCGCCCAGGACGAGGAGAGCTGCGTCGTCTTCGGGATGCCCCAGGCCGCCATCAAAATGGAGGCCGTCGAGCGTGTCGTGAATCTCCAGGCCATGCCCCAGGTCCTTCTCCAGACCCTGGCCGAACCCGTCACCCCATGAGTTCCCCACTGGACCCCCAGCATCTGAACGGGATCGGACGGCGGGCCCTCGATGAGGTCCTGTCAGGGTTCCTCGCGCTGGACGCCACCGAGACGGTGGCGCCCCAGGAATCCGAGCTCGCCGCGGTCACGGTCTGGCTGGTTGGACAGGTGTCGCTGCTGTCGGAGCAGCGATCGGGCTGGGTCCGGGTCGCGCTGCCCGAGCCCCTGGCTGCCCGTGCGGCCGACCACCTGTTTGGCCCGGGTATTGGCGACCCGTCCGACCTGATCGGGGAGTTCACCAATCTGGTCGCGGGTCGCATCGCCTCGGGACTCGCCTCCCACGGTCCCGGCTTCACCTTGCAGACCCCGGCGGTGCAGCGTTCGGAGACGCTTCCCGGCCACCCTCTGGGACTGGTCCGGAGCCACTGGCGGTTCTGGGACCACCCGCTCACGCTCGACATCCTCGTCACCGAACACCCCACATGATCCCGAAGATCCTCAGTGTGGATGACAGCCGCACGACCCGGCTCTTGCTGGCCCGGCTGTTCCGCCCGTATCTCTGTGAGTGGTTCGAGGCCGCCGACGGCGAGGAGGGATTGGTCCGCGCTGCCGAGACCCGTCCTCATCTCATCATCCTGGACTACAACATGCCGATCCTCGACGGGCTTGGGATGCTGCATCGGATGCGGGAGATCCAGGAGTTGCGCCGCACCCCGGTGATGATGCTCACGGCCGAGGCGGGTCTGGCGACCCTGGCCCCGCTCGCCCGGCTGGGTGTTCGGAACTATCTGACGAAGCCGTTCCGGGATGAGGATCTGCTGGCCCGGGCCTCCCGGATCATTCCTCTGAATCCGCGCCCACCCGAGACGCCCTGAATCCTGGGATCCACCCACCCCACCTTTCCCGCACCTTGAATCCGCCCACCCCACCGACTGCGCCCGCCCCCCAGGTTTCTCTCGATCCCGGAACGCCGCTCAACGCCGCTTCCCTCCAGGAGGCGTCCGTCCTGGTGGTCGACGACAGCCGGATGATGCGCCTCGCGCTGATCCGGGCCCTCAACGGGCTGGGCTTCCGCAACATCACCGAGGCCGCCAACGGTCGACAGGCCCTCGACCTCGCCTTGGCCAAGACCTTCGACCTGATGCTCCTCGACATGGAGATGCCCGAGATGACGGGCATGGAGGTGCTGAATGCGATGAAGGACAAACCGGAGCTCTCTGGCCTGCCGGTCATCGTGGTCTCGGGGGCCGAGCAGGTGGAGAACGCGGTCCAATGCATCGAGCTGGGCGCCGAGGACTTCCTGCCGAAGCCGTTCAGTCCCACCCTGCTTCGTGCGCGGGTGACCTCGTCGATCGAGAAGAAACGCCTCCGCGACCTCGACCGGCTGCGCCTCCAGCAGCTGCAGACGGAGAAGGAGCTGCTGCAGATCGAGAAGGACAAGTCGGAGAACCTCCTGCTCAACATCCTGCCCAAGGCCGTCGCCGACCGTCTCAAGCAAGGTGAGCAGACCATCGCCAACGGCCACGCCACGGTCACCGTGCTGTTTGCCGATCTGGTCGGGTTCACGGAACTGGCGCGGCGCACGTCGCCGGCCGACCTTGTCTCTCTCCTCAACGGAATCTTCACGGCGTTCGACCTCCTGGTGGAGAAACACCAGCTGGAGAAGATCAAGACGATCGGCGACAGCTACATGCTGGCCGGCGGGATCCCGCTCCACCGTGCCGACCACGCCCAGGCCGTGGCCGACATCGCGCTGGAGATGATCCAGACCCTCGCGTCACTGAATGCCGAGAAGGGCACCAACCTCCGCGTGCGCATCGGCATCAACACCGGCCCGATCGTCGCAGGCGTCATCGGCAAGCGGAAGTTCACCTATGACCTCTGGGGCGACACCGTGAACCTGGCAAGCCGGATGGAGTCGTCGGGCGTCCCCGGCCTGGTCCATGTCTCCGAGACCACCTTTGAGGCACTTAAGACCGAGTTCGATCTCGAGGAGAGGGGAATCACCCAGGTGAAGGGTGTCGGCGAGGTCCGGACCTATTTCCTCAAGGGGCGCAGGTAGCAGGCGGGTCTGGGGGGATGGGGATCTCAGCCCGCAGCTCTCGACTTCCCCCGATAGACCCACTCGAACAGCGGTGTGGCCATGAGCGTCGTCACCACCGCCATGATCACCATGATGGAGAACAGCTGGGGGGTGATCAGGCGTCGCTCCAGGCCGATGTTCAGGATGATCAGCTCCATCAGGCCCCGGGCATTCATCAGGGTTCCCACCGCGAGCGCCGTCCGATTGTCCTCGCCGTTGACGCGGGCCGCAGCCCAGCAGGCGACGAGCTTGCCGAGGCAGGCCGCTAGCAGCGCCACAAGGGCGACCAGCCAGAGCTTTGGGGTGTTGACGAGATCCAGCCGGGTGTTGAGACCCGAGTAGGTGAAGAAGGTCGGCAGCAGGAACACCGTGACAAACGGCTCGACCTGCCGGGTCAGCGCCTCCGCGAGGCGTCCGCGGGGGATCGCGCAGCCGAGGATGAAGGCCCCGAACACCGCGTAGATCCCGATCGCATCGGTGAACCACGATCCCAGCATCACCAGCATCAGGACCCCGGCGAGTACCGCCGACGGCAGGGTTCCGTCGGGATGGACCGAGGATCCGAGACCCCGGAGCAGTCGACGTCCGAGGGTCAGGACGGTCGTCGCGTACAGGATCCCCCCCCCGATGGCCCGGATCGCGATCCAGGGGTTGTCCTGGAAGCTCGCGAGGACCACGGCGAGGATGCACCACGCCGCCGCGTCATCGAGCGCACCGGCCGCCAGGGCCAGCGCGCCGAGGGCCGTCCCGGTCAGACCCCGCTCCACAATGATCCTCGCCAGCATCGGGAACGCGGTGATGCACATCGAGGCCCCAAGGAACAGCATCGCCTCCCAAGGTTGGACCGCCGGGGTGAAGAACAGGCCCTTCAGGGGGATGAGCAGCGTCGCCAGGCCGGCTCCGAGGAGGAACGGAACCACCATCCCCGCCCCCGAGACCAGTGCCGCGGCCCTCGCCCGGCCCACGAAGAGATCGGAGCGGAACTCGACCCCGACCAGGAACATGTAGAGGGCCAGACCCACCTGGGATACCGACAGGAAGACCACCTTCGACTCCGGAGGAAACAGCCCCTGCTGGACGGGACGGGTCGTCTCGAACAGGCCCAGGACCGAGGGACCCAGCAGAACGCCGGTCAGCATCTCCGCCACCACCTGCGGCTGACCCAGCAGCCGCGCCACGCGCCCCACCCCACGACACGCCGCCAGAACGATCGCCAGCTGGAGAAAGAATCGGACCGAGACGTCGAACGGCATCATGAGGGAAAGACTAACAAACCCGGAAAGTACGCACACGTATATTCTGGTCCTGGAGATTTCCGGTTGTGCCGGGTAACCGGAAGCGGACTGTGCGGGTCGAACCCTCTAGGCCTGGATTCCCTGCACCGGGGCGATCGAGGCGCCGTCCCATCAAGTGAAGACCCCGCATCAGACCCTGGACAGCGTGTTAAAGGGCCCGACCGGTTTGGTTCGCCGGTTCGGGTTCACGCTCATCGAGCTGCTCGTGGTGATCGCCATCATTGCGATCCTGGCCGGGATGCTGTTGCCGGCCCTGTCCCGGGCCAAGGGACAGGCCCAGCGCGTCGCCTGTCTCAACAACCAGCGCCAGCTGGGGTTGGCCGGCATCCTCTATGCCGGGGATTCCGCCGACACCCTCGTGCCGAATGGCGAGGTCGACTCCTCCACGGTCGGTGGACCGCGGCTCTGGGTGATGGGCGGGTATCACAACTTCACCGCCGCGTTCACGAACATCGCCTACCTGATCGACCCCCGCTATGCGGCGTTCGGCGCCTACATCAAGTCGAAGGAGACCTATAAGTGTCCCGGGGACAGATCCACGTCGACCTTCATGCTGTCCCGTGGCCGCCCCATCCCGCAGGTCCGAAGCTATGCGATGAACCTGTACATGGGTCCGAACGCCGACATGCAGAACCGGCTATCCTCGCGTTATAGGGTCTACAAGAAGACCTCGGATCTCGGCGCACCGGCCAACCTCTTCCTGACCCAGGACCTGTCACCCCAGAGTCTCTGCACGCCGGCGTTCATCGTCCTCATGCCGGGGAACGCCAACGACCAGTTCTTCCATCTGCCCGCGGTGCACCACAACTCCGGCGGTGTGGTGGGCTTCGCTGATGGCCACTCCGAACCCCATCGTTGGCTCGATGCCCGCACCTTTCGCAAGGCCACGCTGGGACAGCGCATCGACCACAACCTCTCGGTCCCCAACAGCCGGGACCTGAAGTGGGTCCAGGAACGCACCACCGTGGCCCGCTGAAGCCCTCCCTCCCGGGAGGAGGGCTGGTCGGAGCCCCCGTTGCGTCGCCTCCCCCCATCGTCCAATCGGGATGCCGTGTCTGCCGTCGGGAGCTTCCGTTGGTTCGGGCTTCCGGGTATGCTCATGGGCATGCCTGAGAAGGAAGCCCCCCGGATGACCCAATGGCCGTTTGTCCTCGCCGACCTGCTGTTGGTGGGCATGGCCGGGTTCATCATCCTCACTGCCACCTGGCCCCTGAGCCGCTGGGAGATCATGGCCGCGGCGCCCTGCATGATCATCGGCTGCTGGATCGGACTCATCCCGTTCCTGCGGGAACACTCGGCAGCGGTGAAACTCTGGGAGCAGGCGAATCTCGCGGCCGCCGCCCAGCAGCTGTCGGCCGTGTCGGAGGTCGCCGACCAGATCCGACAGGCGACCGGACAGTGGCAGGGGATCCAGGACACCGTGACCCGGACCGCGGCCACCTCGACCGCCGCCGCGGAGAAGGTCTCGGCGGAGACGAAGGCGTTCTCGGAGTTCCTCTCCCGCTCCAACGACCAGGAGAAGGCGGCGCTCAAGCTCGAGATCGACAAGTTGCGTCGCGGGCACACGGAGCACCTCCAGGTGATCGTCCACACGCTGGACCACATCCATGCCCTCTATCAGGCGGGCGCCCGCAGTGGCATCCCTGCCGTCGTGGAACAGCTGGGACAGTTCCGTGGCGCGTGTCTCGACGCCGCCCGTCGCATCGGTCTCTCGGTCTACGAGGCGCGTCCGGGCGATCCCTTCGATCCCCAGGCCCATCAGACTCCGGATGGCCAGACCCCTCCGGCCGGATCGACGGTCGAGGGCACGATCGCCTGCGGCTTCACCTACCAGGGCCAGCCGCTGCGTCGGATCCTGGTGTCAGTCCAAGGCGCTCCGGCTCCGGGATCCGGCACCGCGGAGTTGGGCGTCGAGGGAAAGACCGGGGCTGCGGAGCTCCCCTCGGGTCATTCCGGTGCAGAGACGCGGGCGGTCGGATGAGTTTCGGGGTGAGCCACGGGGCGCAGCAGCTTCGTTCGGTGTGACGCCTGGGGTGCGTGGGCGCGGGAGCGCCCAGTTTGGCAGGGCCCTGCGATACCCACCGGTTTGGGCATCCCCAAGGCCACCCAACCCCACCCGGGCCGGATGCCCGCCGGTCGTTCGGCGGGTGTCAGACCACCCGGCACTCGCCGGTGCCCTTCACGACCTCACCGATCAGCCAGGCCTGGTGCTTGGCCTTGGCGATGGCGGCGAGGACGGCGTCCACCGACTCGGGCGCAACGGTCAGCGTCATGCCAATGCCCATGTTGAACACCTGGTACAGCTCGGCTTCGTCGACCTGACCCTTGTCGCGGATCAGCTGGAAGATCGGCAGCATGTCCCAGGAGCCCTTCCGGATCACGACGTCGCACGATGACGGGAGCGTCCGCGGGATGTTGTCGACGAATCCGCCGCCTGTGATATGGGCGATGGCCCGGATCGTGGTGGCCCGGGCATTGAAGCGTTTGAGCAGGGATTGGACGAGGGGTCCGTACGACAGGTGGACCTTGAGCATCTCGTCGCCGATGGTGTTGCCCAGCGCCGCCACCTTGGTCTTGGGCTTCAGGCCCATCGTCTCGAAGAAGATCTTGCGGGCCAGGGAGTATCCATTGGTGTGGAGGCCGCTCGAGGCGATGCCGATCACGGCGTCACCCCGCTTCACGGACTTCTGCCCATTCAGCATCTTCGACCTCTCCACCACCCCCACGATGGTACCGCTGACGTCGTATTCCCCTGCCTGGTAGAATCCCGGCATCTGGGCGGTCTCGCCACCGATCAGCGAGCAGTTGTTGGCGGCGCAGCCCCGCGCGAATCCCTGGATGATCTCGGTGAACACATGCGGCTTGAGGGTTCCTGTCCCGAGG
>SXGQ01391546.1_pt1 | contig 17308 bp, 12 predicted proteins | sample 3178371 | NCBI WGS metagenome assembly SXGQ01 (sample SAMN11356859, study PRJNA531348) | freshwater metagenome | isolation source: freshwater sample F1-20 | place: China: Fuxian Lake, Yuxi | collected 2017-12-25 | reverse complement strand
GAAGTCGACGAGGTTGGCCACGATCTGCACGTGGGCCTGGGCCTGGTTGTCGCCGCCCATGACGCCGAAGGTGACCCATGGCTGGCCGTCGCGCAGCAGCATCGCGGGCACCAGCGTGTGCATGGGCCGCATGCCCGGGGCCAGCTCGTTGGGATGCCCGGCCTCGAGTGAGAAGCCCGAGCCGCGATTGTGCAGCGTGATGCCCGTCTCGCCGGCCACGAGGCCCGAGCCGAACGACGCGAAGATCGACTGGATGAACGACACCATCATGCCGGACCCGTCGGCGACGGTGAGGTAGACGGTGTCGCCGCGGTCTTCACCGGCGAAGTCGCGGGCGGGACGGAGGGTGGTGCCCGTGGGGGCATCGATGCGGCCGGTCGCCGGTGCCGATGCGGCGTGCGGGCGGGCCTGCATCATGTCGATGCCGCCACGGCGTGCCGAGGCGTAGGCCTTCGATGTGATGAGGGCCAGCTGTTCGGGGGACATGCGCCGGCGGTCTGCGAGAAAGGCGGCGCGGTCGGCAAACGCGATCTGCTTGGCCTCGCACAGCAGGTGCAGATAGTCGGCGCTGTTGTGGCCCAGGGCGGTGATGTCATCGCCTTCGAGGAGGTTGAGCATCTCGATGGCGACGAAGCCCTGCGTGCTGGGCGGCATCTCGAAAATCTCGACGCCGCGATAGGTGCCGCGCAGGGGCGTCACCCATTCGGCCTGGTGAGCGGCCAGGTCGTCTGCCGTGAGCAGGCCGCCACGGCGCTGCAGGTCGTCGGTGATGGCCTGCGCCAGGGCTCCGCGGTAGAAGGCCTCGCGACCGTCGCGGGCGAGGGCCTCGAGGCTGCGGGCGAGGGCGGGGTTGCGGAAGAGGGCGCCGTGAACGGGGGCGCGTCCCCCCGGCAGGAAGGTGCGGGCCGCCGCCGGGTCGGCGGCCAGCCGGGGTGCCGCCGCGTCCCATTCGGCCGCCGCCAGTTCGGCCACGGGAAAGCCGTCGTGCGCGTGGCGGATGGCCGGTGCCAGGGCCTCGGCCAGTGACCGTCGGCCGAAGCGCTGCAGCAGCTGATGCCAGCCATCCACGACGCCTGGCACCGTGACGGTGAGCGGGCCACCGGCCGGCATGTCGGTCAGCCCCTGGGCCCGCAGCTGCGTGGCCGAGGCCAGGCTGCCGGCGGCGCCGCACGAATCGAGGCCGTGCACGGTGGCCGTGGCCGGGTCGTAGACGAGGGCAAACAGGTCGCCGCCGATGCCGTTCATGGCGGGCTCGACCACCGCGAGCACGGCGGCGGCGGTCACGGCAGCGTCGACGGCGGTGCCGCCATCCATGAGCACGCGCAGCCCGGCGGCCGAGGCCAGCGGCTGGCTGGTGGCGATCATGCCGTGACGCCCGACGGCGGGCGATCGGGTGGCAGACGGATTTCCCGCGGGACGATCGCCGGAGGCCGGATGCGACATGGCGCGATTGTAGCGGAGGGGATGGGCCGGGTCGCCGCGTGCGACACCGGGCGGCGTGGCCCACGCCCGGGCGACGACGGTGTCGCCGGTCGCGGCGAGGTATCGAGTACTATCTCCGGACCGCTGTGACACAACGGCTTCCCCCCAGTCTCGTGGCCTCGGTCATCGGAGCGAGTCTGGCCGCAGTCGTCTGGATGGCGATCCCTGCCTACGTGGCCGGGATGGCTCCTCAGCACGCCTGGGGCGACGGCGCGCTGCTGGAGCTCTACACCCACTATGTCCACGAGGGGGTGTGGGAACTCGGACCGTATTCACGCTACGGCTGGTACCACCCGGGGCCGCTGCTGTTCCGGCTGTTGTGGCCGCTCTATGATCGCGCCGGACTGCATCCGTTCGCCCTGAACGGCGCGGCGCTGCTGATCAACCTGGGGGCCGTGGCGCTGTCCGTCTGGCTGGCGATGCGCCATGGACGCACGGCTCCCGCGCTTGCGCTGGGGCTGGGCCTGCTGGCGCTGACGTTGCGGTCTGGCGATACGGTCCTCAGTTACTGGAACCCCCACATCATCATCCTGCCCACGGTGGCCTTCCTGCTGTGCACGGCGGCCGTGGCGCACGGACGCGTGCGCGCGTGGCTGCCGTTTGTCCTGACGGGCTCGCTGCTGGCGCAGACCCACGTGTCGGTGGTGCCGCTCGTCGCGGCGTGCGGTGCCTACGGGCTCGCGCTGCACTGGCGCACCTGGTCCCCGCCACACCGACACCCCGCGGCAGGGCCGTACCCGGTCGTATGGCTCGGAGCGGCGGGGCTGCTGCTGGCGCTCCTCTGGTGGCCACCGGTCCACGAGGCCCTGTCGTCGGGAGGCGGGAACCTCTCGGCGCTCTGGCAATTCTTCTCGGAGGCGCGTGCCGGACAGGCGTGGACCGTCTCGCTGGCCGTCTGGGTGGACCGCCTCACGGCCATCCTCCATCCCGGACCGCAGGTCGTTGGCGGCGGGGCAATGGCGGTCCCCGTGCCCGTCACGGGAGTGGTTTCCCTGTTGCCGTGGCTGCTGGCGGCGCCGGTGTATCCAGGCGTGATGCTCTGGGTGTCGCTCCAGGCACGCCGCGGCGGTGACCGGTTTACCGCCAGGCTGGTCCAGGTGGCCTTGATAGGGTCGGTCGTGGCGCTCTGGAGCATCACCCGCATCCCCGGGAGTGTCGAGGAGTATCAGGTGGCGTGGATCGCGGGGATTGGCATGGTCGGGCTCGCTCTGGCCGCTGGAACCGTCTTCGACGCTCTGGGGGGCTCGACGTGGCTGCCATCCCGTCGGGGGGCTGCGGTGGTCGTCGCGGTGCTGCTGACCATCGGCGCCGCGGCCAGCCAGCGATTCCACCGGAATACGCGCATGGTGAACGAGCCGATCGCCCGGCAGGTGGCTGATGTGTCGTCGCAGGTGCTGGGCAGGCTCACCGAGGCCGGACGCCGGCAGGTGTGGGTGAGGGTGTCGCCCGTGGTCTGGCCGGAGGCTGCCGGGGTCATCATGCGACTCAGAAAAGACGGCGTCAGGGTACAGATCCCTGACGGGCCCCTGGCCCTGCTGTTCGGAACGCCGCTGGTCGGTGTCCGCACGGACGGATGGCCGGTGCTCCACCTGGTCGATGCCGAGGGCGGCAGGGCCCTTGAGCAGCGGTCTGCCGAGGTGGGCCTGCCCGGGGCGGAACGCCTGCGGGCGTTCCTTGACGTGCCTCCCGACCCTTCGCGCCGGTGACCGGGGCCGGGTCCGCGCCCCTCACACCGGTGCGTGTCAGCTGGCCGTCAGGGGTCGCCGCGCACTCAGACTGATCATCGAACGACCCGTGGGGAACGCCGCGACGTCTCCGTGCACTGGCCTCGCCGGTCTCTGCCCGGAGACGGCAGCTAGAATGAACGCCATGTCCCGGGTGACCCGTCGTCTCGTGATGAGGGCCGGCATTGCGCTGCTGGCGACGGGCGTGTCGCCACTCGCACAGCTACGCCTGCGCGGGTCGGTGCGGCAGTTGCGTGAGACGACGCGCCTGGCCGCGGCGTTGCGCGAGGCGGTGGCCGGGGTCCTGGACGTGCCTGAGAGCCTGCCGGATGGCACCCCCCGCGATGGCCGGGCCGAGGCGCCGTGGCTGCGGGTGCCGGCCTCGGTACCGGACGAGGCGGCTGTGTCCATCGTGGCCAATCCCCTGCACCCCGAACAGCGCGCGCGCGCCCTGGAGGCCGAACGCCAGATTCAGCAGGCGGCCCGCGCCTCGCAGGATGCCTCGCAGCGCGACTATGACCGTGCCGTCGATGCCTTCTCGCGCGGCCTGCCCACGCCCGATCGCCTGCGCGAAATCTCGCTCGACGATGAGGGGGTGGCCGGGGAGCGCTACGACGCGGAAAGCGAACTGATCGTGCAGGCGACGTGGCAGGAGGGCCCCCTGGTGCTGACGCGCCAGGGGCCGTCCGCGCCCGGCCCGGTGGCATCCCTCGGCCGCCCGTGGGTGTGTGTCGCCGCGGCGTCGGGAGAGTACGGGCGTCCGGCCCGTTACGCGCCGACCGAGCTGTGGGTGGGGGTCGGGGTGTCGGCCGCGCCGTCCATCCGGGCCCTGTCGGACACGACGTTCGAGCTGACGCTCGGAGCCGCCCCGGATGGGCCCTGGGTGCTCGTTCATGCCAGAGGACACAGGGCGCTCGTCGAGGCCCTGCTGGGCGATGGCCCATGGATGCCGCTGGTGCGCGTGCTGCCCCGGCGCTAGCTCTTGTCGCCGCTGGCGAGGAAACTCTTCCGGGCGCGGACCGTCATGCCGGGCTTCCGGGTGCGCACCTCGAGCTTGTGCACCTTGCCGTCCAGCGCCGACGGAGTAAACCCGATCAGGTACTGACTGCGCAGCTCCTGGGCCACGCGCCCGAAGGCCGGGCCCAGCTCGTCGGTCTGCTGGAGCTCGAAGTAGCCGCCGCCGGTTTCCTCGGAAATCTTCCGCAGGTCCCGCGAGGGCCGCGAACGCACCGCCCGCAGTCCGTTGAAGTACTCCGACTCGAGACCGATGGAATACACCATCACTTCCTCGTCGCGCGCCCGGTCGAGCACGGTGCCGAACCGCTCGCGGCTCGAGGTGTCCTCGCCGTCGGTGAAGACCAGGATGACGCGGCGGCCGTCGACGCTCTTGAGGGCGTCGAGGCTGGCAGCGATGGCGTCGTTCAGCCGGGTGGGATTGCCGAAATACAGGTCATTGAGTGCGGCAATCAGCGCATCGCGGTCGTTGGTGAACGTGCCGCTCAGCTGGATCTTGTCGTTGAAGGCGCCGACCTGCGCGCGGTCGACGGGCAGCAGCCGCAGCAGGAACTGCTCGGCGGCCCGGTTCAGCAGCTTGAGGTTGGCCGTCATGCTCGCGCTGGTGTCGAGCATGACCACGGCCGTGAACGGCTGCGGGTCGCTGGAAAACAGGGCAATCTCGGCGGGCTTGCCGTTGTCGAAGACGGTGAAGTCGTCCTGCGTGAGGTCGGGCACCAGGCGTCCGCCACTGTCGATGACCGTCGCGTAGATGGGCACGGTGCGCACGGTCGACCGGAACGTCGGCTGCCCGTGCAGGGCCGGCTGGGCTACGGCGATGATCGCCAGCAGCGCAGTCAGGGCCGCCAGGTGAAGACGCAGTCGGGTCATGACCGCATTCTAGTGCGGCCTACAATGGAAAACACCATGGATGCGGGACGCTGCGCCACATGTGCGCACTGTCAGGTGATCGACGCGGCCCGGTCGCGGTTCCACCTGTGCCGCCGGGCCTTTGACGACCCGCGCTACCGCCGGTATCCGGTGCTGCCGGTGCGCGAGTGTGCCGGATACGTGCCGGCCGGCACGGCAGGCGGGGGCAACCCGACCGGCGGATCGCGGGAGGGCGGCGGACCCGGCACGGGGGGCGCCCAGGCGTGATGCGCTATGCTCGTGGCATGTCCCTGATGCGTCTTCCCATGGTCGTGGTGTGTCTGGCGGTCCTGGCCTCCGGGTGCAAGGATTCGGCGGCATCAGCGCAGTCGTCATCCGGCCCTGCCGCGTCGGCGGCCGCCGACCCGGTCGTCGCCGAGGCTGGCGGGCGGCGCATCCTGCTGAGCGAGGTCGACGCCAAGTGGCAGGAGTTCGATGCGGCCGAGCGCGCCCGCGTGACGCAGCTCATGTATCAGAGCCGCCGCAACATGATCGACCTGCTCGTGGGCGACGCGCTCATCGCCGAGGCGGCCAGGGCGGCCAACCTGTCGGTTGAGGATTACTCGGCGCGCGAACTGGGCAAGGCCGCGCTGCCGGTGACCGAGGCGGACCTCCGCCAGTTCTATGAAGAGAACAAGGACCGTGCACAGGGACGGTCGTTCGACGAGCTGCGGCCGCAGATTGAGGCGTTCCTGCAGAGCCAGCGCACGATGCAGGCCAAGGCCCGTCTCGTCGACACGCTGCGCAGCGCGTCGGCCAGTGGCGTGAAGGTCATGCTCGAGCCGCCCCGTGTGTCCGTGGACGTGGCGGCGGGCGATCCGGCCGACGGTCCTGCCGACGCGCCGATCACCATCGTCGAGTTCTCTGACTATCAGTGCCCCTTCTGCGCGCGCGTGACGCCGACGATGGACCGCGTGATGAAGACCTATGCGGGCAAGGTGCGCCGGGTGTTCAAGGATTTCCCGCTGCCGAGCCACCCGCAGGCTCCGAAGGCGTCCGAAGCCGCCCGGTGCGCGGGTGACCAGGGCAAGTACTGGGAAATGCACGCGCGGCTGTTTGCCAACCAGGCGGCGCTGCAGGTCGATCAGATGAAGAAGACTGCCTCGACCCTGGGCATCGATCAGGCGGCCTTTGACCAGTGCCTCGACGGCGGAAAGTACACGGCGCGTGTCAGCGCCGATCTGGATCAGGGCGAGGGCCTGGGCGTCAACTCGACGCCGAGCCTGTTCATCAACGGCCGTCCACTGATCGGGGCGCAGCCCTTCGAAGTCTTCAAGCAGGTGATCGACGAAGAGCTGGCCCGCGTCGGCGGCGGCAAGTAAGCCTGTCAGGGCACCAGGACAATCTTCCCGCGCGCACCGGGCTCGAGAATGAGTGTGTGCGCGCGCGGCGCGTCTGCCAGCGGCAGTTCGACGCTCACGACCGGCGTGAGCGTGCCATCGGCCAGGCCCGGCGCGAGCTGGCGATGAATGCCGGCCAGTTCGTCCTCTGACAGGTTCCACAGGGCCATCCCCAGCACTGCCGCTTCCTTCCCCATGGTCTTCCTGGGGTCGATCTCGACGCGCCCGCGGTTGCCCACCACGACGATGCGACCGTGCCTGGCCAGCAGGGTCAGGTCGTGGTCGAGGTTCACATTGGCCAGCATCTCGACGATGACGTTCGGTCCTCCGGGCAGGGCGGCGCTGACCTGCTCGAGATAGCCGGGCGAGCGGTGGTTGAAGACGTGCAAGGCCCCGGCCTGCTGCGCCAGTGCGGTGCCCTCGGGGGTGCTGGCGGTGGCCACTACCGTGTGACCGGCGCCGCGGGCGATCTGGATGGTGGCGAGCCCTACCGCGCCGCTGCCGCCGTGCACGAAGACCGTGTCGCCGGGCTGCAGCTGAGCCCGGCCGTAGAGGGCACGCCAGGCCGTGGCATAGGGCACGTGGATGGCGGCGCCCTGAGCGAACGAGAGTCGTGCGGGCAGCGCGTGCACCTGCGAGGGACGGCAGGTGACCAGCGAGGCGTAGGCCCCGTGCGACTTGCCTGCGGCGGTGCCGCCCACGTAGACGCGGTCGCCGACCGCCAGCCCTGTCACGCCGGGCCCGACCTGGTCGATGACGCCAGCGGCGTCGGCGCCGGGAATGTAGGGACGGTCGGGCGCATTGGCATAGCCGCCGGCGCGCATGTAGGTGTCGTAGGGGTTGACGCCGATGGCGGCGACCCGGACCCGCACCTCGCCGAGGCCGGCGACCGGATCGGGCAGCGTGTCGACCTGGAGCACCTCGGGCGTGCCGTGCTGACGGACAACGATGGCCTGCATGGGCCGGATTGTACAATCAGCCCATGGACTGGCTCTCCCGCCTCGAAAGCCCGCAGAATGCGCTGGCCGTGCTGACAGCGATGATCACGCCGGCCGTGCTGATCTCCGCCTGCGGCGCTCTCATCTTCTCCACGAGCACGCGCATGGGGCGCGTGGTGGATCGCGTGCGCACGCTGTCGGAGCGGTTTGAGGCGCTGGCCCGGTCGCGCGAGGACGATCCGCTCTGGGAAGAACGCCGCGCCATCGTGTTCGAGCAGCTCGACCGGCAGACCTCGCGGGCCCGGCTGCTGCAGCGGGCGATGGTGGCGTTCTACGCGGCGCTCTGCACGTTCATCTCGAGCAGCGTGGCCATCGCGGTCGTCTCGGCGGCGGCCCGGTCCTTCACATGGGTGGCAGCGGGGCTGGGGCTGCTGGGATCGGTCTTCATGCTCTACGCCTCGGTGCTGCTGGTCGTCGAGTCGCGCATGGCCCTGGGCGCGATCACGTCAGAGATGGACTTTGTGTGGCAGGTCAGCGCCAAGTATGCGGCGAAGGACATGATGGGCCAGGTGCCTCCCGAGAAGAACCCGGGCGGCCCGTTCACCTGGCTCGGGCGGAAAATCGGCTAGCGGCGGGGCGGACGCACGCGGTCGGCGCCCCGGGTGGCCGATAGTAGAATACGGAGCCTCAGGAGGCACACCATGCGCGTGTATGTGACGGGGCTCGCCCTCAGTCTCAGCGTGATCATCCCGGCGGTTGGTCAGGCCCAGCCCGCGGCTGGTGTCCCGGCGCCGGCAGGCGTGGATCGGACGATCACCGAAATCCTTCCCCAGGTGGTCACCTGGCGCCGCGACTTTCACCAGTTTCCCGAGCTGGGTCTGCAGGAGACGCGGACCTCGCGCATCATCGCCGACCACCTGCGGTCGCTCGGCATGGACGTGCAGACCGGCGTCGGCGGCACCGGGGTCGTGGGCGTGCTGAAGGGCGGTCGGCCGGGCAAAGTGGTGGCCCTGCGTGCCGACATGGACGGGCTGCCCGTGACGGAACAGGTCGACCTGCCGTTCAAGTCGACACAGAAGGTGATCTGGAATGGCCAGGAGACCGGCGTCAGGCACGCCTGCGGCCACGACAATCACCTGGCGATCCTCATGGGCGCGGCGACGGTGCTGGCCCGGCACCGCGGCGAGCTGGCCGGCACGGTGAAGTTCCTGTTCCAGCCTGCGGAAGAGGGCCCCGGTGGCGCCGAGCCGATGGTCAAGGCCGGCGTCCTCGAGAATCCGAAGGTGGATGCGGTGTTCGGGCTGCATGTCTTTCCGTTCACGGCCGGCACCATCCACTACCGGTCGGGGCCGCTCATGGCGAGCGCCGACGAGTTCACGATCGTCATCAACGGCCGCCAGACGCACGGGGCCGTGCCGTGGGGCGGCGTCGACCCGATCGTGATCGGGGCGCAGGTGGTGACGTCGATGCAGTCGATTGTCTCGCGCAACGTCAACATCTCGCAGGCACCGGCCGTGGTCACCGTTGGCAGGTTTGCCGGGGGCAACCGATCGAACATCATTCCCGATACGGCGGAAATCGTCGGCACCGTTCGGGCCTTCGACGAAGGCGAGCGCACGAAGATCCGGCAGCGGATCACCGACATGGCCACGAAGTATGCCGAGGCGGCCGGCGGCTCGGCGACCGTGACCTGGGGACTGGGCTATCCCGTGACGCAGAACGATCCGGACCTGACCCGGCAGATGCTGCCGTCGCTGCGGCGCGCGGCCGGTGACGACCGGGTGCGCGAAGCGCCCATGACGGGCACCGCTGAAGACTTCTCGTATTTCCAGCAGCAGGTGCCGGGGCTGTTCTTCTTCCTCGGCGTGACGCCACCGGGACGCGAAGCCACGGCGGCCCAGAACCATTCGCCGCTGTTTTTCGCCGACGAATCGGCACTGCCCGTCGGCGTGCGGGCCCTCACGAACCTCACAATCGATTTTCTCAACCGTCCCTGATCGGAACCGACGCCCTGCGGGCGTCGCTGCAGTCCCAAGGAGCCCGTCATGAACCGTCGTCACTTTGTTGCCACGTCGACCGCTGCGGCTGCCGGAGTTGTGCTGGGGCGCCTGCCCGTGGGGGCGCAGGCCCCCGCCGCACAGCCGCCACCCGCGACCACCTTTACCGAGATTCGCCGTGGCGTCGGTTACTTCACCGGACAGGGCGGCACCATCGGCTACCTGGTGAATGCCGATGGCGCGGTGGCAGTCGACAGCCAATTCATGAACACCGCTGAACTGTGCGTGGCTGGCCTGAAGCAGCGGGCGCCGAAGGGCATCGCCATGCTGCTCAACACGCACCACCACGGTGACCACACGGGCGGCAACATGGCGTTCAAGCCGCTCGTGCGCCGCATCGTGGCCCATGCCAATTGCGCGAAGTGGCAGCGGACCGTGGCCGAGCAGGCCAACACGCTCGCGCAGCAGGCCATTGCCGACGTCACCTTCACCGACAGCTGGACCGAGTCGTTCGGCAACGAGCGCATCGAGATGCGCCACTACGGCCCGGGACACACCAGCGGCGACGCGGTGATCACGTTCCAGCAGGCGAACGTCATCCACCTCGGCGATCTGATGTTCAACCACGCGCATCCGAACATCGATCGGGCTGCTGGTGCGCGCATCGACAACTGGATCGTGCTGCTCGAGCGCGTGGCGAAGACCGCGTCGGCGGACACGGTGTTCATCGCCGGGCACGCGATGAACCAGACCCCGCGCGTCGACCGCGCCGGGGTGCTGGCGTTCCGCGATTACCTGACGTCGCTGCTCGAGGCGGGCCGCCGTGCCGTGGCTGCCGGCCAGTCGAAGGAAGAGCTGCAGAAGCTGACGGCCCTCAAGGGCTTCGAGGATTACGTGGGACCGAACCCCCGCATCACGCTGCCCTTCGTGCTGGGGCTGGCCTACGACGAGGCCAGCGAGAAGAAGTAACCGACGGACCTGCAGGCGCGTCCGCGAGAAGGAACCTACGCCCCATGAAGAGATATTCGCTTCCCATCGTCGCCGCGCTGCTTCTGGCCGGAACGGCGCTGCTGGCCCAGGCTCCTCCGAAGCCGACGCCGTTTGTCACCAGCGACTCGCCGGGCACTGGTCCGCTCGACCGACTGGCGTTCAGGGCCATCGGTCCGGCCGCGCCGTCGGGGCGCGTTGACGACGTGGCCGTCCTTGAGAGTGATCCCTCGACGTTCTACGTGGGCACGGCGACGGGTGGTGTCTACAAGACGACCAACAACGGCACGACGTTCGCCTCGGTGTTTGACCACGAGGGCAGCTCGTCGGTGGGCGACCTGGCGATCGCGCCGACCGATGCCAACCTGGTGTGGGTGGGCACGGGCGAGAACAACAACCGCCAGAGCAGTTCGTGGGGCGACGGCGTTTACAAGTCGACCGACGGCGGCCGTCACTGGAAGAACATGGGGCTGCAGGCCAGCCGCCAGGTCGCCCGCATCATCGTCGATCCGGTCGACTTCAACGTGGTTTACGTGGCCGCCCTCGGCGACCTGTGGGCGGCGGGCGGCGAGCGCGGCGTCTACAAGACCACGGACGGCGGCCTCACCTGGGCGCGCGCGCTGCACGTGGACGACGACACGGGTGCCACCGAGCTGGTGATGGACCCGGCCAACAACAAGACGCTGTATGCCGCGACCTACCAGCGCCGCCGCGCGCAGTGGGGCATGAACGGCGGCGGACCCGGCAGCACGGTCTGGAAGTCGACCGATGCCGGACAGACGTGGTCGAAGATCGAGGCCGGCCTGCCTCAGGGGCCGAAGGGCCGCATCGGCATGGACATCTACCGGCGCAACCCGAACGTGCTGTACGCACGCGTCGAGCACGCGACCGAGAGCGGCGTCTACCGCACGGACGATGGCGGGGCCTCGTGGCGGAAGCTGAGTAGCGTGAATCCGCGGCCGATGTACTTCAGCCAGATCCGGATCGACCCGCAGACCGACTCGCGCATCTACGTGCTGGGCGTGTCGCTGCACGTGTCCGATGACGGAGGGCGCACGTTCCGCGAGGACGGTGCCGAGCGCATCCATGTCGATCATCATGCGATGTGGATCAACCCGGCCAACCCGCGCCACATCCTCCTGGGCAACGATGGCGGGCTGGCGCTGTCCTATGACGCATCGGCCACCTGGGTGTTCCTGCCGAACCTGCTGCTGGCCCAGGCCTACCACGTCGAGTTCGACATGCAGACGCCCTACCACGTGTGCGCGGGGCTGCAGGACAACAACACGTGGTGCGGCCCGAGCGCGGTGCGCACCAACAGCGGCATCATCAACGATGACTGGTATGTGATTAACGGTGGCGACGGGTTCCAGCCACTGATGGATCCGAATGATGCCCGCACTGTGTACGCCGAATCGCAGGACGGGCGCATGAATCGCGTCGATCGCACCACCAACGAACGCACGGTGGTGCGCCCCGAACCGCCCGAGCAGAAACCGCTCGAGCCGTCGACGACGTATCGCTTCAACTGGGATACGGCCATGCAGTTGTCGCCCTTCGACTCGAAGACGATCTACATCGGCGCAAACGTGGTGTTGAAGTCGAGTGACCGTGGGGTGAGCTATCAGCCCATCAGCCCCGACCTGACGACGAACACCGACCGCGAGGCGCTCGAGATCATGGGCGTCGCCGGCAAGGACATCAAGATCGCCAAGCACGACGGCGTGGGCTCGTTCGGCAACATCGTCACGCTCGAGGAATCGGCGGCGAAGGCCGGCGTGGTGTGGGTGGGCAGCGACGATGGCGTCGTGAGTGTGACGCAGGACAGCGGCAAGACGTGGAGCCATGTGACGGCGAAGATGCCCGGCGTGCCGAAGTTCACGTATGTGTCGGATGTGCTGCCGTCGAGAGCGGCGGTCGGCACGGCGTATGTGGCGTTCGACGGACACCGCGGCGGCGATTACGGCACGTATGTCTTCATGACGACCGACTTCGGCAATACGTGGCGTTCGATTGTGTCGAACCTGCCGAAGGGGGAAGTGGTGCGGTCGCTGGCCGAGGATCGGAAGGTGCCCGAACTGCTGTATCTCGGCACCGAGACGGGCCTGTGGGTGTCTTGGAACCGGGGCGGGCAGTGGACACGGCTCAAGGCCAACCTGCCGACGATGCCGATCTATGAGATCAAGCAGCACCCGCGTGATAACGACCTGATTCTGGCCACGCACGCGCGCGGCGTCTGGATTCTGGACGACGTGGGCATCATTCAGCAGTGGGGCCGGGGCGGCGATGCGGCCGCTGTGGCGTTCGAGCCCGACCCGGCGGTGGCCTTCAATCAGGCCAATGATCAGATGAAGGGCTTCGAGGGCGACCGGCTGTTCCTGGGGCAGAACCCCGCGCCCGGGGCGACGCTGGCGTATCGCCTGAAGGCGGACGCGAAGGATGTGAAGTGGACCATCCGTGATGCGGGTGGCCGCGTGGTGCGCGAGCTGAGCGGCGATGCCGTGAAGGGGCAGTCCGTCGCGGGGCTCAACATCGTGAAGTGGGACCTGCGGATTCAGCCGCTGCGGCCCGTGCCGCCGCCGCCCGGGGCGAACGGGCAGACCGGTGGGGGTGGCGGTGGCTTCGGCGGAGGCGGCAACAACGGCCCGTTCGTGCTGCCGGGCACCTACCGCGCGACGCTGACCGTCGATGGTCGCGATGCCGCACCGGTGGCGGTGACGGTGAAGGGCGATCCCGACATTGCCATCAGCGAGGCTGACCGGCGCACCTGGTTCGAGACGGCGAGTGACCTGCACCAGATGCAGCAGGCGGCCAATGACGCGGCGGCGGTGGTGCAGCAGGCCTGGGCGCAGTTCCAGCAGCTGCAGGCGCAGACGCGCGGGCAGACGCTGTCGCCGGCGTCGAAGGGCGCGATGGATGCCGTGCAGAAGGAGCTGGAAGTGGCGCGCGGCCGGCTGGGGCTGGCCGGCGGAGGCTTCGGCAACGCACAGAACGTGCGCGGCCGCATCGGCCAGCTCAAGGGCGCCATCATGGGATCGACGGCGGTGCCGACAACGACGCAGCTGATGCAGATTCGCGAGGCCAGGGCGGCGATGCCGCTCGTCATCGCCCAGGCCAATGCGGCCATTGGCAGGCTGCCTGCGCTCGTGAAGGATCTGATCGGTGCAGGCGCGGTGTTTCCGGCGCTGAAGCCCATTCCCCGCTAGGCTGTGGCGAGGTGACAGACCAACAGGCCGACGATCCGGTGGTGGTGACGGCCCCCACCGGGTCCACGGCGCCGCTCGTGGTCGATTCACCGCACAGCGGCATGCAGTGGCCTGCCGACTTTGCGCCCGTGGCGTCCCGCGACGCAATCCTGACGTCGTGGGATGCCTTCGTGGACGACCTGTGGGCCGGCGTGCCTGCGGCCGGCGGCACGCTGGTGCGGGCAACGTTTCCGCGCGCCTACATTGACGCCAACCGCAGCGAGGACGATCTCGATCCGACCCTGCTGGCCGGCCCGTGGCCGCACCCGCTGGCGCCGACCGACTACTCGCGCCGCGGGATGGGGCTGATCAGGCGACTGGCGCTGCCCGGCGTGCCGATGTACGCCGAACCGCTGAGCACCGAGGCCGTGATGGCCCGGCTGGTCCGGCACTACCGGCCCTATCGTGCGGCGGTGGCCGATGCGCTGACGAAGGCGGTGCAGGTGCACGGCTATGTCATCCACATCAATGCGCACTCGATGAAATCGCGCGGGAACGCGATGAACGTCGATGCCGGTTCGATGCGGCCCGACGTGGTGGTGAGCGATCGGCAGGGCATGACAGCGTCGCCAGCACTCACCGAGTGGGCCGCGGCGTGGTTTCGCAGGGCCGGCCTTCGCACCCAGGTGAATGACCCGTATCAGGGCGGACATCTGGTGGCCACCTTCGGTGCCCCGCGCGAGGGACGACACAGCCTGCAGGTGGAACTCAATCGGGCGCTATACATGGACGAAGTGCAGTGCACGCGCAGCCGCGGCTTTTCGGCCCTGCAGTCGACGCTGGCGGACTTCTACCGGGCGCTTGTCGCCGACGCCGCTGGCGTACTGCGTGGGGAGCGGACATGAGCGGGTCACAGGAGGCGTTTGTGGAAGACGGCTGGCTGGCGTCGCTGCTGGCGCGCGTCGAGCGTGCCGGCAATGCACTGCCGCATCCGGCCACGCTCTTCGTGCTGCTGTCTGCCGGCGTGGTGCTGCTGTCGGCGGTGCTGGCGTCACTCGGCGTCGCCGTCGCTCACCCGCTGACCGGCAAGAGCGTGGCGGTCGTCAACCTGCTGTCGGTCGAGGGCCTGCAGCGGCTGGTACTCAACGTGGTGCCGAACTTCACGGGCTTCGGGCCGATGGGTCCGCTGCTGGTCAGCATGCTGGGCCTGTCGGTGGCCGAGCGCAGCGGGCTGCTTGGGGCGACGGTGCGGCTCATCATCGGTGCGGCGAGCGGCCGTGGTCTCACCTGGGGCGTGGTGTGTGCCGGCGCCATGTCGCACACGGCCGGCGACGTGGGGTATGTGCTGCTGCTGCCGCTCAGTGCGTCGCTCTTCCATGCGGCGGGGCGGCACCCGCTGGCCGGACTTGCCGCCGCCTTTGCCGGCGTGTCGGGCGGGTTTGCCGCCAACATGCTGCTGTCGCCCACCGACTTCACGCTGGCGGGCATCACCCAGGATGCCGCGCGGCTGATTGATCCCACGGCCGTGGTGACCGGCGTGGCGAGCTACTTTTTCCTCGCCGCGTCCGTGCCGCTTGTGACCGTAACCGGCGCCCTTGTCACCGAGCGCATCGTCGAACCGCGGCTTGGCCGCTACGACGGCGCCGTGGTTGCCGATGCCATGGTGCCGCTCACGGCCACCGAACGCCGCGGACTGCGCGGGGCGCTGGTGGCCACGCTGATCCTGGCGGCGCTGGTGTTGGCCGGCCTGATGCCGGACGCCGGTTTCCTGCGAGACCCGAAGTCGCCGGACCTGGTCAATTCGGTGTTCCTGCGCGGACTGGTGTTCTTCCTCTTTCTCTTCGGGCTGATCCCCGGCCTCACCTACGGGCGCATGGTCGGCACGATGCGGCGCGACACCGAGGCCTATGCCGCCATGCAGGAGACGATGGCGCTTGTCAGCGGGTATGTGGTGGTGGTGTTCTTCATCGCGCAGTTCGTGGCGCTGTTTGCCTGGTCGAACCTTGGTGTCGTGACGGCCGTCGCCGGGGCCGGATGGCTGAAGAGCCTCGGGCTGGGTCCGATTCCGCTGCTCGTGGGGCTGATGCTGCTGACGTGCGTCATCGACCTGTTCCTCGGGTCGGCCTCGGCCAAGTGGGCGCTGCTGGGGCCCGTGCTGGTGCCGATGTTCATGCTGCTGGGCTATTCGCCGGCCCTGACGCAGACGGCGTATCGTGTGGGCGACAGCCTGACGAACATCATCACGCCGCTGTCGTCGAACTTCCCGCTGGTGCTGATGTTCCTGCAGCGCTACGCGCCGAAGGCCGGCATTGGCACGCTGACGGCGATGATGCTGCCCTACACGCTTGTGAACCTGGTGGCATGGATGCTGATGCTGGTGCTGTGGGTCTGGATGGGATGGCCGACCGGGCCCGGGGCACCGCTGTTCGTGCCGATGGCCTCCGGCGGTGCGGTGCCGGGCCTGTAGGGTGCACACGGAACCGACAGAGGAGATGTGAGATGCGGCGTGCCATCGGGATGGGAATCGGAGTGCTGTGCGGCATGGGTGGCCTGCTGCTGGCGCAGGGCACCACGCGCGACGTCCGCGTGACGCTGCAGGAAGGGACGTCGATGGCCGCCGCCCCGTCGCCCGACGGGCGCACGGTGATCATCGACCTGCTGGGTGTGCTGTGGTCGATGGAGGCCGGCGGCGGCGCCGCGCGTCGGCTGCTGCCGGACGGCTATGACGCACACGCCCCCGCATGGTCGCCCGACGGACGCCGTGTGGCCTTCCAGGCCTATCTCAAGGACACGTGGCACCTGTGGGTGATGAACGCCGACGGCACGGGACTGTCCGAGGTGACGGCCGGGCCGTTCGACGATCGCGAACCGCACTGGTCACCGGATGGCACGCGACTGGCGTTTGCCTCGGACCGCAGCGGGCACTATGACATCTGGATGCTCACGCTGGCCACGGGGGCTGTCACGCGACTGACGACCGATCCGGCGAATGACAGCATGCCGGCCTGGTCGCCCGATGGACGCGAGATTGCCTTTGTGTCTGACCGTGCCGCGCGCGGCATCTATGCGCGACGGGTCGAGGGCGGCGCAGAACGGCTGGTGGTGGCCGACCGTGACGTGGCGCATGCGCCGTCGTGGTCGCCCGATGGGCGATCGATGGCGCATGTCTCGGTCGCCGGTGCCGTCAGCCGGCTGCTGGTGGACGGCCAGACGGTGTCCGACGCCGATGAAGACGTCTTCCCTTTCCGCCCCACGTGGGATGGTGCCGGACGAATCTGGTACACGGCGAGCGGGCAGGTGCGGCATCGCCCGCGGGCTGGCGGTGCACCGGCCGTGGTGCCCTTCACCGCACAGGTGTCGTTCACGCGGGACGGCTTTGTGCCGAAGCGCCCCGTGCGGACGGCCGACGGGGCGCAGCCCGTGCGGGGCCTCATGCAGCCCGTGATTGCGCCGGACGGCCAGCGCGTGGCCTTCGTGGCCCTGGGCGACCTGTGGCTGATGCCACTCGACTCTGACACGCCGACCCCGCAGCGGCTGACGCAGGACGCCGCAGTCGAGATGAATCCGGCGTGGGCCCCCGACGGCCAGTCGCTGGTGTATTCGTCTGACCGGGGGGGCCAGATGGACCTGTGGATCAGGGATCTGCGGACCGGACAGGACCGCCGCCTGGCCCCGGCGGGTGCGCTGCCGTCGTATTCGCCTGATGGCACTCGCGTCGCCTTCCTCGATCCT
>SXGQ01197519.1_pt1 | contig 17308 bp, 10 predicted proteins | sample 3178371 | NCBI WGS metagenome assembly SXGQ01 (sample SAMN11356859, study PRJNA531348) | freshwater metagenome | isolation source: freshwater sample F1-20 | place: China: Fuxian Lake, Yuxi | collected 2017-12-25 | reverse complement strand
CGGTGCGGGTGTAGGGGTTTCCTTGTCCGGTCCAGGGGTGGGGCCTGTGCGTAGGGCGGGGGTGGGTTAAAAGGGGGGAGCTGAGGTGAAAATGTGCGTTCTGCGGTGGTCGGCAAGAATGGGTTGCTCGGCTCGGACGCGGGGGTCATTCAAGGGGTGTGGTGCCTGACCGCCAATCAAATACCCCTTTTGAGACGCAACTCCGTCACCTTGAAACGGACATCGAGAACCCGCGTTCCAAGCGGATGTCGGTCGTCGGCGCGGAGGTGCATGACCCGCGTCCGTGGGTCCAGGATTCGCCACGCTGCGCCGAGCTCTCGCACTTCGAGATCAGCCACGTGGGTTCGGCGGAGATGATCCCGCCGTATTCGATCGTCCGGCGCCAGCAGAGTGGGGCCTTCTTCATGGCCTGCCTGTCCGGGCAGGGGGAGGTCTACGTGGACGGCCGTTGGCGTAAGCTGGCCGCGGGGCAGGCCTGCCTCCTGCCTTCGGGCATCCAAAACTCCTTCCGCATCGGCCGCGGCAAGCACTGGGCCTTCTGCTGGGTACGTTTCGGCAGCGGGGTGAAGTCGCGCACCATCTTTCGCGCCAGCTCGCCCGTGCAGGCGGCCTTTGATGGCGCCCCCTTGCACGCCGCCATCCTCGGACTGCGGGCCGAATTACGGGGCGAGGGGCTTTCCCGCCGCAACTACCAGTGGATCGAGCTCATCTACGATTACGTGAAGGCCTTCGCGGGCAGCTTCCGGGGGGATGAGCGGGTGCAGCGTCTCTGGGAGCAGGTGAACCAGCGCCTCGATTATGCGTGGGATGCCAAGGCTTTGGTGCGCGAATCGCATTTGAGTTTCGAACACCTGCGGCGACTGTGCCTGCGCGAGATTGGCCGGACCCCGATGAGCCACCTGACGCACCTGCGGATCCAACAGGCGGTCCGCTTGATTTCCGAAACCGACGAGAAGTTGACCGAGATCGCCAGGCAGGTCGGGTTCGCCAACGGCAATAGCTTCGCGGCGGCTTTCAAGAAATGCACCGGCCACCCCCCGTCCCAGTTCCGCCTGGGGGCAGGGGCGGGTCGTTCGAAGTAATATTCCCATCATAAATGTGGATTTGGGGGTGGTTGGGTTGCACCCGGAAAGGAAGCAAAGGGTTGAAGGCTGGAAAGCAGGGGGGTAATTTAGGCCATCCCCTCCCTCCCCATGTTCCGTTTCCTCCTCCTGTTCACGGCTGCCTTCGTTTCGGCCGCCCCGCTGCGCGTTTTGGTCGTCAGCGATAATGATCAAGCGACCCGCGGTACCGTCGCCTACCTGACCAAGGGTGGGGCGCAGGTCGCGCAGGCGCCCGTCGCTTCCGCCGCGGCCTTGGCCAAGGCCGACGTGGTCGTCCTTTATCAATCCAAGTTCGCCGCCTATTCGGCCGACGCCCAGCAGGCGCTCGGTGCCTTCGCCAAGCGCGGCGGCGGCGTCGTCGCCGTGCACGGTGCGGTGGCCGCAGGTAACGCCGAGTTCGGCAAGTCGGTCTTCGGCGGCGCCTGGACGGGCGAGAGCCAGAAGTTCGCGAACAACATGCTGCTCTGCCTCCGTACGGATGCGCACCCGTTGACGATTTCGGCTTCCACCTTCGATATCCAGGACGACACGGTCTACGACCTTGCCCTCCATGAGAACATCTTCGTCCTTGGTTCCGCCTTCACGCCGAAGGTCACCAACGACCGACGTAAATCCACGGAGGCGAGGGACCGCGCTTCCATCTACGACATCCAGCCGCAGCTCTGGGTCTACGAAGCCAGCGACCACCGGGCGGCCGTGTTCTTGGCGGGGGCGAATGCCGGCACCTTGGATCATGTCAGTTTCCGCACCTTCATCGCCCGCGCCACCGCTTGGACGGCGAAGCGTCCGTCGACCGATGAGCTTTGCGCGAAGTCGGACCTCGAAGATGTGCGCTATCCGACGGGCGGCCCCCGCCGTGGTCCCGATGCCGTGGCCCAGTTCAAGCTGCAGCCGGGCTTCAAGGTCAGCGTCCTCGCCACCGAGCCCCTCATCAACAAGCCCATCGCCATGCAGTGGGACGAACGCGGTCGTCTTTGGGTCGCCGAAACCCCGGAATACCCGAACGGTCGCCGCCCCCTCAATGCCGAAGCCTGGAAGGAAGGCGGCGTGCTGGCTCCCGGCAATTACGACCGCCCGGCTCAAGACAAGATCAGCGTCATGGTCTCCTCGAAGCAGGACGGCATCTTCGACCAGAAGGTCATCTTCCATGAAGGCCTCGAATTGATCACGGGTTTTTGCATCTACAAGGACGGCGTGATCGTCGTCGCCCAGAAGCACATCGTCTGGCTGCGTGACACCAACGGGGACGGCAAGGCCGATAAGGAAGAGATCCTCTTCGGTGGTTTCACGCCGGGCGACACCCACTTCGTGGCCAACCACTTCATCGTCGCGCCCGATGGCTGGATCTACGCTTCCAATGGCGGCGGCGGTACCGCCACGCACGCCAAGACCGGCGCAGCGATGGCACGCCTGTCTCCAGGCACTTTCCGCTTCAAGCCCGATGGTTCCGCCATCGAGCAGGTCGCCTCTTTGGGTGGCAACAGCTTCGGCAACGAAGTCACCAGCGACATGGAGCTGTTCCATGGCAAGGCCACGAACGGCAACCCGATCCAGCACGTCGTCCTGCCGGAAACCATCCTCGCCAAGGTGCCGGGTACGACCGCCAAGGCCTTCAACTCGGTCAACCCTGGTCGCCCGGTCTTCCGCAAGGACCTCCCGGACCGCGCCCCATTGCTCCAGATCGACCAAGTCGGCCGCTATACCGCCGCTTGTGCGACGCCCGTCTATGAGGACGGCGCTTGGCCCAAGGAATACAACGGCACGGTCTTCGTCACCGAGCCGATCCTCGACATCATCCACCATGAAAAACTGGTCGTCGGTGGTGCCGCCTACAAGGGTGAGCTCATCCTGGAGGATTCGGAGTGGCTCCGTTCGACGGACCATTGGTTCTGCCCGATCGACGTGTCCTTCGGTCCGGACGGCGCCATGTACATCCTCGACTTCTACACCCCGGTGGTCGCCCACAATGACACCCGTGGCCCGCAGCACTCGAAGTCCGGCGCCTCGGTGCGTCCCGACCGCGAGCACTACTTCGGTCGCATCTACCGCATCCAGCACGAGAAGGCGCCGGCTTTCGGGCACCCTGACCTCACCAAGGCTGACGCCGCCGGCTTGGTTGCCGCCTTCAGCCACCCGAGCAAGGTCGTCCGTTTCAACGCCCTGCGCGTCCTGATGGATCGCGACACCGCCGTCCATGCCGCCGCCGTCCCGCTCATGACGGAGTTGGCGTTCGGTCAGGGCAAGCCGGAGGCCCGTATCCTCGCGCTCTGGGGTTTGCAGCGTCTCGGTAAGCTCTCCAACGACCAGCTCGCCATCGCGGCTACGACCGAGAACGTCTCCGTCCGCAAGAACGCCTTCCTCGTCTCCGAAGCCGGCCAGATCGCGCTTCCGACCGCCGCTTACCGCGCGGCCTTCGACGATGCCGACGCCCGGGTGCGCTTGGCTTCGTTGCGTTCGCTGGGTTCCGCGGCGATGTCCGCCGAAGTCGGCGTGCTCCTGAGCGCTTCCCAGGCTAAGTTCACCGACAACTGGTCCAAGGCTGCTTCGTCCGCCGCGACGGCCGCCAATCCGGCGACCTTCCTGGAAGCGCAGATGGCTTCGTCCGAAACCACGGACGTCGAGTTCGCCCGCGCCTTGGCGAACAGCATGGCCGCCTCGAACGATGGCGTCGCCCGTCTCCGCGTGCTGCAGGCCGCGGCGACCGCCCGCAACGTGACCGTCGCCCGCGCGGCCTTGCAGGTCTTCGCCTCCCGCAATGCGGCGGCTCCCGCCGATCAGGCGGCCACCGTGGCCGCGCTCAAGAAGGCCATCGCGCATGCCGACTCCGAACTCAGCCTCGCCGCCGTCACGCTCGCCGCTGCTTGGTCCAAGGGCGACGAACTGAAGGCCGAATTCGCCGCGGCCGCGCAGAAGTTGCTGCCGCTCGTCGCCGATGAGAAGGCCGCCCCGGAAGCCCGCGCCGCCGCCGCCCGTACGCTCGTCGCCCTCCGCCGCATCGACGCCGCCATTCTTCCCGCCATCACCAAGGTCCTCCAGAAGGGCACGCCGGACATGGTCGCCTTCGCCGCCGTCGAAGCCTTGGCCGCCGCGGGCGATGCAGCTTCCGGCAAGGGCCTCCTGAGCGCCTTCCTCAAGGCCGAACCCATGGTCCGCAAGTCGGCCTACGCTGCGCTGATGTCTCGTCCGGAATGGGCGGCCCTCGTGCTCGATGCCCTCGAAGCCAAGTCGCTCTCGCCCATGCAGCTCGGCACGCTGCAGTCCTCCCAGCTCACCCGTCACCCGGATGAGGCGATCTCCAAGCGCGCCACCGCGCTCTTCGTGAGGTTCGATACGGGCACCAACAGTTCGAAGGACGAAATCATCGCCAAGCTTCGCCCCGAAGTGGATAAGCCGGGCGACATCGCCAAGGGTAAGGAAATCTTCGTCGGCGCCTGTCAGACCTGCCACATGATCGGCAAGGTCGGCAATGACTTCGGTCCGAATCTGCAGGGCATCGGCTCGCACCCGGCCACCGAGCTCCTCGTCCATATCTTGGATCCGAACCGCATGGTCGACGACGAGCACCGCACCTGGAACATTAAGCTGAAGGACGGCACCACCTACCCGGCCCTCATCGGCAGCGAGAACCCGGTCGCCATGAAGCTCAAGATGCCGGCAGGCGTGACCATCGAGGTCAAGGTCGCCGACATCGCTTCCCGCACCCGCGTGGAAACTTCCCTCATGCCCGAAGGCTTCGAGGCCCTCGGCGCCGAAGGCCTCCGCAATCTGATCGCCTACATCCGCTCGACCGCCGTCACCAATGAAGGCGTCACCGTCGGCAACTTCACCTTGCTCGACCTGTCGGCGGCCATGACCGCGGATACCCGCTGGGGCCTGTACGCCAGCCGCGAGACCAAGGGCGACACCTTGCCGTTCGTCAAGTTCGGCCAAGTCACCGCCAATGGCGTGCCGTTCAACATCGTCGACCCCACCAAGGCGAAGGACGGCAAGAACGTCATCGTCCTCAAGGGCGGCGCGGGCCGCGCTTATTCGCAGTCCTTCCCGCAGACCGTGGAAATCCCCGTGGGTGTGTCGGCTACCCGTCTCCACTTCTTGGGCGCCGTCGGTGGTTGGGCGGGCATCGGCGGTTTGCCGGCCATGACGGTCGAGATCCGCTTCATCGGTGGCCGCAAGCAGGTCGTCACCCAGATGGCGGGCCGTGATTTCGCGGACTACTATCCTGAGGATGCCGAAGTCTCGGGCTCGAAGATTGCTCAAGGCTTGGTGAAGTCCCACCACGTGCGGACGCTCGTCCTGCCGGTGGAGGGTACCGAGATCATCGAGAAGATCATCCTGACCAGCCCCGGCAATACCGTGGCACCGACCACCGTCGCGATCACCGCCGAAATCGGTGGTGCCCCGAATCCTCCAAAGTCCGCCGCCCCGGCCATTGCTCCCTCGAAGGGCAAGTCTAAGGCCAAGGGACCTACCGTGAAGGATGATGACCTCCCCGCCGACAACCCGCGCACCACGGCCCCGACGGGTCAGAAGTTCGCTCCGCGGAAAGCGGGTCAGCTCCGCGTCCTCGTGGCCGGTGCCGGCAGCTCGCACCACTTCCCGAAGTTCTTCCTCGGTACCGATGCGCAGGTGGCCAAGGCCGCCGGCTATGACGTCGCCTCGACCCCGAACCTCAAGGAGACCCTCGAATTGCTCCCGCAGGCCGACCTCTTCCTCTTCAGCGGTAACCACGGCCAGTTCGGCACGCCTGAGTTCCAGAAGGCCATCCGTGACTTCACAGGCGCCGGGAAGGGCGTGGTCCTCCTGCACGCCGCCACCTGGTACAACTGGCCGCTCGAGACCAAGTACAACGACGAATTCGTCTGCGGTGGTTCCCGCAGCCACGGCCATAGCGAATTCCCTTTCACCGTGACCAAGCCTACGCACCCCGTCATGGCGGGCGTCCCGGCCACCTTCAATATTCGTGACGAAAGCTACAACATCGAGTTCACCCGTCCGGAAGGCGCCGAGGTCCTCGGCACCATCCCGCGTCAGAATCCCAAGCCTGGTCAAACGACCATTCTCCCGTCCGTCTGGGTCGTCAAGCAACCCAAGGCCCGCGTCGTTTGCATCGCCCTCGGTCACGACGAACACAGCCACGATCACCCCGCTTACCAGAAGTTGCTGCTCAATGCGCTGTCGTGGGTGAATGAGAAGTGAGCGGGCAGAGTCGAGGGCAGGGTCGATGACTGCATTGATTGTTGAATCGATGATGTTAACCATGGGTTCCCTGGGTTTCCTGACTGCCAACCGCTGACCGCTTCACACACAACTTGTCGCTGCCCCCATCGCCAACCCCTATCCCCCAACCCCTCGTAAAATGGTCTTCCACTACGGCACATTTGTTTTCAAAAAGGGCGTCAGCCCAGCGACCATCGATCATTGTTTCGCGGAGATGCGCGGCATGGTCGGCAAGATTCCCGGCCTCCTCACAATGCAGCATGGCGTTTATCAGAGCGATGAAGGCCTGAACGACGGCTTCACGCATGGTTTCGTCATGACCTTTGACTCGCCCCAGAGCCGCGACGCCTACCTCCCGCACCCCGAGCACGAACGGGTGAAGGAGATCGTCGTTCCGAACCTCGAGCGCGTGATGGTCTTCGACTTCACCGTCTAGCGGCAATTGGGCTGCTGTGGTGGATTCTCAAGCGCCGTTCGTGATCGCTTGGGCCCATGCGTAGGGGATGATAGGGCCAAGTCGTCCCGAACGTTGAACGGTCACTTTCCACCGGCGCCGGCGGAGACGCCGGTGACATCGAGGTCGGTATAATAGGTATTGTCGGCCGACATCCTGAATTAAACCTCACCCGCCCAGAAAAGTTAGGCGTGCGGCCGAGAAAGGTCCCTTAGGGATACTTTTACTCGGAATAGAGGCCCTGGCGTCCCGCGACGCCCCAGCTGACCGCGCAGGCGACCAAGGCGTAGCCCCCGATCGACCAGCCGAAGAGCTCACCGGCCATGACGGCGCCGGCCAACGGGACGGCGCCGGCCCCGGCGAAGACGGCGACGAAGCCCAGCGCGGCGCAGACACCCAAGGGGAGGCCGAGGTAGGCGGCCGTGGCGCTGCCGAGGGTGGCGCCGACGAAGAAGAGCGGCGTCACTTCGCCGCCCCGATAGCCGGCCCAGACGCACATGCCAGTCAGGACGAACTTGAAGAGGAAGGCGGTGGGCGCCGAAGGCTCGACCAAGGCGGAGTCGATTACGTGCAGACCGAGACCCGTGAAGTCCTGCAGCTGATAGAAGTAGACCATCAGCGAGAAGGTGACCCCGGCGAAGAAGATGCGCGCGTAAGGCTGGTCGTTAGTCCGGGCCGCTTCGCGATGGGACAACCACACGTAGAGCCGGGCAATCAGTCCGCAGACGAGGCCGAGTGCCACGGCCGAGCCGAGTCCTTTGAGGTCATAAGTCGCCGGCAAGGGCAGGCGGTAATCTGCATGGGTGGCGAAGCAGAGTTTGCGTCCGACGAGATCGGCCAGGAAGGCCGTGGCGATGCATGGCAGAATCGCCCAGCTGCGTTGGCGTACGAACTCGAGAGCAAAGATCGCCGCCGCGATGGGGGTGCCGAAGACGGCCGCGAAGCCGGCGGAGAGGCCGCAGAGGATGAGCGTACGGCGCTCCGATTCGTTCAGGTCGATCCAGCGCGAGCCTTGGTCGGCGATCGCCCCGCCCATCTGGAGCGCCGTGCCCTCGCGGCCGACCGAGGCGCCGCCGAGGTGCGAGAGCAGGGTCGTGCCGATGATGGAGGGACCCATGGTCGCAGGTAGGGGGTTGGCCGGAGCCTTGACCTGGGCAATCAGGGTCTTCACGCCCCCTGCAGAGGCCTTTAGCGGATCTTTATAGAGCCAGACCGTGAGCAGACCGATGAACGGCAAGGTCACGAGCAGCCAGGGGGTCGATCGATACAGTTTGGTCACGCCTTCCAGGGCGTGCAGGAAGCCGGCCCCGGTGGCGCCGACGACCAAGGAGACGGCCAGGATGAGGACGGTCCAGCGGAGGAGGTTCTTCGGGGCGAGGGGGTCCATGGTGATGGTCTTATGAAAACGATGGGGGGGCTGGGCAAAGGGATTGTGCGATCGGCCGCCGCATGGTGGCCGGAGGGTAGGGGTACGACACCGATCGTGCCCAGGGCGTGACGTAGCCCCGCCCCTACCGGCTTTCGCCATGCGGCAAACGCAAACTAAGGAAAACCTTTGCGAGCGGTGGGCGGATGCTCAGTCTGTGGGCATGGAAAACACTATACTGCGTCGTGACTTCGTCTCCACCATGGCCATCGGCGGTCTCGCCTTGGCCGCCGCCCCGGCCGTCCTGCGCGGCCAGTCGGTCCCGTCCAAGATCAAGGTCGCCCTCATCGGGTGCGGTGGTCGTGGTACCGGTGCCCTGATTCAGTTCATCGCGGCCTGTAAGATTCTCGGTGTTGAAGCGGAGGTCGTCGCGCTCGCCGATTCTTTCGAGGATCGGATTCAGAAGATCAACCAGACCTACAAGCTGCCCGCGACCAAACTCTTCGTGGGTTACGACGCCTACCAGAAGGTGATGGCCACGGATTGCGCGTTTGTCCTCATGGCCACGCCGCCTGCCTTCCGCCCGGTGCATTTCGCCGCCGCGGTCGAAGCGGGTAAGCATTGCTTCGTCGAGAAGCCCGTCGCCGTCGACCCGGTCGGTGCCCGTGCCATCATCGCCACGGGCGAGAAGGCCAAAGCCAAGGGCTTGGCCGTCGTCGCCGGGACGCAGCGTCGTCACGATGCCTCATACTTGAAGAACAAGGCCCTCATCGAGGCTGGCGCCATCGGCGCCATCCGTGGTGGGGTCGTCCAGTGGAACGGCACCGTGCCCTGGGTGCGTCGTCGCGCCGCCGGCGACACGGATGGCGTCTACATGAACCGTAACTGGGTGAACTTTGCGGAACTCTCCGGCGACCACATCGTCGAGCAGCACATCCATAACGTCGACGTCGCCATCTGGTTCCTGGGCCGTCCGCCCGTCAGCGCCTTGGGCTTCGGCGGTCGCGCCCGTCGCGACTCCGGCAACATGTTCGACTTCTTCAGCGTCGATTTCGATTTCGGTGATGCCGTCCATATCCACAGCCAGTGCCGCCAGATCACCGATACCGCTGGCCGGGTCGGCGAATTCTTCACCGGCGCCGAAGGCTCGTGCTACGGCAGCGGCAAGGTCTTCACCAAGAAGGACGTCAAGGTGGCTGACATCAAACTCGATACCGGTGACGCCATGGTGCAGGAGCACGTCGACCTGATCCGCGGCGCCTACAACGGCAAGCCCCTCAATGACGCTCGTCAGATCGCCGAGTCCAACCTCGCCGTCATCATGGGCCGCATGTCCGCCTACACCGGCGAAGTCATCCGTTTCGCCGACCTGCTGACCAACGACAAGTCGCCGCATTACAACTCCCAGTTCGCCATCGGCCCGAAGGATTTCGAAGCCGGCAACGTCAAGCTCCCGGCCGAAGTCCCGCCCATTCCAGGGAAGGCGTGAGGTAGGGACAGCACGTGGTGCTGTCCCTGGCCGATACAGACAGCACAACCCCTTCTCACCTTGTCCCCTGACCCGACTAAGTCAGAATGGCTTTAACTACTTTCGCCGGGACGACGCCGACGAGTTTCTGGTCGAGGCCTTGGTACTTGAAGAGGAGTTTGTCGTGGTCGATGCCGAAGCGGTTGAAGATCGTCGCGTGGAGGTCGCGCACGTGCACGGGGTCCTTCACCACGTTGTACGAGAATTCATCCGTTTCGCCGAGGGTCATCCCGCCCTTGACGCCAGCACCGGCCATCCAGATGCAGAAATTGCGCGGGTGGTGGTCGCGGCCGTAGTTGGTCTTGGTCAGCGTGCCTTGCGAGTAGACGGTGCGGCCGAATTCGCCGCCCCAGACGACGAGGGTATCGTCGAGCATACCGCGGCGCTTGAGGTCCTGGATGAGCGCCCACGCGGCCTGGTCGATGTCCTTGCACTGCTCCTTGATGTCATTCGGCAGGTTGCCGTGCTGGTCCCAGCCACGGTGGAAGATCTGCACGAAGCGCACGCCGCGTTCGACGAGCCGGCGGGCCGTGAGGCAGCTGTTGGCGAAGGTCCCGCGATCGCGGGAGTCCGGGCCGTACAGGTCAAAGGTCTCCTTGGATTCCTTGGAGAGGTCCGCCAGTTCCGGGACCGAGGCCTGCATGCGGAAGGCCATCTCGTATTGCTTGAGACGGGTAGCGGTCTCAGGGTCGCCCACCTGCTGGTAGGTCAACTCGTTGAGCTCGTTCAGGCCGTCGAGCATCTTGCGGCGCGTCTCGCGGCTGACGCCGTCGGGGTCGCGCAGGTAGAGCACGGGGTCGCCGGCGGAGCGGAAGGTGACGCCCGAATATTGCGTCGGCAGGAAGCCCGCCGACCAGAGGCGCGCGGAGATGGCCTGCACGTTGGAGCCTGGGTTGGAGTGGCGGGCGTGGAGGACGACGAACGTGGGCAGGTCCTCGTTCATGCTGCCGAGGCCGTAGGAGAGCCAAGAACCAAGGGAGGCCTTCCCCGGCACCATGTTGCCGGTATAAGACAACATGTTGGCGGGCTCATGGTTGATGGCCTCCGTGTTCATCGTCTTGATGACGCAGATGTCGTCGGCCATCTTGGCCGTGTACGGGAGTAGGTCGGAGATCCAGGTGCCGCCTTGGCCATACTGCTTGAAGCCGAAGATCGAGGGAGCGACCGGAAACCGGGCCTGACCCGAGGTCATCCCGGTGATCCGCTGGCCATTGCGGATGGACGCAGGGAGGTCTTCGTTGAAGCGCTTCGCGAGCTCGGGCTTCGGATCGAACATCTCGAACTGCGAGGGGGCCCCGATCATGGATAGGTAGATGCAGCGCTTCGCCTTGGCGGGGAAGTGCTGGGCGCCGGGCAGGCCGGCGGCCGTAGCCTGGCTGGCGAGGGACTTGCCTAGGAGCGAACCGAGGGCGATGCCGCCCAGGCCCATGGCGTTCTGGCGGAAGAACTGCCGACGGTTGAGGCGGAAGTTATGTTCGACGGCGTCGAAGGGATGCATGGCGGGATTATTTGTTGAGGGTTTCGTCGCGGTTGAACATCTGCGAACAGACGAGCGTCCAGGCCGCCACCTCGTTGGGCGGCAGCTTGGGGTCGGCGGGTTTTTCGCCGGACTTCAGCAGCTTGGCGGCCTCCGCAGGCTTGGCTGCGTAGTCCGCGCGGAAGGCCGCGAGGGACTTGGCGAAGATCTGGTGTTCCTTGGCGGTGGCCGGACGGGAAAGCAGGAGCAGGCTCAACTGGTCGATGCGGGCCGCGTCCGTGGGTTGTTCCTTGAGGAGTCGCTCGGCGAGGACGCGGGAGGCCTCGATGAACTGGACGTCGTTCATGAGGTTCAACGACTGCAGCGGGCTGTTTGAGCGTTCGCGGCGGGTACAGAACACCTCGCGCGAGGTCGCGTCGAAATTGAGCATCATCGGGTGCGGGGCCGAGCGCTTGAGGAAGGTGTACATCGAGCGGCGGTAGAGCCCGTCGCCCTTGTCGGCCTTGTAGAAGCGCGTGTTGCTCTGCGTCATCGCCACATCGCTCCAGATGTTCTCCGGCTGGTAAGGACGGACCGAAGGGCCGCCGACCTTCTTCACGAGCAGGCCCGCGGTGGAGAGCGCGAGGTCACGCACGATCTCCGCGTCGACGCGGTAGCGTGGTCCACGCGAGAGCAGGCGGTTCTTCGGGTCCTTCTCCAGTTTCTCGGGAGTCGTCACGCCCGACTGACGGTACGTCTCCGAAAGCACGATGGCCCGGACCATGGCGCGTTGGTCCCACTTCTGGGCGACGAACTCGGTGGCAAGCCAGTCGAGCAATTCGGGGTGCGAGGGTTTGTCGCCCATGATACCGACATTCTCGGTCGTCTCGGAGAGGCCCGTCCCCATGAACTGATACCAGAGACGGTTCATCGTGACGCGGGCCGTCATCGGGTTGCGGCCATCGACGAGCCAGCGGGCGAGGTCGAGGCGGTTCGCGGACTTACCTTCGATCTTCAAGGGGGGCAGCACGCGGGGCGTACCGGCCGGGACGGTCTCGGCCGGTTGCGTGTATTCGCCGCGGATCAGGAGCTTGGCGGTGGCCGGCGTGGCGTTCTCCTTCATGATGAGCGTCATGGCGCCGCGGTTCTTGATGGCGTCGATCTCGGCCGTCGTGGACTTGGTCTTGGCGAGGATGGACTGGTCGGACTTATCGATGCGGTTGTCGTAGTAGCCACGGAGCAGGGCGACCGTGGCGGCCGGAGCCTTGGCGCCTTCCTTGCCTAAAGCGGAACGCAGGGCGGGGACCTTGCCCAGGGTCGCGACATCGGCCGTCTCGACCGAAGCGGGAATGATGTTGGCGGAGACCAGGACGATGTCCGTGGCGCCGGCTTTGCTGCGCGTACCGAAGCGGAACGGCGTCTTCGTGCGGATGCTGGCGTTGGGCGGGAGGGTGTTGTTGTCGACGAGGTTCGCCTGCAGGTCGCCGTCGATGTAGAACTTCACGCCCTCGGCCTTGCCGGAGCCATCGTACGTCACGATGACTTCGACTTCCTTATTCAGGGGGATGACGCCGGCGGAGCGCACCTTGAGCGCCTGGCCGGACCAGTTTTGGATGATGTGCATGGCGGGGTTGCCATTCTCGATCCAGAAATCCCATCCGCGGTAGCCGTCAGCTTCATCCATCCGGCCGAGCACGGCGCCGTTGACCGTCTTGGTCATCTTGAGGCGCACTTGGACGGCCCAAGCCTGGTTCTTTTCGAAGTCACCGAGGTCGGCATGTTCAAAGGCCGAGGAGCCATCGAGCACGAAGCCCCCTTGGCGCTTGTTATAAGCGGCCTTGCCGATGACCTTGGACTTGAGGGCCGGGCCCGTCGGGGCCTTGACCGTCAGCGGTGCGGCGGCATCGAACGACCAGCCCGCCGGAAGGTCTTTGCCGACGATGTCGGAGGGGTTGGCTTTCAGTCGCCAGGCGGCGAACTCCCTGTCCGCCTTGGCTTTGCGGGTGGCGTCTTCGGCCTTGAGGTTAGCCAGCGTGGCCTCCAATCCGGCCAACTTGGGGCGATCTTCGGGTTGAGGCACCAGCATGGACGGCGGGTGGTTGGCGTTGTTGCCGTCGAGCGCCGACATCGAGGTGTTCCGGAAGAACGCGGCCATCGCGTAGAACTCCTTTTGGCTGATCGGGTCGAACTTGTGGTCATGGCAGGCCGCGCAACCGCTCGTCAGGCCCAGCCACACGGCGCCCAGGGTCTCCACTTGGTCCTTGGCGTAGTTCGTCATGACCTCTTCGGCGATGGCGCCGCCTTCACCGGTCGTCGGTAGGCATCGGTTGTAGCCGGTCGCGACGATCTGTTCGATGGTGGGGTTGGGCAGCAGGTCGCCGCCGATTTGTTCGATCGTGAAGCGGTCGAACGGCATGTTGGTCTTGAAGGCGTCGATGACCCAATCGCGGTAAGGGTAGATGTTGCGGATGTTGTCGATGTGGATGCCGTGCGTGTCGGCGTAACGGACCGCATCCAGCCAGTGGCGGGCCATCTGTTCGGCATGTTCATCCTTCTTCAGCAGCCGTTCCACCGCTTTGGCGTAGGCATCGGAAGAGTTGTCCGCCAAGTAGGCGCCCAACTCTTCCGGGGTGGGCGGTAGGCCGGTGAGATCGAGGTTAAGCCGACGGAAGAGGCGTTCCTTGGCTTCCGGACCATTGGGCTTGAGGCCGTTCTGGGTGAGGCTGGCGATGATGAAGGCGTCGATGGGCGACTTGGCCCAGCCCGTCTTGTCGGTCGGCGGGACCGGCCGCTGCGGTGGCAGGAAGGCCCAGTGCTCCTCATACTTCGCGCCTTCGTTGACCCAGCGGCGCAGGAGCTCGATTTCGGCGGGCTTCAGTTGCTTGTGGGATTCCGGCGGCGGCATCACCTCATCGGGGTCCTTGTTCAGGATGCGCTGAATCAATGGCGACTTGTCGGCGGCGCCCTTGAGGATGACCACGTCGCCGCTCTTCGCGGGTTGGAAGGCGAATTCGGGGCGATCGAGACGCAGCTTGGATTTGCGCGAGCCGGCGTCGGGTCCGTGGCAGTGGTAGCAATACTCGGAGAGGATGGGTTGGATGTCGCGGTTGAACGAGACGCCATCAGCGGCCACCGCGGCGAGCGGGGCCAGCAGGAGCAAGGAAAGTCGGGACGACATGGTCAAAGGGTGAGACCAACTTAAGTGCTTGGGGGTTCCTTGCAACTATCCTAAATAAAAACCCCTCAAACAAGGGGTTTTGCAGGAGGTGGCAGGAGGATTACTTTACAGGGGAATAATCCGTCGGCACGAGGAACTCGGACTTCACGCCATCCTTGATGGTCAGGGAGCCGCCGGCCTTCTTTTCGGAGGCTTCCTTGGCGGCGACCCAGGCCGGGTCGGTGCGGAAGGCGCCGAAGCTGGCCTGGGCGGCGTCCGTGGATTTGTGGGCCAGGAGGTAGATCAAGGTATTGCCGGCGACGAGGGGGGACTTGGCGCCTTTTTGTTCGGCGGCGAGGTTCCAGTAGCAGACGTTCGTCATGCCGTGCTTCTCGAAGAGCTTGACCGTGTGCTCGCGGAAGCGGCCGTTGAGGGCGTCGAGGCGGCCGGCTTCGGTCGTGTAGGTGCGGAGCTCGAAGACGCCTTGGCCGTAGGTCTTGGCTTGGGCGAGGTAGGAGTAGTCGGTCGCGGTGAGGAAGGCGGACTCGATCTTGGTGATCAGCTTGCCGTTGGCTTCGGAGGCCTTGGCGGCCGCCTTCCAATCCGGGTCGGCTTGGAAGGCCTTCCACGAAGCGTCGCGGGCGGCGCGGTTCGGGTAGGCGAGGAAGTAGACCAGCTTGTTTTCGGTGTTCTTCGTCGGGACGAAGTAGCCGAGGTTGGTCATGCCATGCTTGACGAAGAGCTTCAGCGTATGGTCGCGGAAGCGGGCGTTCAGCCCGTCGAGCTTACCCTCGGCGGCGTAGTAGATGCGCATCTCGAAGAGACGCGTGTCGGGTTCGGCGGCGACCGCGGTGGTCGCGAACAGGCCGAACATGAGGAGGGTGAGGAGGGTTTTCATGGGAAGGTTACTTCTGGAGGAATTGGTCGACGTTCTCGCGGGTCACGACCTGGAAGGGGATCATGACTTCCTTTTCGTAAGGTTGCTTGGCGGCCATGAGGATCGCGGTGTCGATGGCGCCGCGGCCTTGGCCGGCGGCATCCTGGAAGACGGTCGCATCGAGGCGGCCGGCCTTGACGGCGTCCAACGCCTGCGCGATGGCGTCCACGCCGATGACGTAGACGTCCTTCTTCAGGCCGGCGCGTTCGAGGGCGAGGAGGGCGCCCATGGCCATTTCATCGTTGTGCGCGAAGATCGCCTGGAACTTGCCCTTATGGGCTTGCAGCCAGTTTTCGGTCAGGGCCAACGCCTTGGCGCGGTCCCAGGAAGCCGTCTGGTGGTCAAGGAGCTTGAGGCCCGGGTATTTGGCCAGGACCTTGCGGGCGCCGGCGTCTCGATGGATTTGCGCGGACTGCCCCATGATGCCGTGGATCATCAGCACGTTGCCTTGGCCCTTGAGCTGCTTCGCGATGGCTTCCATGGCCAGGATGCCCGCCTGCTCGTCGTCCGAACCGACGTAGCAATCGGGCGCGGCTTTGGTCAGGGAGTTGACGTTCACGACGGGAATCTTGGCCGCGCGGGCTCGGTCGATGGCCGGCGAGCTCGCCTCGACCTCGCACGGGTTGAGGATGATCACGTCGACCTTCTGCGAGATGAAGTTCTCGGTCTGGCTGATTTGCTTCTGGGCGTCGGCTTGGGCGTCGACGAAGACGAGCTTCACCCCACGCTCTTTCGCGCGGGCTTGGACGGCGTCGCCGAGGCGGGCGGTGTACTCGGCCGACTGGTCGCGGGAGGAATAGCCGACAAGCCATTCGCCCGGTTTACGGGCCTCGGCTTTTTTGCAGCCGACGATGAGGCCCGTGGCGAGTAGGGCGCAGGCGAGGCCGAAGGTGCCGGCGGCGGTGCGTGGGGTAAGGCGCATGCCTCCCTATTTAGGAACGGGCCTGACGTCGGTCGAGCCAAACCGCTCCGACGATGATGACGCCCTTGATCACGGCTTGGTAGTAGGACGAGACGCTGAGGAGGTCTAAACCGTTGTTGATGACCCCGATCAGCAGAACGCCCAAGACCGTGCCCAAGACGCTGCCGACCCCGCCAGAGAGGCTGGTCCCCCCGATGACCACGGCGGCGATGGCATCGAGCTCGTAAGCCTGGCCGGCGTTGGGTTGGCCGGTGGTGATGCGGGCGGCCAGGACGACCCCCGCCAGACCGGTGAGGAGCCCGCAGAGGCCGTAGGCGAAGAGCTTGACCTTGGGGACCGAGACGCCGGCGGCACGGGCGGCCAGTTCGTTGCCGCCGACCGCGTAGAGGTGTCGGCCGAGCCGGAAGCGGCCAAGGAACAGCCACGACAAGCCTGCGACCAGCGCAAAGCAGAGCAGCGGAATCGGGAGCGGACCGAGGTCACCCGACAGGTTCGTGAGGGCGGGAGACATGTCGGCCACGGGCTTGCCGCCGCTGATGATCAAGGCCAACCCCCGAGCCACGGTCATCATCCCCAGCGTCACGATGAACGGCGCGATGCCGCCGCGGGTGACGAGGATTCCATTCAGCAGTCCGCAGAGCACGCCGGTGAGCAGCCCCATGCCGATGGGGACGAAGAGCGGATGATCGCCCGGGTGGGCGAAGAGCGCGCAGACGACGCCGCTGAGGGCGACGACGGAGCCGAGGGAGAGGTCGACGCCACCAGTGAGCAGCACGAAAGTCACGCCGACGGCGAGGATGCCGTTGATGGAAATCTGGCGGGCGACGTTGGTGAGGTTCGAGGCGGTCGCAAAACTATCGGTCAGCACGGACAGCAGTCCGGCGATGACGAACAGCACCGCGACGATGCCGAGGCGGTGCAGGAGGTTGCGGTCGAGGGTGGGGGGCGTGAGGGCGGTCATCGGGGCATGGCGTGGCGGAGGATTTCCTCCTGGTTGGTCTGGCGTGGGTCGAGTTCGGCGGCGAGTTCGCCTTGTCGAAGGACAAGGATACGGTGGGTCAGCGAAAGGATTTCGGGGAGTTCGGATGAAACCAAGAGAACGGCCGTGCCTTGGGCGGAGAGCCGTCCGATGAGCGCGTAGATCTCCGCCTTGGCGCCGATGTCGATG